>Ga0129307_1000079_pt1 | contig 155639 bp, 118 predicted proteins | sample P1105metagenome_FD_94437 | JGI IMG/M metagenome (GOLD analysis project Ga0129307, IMG submission 94437) | Capybara group fecal microbial communities from Wisconsin, USA - P1105 metagenome | ecosystem: Host-associated > Mammals > Digestive system > Large intestine > Fecal | place: USA... | reverse complement strand
GCTCACCGAAAAGGGCTACGTAACCCTTGCCGACGGCAAGTATCATTATTACCTGAAAGACCATCAGGGAAACAACCGTGTGGTCATCAACCATTCGGGCACGGCAGAGGAGGTGAACCATTATTACCCCTTCGGAGGCACGTTTGCAGGTACGGGAAGTGTGCAGCCCTACAAGTACAACGGCAAGGAGCTTGACGCAAGGAAAGGCCTGAACTGGTACGACTACGGTGCACGGCATTACGATGCCGCATTGGGACGGTTCACTACAGCGGACCCGCTGGCGGAGAAGTATTACGGGATTAGCCCGTATGCGTATTGCAACAATAATCCTGTGAGGTTTATTGATCCTGACGGAGGTAAAATTGTAGATCTCAATGGTAAAGTTATTACCTATCAAGATGGCAAATGGTCTTCCAATGTAACGGATGATGTTCGTATTGTAGGTATGGCAATGATGAGAAATAAGGTAGGGTTAGAACAATTTACCAAGATGATGGACGCTGAACATCCCATTACTATCACGTTACAATTAAGAGACTTTCAGAAAAGTGGACGGTTGGGAGTTACTAAAGTAAGAAGTGACGGAAGTGGAAACATTGAGAGAGCAGACATAATTCTTTATACAGATGAGATTGATGATATGGCAAATACTCTCCCTTATAGACAACAAGGAGGAGAAATTGTAGAGCGTTATCAGAAAAATCTGGATACTGAAACGTTGAAGAATATAACATTTGAAGATGTATTAGGTGCTACAGGAACTCATGAAAGTGTACACGCATTAGATAAGAAGTCTAATCATGTAGGAGAATCTGATAAATTGAAAAGAGAATATAATCCTATAGAAAAGGAAATTGATTTTATTAAAGAAATAATAATTCATTAGTAATTAATATGCAGAAGCAGATACTCAATATGATATTGGCTTCTGCATATTTATAAAGAGAGTGCTATGAAACAACTTTATTTCATAATCGTATTTCTGCTTTGCCCCATCTTAGGATTGCCGCAAAGTGCTGAATTCTTCGATAGGAAGAAGCTCTCCGGCTTGCTTGTTGAACCTGACTCCCTGCTGAATGCAGCAATATTGAATTATGCAAAGGATAAAAAATATCTTGATGATGAAGATATAGAAAGAGGCAGATACGAACAGACAGAAGTATACCGTATAGAATCTGTTACGGGCAGAGGCACGGAATGGCATGTCTATCTGTTCACCGTTCCCTCCTGCCTAAGCCATCCGGACTGGGGGATCCTTATAAGAAAGGACGATGACATATCGGTGTATTCCACAGCTTTGGAACTTGCTCCGCTTGTTCTTGAACTGTGCGACATCGTGATAGAGGAAGATACGGCTTGCCCGTCAAAGTTGGTGTCCGAAGCCATCTACAACATTCTGTCCTACGTAAATCAGCACACCGAAATAAAAAAAGAGTGCTCCGACGATGATATCTATTATTACCAAATATCTGATTGGGTTCATATTTTTAAGAAGAATGAGACCGGATACTTAGGTTTTTGGAAGAAAGAGTACAACAAGAGGTATAATCCTGTGAAAAGGCTGGAGATGCAGCCCGTGCCTCCTCACCCCATTCTCAATGAACATGTCAAGTCGTGGATAGAGGTTTCTTATCGTGCAGAATTTCCCTATCGATTATACAACTTTTCTCCAGCCTCGCGTGCAGAGAGTATATACTTAGTAGAAACCGAACATAGCTACGGCAAAACTTACGATTTGCTTTTTAAAGAAGACGGCAGATGCGTGTTCTATCGGATAGACAATCTGTTCATCCCTCTTCTGTATGAATTAAGAGGGCGCATCAAAGAGGAGCACACTTTACTTTGTGCTTTAAGAATGATGAGTCTGTCTTATATGTACTATTATTATAGGGATGATGGAGATGACTGACTGTTTGCCGTTGAAATAAAGACATGAAAAAGATTCCATGAAAAGATAAAATCAGAAAACGAAGCAATGTCTTTGAGTTTTAAAAAGACACGGATGACCTTATTGTTAGATATTTTGATAATGTTTTCAATAATTCCGATAAAATCCCCACAACAAAACAATATAAAGACAAATGGATTGAGTAACTCTTGGTAATTTATGAAAAGTAAAGCAATAAATAAAATATTTCTATATATATTTATTCTATTATCATTGATGGTAATAGTTTATAGCGTTTTATTTATTATCAGTCAGCAAATTAATATAAAATACTATTTTGAAGATTGTTTGCCCAACAGCAGTGCTAACTCAATACCTGTTTGTCAAAAAGAGTTTTTTATCGAATTGATATTATATGCTAAAATCCTTATTTTCTATGCCATATATGGACTGATTTTATCATTCTATCATACTATAAAAAAACGATAAATCTTAATATCTAAAAGCCCCTACTTTTGAAGTGCCATTCAAAGCTGGGGCTTTTTTGTAAGTATTTTCAGCAACTTCGCCATTCAAAAGAGAATTTCAAAACCCAATTCTCTTTTCTATCATATAATTCCTATATTTGCCAAGCACGGTAATTGTCCACTATGATTGACCCGTTGGCGGAGAAGTACTATGAGATTAATCCATATTACGTATTGCGGGAATGAACCGGTGAGAAGAATCGCCCCGATGGATAACACCAAGGTATCTACGCCCGTCGAACCTATCAGATTGGATTATAAAGATATTTGGACTCTTTAATTTTTATACTATGAAGTATTATATTGTAGATGATTCTCTTGAGGAGAATGTGGTCGGAAAAGACTATCCGCAGGCATACAATTTCATAAAAGGCTATAATCCGGAAGCTCCTGAGGCGCTATTCAGCTTATATGAGCTTGGGAATCGTTTTCCGGACTATACGCCGAATATTGACGGACTGAAGCTTTCGGGCTACGCAAAGCTGACCGACTTTGTGAGTACAGCTTTCAGTCCTGACATGTTTGTGCTCAGTGATAGAGTGAAAACCCTTTTTGAGGCATATAACCTATGCCCCCATCGTTTCTATCCCGTGGGGCTTTATAAAAGGAAAGTGAAACAAAACTATCATATGCTGCACGTACTGTCTTATTGCTATTTAGATTATATCGATTTTGAAAGAAGCTCTTTTATCCTTAAGTCGAGATCTCCCGCAGAGAAAAGCTCTTGCCCCATATCCCTGAAATCCAAAGCAGATTTTATGGAACAAGATAGTAAACTTGTACAAAAAGCCGGAGTTATGTGGCAAACAATCAGAGCCACCAAGATAGTCATGACCCCCGATTTTGACAAAGAGCTTGATTTCTTCTTTGTCTTTTGGGTTGATACAAATCTTTATATAAGCGAGCGTCTGAAGAATGCCATAGAGAGCAATGGAATGACCGGTTGGATTTTCACTCCTGCCACGAATCTGATAGTAGAATAACGTTTATAAAAAATGTTTTTGGAGGCTTGCTCCGGCATACCGAAAACCTTGCTTTCTTTGATGATTCCCTGCTTATGTCTCTCTGACATAGGCAGGGAATTTTATTTCATCCCAAGCGCAAGAAGCGTGCAAACATCGGTTTACTCGCCTTCGGAGGACGGCATCCGAAAACGAATAGCAATCAGATTGTTTCTTTTTTTGCTCCCGGCTTTCCGAATAGTGTTAAAAAACGGCTTCCTTTTGATTTTTCAGACATCTTTTTTTATGTTTGTAAACAAATAAACCTGAAAAAAACAATGTTATGATGACTTTTATTATTGTAGCAGTGGTTGTTGTGCTGCTTGTTATGTGGCTTGTAGGCATATACAACAATCTTGTCAAATTGAAGAACAATCGTGAAAACGCTTTCGCCAATATCGACGTGCAGCTTAAGCAGCGCTACGACCTCATCCCTCAGCTGGTGGCATCGGTCAAAGGGTATGCCGACCACGAGAAGGAAGTGCTTCAGAAAGTGACCGAAGCACGCGCCACCGCGATGGGAGCGACGTCCATCAACGATAAGATACAGGCAGACAATGCCCTATCGGGCGCATTGGCCGGACTGAAAGTTGTATTGGAAAACTACCCGGAACTGAAGGCAAACCAGAACTTCCTGCAACTGCAATTCGAGATTTCGGATGTGGAAAACAAACTGGCGGCCGTGCGCCGTTTTTTCAATTCAGCCACCAAGGAGCTGAACACGGCGGTAGAGACTTTCCCTTCCAACATCTTCGCCAAGATGTTCGGTTTCTCAAAACAGCCGATGTTTGAAGTTTCCGTACAAGACCGTGTGGTGCTGGACAAAGCGCCCGAAATCAAGTTCTAATCCCCCCTCTCTCTCCTTATTCCATCAGCAGTGGTGATTTACGCATGAAATACGTAGGATTGCAGACCCAGATCGATCGCAACAACCGCCTGAGCGTCTTGTTGTTGCTGTTGTTCCCGTCCATCATTTTGGGGATGGTGTGGGTGTTTCTGGCCTTGGTCGATTACTTCGAGACAGATTACCGGGACGAGTATGGCGAACCGGTGCGGCAGTTGGATGTGGCAACGGTCAACTATTATTTCATGACCTCCATACCGTGGGTGGTGGCGGGTGTGGCAATATGGTTTGCCATTGCCTACTTCTTCAATGCCTCGATGGTGAAGCGTGCCACAGGCGCACGGCCGTTGACCCGGAACGAGAACCCGCGCATTTACAATATCGTAGAGAATCTTTGCATGGCTTGCGGCATGGACATGCCTCAAATAAACGTCGTGAACGACCCGATGCTGAACGCCTTCGCAAGCGGCATCGACAAGCGGAGCTACACGGTGACCGTAACCACAGGGCTGGCCGACAGGCTGGACGATGACGAGCTGGCCGGAGTGATAGCGCACGAGCTGACCCACATACGCAACAAAGACACCCGCCTGCTCATCACAAGCATCATCTTCGTGGGCATCGTCTCCACCGTCATGAACCTCACTACGCAAATGATTTACCGCACGCTCCTTTCAGGCGGAAGCAGCCGGCGCAACGGTAAGAACAACGGCCTTTCCATCATCGTCGTGATGGCTGTCGCATTGATATGCATCGCCATAGCCTACTTCTTCACTTTGCTGACGCGTTTTGCCATTTCGCGTAAGCGTGAGTATATGGCCGATGCCGGCGGTGCGGAACTTTGCGGAAACCCGCTTGCTCTGGCATCGGCCTTGCGGAAGATTTCCGAGAACCCCGGCTTGAAGAACGTGAAGAGAGACGATGTGGCGCAATTGTTCATCGTGCATCCGAAGTCCGTAGGGCAAGGCATCGTGAGCTTCCTCAATTCGCTTTTCGCCACACACCCCGACACCGCCAGACGAATAGAAATCTTGGAGCAGTTCTGACGCCCTTTCTTGCTGTAAAAGAGACCTCTTAGGTGAAAATACGCTAAACCATAGAGGAATATTGCAGGATAAACTTTATTTTTGCGGCATGATAAAGATTAAAAACATTTCATGCCGATGAAAAGAATCTTCCGTAAGCTCTACGTGCCGATGGCCGTGCTGGCAGTGCTCTACTCTTGTGCAAGCGTAGGCCGGATAGAGGGCGGGCCGATAGACGAGACGCCTCCCCGATTCGTTGGCGGCATCCCGTCGCAGGGTGCGCTCCATGCCCGAAAGAACAAGATTGTGCTTGAGTTCGACGAATTCATCAAGCTGGACAAACCGAACGAGAAGATTGTGATTTCTCCTCCGCAGGTGCAGCAGCCGGAAATAAGGTCTAACGGCAAGAAGGTGGTCATCACACTGCAAGACACACTGAAGGACAATGTCACTTACACGTTCGACTTCGGCGATGCCATTCAGGACAACAACGAGAGCAATCCGCTGGAAAACTTCTCTTACTCTTTCTCCACCGGCGACCGTCTGGACTCTATGGCCGTAGCGGGAACGTTGCTGAATGCTTTTAATCTCGAACCGGTGAAGGGCCTGCTCGTGGGATTGCATTCCAACCTCTCCGACTCGGCTTTCACCAAGTTGCCCTTCGAGCGTGTGGGACGTACGGACAGTCGCGGGCATTTCTCCATCCGCGGAGTGGCTCCCGGCACTTACCGCATCTATGCCTTGCAGGATGCCGACCAGAACTTCGCCTACTCGCAACCTACCGAAATCATCGCTTTCAACGATTCGCTCGTAATTCCCTCCATGGAACGACGCATGCGCCAAGACACCACGTGGGTGGACTCGCTGACCGTGGACACAATCGTGGAGAAGGAATATACCCACTACCTGCCGGACAACCTCTTGCTGCGCAGCTTCAAAGAGGCCAACTTCTCGCAACGCTTCCTGAAGTACGAACGGCTGACGCCCGAAAAATTCTCTCTCTTCTTCACTGCCCCTGCCGCCGAACCGCCCCTGCTGAAAGGGCTGAACTTCGACGAGCGCGATGCGTTCATTGTGGAGAACGTCACCGGGCGCAACGACACCCTCTGCTATTGGATAAAGGACTCGCTGCTATACAAACAAGACTCGCTGAGGATGAGCATCACCTACCTCCACACGGACAGTCTGAAGCAGCTGGTTCCGCGCACCGACACGTTGAACGTGCTGGCCAAACTGACCTATGCCAAGCAGCTGAAGCAGAAGCAGGAGGCCAAAGAAAAGGAGCGGAAAGAGCGCGAAAAGAGAAAGAAGAAGAACGACAAGGAAGAGGCCGGGCCGGTATCTGCGGAATTCCTGCAGGCCGACGTATATGCGCCATCGTCGATGGACGTGTACGATTACATCACGCTCTCTTTCAACGAACCGGTGACGAGGGTAGATACCGCCGCTTTCCACTTGAAAGAGAAGGTCGATTCGCTGTGGAAGGACATCCCGTTCGACTTGGCACGCGATTCGGCCGACCTGAAACGGTATAACCTCTATGCGGAGTGGGAGCCGGACAAGTCGTACAGCTTCGAGGTGGATTCTGCCGCCATAGGAGGATTGTACGGCCTGCACACGGACAAGATAAAAAAAGAGTTCAAAGCCAAGAAGCTGGAAGAATACGGACAGATTTTCTTCAACGTGCACGGTGTAGGTTCGCCGGCTTTCGTTGAGTTGCTCAACGGACAAGACAACGTGGTGCGCACAGTGCAGGTGACGGACGGAAAGGCCGACTTCTACTTCCTCAACCCCGACAAGTATGGGGCGAGACTGATATACGATGCCAACGGAAACGGCGTGTGGGACACGGGAAATTATGCCGAGAAACGCCAGCCGGAAATGGTCTATTATTACCCGATGCTGCTGGAGCTGAAGGCCAACTTCGACCTGACACAGGAATGGGACGTCGAAGCCAAGCCTCTGGACAAGCAGAAACCGGAAGAACTAAAAAAGCAAAAACCGGATGAAGACAAGAACAAGAAAAGAAACAGGAGCGGCAATCGTGCCAACGACAACCGCAGCAACAACATTCGCGGCAACAGTGGCAGGGGTTACAGCTATTAAACGGAGTTCCCTGCACCTGCTACTGATGGCGGGGCTGCTCTGCCTGACGGCTTTCTCATCGGTACGCGCCCAATGCACGGCCAAGAACGAGGCTTTCCAGTCGGGCGAGCACGTGATGTACGACCTATACTTCAACTGGAAATTCATCTGGAAGAAGGTGGGCACGGCCAGCCTCACCACGAACGCCACCACTTACCAATCCAAACCGGCATATCGTTTCAACCTGCTTTCCGTGGGAAGCAAGCAGACCGATTTCTTCTTCAAGATGCGCGACACGCTGACCTGCTACGTCAGCGACCGCTTGGAGCCGCTCTACTTCCGCAAGGCAGCCGAAGAGGGAAGCCGCCACACGGTGGACGAGGCTTGGTTTTCCTACGAGGGCGGCCTGTCGAAGGTGAAGCAACGCCGCATCTGGCGCAATCCCGCACGCGAGACTCAGGAGATGGAGTACAGCGACAGCCGTTGCATATTCGACATGCTGAGCATTCTGGCACAGGCACGCTCCTACGACCCGAAGGACTACAAGGTGGGCGAAAAGATACGTTTCCCTATGGCCACGGGGCGCGAAGTAGAAGAACAGACCCTGATCTATCGCGGCAAGGAAAACGTGGAAGCCAATAACGACACCGTCTACCGTTGCCTTGTATTCTCCTTCGTAGAGTACAAAAAGGGCAAAGAGAAGGAGGTTATCACCTTTTTTGTGTCCGATGATAAGAACCACCTCCCCATCCGCCTCGACATGTATCTGAACTTCGGCTCGGCCAAGGCATTCCTCAAGAGGGTACGGGGCAACCGCTCGCCCATGACGTCGGTGGTGGGACATGAGTAAATAAGCGGCACTTCACTTTTATTTCCGGACTTTTTTCGCACTGCGCGGATATTTGTCCGCACAGTGCGAACATCTGTCCGCAGGTTGCGTTTTTGTATCCGCACGGTGCGAACAGAGATTTATTCAAACAGTGAACAAATTTACTGTTTACCGCAAACGATTTTATTCTATGAACACAAGACGTTTTTTCTATAAGTGCAACAATCCTCTTAAACATTCCAACGATCGACTCGGAATTACCTCTGTTGCCAAAGATTCCATCCGGTACATGCTGCCGATATAACCCGGATCGGGAAAGGGCATAGGGCTTTTTCCGTCCGTCCCCCGGTTCCCTGTCCGGCAAGAACTTTAAAAAAAAGGCTTAAAAGCAACGGCTTATGCAAAGAATGGATTATCTTTGTCTTTTGATACCACCGATAACCATTGTTCAGATATGCTGGAAGATTACAGAAGATTCCCGATAGGGATACAGAATTTTGAGCAGTTGCGCAACAACAATTGCGTGTATGTGGACAAGACGGAACTTATCTACCGACTGACGCATACCGACCAAGTGTATTTCCTCAGCCGTCCGCGCCGCTTCGGCAAGAGCCTGCTTGTGTCCACGCTCGAAGCCTACTTCCGGGGGAAGAGGGAGCTTTTCGAGGGATTGGCCATGGAGCGGCTGGAGCGGGAGTGGGACGCCTACCCTGTGCTGCACATCGATTTCAGCCTGACGAAGTACACCGAAGTTTCCGAACTGACGGGACAACTGAACCTGTTCCTCTCCCGATGGGAAGAAGAGTATGGAAAGAATGAGGCCGAAAAAACAGCCGCCGAGCGTCTGCAAGGCATCCTGATGCGTGCATACAGACAGACGGGAAAGCCTGTCGTGGTACTGATTGACGAGTACGACGCCCCGCTGCTGGACAGCAATTCGGACGTCGCCCTGCAGCAACAGCTCCGCACCGAGATGCGCAAGTTCTTCAGCCCCCTGAAAGGGTTGGGCCAATATCTCCGCTTCCTCTTCATCACGGGCATCAGCAAGTTCAGCCAGATGAGCATCTTCAGCGAGCTGAACAACCTGAAGAACATCAGCATGCGCGATGACTTCAGTGCACTGTGCGGCATCACCGAGAACGAGCTGCTGACCGTATTGAAGCCGGACATCGAACGGATGGCCCAAGCCAACGGCGAGACCTACGAAGAGGCCCGTGCGCACCTGAAACACCTGTACGACGGCTACCACTTCAGCAAGCAGTGCGAAGACATCTACAACCCCTTCAGCCTTTTCAATGCTTTCGATGCCAAGGAATACAAAAACTTCTGGTTCTCCACCGGCACGCCCACCTTCCTGATAGACCTGCTTCGGGAGGCGGACTTCGACATACGCTGCCTCGAAGGCATAGAAGCCACCGACGAGCAGTTCGACGCACCCACCGAGCGCATCACCAGTCCCGTGCCCGTGCTCTACCAAAGCGGCTACCTCACCATCAAGGGCTACGACCCCGACTTCCGCATTTACCGGCTGGCCTATCCCAACGGCGAAGTCCGCAAGGGCTTCATCGAATCACTGCTGCCCGCCTACGTCCACCTGCCGGGCGAGAACAACACCTTCTACGTGGTGTCGTTCATCCGCGATTTGCGCAAGGGTGACATCGAGAGCTGTCTGGAGCGCACACGCTCTTTCTTCGCCTCCATTCCCCACGATTTGGAGAACAAGACGGAGAAGCACTATCAGACGGTCTTCTACCTGCTGTTCCGCCTCATGGGGCAGTACGTGGATGCCGAGGTGAAGAGCGCCGTGGGCCGTGCCGATGTAGTGGTAAGGATGAAAGATGCCGTCTACGTCTTCGAATTCAAGTTCGACGGTACGCCCGAAGAAGCGCTGGCACAGATTGAGAGCAAGCAATATGCCATCCCCTATGAGGCGGAGGGACGCCGGATAGTCAAAGTCGGAGTGAACTTCGACAGCGCCACCCGCACCATAGGAGAGTGGAAAATAGAATCATAGAGCGTAGGTCAGAACTTCACTTCCGTCTTACTTCCGTCGTAGGCCACGGCCATCACCCTGATGCCGGAGCCTGCCTCCGTATCCAGACTGAAAGAAGGCCTGTTGGATACGAATACCGGCGTATCGCCATCATACACTTCGTAGGCCGCCACGTTTTGCCAGCCCGTCATGGTAATGGTTTTACCGCTCTTCACGGCAGTTCCTTGGCGTACGGGCAAACGGTCCTTGAATACCTTCCAGTTGGAATCGCAGATATACTCTATCTTTTCGCCGGCCGACGGATAGTTTTTAGCTTTTATCTCGGCCACGGCTTTGTCTATCCGGTTCTGCTCAAGCAGGAAGCGTCTTTTCCCGTAGTCGTCTATCTCGCCGTCGAAGGGCGACAGGTAGCCCCACTTCCGGAAGAAATCGGTCAAGTCGGCCTGCGCAATGTCGCACACCATCTTCACGAATTCCAGTTGCTGGGCTCCGGGATCCGGCCGGTCGGGCGAGGTGCGTATCTTTTCATACAAATCCTTGTAGAAGTCCGTCTTGCCGCGCGCATTGGAGAAGTAGAGTTGCAACTGCCACAACGACACCAGCTTGCAGAAGACATCTTCCTCGCCGGGATGGGGCACATGCTTCACGAACGAGTTGTAGTAAGCCTTCTCGTAGCGGTTGTTGAAACGCCCCATCGCTTCCGACTCGATGCGCGAGGCGTTGCCCCATTCGGTTTGCACGTAGAGAGAGTGGACGTTGTTCGTCACCTCGGTCATGCCGTGCCATTTAAATCCGGGACGGGTTTGAAACGAGTGCCCTTGCTCGTGTGCCGGACCCCACGGCGATTTCTTCAGTTCGTTCACGTCCAGCAACGTCCGGCGTTCGTTTTCGCCCGTCACATTATAGGCCGTGCGATAGGAGGTGGAGTAGAAATAGGCATGATACATGGCATGGAAATAGGCGCGGTTCACGGTGGGACGATTGTACTTCATCAGTCCCATGAACTCTTTCTCCAGACGCACCAGCTCATCGTAAGCATCAATCAGTTGCTTGCCGTTGTTGGCCGCATAGGTCTTGAAGTGTGCGGTGGAGAATGTGAGGTGAGCGTGCTTGCCCAACACGTCGAAATACTCGTCGACGGCTGCATGGAGGTACTTCTGCCAATCGGACGCCTGATGCTTCTGCGAGTCGAAATATCCGTTCACCTTTCCGGTGGCAAAGTGAATCTTGACCTGAGGCGCCGACTGATAATCGGGGGTATGATAGAATACATAGACCAGCCCTCTGTTCCTCATCTTCAGTTTGTTCACTCCCTCCGAAAGCGAATAGTGCGACGCGTTCCCATAACCGTCGCCTCCGGGTTTGTTCAGGTTCTGTACCTTCAAGCCGAGTTTATATCCTCCGGTGGGGCCTACGAAGACAATAAGCTCGTCGCTTTCGTCGACACTGATACCCGTGGGATTGTCGAGCAGGCTCAACGTGGAGGTCTTGTTCACACGTGCCCAGTCGTCGGGATGCGGCCAAGCACGGTAGTTCTGGATGCGGAACTCGTGCGGATAACTTCCTTTGTGCAGATAGTAGGCTATGTTGCGGTAGAGGCTGTTCGGCACTTTCTCAATCTCTTCGAGAGAGATGCCGGGCTTCAGTTCCGAGCAGGTGAGGTCGGTAAAGAGCGTAAGCGGGTCGAAGTTGTCGGGATTGCGGCGATAAAACTCCATCTCGGCGCAAGAGGCAAAGCCTTGCCCGTCGCCGTGACCCGACTTCACCACAAACTTCACGGACAAGGGTTTTATCAGAGGCTTGTCCAGCATGACTTTTGCTGCCAGCGAAGAGCCTTTGAAGTCATACTCTTTCACCTTCGCATAGTTGGGAGCGGCCTGCGTGGACGCCCAAATCTCCACTTCCTTGAAATGACCGTTGTAGCCCTCGGTGCGAGGATAGTAAATCAGGTAGTCGATGCTTTCCTGATTCTCGAAGAAATACTCCAGCGTGATGGGGAAATAATGGTCTCCCTGATTGCTCCACGACGAATGGTAAATACTATTATAATCGCCGTCGAAGGATTTCTCTATCCCATCGCCCTGCTGGAACGAACTTGCCGTAGCACGGCTCACGGGTACCTTCACGTCGTCCTTGATGTCGCCGTTGCTCTCGCCCGTATAACCCGATTGCGCCTTCTGCCTCACCGCGACTCGCTTTTCCAGCGCTCCGTCCTTCTGCTTCACAACCAGCCCGGTGGCGCGCTCCGCTTCTCCGGCATTGAACGACACACTGAAGCGATGCGCCTTCTTCACCATTCCCGCGGCACGCGTATCGGCCATAGGCTTAATCCACGTTGCATCCGCCGGAATGCTGATGTCGTACTCCACATTGGCCGTCACTTCCAGACTGACCTCTCCGCCGCCGGCAGCGACGGTGAACATATCGGGAGAAAGCAGCAGGGCGGGAGCCATGCCCAGTTGTTCCACGACGATGATTTCGGAAAGCTTGCCGGCAGTCACCTTGATTTCTCCGTGCCGTTTCTCCATCTCCTCGTTGGCCGATACGCTGATTTGCAGCAGGAAGCCGCGGCACTGCGTCTTGAGCCATGTTCCGGCATCGCCTTGAACGGTTGCCGTCCAATGGCCGTCGTTCGTCTTTATCTGAATGTCTGATGAAGAGGCCGTCTCGGCAAAGTTCACCGTTTTCTGTTCGATGGTAAGATGTGGAGTTTTATCTTCCTGACTGTCGCTGCACGCAAATGTCAGGAATGCGGATAGAATCCACAAAAATAAAAAGATGTGTGATTTCATGTCGGTTCGTTCTGATATGTTTTTCGTTTTCGTTTACATAGAGATTAAAGATTCTGCTTTTCGTTCGTTTCAGAAATTCAAAACAGATTCTGAGTCCGCTTTCGGTTTACGGCGGAATAGAGATAAACAGATGTCAGGCCAGCAGAATGTGTGGCGGTTGTAAAATCAGAGCCTGTTCAAGTCGAGAGGATGCGCCAAGAATGCTTTTATTACTCTCCTATATGGGCACGGACTGCACGGATTCGGTCAATGGAAACAGTGTGTGTCAGCCCGCGCCCGATATGCTATCCTGACGCAGGAGGGGCCTTCACTTCACCTTGGCACACCCTCAGGAACTTTATCAGACACTACAATACGGTTGTTTCTCCCGTTTCGGGGTCGAACATTTCGAGCTTATATTTGTACAGCTTGATTTCGGCTAAAGAGAAATACTGCTCGCCGCCATGAGGTTCGAGCACCTCAAACCATACATACTGCATCGCAGAGGGCAGAACGTAGCCCGGAGAATCCACCTCACTGCCGCTCCCTTCGGGCATGCCTCTGAACTCGGCAACCTTGTGCGCCGAGAACCGGGCGGGGTCGAAGGTTGCTCCGTCGAAGCTGTCGCTCACCCAAAGATTCATATTCTTGGGGCGGTTGTTATTATTGGCATGCGTGCGGTTCTTGAGGAAGAAGCCCAACGCCCCGACTGCTTCGGGAGCCTTCATCACAATGTAGTGCGGAAAAGGCTTGGGACTGCTCCAGCTCATGTGCAGGTAGGTGTTGTAGTTGTTGTCTACGAGGCTTTCGAGTTTCCCTTCGCCGTAGAGAGGTTCCGGGTTGCTGGCCCAGACTTGGTCGGCTGTTATCTTCATCTGTTCCTTGGAGTCGGAAATCACTTTGATTTTCTTGGGCAGCGCAAGCGACTCGGATGTTATGGTGCGCACCTCTCCTTCGCGTCCCTTGGCGGTTACGGGCATCAGCTTGAACTCGATGGCCCCGTAGCGCTTCAGCAATCCGTCGATGACGATGTGGTCGGCATATACGCTGGCCAGACGGATGTGCTCCTTGCCCGTGCCGGGATGCATATAAGTGACCCGAATGTATTCGTAGTTGGCCGCTTCCGGAATCTTCCAGCTTATTTTTACGGCTCCTTCCTGCGGCTCGGCAGTGAGTGAAGAAGCTTCGATTGCCACGGGCTGCGGGCCCATATCTTCTTTCTGGCAACCCGTAAGTGCAAGCAGCGCGACGGCTCCTGCAAAGGCATACAAAAATAAAGGTTTCATATCTTGTATAAAATGGATTAAGCGTTAATAACCGGGATTGTTCACAAGTTTGGGATTTCTGTTGACGTCATCGCTCGGTATGGGCAACAGATAGTTCTTCGGCGCCTCGAATTTGCGCTCGAAAGAGATTTCCCTGAGTTGTGCGAATTCGTCGATGGTGTTTCCCTCGATGTTGAGTCCCTGAGCTTTCTTGCTGAAGGTTTCTTGGGCAGTCATCCAGCGGCGCATGTCCCAGAAGTTCTGGTTTTCGAGATAAAGCTCTATCTGGCGTTCCTGACGCACGATTTGGCGCAGTTTGTCCTTATTGAGTTCGGCCACGCCCGCCCACGATTTCTCTACGGTGGGAATACCCGCACGCGTGCGCACCTTGTTCAGGTAAGTCTTGGCGGCATCCAGTTCGCCCGTCTCCACGCATGCCTCGGCATAGCCCAGATAGAGGTCGGCCAAACGGATGACAGGCCACGGATATACTGTGCGGTTGGGACCTCCTTTTCCCATAACCATGTTGGGGTCTGTACCTTTTTTATTGAGGTATCCGCCGGGCGAATAGTTGTTGGTGCGGTTCTTGCGTCCCTGATTGCCATCCTTCAGGAAGCTCAGGAGCACGCGTCCCCGTTCGCTCATGTAGGAAGGAATGGGGTATGCGTTGTCGTCGCCGTTCAGCACTTCATAGTATCCGCCTTGGAAGCCCACCCAAGCATAGAAGCGAGGTTCGCGGTTGAGGTTGAAGGCGATGGTCTTCTCTCCCTCCTTGCCGTAGGCGGCATGGCCGGCGTCTATGCTGACAACCGCCAGCTTGTTGTCCGACTTGAATTCAGGGTCTTCATCCCACGGCAGTCCGTTCTTCGTATAGAAACGGTTCAACATGGTCCAAGTGAGCGACACGCCGTTAGCGCCTTGGTCTACGGATGTTTTAGGCGAACATTTCAGTTGTATGTCATAGTAACCTTCTCCCCGCGTGTCGGCAAACAGCACTTCGGGATTGGCCGAGCCTTTCCAGTCGAGGGTCAGGGTACGCATGCGGCGTACGATGCCTTTTTCCGGAAACTTGTTTGCCGAACCGTCTTCGCCCCGATAGGCGTCGTTGACGTAGAGGGCATGTCCGTTGCTCTCGGCCAGTTTGATGGCTTCCATCAGAGCCTCGCTTGCTTTCGTCCACTTCCGGGCATCGTATGTGGCGGGCATCAATGCCACACCTTCTTTATCCTTGAAATCGGCAATGCCTCCGTTGAATAGGGGCGAAGCGGCATAGAGCAGCATTTTGGCCTTTACCGATTTGGCCATGATGCTGGTGGCCAATCCGTACTGGCTCTTTATGTCCCGCTTGGCAGGCAGGTCTTTGGCGGCTTCGTCAAGCAGGTTGCAAATCCAGTCCACACACTCGTCGTAAGGCACACGGGTGGGATATTCGGAGGCAAGAATATCTGTCGACGGCGTTTCCTTAATCAGCAGAATGGGGCCGTAGGCGCGCGAAAGCAGGAAGTGATAATAGGCGACGAGGAATTTGGCCTGTGCCCGATAATCGTTCTTCTCGGCATCCGTGGTGTCGGGAAACTTGTCTATCCTTTCCATGAACATGTAGCACTGGCGTATTCCTTGAAAGAAAGTGTTCCAGTATGAAATAACCGGCGAGGAGGCCGAGTAATTCCCTTTGGGGAAGGAGGCGAACGTTTCGTGCTCGAAAGCGGTTATCACCTCGTCGCCCGTGAGCAGGTCGAGCCCTCCGGGTGTGTTGGCCGGATTGGGCAGGTAGGCATAGCAGGAATACAGGTAGTCGATACCGTTGTTGCGCCCTGTGTACGTGTCGGTGTCCGTAGTCCGCTCATCGGGCACTACGTCCAGAAAATCGCAGGATACACTGCATATCATGGCCAGTGTCAGGGCAAATATTTTGGATAATAATTTCATATATGTCTATATTTAAGGATGCAAAACTTATTTATCATTGAAGCGGACTTGCACACCTACGTTGAACGTGCGTTGCAACGGATACTTCATTCCGCTTCCTCCTCCCAGTTCAGGGTCCCAGAGCTTGAAGCCGGAGAGCGTGAACAGATTGGTTACGCTTGCGTAAACGCGCATGCCCTTATAAGTATAACCCACTTCGAGGTTTTTCAGCTTCAGGAATGCGGCGTTGCGCAGCCAATACGTGGATTCTTGCCGGTTGTTATCGTTGTAATGATGCGTCAGGCGCGGATAGCGGGCACGGTTGTTCTGGTTGTCCTTGCTCCAGTAGTCGTCGGCTATCCATTGCAGCACGTTGCGCCTTTCCTGTGTGCCGAAGGGGTGGAAACCGCTCATCATGAGCGACACGTTGGCCTGGCCTTGGAAGAAGAACGACAGGTCTATGTTTTTATACTTCATGGACGGGCCGAAACCATATACGATTTCCGGAACATGGGGATGTCCTATTTCAATCCTGTCATCGGACGTTATCTTTCCGTCATACTTGCCGTCGGCATCGGGCTGGTCCACATACTTTATATCGCCCGGAGCAATGGTGATGTTGCCCAGCGTGGAAGTGGGGTTGTTGGCTATATCCGCCTCGTCGATGTAAAGTCCGTCGGCCACGTATCCCATGTAGGTGTTCAGCCGGCGTCCCACTTGGCGCAGGGCGGGACGCAGGCCGGGAGCCTCGTCGTATTCGAGCACCCGGTTGCGGGCAAAGGTAAACGTGCCTCTGAACTGTAAGGAGAAGTCCTTGGTGACTTGCTTCCCATAGTCTACGGAAGCGTCTATGCCCCAGTTTTTCACTTTGGCGTAGTTTCCGAAGATTTTCGTGTCGGCCGTGCCGAACGAGTTCGGGATGGATTGCTTTTGCTGGAAGATGTCGCTGCGTATTTCCTTGAAGGCGTCGATGGTGAGGTTCAGCGAGTTGAAGAACTGCAAGTCCACCCCGACGTTGTATTTCCGTCCTATCTCCCAAGTGATGTTATCGTTTTGCAGGCGCGAGTAGGTGGGGCCTTTGCGTTCGTCTGTCCGGGCGTCGTCGTAGCCGGTGATGTAGCCCGGTGTGTTGTTCAATGAAACGATGCCCATGTAGATAAAGCGCTCACCGCCGATCTGGTCGTTTCCTACCAATCCGTAGGAAGCGCGGATTTTGAAATTGGACACGATGGATTTGAGCGGAGTCCAGAATTTCTCTTCACTGACGTTCCATCCCGCCGACACGGAAGGGAAGAATCCGAAGCGGTGTCCCTTTGCGAAGTTTTCCGAACCGTTGTATCCGGCATTTACCTCGAACAGGTATCTGTTGGCATAATCGTAAGTGATGCGTCCCGCAAAGCCGAGCTTGCGTTTGGGGAGCGAGCCTATCAGGTTGTTGTTGCCTATCACGTTGTTGTTGTACTCGCTCATGTTGTAGAGCAGCATGGCCGACACGTTGTGATTGCCGAACGAGCGGTTGTAGTCGAAGTAGCTCTGGAAATAGTAGCTACGGTCTCCGGCCACACCCGAACCGGCATTCAGACTTGGTTTGGAAGGGTTTCCGTCCAAGGGGGTCTGTATATATACGGTGTTTCCTTCGGCATCGGTCTCCGTTCCTTCAAGAACGTATCTGTTGCCGCCCTGAAAGCGGAAATTCGTTGTCCGGTTCCAGTTCTTGAACGAGAAGAGGGCTTTGAATCCCAGCCCCTTGGTGATGAAGTCGAGCTTCTGTTCGTAGTTGAGGATGGAAACGACGGTGCTCTCGAACATGTCCTTATAGCCCGCAGTGGCCACCACCATGGGGTTTTCTATCGGGGTGGAGCCTATCCGTGTGCCTCCCCAATGATACCACGGGTCGCCGCCTTGCGGATAGAGGATGGGGAAATCGACGGCGTTGTTCTGCATGATGGCGTTGAAGATATTGCCCACTCCACCGCCGCCGTCGCTGGCCGTAATGGGGCCGTGCAGGCTGTTGAGCTGCACATTGAGGTTAAGCCCTATCTTGGCGGTCTTGGAGAGGTTGAAGTCGATGTTGTTCTGGAAGGCGTACTTCATGTAGTTGATGTTGTTGTCGAACGAGAAGAAGTCTTTGCTGCGTCCTTTCAGCATACCGGTTTCGTGCACGGCGTTGACGTTCATGAAGTAGGTGATTTTGCTCGTACCCCCGCGGACGTTGAAGTTGGCCTTCTGGTTGAACGTGGAGCGGTTGAACAGCTCCTCGTACCAGTCTACGTTGGGATAAAGATAGGGGTCGAGGCCTTTCAGCGTTCCGTTTATTTTGTCCTCGGAATAGAGCAGGGCGTCGGTTCCTTGGTTGGTGACCGCTTCGTTGAACATGCGCATGAACATGACGGGGCTTACCACTTGCGGCACGTTGATGGGCTTGTTCACATAGCCTTCCACACGCACGCTTATCACCGGTTTGTCGAGGTTGGCGCCGCTTTTGGTCTTGATGATGAGCACTCCGTTGGCACCGCGCGTACCATACATGGCCGAGGCGGTGGCGTCTTTCAGTACCGAAAAGCCTTCGATGACTTCCGGGTCCAGCGCGTCGAGGTCGGCCTTGCTCACCTCCACACCGTCGAGGATGATGAGCGGATTGGTGGCGCCGCTCATGGTGGAGACGCCGCGCACAAAGAAATCGGCTCCGTTGCTTCCCGGTTCGCCGCTCCGCTGATAGGCGATGACCCCCGAAAGGCGTCCGGCAAAGGCGGTGGAGAGGTTCGTTGCCGGCACTTTCAAGTCGCCGGGGCGCAGTGTCTGTATCGAACCCGTCATGGTGGCTTTTTTCTGACCCATGTTGAAGGCCGTCACCACCACCTCGCCCAGCGCGGTCGCGTCTTCCGACAGGGAGATGCTGAGTATCTTCCGGTTGCCTATTTTTACTTCTTGGGACAGGTAGCCGATGAAGCTGACCACCAGCACATCGTCGGGCGACACCGAAAGTTCGAATTTTCCGTCCACATCGGCCGTGACGCCGTAGGGGGGAGTGGCGTTCTTCACGAGCACGGAGGCGCCCGTCAGCGGGTCGCCCGTCACGGCATCCACCACTGCGCCTATCACCTTGCTGCGGTGCGAAGATTGTTGCTTGGCATTTGTTCCGGCTTTCTTCGGAGAGGTAATGATTACGTTTTTTCCTTTTATGGTTACGTTGTAGCCCGCAAAAATGGTTTTGGCCGCCGTTTCCACGGTTGCGTTCTCTATGTTTACGCTGATTTTGCGCGAAACGTCTACATCGGCATTGTTGTACACAAATTTGTAGGTGGATTGTTTTTCGACTGCTCTTACGGCTTCTACTACCGTTGCGTTATCCAGCTTTAAGGTTATCGGCTTGTTTTGGGCCACGGCCTCTATGCTGAAGGCGGAGGCAAGCAAGCCTATGATAAGCAGGCACAATTGTGTGCAAAACGTTATTTTTTTGCAACAGAATGAAAAGTCGTTCTGTTTTCCTGTGTAATTCATACTATTTATTTATTTTTGTTGAGTAATTAGCTTCCTCCTCTTGCGCTCTCTCGGTTTTGGGCAAGAGTGGAAGAAATAGTTAGAACGAGGGGCGGATAGGTGAAGGCATCCGCTCCTTATTTTTTTATGTATGCTTCGTTTTTATGTTTTCATAGGCATTCAGGTTTTAAGGAGTTATTATTCGATTGTTATTTCGTTGGTTCCGGTTTTTTCCCATGTCAGAGGCGTGATGCTCTGCAAGATGCTCAGGATGTCGTCCACGGTTTCATTGTCGAGCGTGAAAGATACCGGGGTGTCCAGCAGTCTCGGGCTGCACGTCTTGCACGAGATGCTTATGTTGTACCACTTGCCCAACTGGATAAACACGTCTCTGAGCGGCGTATTCTCGAACAGGAGATATTCTTTTCGCCAGTTGGTGTAGGCCGAGGCGTTTACCACTCTCATCTCCGTGGATTTATCTTTTTTATTGTAGATAAGCTGGCGGTCGGGCTGCATTTCCAGTTTCCGGCCCGTCTCTTTCACCGTCACGTCAACCTTGCCCGTCTCCAATACGGTCTCGGCATGCGGCAGTTCTTCCCTGTCGGTGACAACGAAAGTGGTTCCGGACACTCTTACGGTCATCGTCGGCGTATTCACCGAGAAGGGCCTTTTCTTGTCTTTCCTCACGTCGAAGAAAGCTTCGCCCTTCAAAGCCACGTTGCGGCGCTTGCGGCCGAACTTCTTCGGATACGTCAGCTCGCTTCGGGCATTGAGCCAGACGATGGAGCTGTCCGGGAGGATGACCTCTTTCTTGCTTTCGCAAGCAGTAACAGTCAGCATGCGGTCGCCAAACGGAAGCTCGATGTCCCACATCTGTAATCCTAAAAGCAAAAGAAGCACTGCCGCCGCCGAACTTGCCACCCACCGATACAGCTTGCGGCGTTTCTTTGCCTGCATTCGTGCAAAGAACATATTCGCCGCTTTCCGGGCCGATTCTTTGTCTTGAAGTTCGATGGTCGATTCTTCCCACACTTTCGCCATCTGCACAAAGTAGTCTTCGTTCTCTTTCGATGCCCTTAGCCATTGCATAAGCGCGTCTTTCCCTTCCGGCGTGATATGGCCTTCCAGATAATTGGCGATGAGTACATTATAATCTGTCATATTCTGTTTCATAATACCTATTCTTTTACTGACTTTATCTATCACGACTCACAAAGAAAATACCCTACCTCATGATTGCAAATTATTTTATTAACACACCTATCCGCATAACGGTTACGCACCACGCACTCCCGTTCGCGAGAGCTTTCAGGAAAAGAAAAAAACGTTACTTATCAGAGAATTTCCCTCCTCGCCCCGGCTTGCTATATTGATGTCACCGGCTGGAAATATAGATGCAGCACGCTCCATATATACATGTAGCACGGTGGAGATATATCTCCACCAAAACCCTCCTGCAAGTATCTCTCGCAAGGGATAAGCCCTCAAAAGGCATACAGTATAAATTATTAACAAAGAAAGGTTCTGACGAAGCAGAAAGCACGCACGCTTCGCCCGCCGGGAAGGAACATCGCCGGAAAGCTAAATGGCGGCATGCCGCTTCCTTGCGCAAGGTGTGTTAAATACAGTTAAAAATGGGGGGGGGTAAAAGATAGTGAGAGTATCAAAGCCACAACAGGCATATATCCGTTCTGCAACAGATGGGTACGAATATCTTTGAGCGCTTTCGAAATGTGCTTTTCCACCGCTTTTACCGTGATGTTGAGTTTCTCGGCTATTTCTCGGTTCTTAAGATCATGATAACGGCTCATCATAAAAACCTCTTTACACTTATCAGGCAGAAGAGACACACAATGCGCTATTTCCTTTTTTATCTCATCCGTACTCAATTGCTCGTCCACGGTGAACGAAGTGAAAAGCAGGTTATCCAGATAAGAAACGTCGTCAGACAATTCTTTTCGGGCGTATTGGGATGATTTCAGCAGGTCGAGACAACGATGATAGGTCAATGTATAGAGATAAGATTTTATAGGGATAGAGACGTCTATCCGTTTTCTATTCTCCCAGCAGTGGGTAAAAACCTCTTGAACAATGTCCTCGGCATGCGACATGTCGCCGACGATACGCATGGCAAAGAGGCGCAGTACTTTATAGTAATCGGCGTATATACGTTCGAAACATGCTCTATCCATTGTAGAATTAAAAAGATTTACTCAATAAGATAAGTAACAAATAGCAAAATTAGCAAAAAATCTTCTGTTGCACACGAATCTGTTTGAAAAAACAAAAAGAGAACAACGGCCGGCCCTTCCGGTTTTGTTTACGGTTTGCTATTTTAAGGGGATAAATGTAGTGATTTAATTCGCCCTTTTACTACTTTTGCACCCATGAAGGCAGAAAAACGTGTATTGCTGGGCATGAGCGGCGGGACGGACAGCTCCGTGGCAGCCATGAAATTGCAGGAGGCGGGGTATGAAGTCACCGGCGTGACGTTCCGTTTCTACGAGCAGGACGGGGCCACGGAGTATCTGGACGATGCACGCGCACTGGCGGCAAGGCTGGGAATAGAGCACATCGCCTACGACGCACGCGAGGTGTTCCGTTCGCGCGTCATCCGCTACTTCATCGACGAATACTTGTCGGGGCGCACACCCGTTCCCTGCATCGTATGCAACAACGAGCTGAAGTGGGCGCTACTGGCAAAAACGGCCGATGAAAAAGGAATTTATTGGATTTCTACCGGACACTACGTGCGCAAAGTGCAGCAAGGCGGAAAGTGGTACATAGCCCCTGCCGCCGACCGCGACAAAGACCAAACGTTTTTCCTTTGGGGCTTGAAGCAGGACATCCTGCGGCGCATGCTGCTGCCGTTGGGCGACATTACCAAAAGCGAAGCGAGAAGATACGCCGCCGACCGGGGATTCCGGCACGTGGCAACGAAGAAAGACAGTATCGGCGTGTGCTTCTGCCCGCTCGACTACCGCTCTTTCCTGCGCCGTGAGGTTGAAGAGTGCCCAAAAACTGCCCAACCGACAACAGGCCACTGTCCAAATAGTGCCCAAAAACTGCCCAAAAACTGCCTAAGCAGTGCCCAAAAACTGCCCGGAAAGGGGAAATTCATCGATGAGAAGGGCGACTTCTTGGGATGGCACGCAGGTTACCCCTTCTATACCGTAGGCCAACGGCGCGGATTGGGCATACACCTGAACCGTGCCGTCTACGTCAAAGAAACAATACCGGCAACCAACGAAGTGGTGCTTGCCCCGCTTTCCTCCCTCTATAAACAAGAGATGCTGCTGAAAGAGTGGAACCTGACGGAGAACAGCCGCGTGCTGGATGCCGCCGAGGTGATTGTAAAGATACGCTACCGCAAACAAGCCAACCGCTGCAAGGTGAGCCTCACGCCGGAGGGACTGCTGCACGTCGGCCTCACCGAGCCTCTGGAAGCCATTGCTCCGGGTCAGGCGGCAGCCTTCTACGATGAAGACGGCTTGCTGCTGGGCGGAGGAATCATCGTTTGAAGAGCAACGAAACAAGCCGTTCATTGAACAAAAAGCCGCGAATAGGGTTATTGCTATATACCTCTTCCGATGAAAAACTTTTTATTAAACCAATTATATTTAAAGAAAAAAAGAATGAAACGATTATCTATTGTAATGTTATTTGCCGCTTTGGCAAGCTTCGCCTATGCTCAGACAGACGACAAAGGCTATCAGGAAGGCGCATGGGTGCTGAAAGGAGTAACCGGCGTGAACACGTCGCAGACGGCTATGTCCAACTGGTCGGCAGGTGGTGAGAACTCCATTGCCGGAAACGCTTATCTGAATGCATCGCTGACGCATAAAAAAGGACACTGGCTGTGGGTGACCAACATGGTTCTGGACTACGGTCTATCCAAGACCAAATCGCAGGGAATGAGAAAAAGCACCGATAAAATCGGACTTTCCACGCAGTTGGGCTATTCGGCAAGCGAAGTATGGTACTATACGCTCATGGGCGATTTCAACACCCAGTTTGCCAAGGGATACAACTACCCCGACAAAGAACATCACATATCCAACTTTCTGGCTCCGGCCTACTCAAACATTGCGCTGGGTATGGAGTGGCGCCCCAAAAGCAACTACTCCCTGTTGCTCTCACCCATCACCGCCAAGATGACCATCGTGGACGATGACTATCTTTCCGGCCTGGGCTCTTTCGGCGTAGACCCCGGCAAGCACTTCAAGATGGAAGCCGGTGCTTTGGTGAAAGGACGCGCGGAACTGCCCTTGATGGAGAACGTCAACCTGATTACCACAGCCGATCTCTTCACCCCATACAGTAAGGACTTCGGCAACATCGACATAAACTGGGACGTACTTATCAGCATGAAGATAAATAAGTTCCTGTCCGCCACCATCAACACCACACTGAAGTACGATGACGATGTGAAGACGTTCGACGACAACGGCGTGAAGAGAGGTCCCAAGGTTCAGTTCAAAGAAGTGCTGGGAATAGGGCTGGCATACAATTTCTGATAAACGGCTCCCCCCCTCCGTGATAGGGGCAGGGCAGCTTGTACAGAATTTCAGACACGGGAAACACTTGTGGGCAATACTCTAACGGCGAGTAATCCGCACAAGTGTTTCCCGTGTCTGAATTTTGTTTTAACAGTGCAAAAACGCTTGACAGCATCCCGACCAAGTACATAGATCGCCTTTTATTTGCGTTTATAAAACACATGTCTTATATTTGTCGTCAGAATATATCTTTTGAAACCCTACGCACCTGTCCGACGAAAAGACTCAGAGCAGCAAGGGATAGAATCTTACGCATAGAAAGCATAAATAAAGAACAAAGATGAGCAATGACAAAGACCTGATGTTCTGCGCCGCAGACATAGTGAAGCGTGCCAAGCTGGTAATGGACTTCCATACCGATGCACAACTGGCCGCCTGGCTGGGCATATCGCGCTCCACCCTGAGCAACTGGATGGCACGCAACAGCATCGACTTTCCGCTGGTGCTGGGCAAGCTGAAACAAGTGGACTATAATTGGCTATTGACAGGTAAAGGACGCCCCACCCGCCACTCGAAACATATTGACAGCGAACTGGTGCAGGGCGAACTGGAGATTCTTCACAATACGAAAACAACGGACGCCATGGACGACCGCAGCGTAACGCTCTACGACATCTCTGCCGCCGCCAACCTCAAGACCATGCTGGCCGACCGCCCACAGTATGCGCTGGGCAAGATAGTGATTCCCAATGTGCCCGCATGCGACGGTGCCCTCTACATCTCAGGCGACTCGATGTATCCCATCCTGAAGTCGGGCGATATCGTGGGCTTCAAGTCCATCCAGAGCTTCACCGACGTCATTTACGGAGAGATGTATCTCGTCTCCTTCAGTCTTGGAGGAGACGAATACCTGGCCGTGAAATACGTCAACCACTCAGAGCAGCCCGACTGCATCCGCCTTGTCAGCTACAACACGCACCACGACCCCATGGATTTGCCGCTGGCATCCATCAGCGCCATGGCCATCGTGAAATTCTCCATAAGGAAGAACATGATTATGTGATGCCTCTCCTTACTCCATCTTCAGCACTCCGAAGAACTCCGGACAGTGGAAGTTGGGTTTCTCCAATCCGATGGGACTCCAAGAAAGGAAGTGCGGAGTGCGGAGCTTATCGCCGCATTTATAAAAGTTGGCACGGATGGCCTTTCCCTCCAGCGAGGTGATGTGATGCAGGAAGAAAGTGGTGTAGGGAATCACCAGCGCCACCTCCCAACTGCAATCTCCTACCCGCTCTTCAAAGTCCTCGCGACCCAGAGACGACCAACGTTGCACCTTGTCCATCACCTCCTGCGGGGCATGGCGGCGATTCTCGCGACCGACACCGGCACCCACAAGCAACGTACCCACGCAATTGCATTCTACGTTGTAATACACCCCGTCATCGGCAGGTATGGAAAAGAACTCCACACAAGCATCTTCCCAAACGGGACCGTTGTCGTGTCCTGCCACCGCACGCACGCTCTCTTCTCTCACCTTGAAGTGGAGCAAGATTGCATCCTGCGTATAGGCTATGCGGAATTCTACATCGGGACGGTAAGGGAATGCCGACCAATTCACCGTGTTGACAGGCTGAAAAGCCACCTTTTCTTTATCCAGAAGGGCGGGCACCGATTCCACCGGTATGTTTGCCGCGCTCACCTTCTTCACGCTTAATTCTTTCATTCTATTCTTTTCGGGGGTTATGGCAGACAGCGACAGCACGCAAAGCGCCGCCGCCGTCAAGGTAAGATATTTTTTCAGATACATGAGGCAATGAAGCTTTTCATTTCCGGCGTATGTTCTTCCGCGCTTTGCAGCAGTTTGAACTGCGCCTTGGCACGCACGAGGTTGTGCTCCGGATAGCGGATTTTATAATAGGTGTCGCCGTTGATGTAGTCGGCCAGAAAGCGCACGCACTGCATGTAGGGGAACAGGGCGGCAGCGTATGGCAGGTTCTCTATCTCAATAGGTAGCAAGAAGCTGCGGGCAGACTCCAGATAACCCTTGGTGAAAGCACGGAAGATATCCATGTTGAAATTTACATTCGTGAGGTTTGGGTCGTCTTCCAGACCGGTATTGGCGGCCGAACGGAGAAAGTCGCCGTAGTCGGAGAAAATGAAGCTGGGCATCACGGTGTCGAGGTCGATGACGCAAAGCACCGTGCCGTCTTCATCGAACATCATGTTGTTCACCTTCGTGTCGCAGTGGCACACGCGCTTGGGCAGACGTCCCTCACGGTGCAGGCGCTCGGCCTTGCACATCTCGTCGGCACGCTTCTCCAGTTCGTCAAGCAACGGACGTACCTCCTTCACCCGTCCGGCGGCATCGGCAGCCACGGCCTCTCGAAGCTGCTTCAGGCGGAATTCCATGTTGTGGAAGTCGGGGATGGTTTCGCCCAATGTGTCGGGGATATCGGCCAGCATCGCCTGAAAGTGGCCAAAGGCACTACCTGCATAATAGGAATACTCAGGATTGACGGTCTCGTAGGTTTTGGCACGGGGAATGAACACCATCATGCGCCAGTAGTTCTCGCCGTCGTGCCAATAGGTCTTGCCCGTATCAGTGGGGAGGAAATGCAGCACTTTGCGCTCGATGTCCGCTTCGCCTTGCTGCTCCAGCTTCTTGCGGATGTGACGGGTGACAGCCTCGATGTTGCCCTGCAACATATCCACATCGCGGAAGATGGCATGGTTGACACGTTGCAGCACATAGTCCGGGGCATCCGCCTCGACGGTAGTCACTTTATACGTGTCGTTAATCAATCCCGAACCCAAAGGGTTGACAGTTCCGGTCGTTCCCTTCAATTGAAAATGAGATACAATAGATAAAAGGTCTTTCATAATGATTTATTTATTAATAAACTGTTTACTAAAATGTGCTTTCCGATTCATATCAGAGGCAAAAAAGTACGGCAAGCATACAAAATTATATATTTAAGCAGACATAGACGCTAAAACCGGACGACAAATAAGCCTTTATGCACAAAATATAACTATATTTGTGACAGAAACCTTAAAAAACATCCGAAAAGTGCGAAAGTTTACTACCCGGCTGCTGATTGTCCTGTTGAGCATAGTTGCCATAACCCTGCAAGGGCAGAACATCACCTTCAACCATCTGACTACCGACGACGGACTGTCTCAATTCTCCGTAAACAGCCTTTACATCGACGAGAACGGTGTGCTGTGGATAGGAACCCGCGAAGGACTGAACCGCTACGACGGCAGGGAGATACAGACCTACAAACTGCGGAAGAACGACCCGCACAGCCTCTTCTGCAACACCGTGCTGCGTCTGGCCGGAAACCGCAACGGGAAAATCTACCTGCTCTGCACCGAAGGCGTCGCCGAGTTCAACCTCGCCACCCGGCGATTCACCACTCTGCTACAAGGAAACATCAACAGTATCTACTACAAAAATGCCCTTTTCATCGGTAAAAAGAACGAAATATACCGCTACAATGAGCAGACCGGGAATTTCGATCTGTACTATCAACTGGCCGGCAACAACCTCGAAATCTTCTGCATGCATCTGGACAAGGACTACCTGTGGATGGGAACTACCGACAGAGGTGTGTACCGCCTGAGACTGGCCGACAAGGAACTTACCCACCCCATACCGGAAGGAAACATCACCAGTATCTACTGCGACAGCCGGAACGAGTTGTGGATAGGAAGCTGGGAAGAGGGACTGCACCATGTGAAAACCGACGGAACAATCGAGACCTTTACTTACGATGGCAAGAATCCGCACAGCCTCTCGTCCAACTTCGTCAGGGCATGTTGCGAAGACAATCTGGGCAACATCTGGATAGGAACTTTCAACGGGTTGAACCGATACGACAGGAGCACGGGACTGTTTCAGAACCACACCGCCGACGACGTCCGTAACGACGGGCTGACGCATTCCTCCATCTGGTGCATCGTGAAGGACAATCAGGGCACACTGTGGCTGGGCACTTACTTCGGAGGCGTCAACTACTTCAATCCGGAATACGAGATATACACCCGTTACACCTACTCGCCCACAGAGAAGAAAGGACTGAGCTATCCCGTGGTGGGACGCATGGTGGAAGATAAGCACGGTGACCTCTGGATAGGCACCGAAGGAGGCGGACTGAACCACTACAACCGACGTACGCACGAATTCAAATGGTTTCGCCCCGGCAACGGACCCAACAGCATTTCGCAAAACAACGTCAAGGCGCTCTATTACGACCCTTCCAAGGAGATTATCTGGATAGGGACGCATCTGGGCGGACTAAACAGACTGGACATCCGTTCGGGACGTTTCACCCACTACCGGGCCAAACCCGGCAATCCGGAGACGTTGCCCTCCGACATCATACGCGACATCGCTCCCTACCGGGACTCGCTGATTGTGGCTACCCAAAACGGCATCTGTCTCTTCAACCCCGCCGACGGGAAGTGCCGGCAACTTTTCACCGACAGCAAGGAGGGGAAGAGAATCAAGATGGTGGCCGACATCACTTTCGACAAGAAAGGAACGCTTTGGATTGCGGCCACCGGCGAGGGAGTGTTCAGCTACCGCTTCGACAACGGACAACTGACGAACTACCGTCACGACCCCGCCGCTCCGCACAGCCTCAGCAACAACAACGTGAACAACATCATGCAGGACGGCAAAGGACATCTGTGGTTCGCCACATCGGGCAGCGGACTGGACTTGTTCAGCCCCTCGACCGGCGACTTCGAGAACTTCGACCGGGCAAAGAACGGGCTTTCCAGCGACTGCATATACGAGGTGCGCGAGTCTCCCGTAAGCGGGCAACTGCTACTCATCACCAACGAGGGCTTTTCCATCTTCGACCAGAGAAGCAAACGGTTCAGGAATTACAGTGCCGAGAACGGTTTCCCACTGACGGCCGTCAACGAAAACGCCCTCTGTGTGACCCGCGACGGCGAGATATTCCTCGGAGGAACACAGGGCATGATTTCCTTCCACGAAATGGAGCTGAACTTCACGCCGAAACCCTACAACATCATCCTCTCGCGCCTCATCGTGAACGGTACGGAGATAGAGGTGGGAGACGAAACAGGCATCTTGCAGAAAGCCCTCCGCTTCACACGGGAGATTACGCTGAACGCCGACCAGTCGATGTTCAGCATCGAATTTGCCACCTCCAACTACGTGGCGGCCAACAAGGACGACATCATCTACAAATTAGAGGGATTCTCCGACGACTGGAACAGCACGCGCGGCCTTCACAACATCACCTACACCAACCTGAATGCCGGAACTTACACACTGCTTATCAAGCCCAACGGAAAGGACGAAAGCCTCTGCCCGCAAGTGGGCCTGACCATCCGCGTGCTGCCTCCCTACTACAAGACACCTCTTGCCTACCTACTCTACCTGTTGGTGACGGGAGGCCTGCTCTGGTATCTGGTGCGCACGTACAAGACGAGAATCAAGCTGCGCGAATCACTGAAGTACGAGCAGAAACACATACGTGATGTGGAGGCGCTGAACCAGTCGAAACTGCGCTTCTTCACCAACATATCGCACGAGTTCCGCACCCCGCTGACGCTCATCGTGGCGCAGGTGGAGGCACTGATGCAACTGCAGAACTTCACGCCCGGCATATATAATAAGGTATTAAGCATCTACAAAAACAGCATACAACTGCGCGAGCTTATCACCGAACTGCTGGACTTCCGCAAGCAGGAGCAGGGGCACATGAAGATAAAGGTCAGCCCGCACAACATCGTGGACTTCCTTTACGAGAACTACCTCCTCTTCCTCGAATACGCCTCGGCCAAGCAGATAGACTTCTTGTTTGAGAAAGAGACGGACGAGCTGGAGGTGTGGTACGACCAGAAGCAGATGCAGAAGGTGATAAACAACCTGCTGTCCAACGCCATCAAACACACCAAGGCCGAAGGCAACATCACCCTTAGTATCAAGAGCGAGGAGAATCGCGCCATTATCCGTGTGACGGACACCGGAAGCGGCATCGACGCCGGCGAGGTCGACAAAATCTTCGACCGCTTCTACCAGATAGACCCCACGGACAGCACCGATGCCGACAAAACAGGCACGGGCATAGGGTTGGCACTGACCAAGGGCATCGTGGAGCTGCATCACGGAACCATCCGCGTGGAAAGCGAACCGGGCAAGGGAGCCAGCTTCATAGTGAGCCTGCAACGGGGCAACGCGCAGTTCGACGAGGAGCAAATCAGCAGGAACCCCGACAACGTGCAACAGATAGAAGCGCCCGTAGCGGAGAACGACGCCCTGCTGAAAGCCGAATTGGAGGAGAACGCCCCCAACAAGCGTCTGCCCGACGCCACGATACTGATAGTGGAGGACAACGACTCCATCCGCCGGATGCTGGCAGCCCTCTTCAAGCCTTTTTACGAAGTGCTGACGGCTGCCGACGGCGAAGAGGGGCTGGAGCAGGTGCAAAGCCGTATGCCCCACATCGTGGTGAGCGACGTGGTGATGCCCCGCATGTCGGGCACGGAACTGTGCAAACGGATAAAGAGCGACTTCAACACCTGCCACATCCCCGTGGTGCTGCTCACGGCCCGCACTGCCGTAGAGCAGAACATCGAGGGGTTGCGCATCGGTGCGGACGACTACATCACCAAGCCTTTCAACACCGGCCTGCTGATTTCGCGCTGCAACAACCTTGTGAACTCGCGCATCCTCCTGCAAGAGAAGTTCAGCAAGCAACCGCAAGCCACAGCCCGGATGCTGGCCACCAACCCCATCGACAAGGAGATTCTGGACCGTGCCACCGCCATCATCGAACAGCATCTGGACGACACGGGCTTCAACGTCAATGTCTTTGCCCGCGAAATGATGATGGCGCGCACCAACCTCTTCACCAAGCTGAAAGCCATCACCGGCCAGACGCCGAACGACTTCATCCTCACCATCCGCCTGAAGAAGGGCGCACTGATGCTCCGCAACAACCCGGAGCTGAACGTCACCGAGATTTCGGACAAGATAGGGTTCAGCTCTCCGCGCTACTTCTCGAAATGTTTCAAGGAGGTGTATCAGGTGAGTCCGTTGGCATACCGCAAAGGAGAGTGAAGTAATTTCTTCTGTTTTTTTACCAAAATTACAGAGTCTTGCGTCTGACGTGTCAGAGGTAAGACTTTGTCATGTCAAACACAGGACTCTGTCGCGCCAGACACAAGACTTTGTAACAAAGGGGAGTATGTACTTTTTCTTTTGCTTGCCCAAAAGAAAAAGATACCAAAAAGAAAAGGCCCGGGCTAAGCCTCCGGCGCTACTCCGACACTGCCATTCGCAGACGGGGCTATAACTCGCTTCGCTCAAACAGTCGCCCCTTACCTGCGCCTGACAGCGCCTCCGCTTTACGCGCCTGCGACTATGCCCGAGGCTGTGCGGTGAGGGCGTTTATACCTTTTTCTCACTAACATTATTTATAAGGAAGAATAGAACAAAACCATCACGCCGTATGGTTTCAGCCTCATCGCAGGGGCGTTAAGCGGAGGAAGCCTTTTACGCGTTAAAAAGGGCAGACCTGTTTGAGCGAAGCGAGTTTTCTGTCCTTTAGCGTAAAAGGCTTTCGGAGTAGCCCTGGAGGTGCAGCCTTGATTTTTTCTTTGGTATCTTTCTTTTGTATCAAGACAAAAGAAAGTACATCCGCTTTTTGTACGTTTTTACCTCTTCCCCGTACTTCCTTGTACGTCCAGAATCCACAAATCCCTTACCTTTGCCTGTCGAATCAGAATCTTAACACAAAGAACTATGAAGCAATTCTCCCCCTTATGGTCTTTAATACCCGGTGCCGTCTTGGCAACGGGATGCGGAAGCCGCCCGAAAGGCGAAGCCACCGACCACTCCCGGCAAAAGCCGAACGTGGTCTACCTGATTGCCGATGACCTCGGCATCGGCGACCTGAGCTGCTATGGCGCTACCAAAGTCAGCACGCCCAACATCGACCGTCTGGCCGGACAAGGCATGCAGTTCACCAACGCATACGCCACATCCTCCACCAGCACGCCCTCGCGCTTCGGACTGCTGACGGGCATGTATCCGTGGCGGCAGCAGAACACCGGCATTGCCCCGGGCAATTCGGAACTCATCATCGACACCGCCTGCGTCACCATGGCCGACCTCTTCAAGGAAGAAGGCTATGCCACAGCCGCCGTGGGCAAGTGGCACCTTGGGCTGGGGCCGAAGGGCGGAACCGACTTCAACCGCCTCATCAAGCCGAACACGCACGATATCGGTTTCGATTACGAATACATCATCCCCGCCACGGTAGACCGCGTGCCCTGCGTGTTCGTGGAGAACGGACGCGTCGTGGGCCTCGACCCCGACGACCCCATCACCGTGAGCTACGAGCATAAAGTGGGCAACCGCCCCACCGGACTGGAAAATCCCGAACTGGTGAAGATGAAACCCAGCCAAGGACACAACAATACCATCATCAACGGCATTCCGCGCATCGGCTGGATGGCAGGCGGAGAATCAGCCCTCTGGACGGACGAGGACATTGCCGATGTGATTACCGCCAAAGCCAAAGACTTCATCAGCACCCACAAGAACGAGCCTTTCTTCCTCTATATGGGCACGCAGGACGTGCATGTGCCCCGTGTGCCCCACCCCCGTTTTGCCGGGAAGAGCGGCCTGGGCCCTCGCGGAGACGTCATCCTGCAACTGGACTGGACGGTGGGAGAAATCATGCGCACGCTGGACAGCCTGAACATTGCCGACAACACCATCTTTGTGCTTTGCAGCGACAACGGACCCGTGATTGACGACGGCTATCAGGACCAAGCCCTCGAACTGCTGAACGGACACACCCCGATGAAGCACTACCGTGGCGGAAAGTACAGCGCTTTCGACGCCGGCACACGCATCCCCTTCATCGTGCGCTGGCCCTGCGGCATCAAGCCGGGAAAACAGCAGGCACTCTTCTCGATGATAGACATGTATGCCTCGTTCGCCGCCCTGCTGAACCATCCGTTACCTCCGGGCATCGCCCCCGACAGCCGCGACCGGCTGGGCACTTTTCTGGGTACGGACACTGCCGGATGCCCCTACATCGTACAGCAAAACCTGAACAGCACCCTCTCCATCGTTCAGGGAGACTGGAAGTACATAGAGCCCAGCGACAAACCTGCATTGGAATACTGGACGCGGATGGAGATGGGCAACGCCCCCACTCCCCAACTGTACTGCCTTTCGGCCGACCCGTCGGAGAAAGAGAATGCCGCGGCAGCCCATCCCGAAAAGGTGAAAACCCTCTCCACTCTGCTGGAGGAAGTGAAACAGGGAAAGAATCAAACCGAAAGAAGATGACGAAGCACGGAACGCCGCACCCGTTACGTACGAATTCGTACTATTTGCGAACGATTGACTAACGCCCCTGCATCGCCTTTCTTTTACCTTTGCAATCCCATCCGGCAGGAAGAGCGGATGGGAAAACAAAGAACAACCTTTATTAATAACTAACAAATTAATATGTATGAAACAAAGAGTAACCTTATTCTTATTGCTGACCCTATTCTGCTCCGTATTGTCCATACAGGCACAGACGGGTGGTCAAGTTACGGGTAAAACGGTAGACACGATGGGAGAACTTCCCGGTGTAAGTGTCGCCGTCAAAGGAACCGCCAACGGAACCGTGACCGGGCTCGACGGCTCTTTCAAGCTCAATAACGTGAAGCCCACCGACGTCTTGCAATTCTCCTTTGTAGGCTATAAGACTCAGGAAATCAAAGTAGGAAACCAGAAAGTATTCAACATCACCATGCAGGAAGACGCGCAAGCCCTCGAAGAGGTGGTGGTAGTGGCCGTGGGCTACGGCGACGTGAAACGCCGCGACCTGACCGGCTCCATCGGCAAGGCCAACATGAGCGACCTGACGAAGACACCCGTAAACAACGTGACCGAAACGCTGGGTGGACGCATTGCCGGTGTACAAGTATCGTCCACAGACGGTGGTCTGGGCGACAATTACAGCATCGTGATTCGCGGCGCAGGCTCTCTGACCCAAAGCACCGCCCCGCTCTACGTCATCGACGGTTTCCCCAGCGAAACATCGGGCATGAGCGCCCTCAACCCCAACGACATCGAATCCATCGACGTGCTGAAAGACGCTTCGGCCACCGCCATCTACGGTTCGCGCGGAGCAAACGGCGTTGTCATCATCACCACCAAGAAAGGCAAGGCAGGAAAAGCCACGCTTACATACAACGGCAGTGTCACCATGAGCAACGTGAAGAACCCCATGAACCTGATGAACGGTTACGACTTCGTCAACCTGCAAAAAGAAATCATGGAAGGCAATACAAAGGAGGTAGACGGACAAACTGTGGACGAGTTTACCTACTTTTATCTGAAAGACGGCATCACGCTCGACGATTACAAAAAATTCAAAAGCTACGACTGGCAAGACGAAATCTACCGCACTGCCGTCAGCCACAACCACCACATGGCTCTGAGCGGAGGAAGCGACAAGATGAACTACTCCGCATCGCTCTCTTACAGCAACCAACAGGGTGTCATCATCAATTCAGACCTCTCCCGCTATCAGGGTCGCTTCAACTTCAGTCAACGAATCAACAAACGGATAAAAATAGACGCCAATGCCAATTTTGCAAGCAACGTGCAGAGAGGTTCCAATCCTTCGTCTGCCACTTCAGGCCTCACCAACTCGCTGATGTATAGCGTATGGGGATACCGGCCGGTTTCTCCCTCCGGCTCCGACCTCCTTGCCGAACTGTATGACGACGACATTGACATGAGCAACGACTACCGCTTCAACCCCGTATTGTCTGCCCGCAACGAATACCGCCGCAACACCACCAACCACCTGCAAGCCAACTTGGGCGTGGAATGGGAAATCATCAAGAACCTGAAGTTCAAGACCACCGCCGGATACACCGGACGCGACATAAAAAGAGAAGAGTTCAACGGAAGCCAGACCCGCACCGGAAACACACACCCGAAGAACACGCAAAGCAAGGGCATCAACGCCTTCCTCGGACAGACCGAGACGCGCAACTACCTGAACGAAAACACGCTGACCTACGTTTACAACAAAAAGAAGCATAACCTGAACGCTTTGGTGGGCGCCACATTCCAGAAATATACCAGCTATTACAGCTCCATCACCCAAGAGCAAATCACCAACGAAAGCTTCGGCATGTCCGGCATCGGAAAAGGTTCGGCAACACCCGTCGTAAGCGCCTCGCAGGGAGAAAACGCTATGGTGTCTTATCTGGGACGCGTTCACTACAACTACGCATCCAAGTATTACCTGACGGCTTCCATGCGTACCGACGGCTCTTCCAAGTTCGCTCCCAAAAACCGTTGGGGATACTTCCCTTCAGGCTCGCTGGCATGGGCGTTCGGACGCGAAAAGTTCATCACGCAGGCACTGCCTTGGCTCTCCAACGGCAAGCTGCGCGCAAGCTGGGGCCTCACGGGCAACAACCGCATCGGCGACTTCGACTATATGGCACAGCTCTTCACCAGCTCCAACGTCTACAAATATCCTTGGAACAGCGCTTTCCATCCCGGCTACGTGCTCGGCTCGATGGCCAACGAAAAGCTGAAGTGGGAAACCACCGAACAATACGACTTCGGTCTGGATCTCGGATTCTTCGACGGACGTATCAACCTGACGCTCGACTACTACATCAAAACCACCAAAGACCTGCTGCTGAGTGCAGACGTCCCCGCAAGTTCGGGCTATTCGAGCGCAACCCTCAACGTGGGCAAGCTGCGCAACAAAGGCTTCGAAGTGACGCTGGAAACCACCAACGTCAAAACGAAGAACTTCACATGGACATCCTCTTTCAACATCGCCTTCAACAAGAACGAGATTCTGGAGCTTAACGACGGACAGGAAAGCATGATAAGCTACATCAACTGGGACAACAAGTACCGCACGATGCCCGCCTACATCAGCCGGAAGGGAGAAGCAGCCGGAAAGATGTACGGCTTTGTCTACGACGGAACGTACAAGTACGACGACTTCAACACCTCGACGGATGCCAACGGCAAAACCGTCTACAAACTGAAGGACGACGTGACCCGCATAGCCAACGACGTGCAACCGGGCGACCCCAAATACAAGAAACTGACCAACGACGGAACCAACAAGATTACCGATGCCGACCGCACCGTCATCGGCAACGGGCATCCCAAGCACACCGGAGGTTTCAGCAACAACTTCACCTACAAGAACTGGGACCTGAACATCTTCATGCAATGGAGCTACGGCAACGACCTGCTGAACGCCAACCGCCTGATATTCGAGAACCCGCAAAGCAGGAAGAACGCCAATATGTTTGCCTCTTACAACAACCGGTGGACAGCCGAAAACCCCAACAGCGACATGCCGCGCGCCAGAGCCATCGGCGCCGAATATTACAGCTCGCTGTACATAGAAGACGGCTCATACCTGAAGCTGAAGACCATCTCGCTGGGATATAACTTCACCCGCAAGACGTTGCGCTCATTGGGCATCAGTGCCGCCAGAATCTTCGCCTCGGCCGAGAACATCGCAACCATCACCGGCTATTCCGGCTCCGACCCCGAAGTGTCCACACGCAACAGCGTGCTCACTCCCGGTTTCGACTGGTCGGCCTATCCGCGTTCGTTCAACGCTTCGCTGGGCGTCAACATCACCTTCTAATAACCTGTAATCAAGACAATGAAATATGAAAAGTATCAATAGCATCTTCAAAAAGATTTGTGTCCTCACCATTGCCGCATCCATGGCCGGTTGCGACATGCTCGACACCAAACCTTACGATTTTGTGGCCCCCGAAACATTCTACAAAAACGAAACGGACTGCAACATGGCTCTTGCCGGCATATACTGGACAATGGCTGCCGAACATGTGTACGGCAACCGCTACTCGTGCATGTTGTCCAACGTCGACGACCTGAGCTACTACTACCGACAGAACCAGACGGGAGCCGTATTTGCCAATGCGCACAACACCGGCAACACCGACTTGTGGTACACGTGGACATCGCTCTACTCTGGCATCAACAATGCCAACGTGCTGCTCGACCATATCGACAATGCCGACATCTCCGACGGAAAGACGAAACAACGCATCAAAGGAGAGGCCAAGTTCCTGCGTGCCTATTATCACTTCCTGCTGGTGCAGGGATGGTATGAAGTGCCCATCCGCAAGACAACCGTGACCGACATTGCAACCAGCAGCCTGGAGGCAACCCCTCATGCCGAAGCGCTGGACTGGATTATCCAAGAGATGGAGGAGTGCATCGACATGGTGGACAACAGCAGTTACGACCTGTCTCCGTCGCACGTGAAAAAGACTGTGGTGGAAGGAATCCTTGCCCGCGTATGCTTGTGGCGTGCAGGCGAACCGTCGAAGGGCGGAAAAGCCTTCTACGAGAAGGCTGCCCGATATGCCAAGAGCGTCTGCGACTCCCAGAAGCACAAACTGAACCCGGATGTATCCGAACTGTGGAAAGCCTTGAGTTCCGACCGTTATGACAATACATACAACGAAAGCATGTGGGAAGTGGAATTCATCGGCACGCGCGACGACGGAAGCTACACCGAAAGCCGCATCGGAAACGTCATCGGCAACCTGCAAGAAAACTCCTCTCCCACGGGTGCGGGATATACGTATGCCTTCTATGCGGGCAGCCTCATCCTTTGGGACCTGTTCGACGAGAAAGATACCCGCCGCGACTTGTCGATGGCTCCTTACAAGCTGAACAACAAAGACGTGCAAGTGGCATGGAAAAAAGACCAAATCACCGACCGCCGTTGCGGCAAGTATCGCCGCGAATGGGAAACCAGCAATCCCAAGCACAAGAACTACACACAAGAGAACTACTGCCTCCTGCGCTATGCCGACGTGCTGCTGATGCTGGCCGAAGCCGAGAACGAAGTCAACCAAGCCCCCACGGAACTGGCCTACAACTGCATCAACATGGTGCGTAAACGTGCCGGCATAGACGAAGCAAAGAACCTTACATACGCCGATTTCCGTAAACTCATTCAAGACGAACGTGGCAGGGAGCTTTGTTTCGAGTCGCTGCGCAAATACGACCTCGTGCGTTGGGGTATCTACTACAAGACCATCAAGGAAAGCCTCGGCACTGCCGTGAAAGATCCGCGCTGGTCTACCGCCAACAACGCCAAGGGAGCTGCGCAATACGTCGGCAACACGGAAGAGAAGCACCAGTTCCTCCCTATTCCCACCAAAGAATTGGGTGTAAACACCAAATTAGAGCAGAACAAGTATTGGAAATAAAGAACCGACGACACAACGATTCTAACCTTATACAAAAAGACCTTAATCATTTTGTGAAAGAAGATGCGTAAGAACATCTTCGTACTCCCCCAAGGCACGGACTACACAGCTCTCATAAATTTAGACCATACTAATCGAGTGAAGCTGTGAAATCCGTGCCTTTTTATTCGTATCTTTGTCCTCCGATAAAGACATATCCGCAATGAATCCACTTCCCATCCATTTCGCACCGTTGCAAGGTCATACCGAAGCGGTCTACCGGCAGGCACACGCCCGTGTCTTCGGGGGCGTAGATACCTACTATTCTCCTTTTGTACGCATAGAACACGGCGAGATACGTCGCAGAGATGTGCGCGACATAAGTCCGGAACACAACCAAGCCCTGCACCTCATCCCCCAACTCATGGCTCCGGATGCCGACAAGTTGGAACAGATAATGCCCCTTTTCATCGAGAAAGGCTATCGCGAAGCAAATATCAACTTGGGCTGTCCTTTTCCTCTGTTGGCCAAACGGCACAACGGCGCAGGCATGCTTCCTCACCCCGAAGAGGTGAGATCTCTGCTGGAAGCTGCGACGAAGTACCGCGACGTGCGTTTCTCCGTAAAGCTGCGTTTGGGTTGGGATGATGCCGGAGAATGCCTCGCCTTGCTGCCCTTGTTCAACGAACTGCCTTTGTCGCACCTCATCCTGCACCCCCGCCTCGGCAAGCAGCAGTATAAGGGCGAAGTGGATTTGGATGCTTTCGAGGCATTCTACAACGGATGCTCCAAGCCCCTGTACTACAACGGAGACCTGCACACCACGGCAGACATCCATACCATTGCCGGCCGATTCCCCCGACTGGCAGGCATCGTCATCGGGCGCGGACTGCTGGCCAACCCCGCCTTGGCGCAGGAATATCGGGAAGGGAAGTCACTTTCCACCGATGAAATGGCTAAAAAAGTGGGGCAACTGCATGCGATGGTCTTTGCCGGTTATCAGGAGCAACTGCAAGGCGGAGAGGCCCAACTGTTGATGAAGATGAAGAGCTTCTGGGAGTATCTTTTGCCCGATGCAGACCGCAAAGCCAGAAAGATTATCCACAAAACCTCCAAGCTGTCCAACTACCGGGCGGCGGTGAGCAACCTGCTCGGTTCTTACCGATAGAGGGCTTCCGCCTGCTTGTCATACGCTTCGGGCAGGCTCTCCCTCTTCACGAAGCAACGTTTTTATACTTCTTATGTACGATTCGCCCTATTCCCTTTGAAGAAATGGAGGTTTCTTTGTACGATACCTATAAAATAATCCGCCATGACGCAACTCAATAAATGGAAGACGGGAGCGGCAATGCTCCTTTGGATGTTATGCCCCGCGAACGGGCAAGCGCAAACAGTGAAGAACGAACGCCTGCTCTCTTTCGAAGAAACGCAAGTTCCGCCCTTTATAACGGGCACAGACTCTCAACTATCCGTCAGCGACGAACATTACAGAGACGGCGGGCACAGCCTGAGCTGGAATTACGCCCCTCATTCCGTGCTCTCCATCAAGAAAGACCTGAAGTTTGAGCCGAAAGACCCGACGGGACGCGACACCTATCTCTCTGCCTTTATCGTATGGATATATAACGAGCAGGCACAGGACAAAACCATCCGGTTCGAATTCATGAAAGACGGCAGGCTGTGCACCTCCTTTCCCTTCGGCATCAACTTCACCGGCTGGCGCGGAGCGTGGGTGTGCTACGAGCGCGACATGCAAGGCACGCCCGAAGAGGGGATGGACGAAGTGCGCATCGTGGCTCCGGATGTAAAAGGCAAGCTCTTCTTCGACCATGTGCTGACTGCCTCGAAAGTGGATGCCCGCCAACAAACGCCCGACTTGCAAGTGCCCTTCGTCAATAAAGGCACCACCAACCACTGGCTGGTGGTCTACGAGCATTCGCTGTTGAAGCCGGACATTCCTCTGACACCCGTAACGGATGCGCAAAGGCAAGACATGCGGAAGATGGAAAGGCGCTTCCGGGATATGCTCTACACACCTGCCGCCCTTTCGGACAAGGAGATGGAAGCCATCCGCCGGAAGTATGACTTTTACAACATTGCCACCGTGGAAGGCAAGGTGACGGGACGCCCCATCTGGTTCGTCCGCCAGTCCGAGGCCTACGAACGGCTTCTGCCCGACTGGGACAAGGACATGTTCACCAAGCTGGGAGTGGAAATCAGCGATTACTTCAATCTGATGAAGCGCATCTCCGTGGCCTACCACAACGCCGGCAATGCCACCCTGAAGGACGAGCTGAAGCAGAAATTCCTTGCCATGTACGCCAACGCCACCGACCAAGGAATCGTCTACGGCAGCTGCTGGGGAAACATCCACCACTACGGATACAGCATGCGCGGCCTGTTCGTCTCCTACTTCCTGATGAAAGACGTGCTGCGCGATGCAGGCAGGCTGGAAGAGGCCGAACGCACCCTGAACTGGTATGCCATCACCAACGAAGTATTTCCCAAACCCCTCGTCGACGGCATCGACATCGACACTTTCAACACCAAGATGCAGGGACGCATGGCCAGCATCCTCATCATGGAAGATTCGCCGGAGAAACTGCAATACCTGCGCTCTTTTTCACGCTGGCTGGACCACGGTTGCCGGCCTGCCGAAGGGCTGGCGGGTTCTTTCAAGAAAGACGGCGCCTGCTTCCACCACTGCAACAACTATCCGGCATACGCCGTGGGCGGGCTGGACGGCGCAACGAGCATGGTGTATCTGCTGAGCGGAACGGAGTTCAAGCTCTCGGAATTGGCGCACCGCACCGTGAAGAATGTATTGCTTGCCATGCGCTTCTATTGCAACCTGAAGCAGTGGCCGCTCTCCATGTCAGGCCGGCATCCCAACGGGAAAGGCGAGCTGATACCTGTTCAATATGCCACGATGGCACTTGCAGGCACACCGGACGGCAAGCAAGCATACGACCCCGAAATGGCCGCCGCCTATCTGCGCCTTGTCTCTGATAGCGGAACAGCCGGAGAGGATGCCCCCGATTATCTGCCCAAAGCCTCCGCACGGCAGGAGCGTGAATTGAAGGAACTGCTCGAAGCGCAAGGCTTCCGTCCCGAACCCGAACCGCAAGGCAACTTGGCGCTGGGCTACGGCTGTGTGTCCGTACAACGGTGCGACAACCGGGCGGCAGTGGTGCGCGGACACTCCCGCTACCTATGGGCCGCCGAGCATTATCTCCCGGCCAACTTCTACGGCCGCTATCTGGCACACGGCAGCATGCAGATACTGACCGGAAAGCCCGATGAAAAGGTCACTTTTGCCACCGGTGGCTGGCAGGAAGCAGGCTTCGACTGGAACCGCATACCCGGAACAACGACCATACACCTGCCCTTCGACCGGTTGCGCGCCCGCGTGCTCAACGCAGACGCCTTCTCCGGCATGGAGGAGATGCTCTACTCCGACGAGGCTTTTGCCGGAGGATTGTCGCACTTCCGAACCAACGGCAACTTCGGCATGAAGCTGCACGAACACGACAAGTATAACGGCTCGCACCGGGCACGCAAGTCGTTCCACTTCTTCGACGGTGTCATCGTTTGTCTGGGCACGGACATAGAGAACAGCAATGCCGACTTCCCCACAGAAACCACCGTGTTCCAGCTGGCCGCCCTCACCCCCGAAACCCGCAGCTATTGGAATGGATTTCATGATAACGGACAGACCTACATCGACCCCAACGGCGTGGGATATTATATAGGAAAACCTTCGATGAAACGGGGCAAATTCGAGCGAAACTTCCCGCAAGTCACCGTGGGCGAGCGCAGCACCAAGCCCACCACGGGCGACTGGGTTTCGCTGGTGTTGCAACACGGCAAAGCCCCACGGGGCGCTTCGTACGAGTATGCCGTACTGCCCCGCACGGACGCCGCTTCGCTGAAGGCTTTTGCCAAGCGACCCTCCTACCGGATTCTACGGCAAGACCGCACCGCCCACATCGTCCGCTTGCAGGCCGACGGGCTGACGTCTTATGTTCTCTTCGAGACCCCGCAACAACTTCCTTCGGAAGGCGTGTTGCAGAAAGCCGACACTTGCTGCCTTGTGATGACGCGCGAAAAAAGCGAGGACAAATTACTGCTGACCGTTGCCCAGCCCGACCTTGCCTTGTATCGCGGTCCTGCCGACGAAGTTTTCGACCAAGACGGAAAACGTATCGAGCGCAGCATCTACTCACGCCCGTGGAAAGACAACGCAAGCGGCGAGATACCCGTCACCCTCAGCTTAAAAGGCCGATGGACGGTTGCCGAGACACCATACTGCAAGGTGCTGTCTGCCGACAAGAGGCAGACCGTACTACGCTTTACGTGCAAGGATGCGGCAAGCTTCGATGTGGAACTGACGGCGCAGAAGGAACGCTGAAAACAGGCTATATACATCCGGCAGGCTGCATCTATAGTTCCAGTCCGCTGCATCTATAGTTCCCGCTCACTGCATCTATAGATGCAGTGAACCGCCGACGGAAGCAGCTTGGGCAGGGGTATCGATTGCACGAAAATGACACAGGTTGGCATATAAGTGGCATCGTTTCTACTATGAAAGCCCTATTTTTGTCCTGACATACGAACTCACTTCATTCTCTAAACAATATTCTATACTATGGTTCCATTGAGAAAACTTTTGTATTGCACCACGTTGGCACTTCCCTCCCTCTCGGCGGCAGAAGAACGTCCCAACATCATTTACATCATGACCGACCAGCAGACGGCTTCCGCCATGAGCTGCATGGGAAACCGCGACCTGCACACTCCCCACATCGACCGGCTGGCAAAGGCGGGAGTATTGTTCGAAAACGCCTATTGTTCCGCTCCGCTCAGCGGGCCGTCGCGTGCCTCCATGTTCACGGGACACACCTCGCACGAGGTGGGACTGGCCGTGAACGGCACCCCGCTACCCGACTCGCTACGCGTACGCACACTGGGCACACTGATGCAAAATGCCGGATACGAATGCGCCTATGCCGGCAAGTGGCATCTTCACACCTCCTCCATTCCCGATGGCGAATTCGGCTTCACCAACATCCATCCCCACGATGACAACGGTCTGGCAGAAGCGTGCGCAGGCTTTCTGGAACAGGAACACCGCAGCCCCTTCTTCCTCGTTGCTTCGTTTGACAATCCGCACAACATCTGCGAACATGCACGCAGCCAAAACCTGCCTTTCGCCAGTCTGGAGGAGCTGCCGCAGGACGAATGGCCGGGACTGCCCACGAACTTTGCACGCAATCCCTACGACGCCGACGTCATCGCCTACGAGCAACGCTCAAACTATTCCGCCTATCCCACCCGAGACTACACTCCGGACGACTGGCGGCGTTATCGCAGTTTCTACTTCAGACTGGTAGAGAAGGTAGATGCCGAAATAGGAAAGATTGTCGACGTCCTCGACCGAAAGAAGCTCTGGAAGAATACGGTCGTTATCTTTACAAGCGATCATGGCGACGGTGTGGGCGCTCATCGCTGGAATCAGAAGTCGGCACTCTATGAGGAGGTGGTGAATGTACCTCTGATAGTGGTCTCACCCGAAAAGAAGAATGCGGGCGTAAAGCTGCCGCAACTGGTGAACAGCGGAGTGGATTTCTTTGCTTCGGTATGCCATTGGGCCGGCATACCTCTGCTGCAGGGAGTACACGGCGTTTCGTTCAGAGAGCTTGCCGAAAAAGGCAACCCCGACACACAGCATCAGCCATACGTAGTAAGCGAAACCACCTTCGACAAAGGCGTGAGCCGGGGCTGGGCCTTGCGCACTGCGCGCTACAAATATGTGCTCTACGATAAGGGCCGGTATCGCGAACAACTGTTTGACATGGAGAACGACCGAGGCGAGATGAGGAACCTGGCCATAGAAAAGAAGTATGCCGATATACTGCTGTCGCACCGTGCTCTTTTGAACGAGTGGATGAAGCTGCACCGCGTTGCGCAGATACGCAAAGACCTTCACCTCATACCCGGCATGTAATCTCTTCCCTTTTTGAGGAATCCGTATCATACAAACCGATACGCTTATACACTCGACCGCCTCTGCCAAGAATCTTCTCGACAGAGGCGGTCTTTTTTTCGGTGTATCTAAGTTCTTAGGACGTGTTTCAAAGAATGCCCAGAAATCACATTGAACACCCTTTTGAACAGGCTCTTAATAACCCGGATTGTTGCTCCATCCTGCCAACGGAATCTGTTGGTAGGGTATGGGCAGGTAATAATGGTTGTGCATTTTAAAGAAGGAATTTTCCCACTGTCCGGGTTTCACTTCTTTCACTTTCTCCAAACGCACCAATTCAAACCAACGTTTCATTTCGGCAAAGAATTCCCATCCACGTTCGTCGGACACGGCTTTCAGAAAAGCGGCGGGTTCCGTGGTTTGCGTCAGCTTTTCGTCGGCATATCCGGCACGCTTCTGTATGGCCTGAATGGCAGCCAATGCCTGAGGGTTCACGCTGTTGGTGGCTCTTGTGGAAGCCTCGGCATAAGTCAGCAACACCTCTGCATAACGATAAATGCAAGTCATGCCATTGGACAACTGGCTTTTTCCGGGTGCTCCGTCATTATAGTCGTAATACTTGGAGATGGCAGGGAGCTTGTCGGCCGATTCTTTGTAATTCACAAAGCCTTTCTTGCTATTCCACTCGGTCATATAGTTCCATGCCTTGCGCTCATCGTCCGGATAGTTCAGGTAGAAATCTTCGTTCCCGTAATAGTCGGCCCATCCTGCGTTGGGCTTGAAATCCGACGGATAGTAGGATTTGCCGTATTGGCTGGCCCTTTTGTTCGCCACGCTGTGCAGAAGTGCAAACATCACTTCCTCGGTGCTGTTCTTATTGCCTTCTTTCCATATCTCGGCATATTTCTCCGTCAGTTTCAATCCGGAGTTGTCAATGATATCCTTTGTCAGTTCGGCAGCCTTCGCATAGCACTCCTTTCTTTTCAGAGGCCATCCTGCCAGGCTCATATAAGCATCGGCCAAGCAGAGTTTGGCAGCCCACTTGGTGGGTATGGCAGGGGTCTTCGTACGACTGGCAGCAGGCAACCATTCCACAGCTCTTTGCAGGCTGGGGATAATGGCTTTTTCGTAGACTTCGGCAACACTTGCCCGCGGCATGCGGGCCTCGGACTCGTCTTCATTCAGTACCAAAGGCACATCCCCGAAAAGGCGCACCAGATAGAGGAAAGAAAAACCACGCACGAAATAAGCCTCTCCCACTACTTCACGGAATTTCTGTGCCTTCTTTTCCTCTTCCGGAAATACCGTCTCGTTGATGGCGACATTAGCATCGTTTATGGCCTTAAACAGCAGCCCCCACATCGTATTTACGTCTGCATTGTTCTGCATGATGTCCGGAGACAAGTTCCCGAAGTTTCCAAGTCGGTTATTGGCTTTGGCAGCCCGGTATGTAACGTCATCGGCACAAACGTTAATCGACTGCATGCGACAGTTAAAGCCATAATTACCGCCCCAGAGGTCGCTGTATAGTGCGGAAGTGAACTTCTCCAAAGAAGCCTGATTCTGATTCTTGAAGTAGCCTTCCACAGAGACAAAAGATTGCGGTTCTTGAGTAAGTTCCACACAAGAAGTTGCCAAAAAGAGGCTACCGGCAAGCATTATAAAGTATTGTATCTTTTTCATATTGTTCTATATTGATGAGTGACTTGTTAGAATGCAAAACTCAAACCGAACAGATAGTTACGGCTGTTAGGATAATTACCCCAATCTACTCCTTGTATAAGCGGATTACCCAAAGTAGATTCGGGATCCAATCCGGAGTAACTCGTGATGTGGAATGGATTCTGCACGGAAGCATAAACGCGAAGATTGTTGATGCCCAAAGACTTGCACATGTTGCCGGGCAATGTATAGCCAAGCGTCACACTCTTCATCTTGATAAAGCTGCCGTCTTCTACATACCGGCTCATGAATCTTCCGGTATAAGTATTTCCACCCTGAACGAATCCCGGAACGTCTGTTTGCGTATTGGTGGGCGTCCAGCGATTCAGCAACTTACGCAGAGGCACGACATAGGCTTTACTTTGCCCCATCACGCCGTTGATACCCATCTGCTCGGTAGCGTTATAGATATCGAATCCATGAAAGCCTACCATGAAGAAAGAGAGGTCGAAGTTTTTATAGCTGAAGGTATTGCTCCATCCCCAGTTGAAAGTGGGCTGACCGCATCCTATCACGCTTTGGTCGGCTTCGTTAATAACTCCGTCTTTATTTAAGTCGGCCAACTTAATGTTACCTGCCACCACACCGTAAGTCTTTCCATTGGTGTTGCCGGTCTCTTTTCCATCGGCATTGACAAAAGGAGCGTTGACTTCGGCTTCTTGCCAGATACCGTCGGATGTATAGCCATAGAAAATGGCAAGCTTTTGTCCTTCAATCATCTGGAAGATTTGATTTTGGAACTTGCCGGCTTGTTGCTGACGACGGTTCTCTGTCGGGATGGTTTCAAAAGTCCCTTTATTATGAGACAGGGTGAGGTCGGAGTGCCAGTTGAAGTCTTTGCCGGCAACCGGATCGGCACTGACGGTAAATTCCAGACCGCTATTCTTTATTTTACCCGAGTTCCTTAATGCAGATTCATGGCCTAAGTGTGTGGGCTGAGCCAGTTCCAACAATATGTCTTTCGATACCTTGTTATACCAATCGGCACTGATGCGCAAGCGTCCGTTGAAGAATCCCAAGTCTATACCGACGTTTGTTTGGTCGTTGCGTTCCCACTTCAGATAAGGAGCGGCAGGACGGTCTATCTTATAAGAAGTACTTCCGTCGGCATTACGCACGGGAACAACCTTTGAATAGATGCGATAGGCTTCTACCGACTGGTTTCCTACCGAGCCGTAGCCCACACGGAGTTTCAGTTGGTCGATAAGGCTGTTGTCTTTCAGGAAGGCCTCCTGTTTCAAGTCCCAAGCCAATGCGGCCGAGGGGAAATAGCTCCATTTATCGGCAAGGCGAGAAGAACCGTCGGCACGGATAGAGGCCGTGAGCATATAACGGTTCATAAATACGTAATTGACCCGAAGCATGCCTGACATCAAAGTGGTGATGGTCCGATCCGAATCGATATTGGCCAGATTACCGGCAGACCATCCTAAGGCGTTCCAACCCAGTTCGGGACGGTCCAAGCCATTGGCTGTGGTCTGGTGGTTGTAGTAGTTGTTGTATGATTGTTCAAATACGGCGGTGGCATTTATACGATGATTCTTGTTGAACTCTTTCACATAGTTCAGCGTGTTGGTATTGAGCCACGACATGTTCCAATAGCTGTGAGAGCCGGCCGTTGTGTTATTTTCTTTGAACTCTTCATAACTTATATCGTTAGCGGCCGAAGAGTTCATGCGGTTTTCAAAGGTTACACCCAATTGCGAGCGGAAGCTCAACCCATCCACGATGTCGAAATGAACGTATCCTTGCAGGTTATTGACCAAAGCCTGGTTGGAGTTGTTGGCTTCCCAGATGTGCCCCATCGGGTTGTAGTTGGGCGAACCGTCGAAGAAGAAATTATTGTATCCCCCCTCGCTGTTCTTAGGATTGATGGTATTGGGGAAGAGCGTGGCCTGCTGAATTAATCCATCATACTCGGTGACGCGCGGATTGGAACTCTGTCTGTAATGCCCATAGAAGTTCAATCCGGTCTTCAGCCATTTCCGAAGATTCGTGTCTACCTTCAGACGCCAGTTGTACACACTGCTTTCGGAGGCTTTCAGGATGCCCTCGTCGTTTTGGTAACGAATCGAAGCAAGGAAGGTGGTCTTCTCTCCGCCGCCTGCCACAGAGAGCTCATAATTCTGCGTAATGGCGGGTTTCCTATATATTTCTTTCGCATACTCGAAGCCCGCCTTTCCGGTGCGGAAGGCTTCAAGTTCATCGGCGTCGTAGTAATAATAATCTCCGCCTTTGAAGTATTCTTTGCCGAAGTCGTTGACAAGCTGCGCATACTCGTAGGGAGAAAGCGTATCGATGTATTTGGCCACAGTCTTAAAGTTGGCAAACGCATTGAACGAAACGGTGAGTTTATCTTTCAAAGGGTTCTTGGTCGTCACAAGAATTACTCCATTGGCTCCACGCGAACCGTAGACCGCTGTTGCCGAAGCATCTTTCAAAACCTCGATGGAGGAGATATCGCTTGGATTCAACGATTGGAGAGACCCTCCGATAAATCCATCTATCACTACCAACGGACCCGTCTCGGCTGTGATAGAGTTAATTCCGCGCACACGGATGGTGTTCTCTTTGCTGGGATCGCCCGAGCCTGAGAGAACAGATACGCCTGCCATACGTCCTTGAAGAGCATCGGAGACGTTGCCCGTAGGGGTGTTTTTCAATGCATCGGCAGCTTTTACGGAAGCCACGGCACCGGTCAGGTCACTTTTTCGTTGCACGCCGTAGCCCACCACAACCACTTCTTGAAGCAGTTGGCTGTCTTCTGCCAATTTTACGTTGATTTTAGTTTTTCCGTTTACTGCAATCTTTTGGGTTTGATAGCCTATGTAGGAAAAAACGAGAGTGGCATTTGCGGGAACATTGTGCAGGATGTAGTTTCCATCAATGTCCGTGATACATCCGTTGCCGGTTCCTTCCACCTGAATGGAAGCCCCAATCACCGGACCTTGATTGTCGGTCACCGTACCTGTCACTGCGGGGTTCTGTGCCTTTGCTTGTATGGCAAAAAGTGCAGAAAGCAGCAACACGATACCTAATACTTTTAAAAAGCCGGTTGTTTGTTTCATAAGTATGAATTTTGTAGGTTATTAATAAAGGTTGTTTCACTACATTCGCCGCTTTGAGCGAATAGCATTGCAAATGTAGGGATGAATGAGGGGTATGGGTTGGAGAATCGTTCGTGTTTTGTACGAATTCGTACAAAACACGGGCAAAGGATGGAACAAAACGTCTTCTGATACTCCGAAAGCCACAAACAAGAAGTGCGTAAAAGTAAACGAAGAAAAACGGAACCGCCCGGAATCCAAAGGAGAGCGCACTGTTCTATAATCAAAAGATATTCAACTTCTTAACAGGAGAAAAGTGGAAACTCATCTTGAAAGAAACGTAAGCCCACACTTAATCAATCCTAAGCCCACACTTGAGCAGACACAAGCCCACACTTGGGCGAATGCAAACCCACACTTCGGAGCACGTATGCCCACACTTCGGAAAGCATCAGTCCACACTTCAGGGAAGGTAAGATTTGCAGAAAGAAGATTCATGCAAAGGGGAACGAAGCAGAGCCGACAGAGGCTTACAGCCGTGCCGTCAGACACAAATGTTTGTCACGACAGACAGAAGTGTCTGTCAGCACAAGGACTTACCTTTGTCAGGACAAGGACTTGTGTTTGTGGGCGTGCGTTTTTCCGCTTGTTTGTTCCGAAGAAGAGGGGGGGAACACCCCGAAAGGCAGTAAGGCAAAGAAAGCTTACACACAGCAGGGATGTCGAAGCGGGGAAAGCACACATTTAAGGATGCAGTTTCTCGAATGCCTTGTTCTCTTCCTGCACCATACGGATGGTTTCTTTGAGTTCGCTGATGGGGAGGTCGGAGTTATACCAGTCGGTATAGCAGTCGGTGACGTACCATTTGCCGCCTATCCGCTCGAAGACTACACGCAGCGAGGCTTCGGACTCATCGTACCCGGCTTCGAACTCCTTATGGGCAGGCTCGTCCACCGTGAAGCGGGAGATGTAGACACCACCCTCCTCTTCCGTAATCTTTCCCTCTTTCAAGGTCTCCTCGTCCAGCAAGGCCCACTTCTCGCGGGTGAAGGGGAAAGTCTGTTCCGTCTCTCCGTCGTCCTTCAGCAAGACGATGGGCGACTTCAGCGGAAACTTGATGCGGGAATACTGGAAGGAAGCACTGGATGTGAAATTCCTGAGGAATGTATTGAAATCTTCCTCATCGGCTGCTGCCCGCCCACTCGGAACCGACAGCAAAAGCACTGCGAACAGGCACAGCGCATAGCGAATTGCCTTCATCATAAAACAGGTTGTTTTTATGGGCGCAAATATAGGATATCTTACCGAATTCCTAACAAAGAAAGCACATAAATCAACGCCTCATGAATTCCCTCCGCTCCTCTTCCGGAAACTTCTCGATGGCATAGCGCAGCATGGTGCGGGGCATCGTCTTGCAATGCTTCTCCAGAAATTGCACCAACAAGTCCTTGTCGCGCTTGCCCATTTCGCGAAGCATCCAGCCCACGGCTTTCTGCATCAGGTCGTGCTTATGGTGGAGCAGGCGCTCGGAAAGAGCCAGAATATCGATGAAATCGTGGTTTTTGATAAGCGTATAGGTGGCCATCACCGCTATGCGCCGCTCCCAAAGCAACGGGCTGTCCGCCAAGCGATACAAATCATCGCGCGATTTGTCTTTCAAGTACTCGCCCACGATGCCGGGAGCGGACAAGTCCACCAAATCCCAGTTATTGATGCGCGAGGTTTGCGAAAGGTAGAACTCGTAGATTGATTTTCTTCCCTTTTCATCGCTCTTTTTAAAGCGTTCCAGCAACATCAGCAAAGCACAGAGCCTGCATTCGTGCCATGGGCTTTGCAGCAATGCCGCCATCACCCCGAAAGGCTCGTCCTTGTGCATCTTGGCCACCAAACGCGTATTAGGCACAATCACACCCAGAAACTTATCGCCTTCGCCATACTGCCCCTTTCCGGTCTTGAAGAAACGGGGCAGAACCTCTTTCTTTACAGGGTCGATATATGCTTCCAACTCTTGCTGTATGCAGGCTACTCTTTCGGTCGCTTCCTCCGCCGAAAGGAGACGCTTCAAATCAACGCCTTCCGGTGTGTTACTCTTCTTTTTCATCATTCGCTATTTCATTTATAAACCGTCAAAATACCCTATTCCCAAACATTAAACATGATAGCTTTACATTGAAAAGCGAACGACAACCTCAACGATACCTCCACTTACCGCCTATCATTTTCCCACTATCAATAATAAAGTACTTTTCAGAATCCAACAGATTTGTTTTACCGGCATTCAACCTTGCTTCCAACATCTTCTTCTCCAACAGTTGCACCTTAGGAAGCGTAATGTAATCTTTCAGTTCAATATCAACAACAAATTGTATTCCGACATACTCTTTTGTACGGCTATCAAAATAAACTTGCATAATTAGTCCGGCAGGCTCTTCCAGAGGAGCCTTCCGGAATTCAAATACACTGTCCGCTATTTCTAAAATCCGAGCCCTCAAACCAGCCCGGCGTTGCTTAAATTCTTTCTCGCTCTCTCCATCGAACTCAATATCAAGGGTAGTTTCTTCAACCAAATCGTATTTCTTGTTAATGATGGAGTAGACAGATTCACTCGATTTTATAATATATTCATCACCTTGGTATTTCTCGACACAGATATCCCAATCAGATAAAGATTGAGCAGATAAAGGCATTATAACTAATAAAGTAGAAAGGAGCAAAATAGCTTTAATCGTTTTCATAATCATTTTATTTACATTTGTTAGACATAAATTGTTTTCCAAAATTGTTTAACAGCCGAGGCTGCAATTGTGAGTTTACTTTACCCTTATATTCCGGATAAGGAGTAAACTCATTGAATTTATTCAGCATATCAAGAAAAGCTTCCGAGGTCATGTTCCCATCTTTAATGGCATTTAAAAACTTCCGATATTCATTTATTCCGATATCATTTTCCTTAATTCTTTGCAAGACAACACTATCCCCTCTTGGAAGCAACATTCCAAATTCTTCTTCACACTTTCCCGCTTTATATAAATCGACCAGCAGCTTGGCTTCGAATTCCAGATTGGTTTTGGAAGACGGATACAAACCGTTTATACCGCCCGGATAGAACTGATCTTGCAAATAATGTATAAGTTCTTCCATGAACATTTTGTCGGCGACATCGCCATCCCATCCTTCCGGAAAGTGGAAACTCTTATCCTTCGGATTATATCCTGCCGAAAAATGACCTTCCGCACCTTGCAGAACCACTCCTCCATCCAACTTGTCTAAACCTCCTACAAGCTGCAATGCTGCTTTAAAGCCGCAATTGTCCATCAGTTCTTTCTCTATCTTCTCCTGAACCTCTTTTCTTTCCCTGAGAGAATCCTTCGATCCGTTATCATCAGAACCGCTACTTCCTCCGCCACCATCATTATAACCACCATCCGTGTAACCGTTTCCAACAGCACCGGTACCGCCACCGCCGGGACTGTGCACATCAAACAAGCCGATTACGCTAACGAATGCATACACAGACCAACAATGATATCCATGATCATACACATCACTACTACCCTTATTATAAGATATTATATGATTGCAACGCCTCCGCTCGACAATCTCATCAATCACACGAGTTGAAGTTGAAGGCTCTTCAGGTATAATGGTAAGTCCGCTACTCGGCTTTTTCTTCAACGCATAGGTGGTGAAATAGTCGAACATCCAATTCTGCTCCACGTAATCGTCTACGGCACGAGTCATAGCCCGACGGGTCAATATCCGATAGGTTGTAATCTCCTTGTCCATAAAGAAGAACCAGATAGATTCAATCTCAGCACCGGGTAGCTCACTGCATACGGGCACGGCATAGACTTCGTACCCTTCATCCGAAAATGAGATTGCTTCCTTCCAGAGCGGATAACCGTAAGCCTCTACAAAATCACTCACAAAATCGGTGGAATCATTCCTCAGTCTCAACTTGTCGACTATCCGGCTAAGACGATGCTCCGCACCGCTTGTATCAAAGAACCGCTCGCCCTCACTCTTTCCGATGCCCGACTCCTGCTCCGTGCAACATAGCAGACAAGCGACAAGCAGAAAGAGTAGCACTAATTTGTTTTTCATACCAATAAAAGATTAACTAAAAGACAGTATGGAAGCAAAATAAACAAGAAAATATCAAGAAAACAAGCATTTGCAACAAAAAGTAGACCTTTGCCGTATAGAACTATCGAAAGTTATCCGTAATTTTGCAACTGATTATGTGTCCCATCCATAAAACCGTACAACGATGTATAAAGTCTTTTTAGGAATAATCTGTTGCCTTTCCTTCGCGTTGTCCTTGCATGCGCAATCACCGCAAGAAAAAGGACTGCAAAGCATCAACCGCGCTTCGGCCGAAGCCATTGTACGCTTTCTGGCCGACGACGAGCTGCAAGGACGCGAAGCCGGCACGCACGGTGCACGCATAGCGGCACGCTACTTGGCCTCCTGCCTGAAAGAAGCCGGTATTGAGCCGTTAGATAGCACGTATTACCAACCTTTCGAGGCATGCGGCAAAGAACGCTGGCAACGGGACAGATGGGAAGTACACCCCGACTCCGTCGCCCGTTTGAAACAAGGCGTGTACCGTTCGTTGCACATGAGCAACGTGTTAGGAGTCATTCCGGGACGGCGTAGCGATGAGTATGTAGTGGTAGGTGCGCACTTCGACCATCTGGGCATGGACTGCACCCTTGCCGATGATGCCATATACAACGGCGCCGACGACAATGCTTCGGGCGTTTCGGCCGTGTTGCAGATAGCACGCGCATTCCGGGCTTCGGGGCACCGACCGTTGCGAACGGTTGTCTTCGCTTTCTGGGACGGCGAAGAGAAAGGACTGCTCGGCTCCCGGTATTTCGTACAGACATCCCCCTTCATCAGCCAAGTGAAAGGCTATCTCAACTTCGACATGATAGGCCGAAACAACAAGCCCGAACAACCGCAACACGTAGTCTACTTCTATACTGCCGGCCACCCCGCTTTCGGCGACTGGCTGAAGCAGGACGTTGCACGCCACGGACTGAAGCTGCAACCCGACTACCGTGCCTGGGACAATCCCGTAGGCGGAAGCGACAACGCCTCCTTTGCCCTGCAAGGCATCCCCGTCATCTGGTATCACACGGACGGACATCCCGACTACCACCGCCCTTCGGACCATGCCGACCGCCTGAACTGGGAAAAAGTGGTCGAAATAACCAAAGCGGCGTTTCTCAACGCATGGAACCTCGCCAACGAGAACAACTATTAATCCATATACAAAACAACGTAACGATACATGGTTTTAAATTATATCTGGGTAGCATTTTTCGTCATCGCATTCATCGTGGCCCTTTGCCGGCTCATCTTCATGGGCGACACGGAGATATTCACGGAACTTGTCAACTCCACGTTCTCCTCTTCCAAAACAGCGTTCGAGATATCTTTGGGATTGACGGGAATACTCGCCCTCTGGCTGGGCGTGATGAAGATAGGTGAAAACAGCGGCATGATCAATGCGCTTTCGCGCTGGCTGAGCCCGGTGTTCTGCCGCCTCTTCCCCGAAATACCGAAAGGACATCCCGCCATGGGTTCCATTTTCATGAACCTCTCCGCCAATATGCTGGGATTGGATAATGCCGCCACGCCCATGGGGCTGAAAGCCATGAAAGAGCTTCAGGAGCTCAACCCCAAGAAAGACACCGCCACCAACCCGATGGTAATGTTCCTCGTGCTCAACACTTCGGGGCTGATACTTATCCCCGTCAGCATCATGATGTATCGCGCGCAGATGGGTGCGGCACAGCCCACGGATATCTTCATCCCCACACTGATAACGACCGCCGTCTCTACCCTTGTCGGTGTAATCGCCGTCAGCATAGCCCAGCGCATCAACCTGCTGAACAAGCCCATACTCATCCTGATAGGCTGCATCAGCCTCTTTTTCGCCGCACTGGTTTATCTGTTTACACGCATCGAGCGCACCGAAATGGGCACATACTCCACCCTGATAGCCAACATCCTGCTGTTCTCCATCATCCTGCTGTTCATCCTTTGGGGATTGTGGAAGAAAATCAATGTGTACGACGCCTTCATCGAAGGAGCGAAAGAGGGTTTCACCACCGCCGTGCGCATCATACCTTATTTAGTGGCTTTCCTCGTTGGAATCGCCGTTTTTCGCACTTCCGGAGCAATGGATTTATTGATAGACGGTATCGGCCATGCCGTAGGGCTGCTCGGAGTGGACACGAGTTTCGTAGGAGCTTTGCCCACCGCCCTGATGAAGTCACTGAGCGGCAGCGGAGCCAACGGGTTGATGATTGACACCATGAAGCAGTATGGAGCCGACTCGTTCGTGGGCCGCATGAGTTGCGTGGCCCGTGGTGCTTCGGACACCACGTTCTACATCCTTGCCGTATATTTCGGCAGCGTGGGCATCACCAAAACACGCAATGCCGTGACCTGCGGACTGATTGCCGACTTCTCCGGCATCATCGCCGCCATCATCATCAGTTATATTTTCTTCTTCGGGGAGGTTTGACAGATGGTAGAGGGAAGAGGCGTAAGATGTTAGACGTTAGAGAAACAAGACATAAGAACATAAGAGACGTAAGAGATGTCAGATGTCAGGCTGTATGTGGGCGATGAGGGATTATTAGAAACCGGAAAGGAAACGAAATATTAAAAAATGATATACAGACATGATTAGCTACCACGCTGAAGGCATCGAAATGCCCGCCCTCAAGAAACGCGAGACAACGGAATGGATCAAGTCCGTGGCTGCCTCATACGGCAAAAGAATCGGTGAAATCGCCTATATTTTCTGTTCGGACGAGAAAATCCTTGAAGTGAACCGCCACTATCTGCAACACGACTATTACACGGACATCATCACCTTCGACTACTGCGAGGGAAACCGCCTCAACGGCGACCTCTTCATCAGCCTCGACACCGTGCGCACCAATGCGGAACAGTTTGCCGGCAATGATTATGAAAGGGAATTGCACCGCGTCGTCATCCACGGCATCCTCCACCTTTGCGGCATCAACGACAAAGGGCCGGGCGAACGGGAACAGATGGAGGCGGCGGAGAACAAGGCGCTGGAGATGAGAGCACCGAAATGATATGCTCGCACTTGCATCACAGGTAAATATTAATAACCTGAGGTCTTAGAATTCAGGTTAACAGATATCTTTGCCAATGATTACCCAACCGAAATTCTTTTATCACCATAATGAATAGAAGCATAGAATATGAATCGTTGTTCAACACCGTTTACCGCACATACAAAACGGCCTTTTTGCGGTTTGCATTCACTTATGTACACGATTACACAGTAGCAGCCGACCTTACGGCAGACGCTTTTTCCGATTTCTGGGAAAAGAATCTGCTCTGCTCAGAAAAAGAGGCTGCTTCTTACATACTAACTTCCATCAAGAACAAATGTCTCAACCATTTGAAACACCAACGTGTGGTAGATACCGCTTCTATCAGTCTGACAGAATATCAGAAGTGGGAACTACATGCACGTATCAATCAATTGGAAAGTTGTGACCCCACAGATTTCTTCTCAAATGAAATAAGACAAATAATTAACGAGACACTACAATCACTTCCGGCACGCACCCGCCAAATTTTCATAATGAGCAGATTCGATGGAAAGAGCTACTCCGAAATAGCCACGGCTACAAACATTTCTGTAAAAGGAGTAGAGTTCCATATAAGTAAAGCATTGAAAGCTTTTCGAATATCGCTAAAAGACTATTTTCCTTTCCTTTTCTTGTTTTTTCCTTTTTCTCACTAGGGGGACGATGGGGGTAGTTGTATTATAATAAACCCCCAAAATCTACTTATAATGAAAAAACAATATGCAGACAGCACACAATATGTACAGAAAGAGGCTCTTTTTCGTTTTTTTAGCGGCGAAGCAAGTCTTGACGAAAGAATGGAAATAAAAGAATGGGTGGAGCGTTCGGAAGAGAACTTACGGGAATTCAATGCACAACGCAAACTCTTCGATATGATCAACTTCATACAAGAAGAAGAGAATGCCAAGCATATAAAAGCAACCCCAGCAAAGCGCATACAAATCCGTAATCTGATAAAAATAGCAGCAGCAGTAATATTGACGTTTCTCGTCACACAGATACATCACCAATATACCGCACACGATGAAATGATTCCGGCTTTATGCTCGGTATATGCACCGGCAGGACAACGCACGCAGGTAACCCTGCCCGACGGCACAACCGTATGGCTCAATGCCTGCACTACCTTAAAATACCCGACATCTTTTGCTTCCTCCGGTCTCAGACGTGTAACCCTGAACGGAGAGGCCTATTTCGAAGTGACCCATCAGGCGAAAAATCCGTTCATCGTAGAAACCGACAAATGCGATATCGAAGTGTTGGGCACTCATTTCAATGTAGAAGCCTATCCACATACAACAAAATTTGAAACCTGCTTGATGGAAGGTAGCGTAAAAGTAACTTCTAAAGGAAAAGAACCCGATTCTGTTGTACTAAAACCGCACGAAAAGGTCTCATTAGAAAAAGGACGTCTGAAAGTAAGCACCGTGACCGACTATAATGCTTATCTCTGGAAAGAAGGAATAATCAGTATAAGGAACCAATCGTTCAGCGACATCATGCAAACTTTTGAAAAATACTTTGCCACCAGAATACTTGTCAAGAATCAGAATGTTTTAAAGTACTCTTATACCGGCAAGTTCCGTCAAACAGACGGTATCGACTATGCACTACGCATCCTGCAAAACGATCTTCACTTTACTTTCCACTACGACATGGAACAGCAAACAATCACCATTGAATAAACACATCATTGCAGAACCCTTAAAAAACAATATGCCTATGAATAAACCATAACCCATTGCTAAAAAAGGGCAAGTGCTGCAACACCTGCCCCGACTAAGAAAGAACACTTAAAAACTTAAATGTTTAACCATAATCGAAGCTAATTTATGAAAAAATATCAGATTCAGCACTTTCTATTGATGAAAGGATGCCGATTTAAACAATCTTTTAGAGTTATGCGTATTTCCACACTACTTATCATGTTTTGCGTACTATGCTCTTATGCCGGAAATATAAATTCGCAAAATGCCAAAGTTTCGTTGAATATGAACAACGTATTATTAGAAAAAATACTGAATGAAATCGAGCTTCAGACAGAATATCTATTTATCTACAACCACCAAGTCAATATCAATAAAACAGTATCAGTGAATGTGGATAAACAAACCGTCAGTAAAGTACTCGATAAGATTTTCGCAGATACAAACATTCATTACAGACTTAAAGGCAAACATATCATTCTGTCTCCGACAACAGATGCGGTAAACAAAGCACAGCAACAAAACCTGACTATAAAAGGGTTCGTAAAAGATACCAAAGGATTGCCCGTTATCGGAGCCACAGTGATTGAAAAAGGGACGACCAACGGAACGGCCACCGATATAAACGGAAACTTCACCCTTACAGTATCATCGGCCAAATCGTTGTTGGAAATCTCCTATATAGGATATAAAAAAGAGGAGGTTGAAGCCATGAGCGGCAAACCCGTCTCCATCGTTTTGCACGAAGACAATGAATTGCTTGATGAAATAGTGGTAGTAGGATACGGTTCGCAAGTCAAAGTCAACCTTACCGGCTCGGTAGCATCCATTGACAGCAAAGAACTGGCTGACAGGCCGGTTACTTCCGTTTCATCTGGCCTCCAAGGGCTTGTTCCGGGCATGACGGTTACCTCAGGAGAAGGGCGTCCGGGACAAGACGGCGCTTCTATCCTTATCAGAGGATTGGGCACGTGGAATTCCGCATCGCCCTATATTCTCATTGACGGTATCCAATCCGGCTCAATGAATCAAATCGACCCTAATGACATCGCCTCCATCTCTGTACTGAAAGATGCCGCTTCGGCCGCTATCTATGGCTCTAAAGCCGCCAATGGAGTGATTCTTATCACCACCAAACGCGGAAAGACCGGACGCGCAACAGTGAACTACTCCGGTAAAATCGGGTGGCAAAAAGCTACAGGATTTGTTGAACGCATGCACTCCGGCGATGCTGCCGAATACTATAATAAGGCTTTGGAAAATAGCGGAGCCGCCCCCCGATTCACCGAAGAAGAGATTAAGAAATTCAAAGACGGCTCCGATCCTTTTGCTTATCCCGATACCGATTGGAATAAATTGGGATTTGACGGCAGCGGCTTTATGAACCAACATAACGTAAGCGTATCAGGCGGTAACGAACATGTAAAATACATGACTTCTGCCGGTTTCCTCGACCAAAACGGCATCATGCGCAATTGCAACCGCCGACAATTCAATATGCGCTCCAATATAGACATTGTTCTATCCGATAAGTTTACACTACGCTCCGGTATGTCATATATCAACAATTATTATAAGGACGCCGACAATTCGTATGTCGGTGGGGGATCCGATCAAATCATACGCCAAATCAACCGCATAGCGCCATGGATTCCTTACAAGAACGAGGACGGCACATACGGGGCCATCGGTGACGGAAATCCCATAGCATGGCTCGACCTGAACCAAACCATCAACCGGAAGAACCAAAACTTTGCAGGAAACATCGAGCTGGAATACAATATAACAGACGGGCTTCAATTTTCTGCAAAAGGGGCATATACAGGGAACAGCCAAGAGTACGATGCTTTCCGTAAAGATATTCAATACAACAAGAACAAGTATCATGGCCCCAATAAACTTAGTTCGAGGGCATACACTTGGGATCGCGAATCGCTTGACTTGCTGCTGAATTATCAGAAGAATTTCGGCAGACATCATCATCTGAAAGCTTTGGCAGGGTATCGCATAGAAGACTACCATTACAGAGAATTGAAAGGGGAACGCGAGAATTTCCCCAACAACACACTGACAGACCTAAATGCCGGAACAGAATCCACACAAACCAATTCCGGATATACCCGTGAACTGAGCATGATGTCGTACTTTGGGCGCATCAACTACGATTACAAGGGACGTTACCTACTTGAAGCCAACCTCCGTGCCGATGCCTCTTCTCGTTTCAGTCCCGACCATCGGTGGGGATATTTCCCTTCTGTATCGGTGGGGTGGAGAATATCTGAAGAAACGTTTATGAATTGGTCGAAGAAATGGATGGATTCGATGAAGATACGCGCCTCTTGGGGTCAGCTGGGTAATCAAAGTGCACTGAACAGTGATAATAGCGATGATTATTACCCGTGGATGGTGACTTACAGCATCGGGCACAATTATCCGTTTGACGATACGGTAGAAACCGGTATCGCACAAACGTCACATCGCATATCCTCTATTTCGTGGGAGAAATCCACCACTTGGGGAGTGGGAATCGACATGGTTTTGCTGAATGCCGTCGACCTAAGCATCGATTTCTACAACCGTAAGACCACGGATATAATAATGAGCGTTCCCGTACCGGGTACTTTCGGTTTGAAAGCCTATAAGGATAATGTCGGAGCCATGTCCAACCGAGGTCTGGAAATCAGTGTCGGCTACCATAAGGAATGGAAAGACTGGAGATTCAGAGTAAATGGTAACTGGAGCACCAACCATAACAAGGTTCTCGATTTGGGTGGGGTAGATAAAATGTACGACGGCAATAAGATACACCAAGTAGGGAAACCTTACGCTTCATTCTACACTTACCAAGCCGACGGTTTATTCAAAAGCCAGGAAGAAGCCGACGAGTATACCAAAACTTACGGCAATCCTTTCGGACCGAAGTTCATGGCCGGAGACATCCGTTACAAAGATACGTCGGGTGACGGCAAGCTGACCTCTGCCGACCGTGTCATCGGCAATAGCGAGAAACCCAAGTTTACCTTCGGACTGAATTTGTCGGCAGCATGGAAGAGTCTGGACCTTTCTCTTCTAATGCAAGGAGCTTCGGGTGTTCAGCGCTACTTTACCGAAGAAGTTTTCGGGACTTTCGAAGGAGACACCTCACATCCGTCTACGGCTTGGTTTGATGCATGGTCGCCCGAAAATCCCAATGGTTCATTCCCACGACTGTATTCTGATAAAAATTCATCCAGTCGTCCGGGCAACTACTCCACTTTCTGGCTGTTCTCTACCAATTATCTGCGAATAAAGAATATACAGCTGGGATGGACACTTCCCAAAGCATATACGGCCCATTTGGGCATAAGCAAAGCCCGTATCTTCTATTCGGGAGAGAATCTGCTGAAGTTCGACAATCTTCCCGTCAATATAGATCCGGAAGCACCTTCCGGCCGCGGTTCACACTATCCGCAGGTAATGACAAACTCGTTTGGTATAAACATAACCTTTTAATTGAACTACCTATGAAATCATATAAACTGATAGTTTGGGCATCCATAGCCCTGTTATCCACCTCTTCGTGCGACAGCTTCTTGGATAAAGTTCCTCACGATTCCTTATCGCCTTCCACTTTCTGGCAGACAGAGAAAGACGTCTATAATGCCGTTACGGCCTGCTATGAGAAATGGTCGAACCCCGTCGGCTCCGATGACATTCTATTTGCCGATTGCATGTCTGACATTGCCTATAAGGCTTCATCATCGGGCAACTATAAGTTCGTGGCCAACGGCACCATGTCGCAAACCCGTACCATGGCATATTACGACTATTCTCTCATCCGTCGTTGCAACACATTCTTTGCCAAGGCCGATAAAGTGGACTTCGACGAAAAAGTAAAGAACGATTTGTTTGCTCAGGTACGCACCATTCGTGCTTATCGCTATTTCCAGATGAATTTCTGGTATGGTGGAGTACCATTGATTACCGATTTGCCTGAAACGGCGGCAGAAGCTCAGGTGGAAAGAAGTTCCGAAGAGAAAATAAAAGAGTTTGTGTACAATGAACTGGATCAAGCCATCCCGATGCTGAACATAAGACCCTCACAAAAAGGGCGTATCGCTCGAGGCACAGCTTTGGCCGTCAAAATGAGGGCTGCCTTGTATTGGGGAGATTATCAGAAAGCACGCGAAGCGGCTAATGCCATCAGACAACTGGATATGTACGAATTAGACCCTGATTTTCTCGAAATGTTCAGCCTGCAAGGACAAACTTCAAAAGAAATAATCTACGCCATGCAACACGTACCTACCACGTTTCCGTTCGAGAACTGCATCCGGCTTTTCAACAACGGCGATGGAGGATGGGCTTCGATGGTGCCTACAAGCAACCTCGTAGACATGTTCGAAATGAAGAATGGCCTAATGCCTGACGAACCTGATTCCGGATACGACCCTGAACATCCGTTTGCCAATCGCGACCCGCGTCTTGCCCAAACCGTCATATATCCGGGTATGGACTGGTTAGGTAAAAATGGAAAAATCAGAGTTTTCAATACGTTGGACAAGAAAATCAATGGAGCATCGAATCCCGATTTTTACAATGCCTCGAACAATGCTTCAAAAACGGGAATGATATGGGCCAAATACACCGTACCGATTTCTCAATATTCAGCGTCGCTGAACAACGAAGCCTTATGCCCCATCTTGTTCAGATATGCGGAAGTGCTGCTCACCATTGCCGAAGCCAATGTGGAACTGAACGAAAACCTTGACGAAACACTTGATATAATCGATCAACTACGTGTACGTGGCGGTATGAGTAAGGTGAATCGTTCGAAATATGTGGATCAGAAGAGCATCCGTGCTTTGGTGCGCCGCGAACGTACCATCGAACTGGCCGGCGAAGGTATGCGCCGTGCCGACATTGTTCGTTGGAAAGACGAAAATGGCAAAATGGTAGCTCATACAGTACTGAACGGAACGCTTTATAGAATGATAGGTACGGTAAAAAGCCAAGAAAGTAATCCGGAAATGCGCGCCATCATCGAGCCTCGCACAGCGGCCAATGAACAACTGTGCCGCATAGAAAACCGGGTATTCCATGATTACAACAGGTATTTGCCTTTCCCACAAGACGAACTCGAAAAAAATCCGAAGTTAAAACAGAATGACGGGTATGCAAACTAATGATTAACAATATGAAGGTGGCAGTTGCCTTATTTCAGAATAAGGTTTCTGCCACCTTCTTTATTTATTTTTATCTTCTGAAAAAGACCTTGCTTCCCCGGAAACACACACAGGCAAGTAGGCTTGCATATTTGCAAAGCATCGAACAAATAATCACTGAACCCCATTCTTTAACAGCGAATAATTGTCAAGCATATCCCGAACCGACACGGATAGCTTGCCGGAAATTTGTCTCCTACCGAAAAAACGGAAGCGAAAATGCTTTCTTCAAGACTGCGCTCAACTCAAAACTTCTTTACATGCCGAAAGCAGCGCTTTGTCCGGCACCGGGGAAAGCCTCCTTGCTCGGTGAGGAAGAGGGTGTTGCTCGGTGAGCAACGATGCCTTCCTCGGTGAGCAACGCATACCCCCTGCAAGGAGGTATTCTGAGAGGGGTGAGAAAAAAGCAAGGGGAGTTCAATAAAATTCAACACCCCTGCCTGCCATCCGGCACTATCTCTTCAGCAAGAACCGCTCGGCGCGTCCCGGAGTGAAAAGTTCCCACAGGGAAGCAACCGTCCAGCCCGGAGCGAAGATATTGTTGTAGTATCCCTTTCCGTTACGTCCGTAATCCCAGTTGGTGTGTTGCACCACTTCGGGATAATAGCCGGCCTTCGCAATGCCGCACATGTGCCCTTCATGGGGGAGCAACTGGCGCATGGAGGTTGAAATCACCCCGGCAAAGTCGGAGAAACGAGGTTCGTTGTACTCGTTGGAAAGCCAGTTCAGCACATCGGCAAACTCGAAAACAAATACATCGATGTGGTTGTTCTCAACCGACACGTTGCCCCATCCACGGGTTTTCAAACCGATATCGCCCAGCATCTGACCTTGGGCAAAAGGAACATCCCACGTATAATACCAGGACAAGGCGAAATAAGCGGCTTTCTTGGCCAAACCGGCATAGTGTGCACGTTCTTCGCCTTTCGTGACCAAAGCCAGATAATAAGCAGCCGTGGCAGCATACAAGGAAGCCTCCTTGTCCTCGCAATTGGCATCCAACGTGGAGGAGAAATAATCGGCTTTGGATATCAGTTCTTTCTCCAAGTACTGCACCGTTCGCTTGGCGGCGGCCAGATAGCGTTTGTCCTTGAAATACTTGGAAGCCATCACCAAGGGCAATGTGGCCGAGGGGGTACTGCCGCCGCTGCCATCTACAATGGAGAAGTCGTCCTTGAACTTGCGCGGGAAACTGCCGTCATCGTTCTGCAACTTGAGGAAATTGTCCAACATCCCCTTGATGCGCTTTTCCCATTCGGGATGGCTGCGTTTATGCCGTTTTTCGTAATCCAGATAGTTCAGCATGGCATATACGCCTTCGGATTGACGGCGGATGCTGTGGTTGGATTCCTTGAAGCCACGGTTGTAGTGCACCACCTCGTTAAAGAATCCTGCCGGCGAGAACCCGTTTTGAAGATACGTGTCGAAGATGCTGTTGGCATCCTTCGTCAATTCAGGACGATTCTTCAACGTGCCGTATTCCAAGGCGTTGAAAGCATTGAGCAAGGTGCGACCCACAAAGCCTATTTCTGCCACATCCGTACCGGCACAGGTGGCTGTTTCCAGTTCAACGCCCGAATAATAGTGGGTGGGGGTGTTGCCTACATAACTTTCCACAAAGAAGTTGCTCATCACTTCCTTCATCCGGTCTACAGTATAAGGGGTTTTCACCGGCTTCGGGCGATTGGTGTCATAACTGTACTCCCACGTGCGCCGCACGCATTCCGAGAAATCGGCCGCATCGCGTTCGGAAAGCTCCCAAGTCAGCGAAACACTGTCGCCTTTGCGAAGCAGTTGGAAAGCCTCAACGGCAGGAGCCAACGTCAATTTACGGATATAGGTCTTAGGCGCTTCCTTATAAGGAAAGCCATAAGCAAGCACCGTCATGCCATCCACATTCAGGAATCCGGTGTAGCCGATGGAGGTTTCTCCGGACAATATCACTTCGCCCTCTTTATGGGTGGACAAGGCTTCTTTGTCGAACTTGTCGATACGGATGACCGACATGGATTTCCCGTCGGCGGGATTGAAAGCCGCCGTCAGTGGGGTGCTCAGACGGTCTTCACGCACCAGCCAGCTGTCCGAAGTATGGAACGAAGGCGCTTCTTTAGGCGAACGCAGATTGCGGCGATACCAGAAGCCGGGCATATAGAACCGGCTATCGGCATGCCTATAACCCGTCTTCACCTGTTCCCCATAATTGAAATAAACATCCTCCACGGCTTTGATAACCACCGTGACACGCTGCCTGCCATCCGCATCCGCCACTGTCCGGGTGATGGTCAACGGCAACTCTTCCGAAGCCCGGCAGCTATACACACCGCCTTGCTGCCGCTGAAGAGCCAACGGATATTGCTTGGCCGCATTTCCCGGAACCTTCAAGGAAACGGAGGCCGACACGTCTCCGGGGGCTATATTCATGGCCTCCATACTCGCAATACCCATCAAAAACGCTATTCCTGCAACTAATCTTTTTAATCTCATAAGTATGTCTTTTTTTTGTTATGTTCATATTATCGGCCGGCTCTGCTATTCAGCGTTGCAGAAATACCGGCTTGTCCGATTCTGTCGAAGGGCTGCTTCCCTCCACCGACGGCCAACCGCTTTTCCAGTCTATCCGGTCCATCATCAATACACGTCCTTCGGGCTTCTTTGTACTCACGGCATGGTAGAAAATCCAATCGCTGCCGGCATCGTCTGTCACAATCTCCGAATTGTGTCCCGTCCCTACAAAGGAATTATTCTTCCCCATCAGGATTTCATGCTTATTATCGAGCATGCGCCCGCCGTTCTTGTCCACATAAGGGCCGAAAAGACTCTCGGAACGTCCTACGACCGTGGTATAAGTGCTCTTCAACCCCTCGCAGCAACTGCCTATGGAGGCAAAGAGATAATAATAACCGTCTTTCTTATGGATATAAGTACCCTCGTAGGCCGTGCCCGCCACTTGACGCGGCACAGCACCCTCTTTCAGAGCAAGGCCGTCGTCGGACAGCTCGATGGCATAGATTCCCCGGAAACTGCCCCAGAACAGGTATTTCTTTCCGTCTTCTTCCATATAGAAGGGATCGATGGAGTTCTGCACATTGATTTCATTGCTGCGGAACATCTTGCCATGATCCGTGAAAGGGCCTTCGGGCTTATCGGCCGTGGCGCAACCTATGCCGCACGTCCACTCGCCTCCCCATACCGACATGGAGTAGTACAACACATATTTATCGCCTATCTTATTGATGTCCGGCGCCCACAAACCGCCTTTCTCCTCGAAGGTGGGGCGGGTATGATTGGTAAAGGCGGTGCCCACATAATCCCAGTCGACCAGATTCTTGGAACGGTGAATGGGCAGGTTGCGGATATCTTCGGTGGCATAGAGGTAGAAATAGCCGTCATCGGCCTTTATGACCGAGGGGTCGGGCAGGCTGTAATCTATCACCGGGTTGCGGTACACATTCTTCGGCTGTTCGGCCGGTTTTTCTTCCTTAGCCGATGTTGACGAAGAACAAGCCGTCAGGCTGCATAGCAGGCATAATTCAAAGAAAATCTTCATACGCATGTTTCCTGTTTTTATACGATTTCATTTCACGACCTTGGGGGTCATATATTCCTTACTGATTCTCATACGCTCCACCCCATCCACTTTCTCAAAAGAGACATCGCTGATATACATGGCACGCGGATGGATGTTGCTTTTATCCTTGTGCGCATGGAAAACGATGCGGAGCTTTCCGGCCTTGTCCGTAAACATGGCGCTATGCCCCACTCCTACCAGCTTGCCGGGTTTCTGCAAAAGCGGATTTTCATCGTACTTGGTCCATGTCCCCATCACGTCGGTGGCCGTGGCGCAACCTATGCCATAGAAAGGGCTCTCGTAGCTGTTGGCTGAATAGGTCATATAATAAAGCCCGTTGCGCTTCATTACAAACGGCCCTTCGTTGACACGCGGCCAGACCTCCTCCCATGCCTGCGAAACATGAATGCAAGGGTGCATGGTCTCTGTTTTAATCGTAACGAGGTCTTTTTCAAGCTCGGCCACCCAAATGTTAAGCCCGTCGTTGAAACGGTCGAAAAACAAGTAAGGCGTGCCGTCATCGTCAACGAACAGAGAGTTGTCGATGCATTTCTCGCCGGCAATCATAGGCTGCTTCTCGCTCTGTACAAAAGGGCCTTCAGGCTTATCGGCCGTGGCCACGCAGATGTGTTCGTCGGCAGAATAGTACATGTAGAACTTCCCATCGACCTCGTAGACCTCCGGAGCCCAGAACCAACGATCGGCCCATACATCTTTCTTGTTCAGTGCCATACCTTTGTATTTCCAAGTCTGCAAGTCATCCGAGGTATATACTTCAATGCCATCTGCGGCATTCGTACCATAGGCATAATAAGTGTCGCCATGCAACATGATAAACGGGTCGCCGAAAAGCACCGGTGTTTCAACGCCCTCGACAACGATGTCGTCCACATTCTTGTATTCCGAAGAACACGACTGGCAGGAAGTCAGTACAGCCAGCAGAAACAGATACATACTTATAAAATTCTTCTTCATGACTCTTTTCTTATAAAATTCTTTTTAAGATAAATCTTTACTAAAAAAACATTTTTTCTCTCCCTTGCATACTGAGGGGGGATCAGTAGTATACTTAGATACCCTAAGTCGTATACTTAGGCACCCTAAGTCCTATACTTAGATAGGCTCTATTTAGGTGTACTGATAATCAACCTGTTACAAGAGCGTCTCACGGCGTATATTTTTTCGGACAAAACACCGTCCCGACGCCCGGTTAAGGTTGCACCTGACGAAAAGGCTGCCCGATGTGGTAATACAATACTCCCTTATAGGTCGGAGCACCGCTTTCCGCACAGAATCCGATGCGGGATGCAGGATACCGGATATCCATGGCAGCCATTTCCTTGCCGTCGACAAAGAGATACAGTTTCCCGCCCCGGCGCACCGCACGGAAATTGTAGGATGCCTTCAGTATCTCGTGTATACCGATTTTATAGATATGGCGTTTCAAATCTTCCGCATCCTTATTGATGAACCGGATTCTTTCAGCTTTCACCGGGGAAAAAGACAAACGGTTATAAGCCGGATGCCGTGGGTCGACCTCCGCACCCTGCACATCTATCGGATGCCACTCGCCGTTACTCAAATAATCCACCGTGAACTTACTGAACATGTCTTCCACAAACCGGGACTTGTCGTCGGCTTCGTGGCGATTCAAGTAGATGGCATCCACCCATGCAGGTGCAGCAAAACGGTAAGATTTCTCGATGAAATCGGTATATTTCACATCCGGATAGACCGTTTGCAGGCATTCCAACGAGAAGTCTTCGCGCCAAGCGGTTTTTCCTTTTTTCACGGCAATCACCTCAAGCATACGGGTCGTTCCGTTGAACCGGGCCTTCACATAATTATCCTTGTCTACATAAACCGGATAGCAGCCTGCCACGTCTTGTTCGGAAAAGCCGGACAGCTGAAAGCTGAACTCATAATCGTTCAGGAAATCCCCCTTCAACATCTCCGCCTCCTCCGCAAGCTGCCATTCCATATCGTCGAAACCGATAGTATAGACAGCACCCTCGAACAAGGCGTCTCTCTTCTCGTCAAACACGCCGGGAACTCCCTCCTCCTCGGCGGGAATAATTTCCGTAAAGATATGTTTTTCCGGCGCAGGAATCTCGTCCAACCAGACTTTTATGCATCCTCCGTTACGCTCGATGCGCAAATGATGGTAAACACCCCAGCGGAAATCAGCAGGCAGAGCAAAGACCTCCTTTTTCTCCTCGCCGTTGATACGGGTGCGCAAATACCAGCATCGATGGCCGGCATCCAAGCCAACATAAGCGCAATTGTAGGCATCTTTCCACCATGCAACGACACCGGCTTCGGCTTTTGTCTTAATCCCCGTCTCGAACAAATAGGCAACAGACGCTTGCCCCCCCTGCAACACACCGAACGAAGATGTTTCGCCCATTCGGGCAAAAGTAGGTAAAGCAGGCTTCGGATGATAGCCCTTTGTACGAGGCCCGGTTATGCCGTCCACATACATCGTTTTATCAAAAAACTGTATGCGGTCGATATACTGCCCGCGATGTTCGTTGTTTTTGTTTGCCATATAAATCAACCACCACTCAAACCCATTCGGCCCTCTCAGAATATTGGGCTGTCCGGGTGTCATCAGTATATCATCGGCCACATCGTTCTTCATGTCGAACAAAGCGACATCAAAGAACTGCGAACTTTTTCCTCTCCTTGTCTCCACGGCAAGAAGGTTCGCTCCTTCTTTCAGAGCAGCACGCAATTTCCCATCAAGATTGACGATGCAATAATCACGCCCCTGCTTCTCATAAACCGGCGTACCGTTCAGATAAATCTTAGTATCTCCGTCGTGAGCCACCCGCAAAGCCAGATTGCCAACCTGCTTACCGGCGGAAAAGGCTTTACGCAACCACAGAGCAGGCGATTTCCACCAAGTACCCATGCGCCGAACCGTAGAACCTTTCACCTCGTCGGACGAAAAACCTGTTTCTCCTTTCTTCCAGCCCGAAGCCTCATAGGCTTCCTTTGTCCAGTCTCCTTCCGGCATGTTTTCCGTATAGGCAAACAGCGGCTCATACGCATCGCCATACCGCAATAAGTCTACATACTTCTCTTCGAGTTCTGCCTGATTGCATCCCACAACCGGATGACTATATTTACTACCATTTTGAAAACCTAAAGGAGAGTCGGCCTCGGCCACTCCCAACTGATAATTGCCCCATTCCGTAGAGGTGTGGTTGGCATTGTACATCATATAATAACGCCCTCTGTATTTCATTACCCAAGGGCCTTCCGCCACCCTGTTATCCATCGTTTCCCATGTATCGGGCAACGAAGCGAACTGGCACACGGGCTCGCCGTCAAACTCTGCCGGGTTCTTCATCTTGCGCCCCCATATCGTATTCCCATCCGTGAAGCGCACCATATACATGTATAATTGTCCGTCGTCATCCTTAAAAACCATCGGGTCGATACGGTTATCCATCCAAGTTTTCTTGTCCGGCTCGACATAAGGCCCCAAGGGTTCTTTGCTTTGCGCATGTGCGATATGAACGACATGCTTATCCTTCCCCCAATAATTGACAGACCAGTACAGATGAAAATCGCCGTTCAGGTAGCGGATGTCATTGGCATGAATCTGGTCATTCCCGGCTCCGGTGCCTTTTGTCCATTCATTACCCATCGAAAGGACATGGACAGGCCTCCCCCAATGAACCAAATCATCCGAAACATAAAAATCTCCATTCGTATGCACGCCGCCGATATAATATTTGCCGTTGTACTTCATCACACCGGCATCCGCCACTCCGGGAAGTACCGGATTTAGGACGTTCTGTGCAAACAGTGTGCTGCAACAAGCAAAAGCCAATAATAATATGGTTTTTCTACAAATAAGCATGTGCCACATAAAAATTGAGGGAGAAGGCTATGCCGGAAATCTCTGAATGAGCGGGAACTTCCAGACACAGCCTTCCTTGAATTATCAATAACCCGGATTCTGATTCAGGTGCACCACACCATCCACCGTACTGTTCACCACTTCGTTTCTCGGAATGGGCAGACGTCTGTGCTTACCAACGATAAAGTTGTTGAAATCCTTGTCACGAGCCTTCAGTTCATCGATACCCGCCTGAGAATCAAGCAATCCCCAACGCTTCAAGTCGGCCCACCGCCATCCCTCGAAACAGAGTTCCAACGTACGCTCCGTCTGAAGGCGTTTGATAAAGGCATCTTTTGATTTCAAGCAATCTTTCCATTGGCTGTTTTGCAGCTTAACCAACCCGGCACGCTCTCTGACCTTATCCACGTAAGCGGCGGCATCTGCCGTGCTTCCCCCGGTCTCTACCAAGCATTCGGCATAGTTCATCAGGATGTCGGCGTAGCGCATGATGCGATAGTTGTTGCGTGCAAAATAGTCTTCCGCAGTGCGATAGTATGAAGTGTTGTATTTACGAATGTAGCAGTCCTCCGGATCGGTTCCCCATCCGTCGTTCCAATCGGCATTCTCAAAGCGATAATAGTTCTTCGGAAGGTTGGGAAAGTCTTGCGAGAAACCACGATAAAGGATACTGCTATACAAGCGCAAGTCGTTCTGTCCATCTGCCCGCTTCTCTTTCAAGAATTCATCGACCAGCCAGCGGCGAACCTTTCCGTCGCCCCAACCGATACCGCCGGGAGCATAGAACTGGGTACGCTGAAAGCCGAATGCCATGCTGGCGTCATTGCCCGTGCCACCCTTGTTCTTATCATCGAACTGAATCTCGAAGATGCCTTCCTTGTTGTTCTCGTCCAAATCGGTGAAGTTATCCTCGCGATTACTGATAAGGCCGTACAGAGAACCTTCCTTGTCAATCAGCCATTGCAACTGTTCCTTTGCCTTGTCATACTTGTGTTGCTGCATATAGGCTTTGCCCAGCAGGGCTTTCGCAGCCCCCTTGGTGGCACGCCCCAGATTGGCAGCATCCCAAGATTCGGGCAAATATTGCATGGCAAAAGTCAAGTCTGTTTCTATCTGGTTCCATATCTCCTGCTCGGAAGCGTCTTCCGGGATATAGGTGGCATCCTTAGGCTCAAGAGGCATGGTGCCTTTGTCCCACAACAGATTGACCTGGAAATACCACAAAGCCCTCAGGAACGAGGCTTGCGCCAATACCCGGTTTTTCGTCGTCTCGTCCATCTCTATTTTAGGAACATAGGCCAACACTTGGTTGCAACGGAAAATGCCCACATAGAAATGTTCCCAATGGATGGTATTCCCTTCATAAAAATTATAGTTGTTATAGAGGAAGCGAGTCCAGTCGCCCAACTCAATCCACGGAGAAGAGCTCCACCCTTCATCGGAAGTCAAATCGTAACGGAACGAGAGCCAACGCATCCATGTCCCTTCCTTATAAAGAAAGCTGTAACAAGCATTTACACCGGCTGTTGCATCCTCCGGCTTGTTCCAATAAGTGACGTTAGTAACTTCGTTCGGATTATCAATATCCAGTAAATCAGAGTTGCATCCGGTGCACAACGTCATTGCACCGGCCAGCATCAATCCGTAATATATCTTTTTCATAATTTCTTAATTGATTTAAAAGTTAAAAGGTCAAATCTAATCCAAACATTACCGAACGGGTGTTAGGATAAGCAAAGCCATCCGTACCACTGTTCCAAACAGGATTCACCCCCTTAAAGTCCGGATCCAAGCCTGAATAACCGGTGATTGTAATCAGGTTGCTTCCGGTGGCAAACAGGCGAAGTTTCTCAACGCCCAGATTCGTCAGCCACTTCTGCTTGAAGTTATATCCCACAGAAATGTTCTTCATACGGAAGTAAGAACCGTTCTCCAAGAAGCGGTCGGCATCGCGGGAGTTGCGGAAGTCGCCATATATGATACGCGGCGTATCGGAGTCGGGATTCACCTGATAGGGTTCTTCGCCTTTCTTGAAACGGATATAATTGGAGTTGTCGGCAAACAGACGTCCTTGCCAACGGGGAACATTGTATATCTTATTACCGAACTGGCCGTTCCACATCATGCTGAAGTCGAAATTCTTCCATTCGGCATTGAACACCAACGACATTTGCATCTTGGCCCACGGGCTGCCGCAATAATCGCGGTCGGCATCGGTGATTTCGCCATCATCGTTCAAGTCGAGGTATCTCACATCGCCCAACTTCGGACGCTTTCCTTCGATGATAATAGGAGTCCCTTTCGAGGTTACATAACGATCGATTTCTTCTTGTGTCTTGAAAATTCCGTCCGTTTTTCTCAGATAGAACTCGGCCAACGACCTGCCCGGTTCGGTTCTTGCCTGACCAGAGTCTATAAAGTCTCTTTCAGTACCGTCGCGTCCCAGGCTCAACACCTCGTTGCTCATCGTCGTTACATTCAGCAAAGCACTGTATTTGAGGTCCGACACCTGATCTTTCCAGCCCAACGTTATTTCAAAACCTTTGTTGCGCAAGCTGGCTGCATTCTTCCACGGCGAGCCACCTTGATTACCGGTAGAAATGGCTATCGGGGTCTCGGCCAATACGTCGCTGGTCTTGGAGTTATAATATTCCGCACTGACAGTCAGCCGCTGGTTCAGGAAGCTGGCGTCGAAACCAACGTTTACCGTTTCCTTTGTCTCCCATATAAGGCCGGTATTCACCAGTTTCACCTGAGTGGAACCGGGAACAATGGCTCCGCCAAACACGGTCACGATACTTTGATTGATGGTTCCGATATAGTCCCAATCGCCGATGGAGGCATTACCCAGCCGTCCCCAGTTTCCTCTAATCTTCAAGTCATTAATCCATGATACGTCAAAGAAGTCTTCTTTCGAGATTCTCCACGCACCGGAGAATGAGGGGAAGTTACCCCAACGGTTTTCCTTCGCCAAACGGGAAGTGCCGTCACGACGGAAAGTGGCAGTCAGGTAGTACTTGTCGTCGTAGATGTAGTTCGCACGTCCCAGATAAGAAATCATCGCATTTTCACTGATGCTGTTCGAGTTTTGTTGGTTGCTTTGTCCGGCATTCAATACGGTCAGGTAACCGCCATTGCCAAGCATCGGGAAGTTCAGGCGCGAAGCCCAAAGGCCTTCCCATTCATGATGCTGATAGGTTGTACCCACCACAGCGTCCACATGATGTTTCCCAAAATCTTTGTTGAAGTTCAGCGTATGCTCTATCAGCATGTTGTAAGTGTTGTCGCGCGCTTTCTGCCCTTCCGGGTCGCGATGTTCTTGGTTCTGAGTCCAGTTACCCTCACCGCGGAACCATGAATTCTCATAGAAATAGAGGTCGACACCGCCGTTGAATTTATAAGAAAGGAATTCGAAAGGCTTGAACTCCAACCATACAGAACCATTCAAGCGATTCTGACGATAATGGCGGTATTCCAAATCCTCACGCGCAATCGGGTTCACACCGAACGTATTGTATTTGGAAGCGTCGCCGTAACCATACCCTCCCGGATTATTCTCATCATAGATAGGAATGGTAGGCATCATACGCAAAAAGTCATTGTATGTATTTGTCTGGTTCGGGTCTGTGTTTGTCAGTGAATAAGCCATGTTTTCGCCAAAAGAGAACCAACCCTTTTTGCCTTGCGTGTTTACGCGGAAGCTGTAACGGTCGAACGTATTTCCATAAGACACGCCATTGTTTTTGTAATATCCGGCGGAGAGGAAATAGTTGCCGGAATCGCCTCCACCGGAGAGAGATACGTTGTAGTCCTGCACCAAAGCCGTCTTCAGCACTTCGTCCTGCCAGTTGGTATCATACGACGAGTGCTTCTGGGTGCTGTTTACGGTGGCAATGCCATCCTTAATGGCTTCATTGTAGGCAATATCATTATATTTGATGTATTCCGCCGCATTCATCAGGTCGTACTTCGGACTCCATTCCAACGTTTCCTTTACACTGACATTCACCTTCATGGGGCCTTTTGCACCTTTCTTGGTAGTAACGATGATTACACCGTTGGCTGCGCGGGAACCATAGATGGCCGCCGCAGAAGCATCTTTCAATATCTGGATGGATTCTGCATCTGCCGGGTTGAAATCAACGCCCGGATCGGTAATTATTCCGTCGACAACCCACAGTGGGGAGTTATTGCTTAAAGACCCTACACCGCGAATCTGAATGGAAGCATCCTCTCCTGCCCGTCCGCTGCTACGCACGTTCACACCGGTGGCCAAGCCTTGCATCTGGCTGACAAGCGTTCCGGCGGCGCTTTTTTTCATTTCTTTGGTGTCTACCACAGCCACGGCCCCGGTCAGGTCGGACTTCTTAACTGTCTGATAGCCGATGACAACGACTTCTTCCAAAGCCTTCGCATCATCTTGCATCACCACATGCAGCGCAGTTCCTTTGTAGACCACCTCCTGACTAATCATACCGATATAAGAGAAGACAAGCGTACTCCCTCTCTTTCCGCTTACAGAGAAATTACCGTCGATGTCGGTAATAGCACCCGTAGTAGTTCCTTTCACCACTACATTCACACCCGTCAAGGGTTCTTTATTTGCATCCGTCACCGTTCCCGTTATAGTCACATCTTGTGAATAAGCGGTAGCTGCAAACAAAACGAAGAATAAGAATAAGATTTTCTTGATCATTTTTTATAGAATTAGATTTTCAAACTGTACGGAAATCAAGATCCGCTTTCTTATTGCAAATATATCCGCATCAAGACAAACCGAATGCAAATATCGCTTCAAACAATACAATTATAAAACCAAAAAAGCCTCCGGGAGGTTACCCTGAAGGCTTTTGGCGGAATTGTTCTATTTTAGTGGTTCCATTTTATCATTTACCTGAATTCGGGATAAGAAACAGGTCGGTCGATAGCCTCACCCGGAGGCTTGTGTTTTAAAGTCAAAATTCATTGGTTATCAATAGTTTATCGTTGGTTTGTCAGACGCTTGTGTCTGACGGCTCAAACGCTTGTGTCCGTCACGTCAGGCATAAGTGTCTGTCGGCTTGAACACTTGCCTCTGCCACAACAAAGGCTTGCAGCTGTCACAACAGGAGGAGGGCGGTCGCCGTAAAAGGCCCTCTTCTCTTCCGGCTAATCACTGCAAACTGGTGCATTCAGGAAATATCCGCCCGACAGGATGCAGCCCCTCATCTTTAGCAAAAGCAACCGCCTATACCGAACGCAGGTATCATTTCACAAAATCCTTAGGCAAAATCCCGAATTGTTTCTGAAAACATTTGGTAAAGTAAGAGGGCGTATTGAAACCGGTCATATAGCAGACTTCATTGATTCGGCACTCTCCTTCCTTCAAGAGCTGCGCGGCTTTCTTCAGCCGTTCCAAGCGGATGTAGTCGTTCGGGGTCATATCCAAGACGCCCTTTATCTTGCGGTTCAGACTCGAACGGCTCATATTCAGCAGACCGGCCATGTCGTCCAGACAGAAATCCGGATTCTGCATATTGGCCACAACCACTTCCTTCAATGTCTTCAGGAAAGCCTCGTCCGCCTTTGTCATCGCCATACTGCCGGTCTGCACAAAAGGAGAGTTGACAAACGAAGCCCGCAGCTTTTCGCGATTATTCAGCAGATTGGCAACGCAGACCTTCAGATATTCCACAGAGAACGGCTTCTCTATATATACATCCGCGCCGAGCTTCATTCCCTCTATCTTGGCTTGCAGGGTGGTCTTGGCCGTCAGGAGGATGATAGGGATATGGCTATAATCCAGTTCGGACTTCAAACGGTCGCACAACTCCAACCCGTCCATTTCAGGCATCATGATATCCGTGACAACAAGGTGTACGGTGTGCTCTTGCAGCACTTTCAGCGCCTCCACTCCATTCATGGCCGTCAGCACGCGGTAGTCCGACGACAATTGCTTCGCTACAAATGCCTGCATCTCCGGACTGTCTTCCGCTATCAAAAGCGTATAGCGATGTTGCTTGGAGACGAATCCCGTGTCGTTGTCTTCCGGAAGTTCTTCGGCTTTCGCTCCCTCTTTGTGCTCCATGATGACCGTTTGTTCATGCCGAAGCGGAAGCGACAACAAGAAAGAGTTGTTTTCCGTTGTTTGCTCCATCCACAAACCGCCCTCATGAAGTTCGGCCAACGAACGGGCCAATGCCAACCCTATGCCTGTGCCGGCAACGGAACGCAACGCCCCCGTCTTATATTGGATAAACGGTTTGAAGATTTCCTCACGCATCTCGGCAGGAACAACCGGGCCGTCGTTGCATACCGTAAGCAACAGTTTTTCGTCTTCCGCACGCAAACCGATACGTATATAGGTTTCCGAATACTTTATCGCATTGGTAAGCAGATTACTGATGATTTTGATAAGCCCCTCGCGGTCTACCGAGGCATACAAGCTTTCGGGAGCCTCTATATTCAGTACCAACCCCTTTTCACGTGCCAAAGGCACAAAGCGTTTGTAGGTTTTCTGCAAAAGCTCCGATACATCACATTCCACAAAGTTCAACTGGAAACCCTGTGTTTCCGTTTTCCGGAAGTCGAGCAACTGATTCACCAAATCGAGCAAACGGTTGGTGTTCAGCTCCATCGTTTCCAAATCGTCTCTGATGTCTTCCGAAACGGCGTGCGAGGCAAGCACGTTTTCCAACGGGCTTTTTATCAGCGTAAGCGGTGTGCGTATTTCGTGGGCCACATTGGTGAAGAAGTCTATTTTGGCCGCATAGAGTTCACGCTCTTTCTCCCTTTCAAAATTATCCATGACCCTACGGTGCTTCTGCATGGTTCGCCTTCTGAAATAAAAGACGATGCCTACCAAGGAAGACAAAACCAACACAGCATAGATGGCATACGCCCAGGCAGACAGATAGAAAGGAGGACGGATATGGATTGCAAGCCTGCGCTCGGCCTCGTTCCATTTGCCGTCGCTGTTGGAACCTTTTATACGCAGGGTATAACTCCCGTAAGGAAGGTTCGAGTAGTTGATGACGGAGTTACGCCCTACGGTGTACCATTCACGGTCGAAGCCTTCCAGCTTATATTCCAGACGATTCATTTCGGGTGCCTGATAGCTCAGGGCGGCCACTTGAAAAGAGAAGGAGTTCTGGTCGGCATCCAGCTCCATCTCCTCCGCACAGGTGATGCTTTTCGTCAACGGAGAGTCTGGACAGCCTACCGACAGCCGCTTGTTGAACAAGAAGAAGTCCGTAATGACCACCGGGGGTAGAAACGTGTTCTCGACAAAGGTTTCCGGGTCGAAAGCGATGAATCCGTTGATGCTTCCCAGATAGATACGCCCTTTCTTGTCACAGTATCCGGATTGGAAATTAAACTGGTTGCTCAACAAGCCGTTGGCCGTTGTATAAACGCGCTTGCTGTCCGTGTCGGGGTTAAAGCAGACCAACCCGTTATTGCCGGTTATCCATAAGTTCCCGCGCTTGTCTTCAATCATCTTGTAAATGGTATTGCTCGGAAAGCCTTTCGACATGTCATAACGGGTGAAGTCGTCGGTTTTCGGGTTATAACGGCAAAAGCCCTCGCCCAAGGTCATGAACCATAGCCGCTTCTTGCTGTCTTCATAAATGCTTATCACTTTGTTGTAGGGAAGGGAAGACGGTTTTTTCGCATCGGGCAGATAGTTCTTCCACTGCCGGCTGCGCACATTGTAGCAGAACACCCCGTTGGAGAAAGTGGCAAACCACAGATTGCCGTTGAAGTCTTCCAGAATATGGTAGGTGAACATGTTCCTTAGCCGGGGAATACGCGTAAAATCGTCGGTAGAACGGTTGTATTTCAACAGCCCGGATGTGGTGCCTATCCATACATCGCCCGTGGTGGTTTTGCAAACGGTGAAGGCATCGTTGGCAGGCATCGAGTTCTCGCTCTCTCCTTTGGCATAATGTTTCACCTGTCCGGTACGCAGGTTCACCCGGTTCAGGCCGCCTGAAAAAGTGCCTACCCACAACTCATCCCCATCCGGACAAAGCGCATGTACGTTCTGATAGATGGCAGGATGCTCAAAACGTTCTATCTGTCCGGTCTCGGGATTGAAATTAAACAAGCCTTTATCTTCCGTACCTATCCACAAACGGCCGTCGTTGCCTTCGCATATTTCGCGCACACGGCGTCCGAAATGCCTGAGCCCGTCTCGCGGGTAAAACTTCTCGAAATAGGTCCACTGGTAGGGGCAATAGTTCACACCGCCAAAATAAGAGCCTATCCACATGCCGTTTTCCCTGTCGCAGCAGAGCGAATAAATGGCATTGTCCGACAGGGCATACGAGTCGTCTTGGTCGGGGACAGTCAGATGGGTCAGCTTGTCATTTTCCAGATTGTATATGTATAAGCCGGTCTCCGCGCCTACCCACAGCTCATTGTCCGACCGGAACTGCAAGGCTCTGACGTAGGTATTGAGCAACCTGCGCGCCTTGCCGGTAGTGAGGTTTATCTCGGTCAGGCCATTGAGCGAAGCAACATAGATGCAGTTGTGCGAACCGTTGACCTGCCAGTTTATGATGTCATTTTTAAAGATTTCGTTTCCATCCGCATCCTTGAAGGGCTGCATGGGTGTGTTGAAGTTGTCTTTCGTGTAATAGAGGTTGTCTGCATACAACGCCACCCAGCAGGTGTTACCGTTGAGCCAGAAGCGGGTGACGTTGGCCAAGCCCGAATCGTACAGATGATTCAGCAGTTTCTTTTCGTGCTGCCGGTAGCAGAAGAGCCCTTGGTTTTCTACCGATATCCAGATGTTGTCGTGGTCGTCGCTTCCAATCATGGTGACAAAACCGCCGATGACACTTCTCTTGTCGCTCACCTCTTTGAAGGCAGCAAAGGAGTCGAGCACAGGGTCATAGATGAATACTCCCCCGTCGGTGCCAATCCAGATGTTGCCCTGCCGGTCTTCATAAAGCGCGGTTATGAAATTCTTGCCCAAACCGGAGTTCTCTTTCTTATACACCCGGAAAGAAATGCCGTCATAACGGTTCAGCCCGTCCTTGGTTCCAAACCACATAAAGCCCCTCTTATCCTGAAGAATCTGGTAGACCGTGTTCTGCGAAAGGCCGTTGCGGATATCCATCGTCCTGAAATAGTAGTGGACGGCGTTATCGGCATGTGCCGCCCCCACAGCCAGCACACATAAACCGAAAAGAAGCTTTATAATCATCCTTTTCATAACTATACGCTTTAAATCCATAAAAGACAATGATGATGAGTGGCCGGCAATTTACACCAATCACCCATCATCAGAAAATAATTGCCCGATTATTTTTTCAATGCGCCGCAAATGCGTGCATTTATCTCTTTCAACCGTTTCTCGTCCGGCTTGATTACTTTGCGGTCGTAGGTCATCAGGCCGTTCACTTCCACCTCCACATCGGTGGTCTGCGTATAGACTGCCGCCGAAAAGCCCCTGCCGATGAGCCGGTAGAGCATGTCGGCATACTTTGCGTATTCATCCGTCACTTCTTTGGGGGAGTTGAACTGAACATAACCCCAATTATGGTTCGGCTCCCAAAGATGGTCTTTCAGCACGAGGCCGATGCCGCCGTACTCGCCCAATACCGTGGCGCGGCCGGCATCATACAGATACATTTCGGGATGCGGATAATTATGCAGATCGAGCATATCGCCACAGGCATAATGGTTGCCGCCGCTTGCCGGATTCACTAAACGGGTGGGGTCATATTGTTTGGTCCATTCGGCTATTTCGGCCGTTTTAAACTGTCCCCAAGCCTCGTTGAAAGGCACCCACGTGCCGATGCACGGATAAGAATAGAGGCAATCCATTATCTCTTTCCACTCCTTGCGGTAGCAAGCCTCGGACTCGGCGGTACGCTTCAGTTCCGTTCCGTCGAAATACTTGCGGTTCTGCCACTCCGGATTACGGTCGCCGCTCGGCATATCCTGCCACACGATGATGCCAAGCCGGTCGCAATGCGTATACCAACGCGCCGGCTCCACCTTGATGTGTTTGCGAATCATGTTGAAACCGAAATCTTTCGTCTTACGGATATCATACAACAGGGCTTCATCCATAGGAGCCGTATAGAGCCCGTCGGGCCACCATCCTTGGTCCAAAGGGCCGAACTGGAACAAAGGTTCGTTATTCAGCTCCAGACGCACAATGCCGTCGGCATCGCGGCGGGTGGAGTATTTGCGCATGGCGGCATAGCTGTCCACCTCGTCTGCCACCTTGCCGCCGCTTTTCAGCGTCACCTTCAGCGTGTAGAGGAACGGAGCGTCGGGGCTCCACAGCTTGGCGTCATCGGGCATGGACACTTCCACCGCCTCGGCATTGATGCTTTTGCCCGAAGCCACCGGTCGGTTGCCGTCATAAACGGTCACTTCCACCATGTCGGAGGGAGTATTCGTGCTTAATTCGGCCTTCACCGTCAGTAGCCGGCGGTCTATATCGGGTGTGATGCGGAGGTTCGCGATGTGCTTCTCGGCAACCGGCTCCATCCATACCGTCTGCCAGATACCACTGACGGGAGTGTACCAGATGCCATGCGGATTGCCCACCTGTTTACCTCGCGGTTGAGGGCCTTTGTCTGTGGGGTCCCACACCTTCACCATCAGACGGTTATCGCCTTTGGCGGACAAGGCTGCAGTGATGTCGAAAGAGAAAGGAGTGAACCCTCCCGTATGGCTGCCTACCTTGACATCGTTCACCCATACATCGGCTTTCCAATCCACCGCTCCGAAATGCAGCAGCACCCGCCTGCCTTTCCAGCCGGAAGGGATGGAGAAACTCCGTTGATAGACCAATTCCTTGTTTTCATCGATTCTTTTTCCCACACCGGACAAGGATGACTCCACGGCAAACGGCACAAGTATCTCTCCGTCGAATGTCGCCGATATGCGCCCGCCCTTATCAATGATGGCATAGCTCCATAAGCCATTCAGGTTTTTCCAGTCCTTCCGCTCCATGATGGGACGAGGATATTCCGGCAACACGTTGGCAGGGTCTACCTGCGATGCCCACTTTGTTTTGATTTTATCACCTGCCGGCTTCCATTGTGCCGAACTTCCGGTTGCAAACATCGCCAGAAAGGACGATAAGAGGAGTATTTTTCTCATGGTATGATTGTTTTATGGTTTTTCGCATCGACAAAGATAGGCAGGTGCAGAAGAAAAGAATGGAAATTCCGAACCAATAAATAGCATTATCGAGGATTTTCGCACACAACCCGGCATATCTTTGTTCAGATATAAGAAGACACTATAGAAACAATCAATAACGGGAACAAAGAATCCCTCTGCCTTAGCAAAGAGGACTTTACTAAGGCAGAGGGATGAAAATGATACTTACGTCTGATTATAGCCAAACCATTGGCAACCTGTTCCCATCTATCGGTCAGATAGGTATTATGGATGTAAATGACTGATTTTCAGCGGTTCATCGTCTTTCAGCAAAGCTGTGGCCGGTTCCGCTTCTTCTTTCCGAAATATGATTACAAAAAAATATTGAATGAAAAGTCATGATTTTTCCGCCACCGAGGAAAGGCTCGTTCCTCGGTGAGGAAGAGGGTGTTCCTCGGTGAGGAACGATGCCTTCCTCGGTGAGGAACGCATACCCCTGCCAGAACGTGTTCTGAGAGGGGTACGGAAAAAGGAAAGGAGATTTAAATAAATATCAACAAATAAGGGGCATACCGATTGCCGATAGCATAGGGAGCTTTCAACAAGACAGGCAGCCTCATTTTGCCATCAGGGCATCCAGCGAAGAAGCCAGCGCCACCAAAGCGGCACTCCAGTTGATGGCTATCTCATTGGAAGCATACGAGCCCTCTACATCCGCATAAGACTCATCCGGCAGATTTGAAGGATAGGATACGCCGTCTTGCCTGCCGGGATTGGGCCCTCCCACCAAGAAGCCGGGCACGGGCATTCTGCACACCGCAAATTTACGAAAAAGCTGTTTGCCCCTCTTACCCTCCATCTCCTTTCAAGAGGCTAAATTGATTCCTATTGCGGCTCCTTTTGAGTCTGCGCCTTTGAAAAAATACATTTCATGACGTTATCGGCTACAAATCGCCACCCTCTCTTTTCGTCTAATTTCGTATTTTAGCGAAGTATTACATAACTTTAAAAAACAAATGCTGTGAAAAAGAGAGATTTACTATTCGCATCGGTCTTTGCATTGTTCTGCGGTCAAAGCGAGCTGCATGCGCAAGATTTTGAACTGACATCCTCGGGCTATTTCAGAAACCGGGGAGTAGACGTGATGGCTTTCGATGACATCTATCCCGAAGGGCATCAGGGCGGTGTATGTATCATCATGCACGGACACCGCATAGCCACCAACGGAGATATCCGGCTGGAAGCCACTCCCGGACAATGGCAGCCCGTACCGAAACAGCTCGACCGCCGGCTCGACGGCAACAGCATCATCACTACCTTATGCTACCCCGATTCCTCACGCCACCTCACGGGATTCAACCCCATGATTTACCCCGCCCTCAACCTGAAATACACCGTAAAGGTGGAAACGAAAGGAAAGCATCTGGAAGTAACCGTAGATTTGGATCGTCCCATTCCCGAAGAGTTTATCGGGAAAGCAGGCTTCAACCTTGAGTTCTTTCCGGGTTCCTTATTCGGCAAACCGTGGCTCATGGACAAGCAAAGCGGCATCTTTCCGCAACAGCCCAACTCACCCCTGATGACAACCCGCCCCAACCATCTGCATACGGGAAATTACCACGACGGCAAACAGTCGCTGGCCGACATAAACAATCTGATAGGGAAAGGATACAGCCCGATAGTGGCGGACGACATCATCGCCCGGCCTTATGCCACGGGAAGCAAATTCACCGTCCGCCCCGATGATTCCTACAACAAAGTCACCATCGAGTCATTGAACGGCGACCTGCAACTGTTTGACGGCCGAATGAACCACAACAACGGGTGGTTCGTACTGCGCAGCCACATAAAGCCGGGCGTCACCAAAGGCGCCGTCAGATGGATCATCACCCCGAACGTGGTGGACGACTGGATGTATCGGCCGGTTATACAGACCTCACAGATAGGCTATCATCCGGCTCAAGAGAAGGAAGCCGTCATCGAAACGGATATCCGCGACCAAAAAAGACAAACGGCACAAATCATCCGCATTGACGCAGACGGCGAGAGCGTCGTCAAAACGGTAAACCCTGCCGAATGGGGTAAATTCTTGAGATATAACTATCTTAAGGTAGATTTCACCGACGTGAAGAAACCGGGGCTTTATAAGATAAAGTACGATACTTCCGTATCTCCCATCTTCCGCATCGACAATGACGTTTATGCCCGTGGCGTGTGGCAACCCGTCCTCGAATATTTCCTGCCCGTACAGATGTGCCACATGCGAGTCAACGAGAAATACCGCGTGTGGCACGACTGCTGCCATATGGACGACGCCCAAATGGCGCAGTCCCACAACCATATCGACGGATACGACCAGAAAGAGGGGTTGTCCGAATTCGCGCCGGGACAAGTGGTTCCCGGAGTGAACATAGGCGGCTGGCACGATGCCGGCGACTTTGACCTACGCATCGAGTCTCAAGCCGGAGAATCATACATCCTCGCATTGACCTACGAAACTTTCCGCCCGGACATTGACGTGACTTCCATCGACCAGATAAACCGTGTGACGGAGATTCACCAGCCCGACGGAAAGAATGACCTGCTGCAACAAGTGGAGAACGGCGCGCTCAGTGTGGTCAACGGCTATCTGGCGCTGGGACGCCTGTACAGAGGCATCATCTGCAACGACCTGCGCCAATATGTGCTTTTGGGCGACGCCGCCGCCATGACGGACGGGAAGACAGGCAACGAGGACGACCGCCGGATATTTACGGAGGATAATCCGGGGCGGGAACTGTCGACAGCCGCCCGGCTGGCTGCCGTGTCGCGCGTATTGAAAGGCTTCAACGATACGTTGAGCGTGCATTGCCTTGGCATTGCACGCAACATATACGCCTCCACCGCAAGCGGAAACGACAGGGTATTGTCCTCCAAAGTGCAGGCGGCCGTGGAATTATATCTGACCACCGGCGAACAAACTTATATGGATTTCATCTTGGATAACCGGGAATTCATCGTCAAGCAGATAGAACACACCGGCTGGTACACGGCACGTGTGGAGAAACAGCTTGCGCAAATGAAAGACAAAAGAGCCAAAACCTTCTCTGCCGCATTTCGCAAAGCCTTGGCCGGATACGAACAAAAATTGGCCGTACTGGTACGGGAGACGCCTTACGGAGTTCCTTATCGTCCCAACATCTGGGGAGCAGGTTGGGATATACAACACTTCGGTTTCCGGCACTATTTCCTGACGACAGCCTACCCGGAACTGTTTTCGCAAGCACCGGTGTTCAATGCCCTTAACTTTATTCTCGGATGCCATCCGGGCTCCAATCAGGCCTCTTTCGCATCGGGTGTCGGCGCGCAATCGGCCACGGTGGGCTACGGCCTCAACCGTGCCGACTGGTCCTACATTCCGGGCGGTGTCATTTCCGGCACGGCGCTTATCCGTCCCGATTTCCCGGAGTTGCTCACGTTCCCGTTCCTTTGGCAGCAGACAGAGTATGTGCTGGGAGGAGGGTCATCCCACTATATGTTTCTGGTGCTCGCGGCACAACAACTATTGAAATAAGAAGGCGTGGCGTAAAATGGTGTGCCCCCCTGTCTCGTGCAGAGGCAAGAGGACACACCATCATCACTGCAAACTGCCATGCAGGCCGTATAAACGTTCATTTGCAGACTATACTTCCATAAGAACCCAACCCGAAAAAAGTCTTGAAAAAAACGGGGGAAAAATATTTTCCGGGTTTTAGACTTGTGTTTATCTTTGCAATGTGATTAAGCTTAATACACGAATACAAAACAAAACTTTTTATTAATTATTTAAAAACAGAAACATTATGGCTATTTTATTTCGCAAACACGAACGTTTAAGCAAACCGACAGACAAAAACTCTGCCAAAAGGGTATATCCCATCATCACCTACAAGTATAGCAGCCCGGCAAAGCTGAAAGAAGTGGCAAAGGAAATCAGCGCCATGTCCGGCGTAAGCGAGGGTAACTCTTACAGCGTGCTGAAAGACTTCCGCACCTATCTGAAGAAGACTTTACTGGCCGGACGAATCGTAAATATCGACGGACTGGGAAACTTCTACCTTGCCGCCCAAAGCAAAGGAACGGACAAGGCCGAAGACTTCAGCAGCAATGACATCACCGCGCTAAGAATCTGCTTTCGTGCCAATAGCGACATACGCATCACCACATCGGGCACCACACGCTCCGAGGGTCTCGTCCTGAAAGACGTGGACCGCATCAACAAGGATGAAACAGGCAGCGATGCTCCCAAACCGAAAACCGAGAACGGGAATACAAGCGGCGGAGAAAGCGGCGACCAAAACGAAAACCCTTTGGGATAACGGCCGACGGCATAGATGCAAAACCACTGCAAAATAGCACATGGAGGCGCCACAGAAACGCCTCCATGTTTTTCTATCGGGCACGGATTGCATGGATTAACATGGATTTTGTTTATAAAAATCACGTTAGTCCGTGAAATCCGTGCCTTTTTAGTAACTTTGTGCGGTTTTTAACTTCATTGAATGAATGGAATTTAAGTACGACGTTATTGTAATAGGTGCCGGGCATGCAGGTTGCGAGGCCGCAGCCGCAGCCGCCAACTTAGGCTCGAAGACATGCCTCATCACGATGGATATGAACAAAATCGCACAGATGAGTTGCAATCCGGCCGTGGGGGGTATTGCCAAAGGGCAGATAGTACGCGAGGTGGACGCATTGGGCGGATACATGGGACTGGTGACAGACCGAACCGCCATCCAGTTCCGCATACTGAACCGCTCGAAAGGACCGGCCATGTGGAGCCCGCGCGCGCAATGCGACCGCAACAAGTTCATCTGGGCGTGGCGGGAAATATTGGAGAACATTCCGAACCTGCACATCTGGCAGGACACCGTGCGCGAAATCCTCGTTGAAAACGGAGAAGTTACGGGATTGGTCACTCTGTGGGGAGTAACCTTCCGAGCCAAATGCATCGTACTTACGGCAGGCACTTTCCTCAACGGACTGATGCACGTAGGCCGAACCATGTTGCCGGGCGGACGCATGGCAGAACCCACATCGTACGAATTGACCGAATCCATCGCAAAACATGGCATCGCCTACGGACGGATGAAGACGGGCACACCGGTGCGTATAGACGGGCGAAGCGTGCACTACGAGGAGATGGAGATACAGGAGGGCGAAGCCGACTTCCACAAGTTCTCGTTCATGAACACCGGCGTGCGACACCTGAAACAACTCTCCTGCTGGACTTGCTTCACCAATGAGGAAGCACACGGGATATTGCGCAAAGGTCTGTCCGATTCACCCCTTTTCAACGGACAAATACAGAGTATAGGGCCACGCTATTGCCCCAGCATAGAAACAAAGATTGTAACCTTCCCCGACAAACCGCAGCATCAACTGTTCCTCGAACCGGAAGGCGAAACCACGCAGGAACTCTACCTCAACGGGTTCTCTTCATCGCTGCCGATGGACATACAGATTGCCGCACTGAAAAAGATTCCGGCATTCAGAGACTTGGTCATCTACCGCCCGGGCTATGCCATCGAATATGACTTCTTCGACCCTACCCAACTGAAACACTCGTTGGAAACGAAGAGAATAAAGAACCTGTTCTTTGCCGGACAGGTGAACGGAACTACCGGATATGAAGAAGCTGCCGGACAAGGAATCATTGCCGGCATCAATGCACACATCAATTGCCACGGTGGAGAACCATTCACCTTGGCACGAGACGAAGCATATATCGGCGTATTAATCGACGATTTGGTGACAAAAGGAGTAGACGAACCTTACCGCATGTTTACCTCGCGAGCCGAATATCGCATCCTGCTCCGCATGGACGATGCCGACATGCGCCTCACGGAGAAATCGTGGAAACTGGGACTTGCCAAGGAAGACCGCTACAAGTTGCTGACGGAAAAGCGTGAAGCCGTGAACCATATCATAAACTTTACCCGCGAATATTCGATGAAACCGGCATTAATCAACCCGGTGCTGGAACAGCTCGGCACTACCCCGCTCCGCCATGGATGCAAACTGATCGATTTGATAAACCGCCCGCAAGTGACGATTGAAAACATTGCCGAACACGTCAGCTCCTTTAAACGTGAACTGGATAAACTATCGGACAGGAAAGAGGAAATAATAGAAGCGGCCGAAATACTTATCAAATACGAAGGCTACATCGGACGCGAACGAATCATTGCGGACAAATTGGGAAGACTGGAAAGCATCAAGATAAAAGGAAAGTTCGACTATGCTTCCATCCAATCTCTCTCTACCGAAGCCAGACAGAAACTGGAAAAGATTGACCCGGAGACGATAGCGCAGGCAAGCAGGATTCCCGGCGTATCTCCCAGCGACATTAATGTGCTGTTGGTGCTTTGCGGGCGATAAGGAATAAAGTTCCACGTGAAACAAGTAATTAAATAAATATATAAAACAGACTGATTATGAGCAAAGAAACACTTGCCAAGAGCATTCGGGAGATTCCCGACTTCCCCATACCGGGAATTCTGTTCTACGACGTGACCACACTATTCAAAGACCCGGCCACCCTGCAGGAACTTTCGGACATCCTGTATGAGATGTATAAGGACAGAGGTATAACGAAAGTGGTAGGCATCGAGTCGCGAGGATTCATCATGGGTCCTATACTTGCCACCAGATTGGGCGCCGGATTCGTGCCCATCCGTAAACCGGGAAAGCTGCCGGCAGAAACCATCGAAGAAAGCTACGACAAGGAGTATGGCAAGGACACCGTGCAGATGCACAAAGACGCCATCGGCGAAGACGACGTGGTATTGCTGCACGACGACCTGCTGGCAACCGGAGGGACCATGGAGGCTGCCTGCAAGTTAGTGAAGCAGATGCATCCGCAGAAGGTGTATGTGAACTTTATCATCGAACTGAAAGAGCTGCACGGGAAAGAGGTCTTTGGAAACGATGTGGACGTGGAAGCCGTGCTGACACTATAAACCAATGATTGACCCAAGGGCATCCTTACAACAAGATCGGGAGGCAAGAGGAGAAGCCCTGCGGCTGATTGTATCCAACCTGCCCGAAAGCCCCGGCATTTACCAATATTTAGATGCCGGAGGAACCGTTATATACGTAGGCAAGGCCAAGAACCTGAAACGAAGGGTCTCCTCGTACTTCAACCGCGAGCACGAGCCGGGGAAAACACGGGTGCTGGTAAGCAAGATTGCCGACATCCGATACATCGTGGTGAACACGGAAGAGGATGCCCTGCTGCTGGAGAACAACCTGATAAAGAAATACAAGCCACGCTACAACGTGCTGCTGAAGGATGACAAGACCTACCCCAGCATCTGCGTGCAGAACGAATATTTCCCACGCGTATTCAAGACCCGGAAGATAATCCGCAACGGCTCGTCCTACTACGGGCCGTACAGTCATGTTCCGTCCATGTATGCGGTGCTCGACCTCATCAAACACCTGTACCCTCTGCGCACGTGCAATCTGAACCTCTCGCCGGAGAACATCCGTGCCGGAAAATTCAAAGTCTGTCTGGAGTATCACATCAAGAATTGCGCAGGCCCTTGCATCGGCAGGCAGAGCCACGAGGAATACATGAGAAACATCGATGAGATAAAGGAAATCTTGAAAGGAAACACGCAGGAAGTGGAGCGGATGATGCTGCGACAGATGCAGGAACTGGCCGCCGAGATGAGGTTTGAGGAGGCGCAAAAAGTAAAGGAGAAGTACCTGCTGATAGAGAGCTACCGAGCGAAGTCGGAGGTGGTGAGCAACGTGCTTCACAACATCGATGTATTCTCCATTGAGGAAGACGGCGACGGCAAATCGGCTTACATCAACTACCTGCACATCACGAACGGGGCTATCAACCAAGCATTTACGTTTGAATACAAGAAACGGCTGAACGAGACGAAAGAGGAGCTGCTGTGCTTGGGCATCATCGAGATGAGAGAACGGTACAAGAGCCTTTCGCACGAAATCATCGTACCTTTCGAGATAGATATGGAGCTGAAAGACGTGACGTTCACCGTTCCGCAACGGGGCGACAAGAAGAAGCTGCTGGAACTCTCCACCCTGAACGTGAAGCAATACAAGGCCGACCGGCTGAAACAATCGGAAAAGCTGAATCCGGAACAACGAACCGTGCGCCTGCTCAAGGAGATTCAGCAAGAACTGCACCTCGAACGCCTGCCGATGCGGATAGAATGCTTCGACAACTCGAACATTCAAGGCTCCGACCCCGTGGCCGGATGCGTGGTGTTCGTGAAAGGAAAACCCTCGAAGAAGGATTACCGGAAATACAACATCAAAACCGTGGAAGGACCGGACGATTACGCCTCGATGAAAGAGGTTGTCAGAAGGCGTTACCGGCGCGCCATAGAAGAGAACACTCCCCTGCCCGACCTCCTCATCACCGACGGCGGAAAAGGGCAAATGAGCGCCGTAAAAGAGGTGACGGACGAGTTGCGGCTGAACATTCCCATTGCCGGGCTTGCCAAAGACGGCAAACACCGCACTTCGGAACTGCTCTACGGCTTCCCTCCCCAAACCATCGGCCTGAAACAGAACTCTCCGCTCTTCCGCCTCCTGACGCAGATTCAAGACGAAGTGCACCGCTTCGCCATCACTTTCCACCGCGACAAACGAAGCAAGCGCCAGATAGCTTCGGCGCTGGACGAGATAAAAGGCATAGGGGAGAAAACCAAATCGGCGCTGCTCAAACACTTCAAGAGCGTGAAGCGCATACGGGAAGCCTCGCACGAGGAGCTGGCAGCCGTGGCGGGCAAGGCGAAAGCCGACATCATAAGGAAACATTTCGAAGACATAATTGATTGATTGTCAGCATAATAATCAACCTGTTTGCAGGCTGAGGAAAGTAAATTCTTCAGACGCAGATGGCACGGATGACGCAGATTTTTTATTTCGCCTCGCTGTGGTTCCCACATGGAAGCCCCGGTTTCTTTCTTCCGGTTTTCCGGTTTTCTCTTATATCCCCCTTGTATGTTTTTACTTTAAATCTGCGTCATCCGTGCCATCTGCGTCTGAAAATCCCCTTTCCTCCTCCTCACCTACCCCCTCCACAAGCCCCCTGCAGGCCGTTACCGACAGACACAAACCCCTGCCGTGACAAACACAAGCATCCAAGCCGACAGACACAAGCGTCCGACAGAACAGACACAAGTGTTTGCCGCGACAGGCACTTGCCTCTGTCAAAGCAGAAAACAGAGATGATAAAATCGTAGGGCAAAAGCCACGCAACACAACGAATTTATTTGTAACTTTGCCTGTCCAAAAAAGGAAAACAAACAGCATGAGAGTAGTGATACAACGCACCGGACACGCCTCCGTCAGCATAGACGGGGCTTGCAAATCGGCCATCGGAAAGGGACTTCTGGTACTGGTGGGCATCGAAGAAGCCGACGGAAAGGACGACATCGAATGGCTCTGCAAGAAAATCGTGAACCTGCGCATATTCGACGACGAACAAGGGGTGATGAACAAATCGGTTGTCGAAGCCGGCGGCGATATACTGGTAATCAGCCAGTTCACGCTGCACGCCTCGACCAAGAAAGGCAACCGCCCCTCGTACATACGGGCAGCCCGGCCGGAAACAGCCATCCCCCTCTACGAGCTGTTCTGCCGGGAACTGAGCACGGCGCTGGGCAAAGAGGTGGGCACAGGCCGCTTCGGGGCGGACATGAAAGTGGAACTGCTGAACGATGGCCCGGTGACCATCTGCATGGATACAAAAAACAAGGAATGATGACACTGGAAGAAGCACAGCAACAAGTGGATGCTTGGATAAAGGAATACGGAGTGCGCTACTTCAGCGAACTCACCAATATGGCCGTACTGACCGAGGAAGTGGGCGAAATGGCCCGCGTCATGGCACGCAGATACGGCGACCAATCCTTCAAGGAAGGCGAAAAAGACAACCTCGGCGACGAAATGGCCGATGTGCTCTGGGTGCTGCTCTGCATTGCCAACCAGACGGGCGTGAACCTGACCGAAGCCTTTGCCCGCAACCTTGAAAAGAAAACCAAACGTGACCAAACGAGACATATCAATAACCCAAAACTGAAAGACCATGGAAAAAACTGAGTCTACGCAAAACAAGTACGAAGCCACTCTGGCCAAGTATAACACCCGGATGAACGATGCAGAAGTAGCTGCACAAGTAGCCAAAATCGTTGCAGAGAAAGTGCCTGCAAACAATACGCCCGACGTGAAGAAATTCCTCTTCAACTGCATCGACCTGACTACGCTCCGAACCGAGGACAGCGATGAAAGCGTCATGAAGTTCACCCAGAAAGTGAACCAATTCGACAACGAATTCCCCGACCTGAAGAACGTGGCCGCCATCTGCGTATATCCCAACTTCGCCGAAATCGTAAGGGACACGCTGGAAGTGGAGGACGTAAACATTGCCTGCGTATCGGGCGGTTTCCCCTCCTCGCAGACTTTCATCGAAGTAAAGGTGGCCGAAACGGCAATGGCCGTGATGGAAGGCGCCGACGAGATAGACATCGTGATTTCGGTGGGCAAGTTCCTTGCCGGAGACTACGAAACCATGTGCGACGAGATACAGGAACTGAAAGCCGCCTGCAAAGAAAAGCACCTGAAGGTGATTCTCGAAACCGGAGCCTTGCAGACAGCCTCCAACATAAAGAAAGCCTCCATCCTGTCCATGTATGCCGGCGCCGACTTCATCAAGACCTCCACCGGCAAACAGCAACCTGCCGCCACGCCCGAAGCCGCCTACGTGATGTGCCAAGCCATCAAGGAATATCATGCGCTGACCGGAAACAAGATCGGATTCAAACCTGCAGGAGGCATCAACACCGTGAACGACGCACTGATTTACTACAGCATTGTCAAGGAAGTACTTGGCGAAGAGTGGCTGAACAACAGCCTGTTCCGTTTAGGCACAAGCCGCCTGGCCAATCTGCTGCTGTCCGAAATCAAAGGCGAGGAGATAAAATTCTTTTAACAGCACAAAACAGGTAAACGGGTCTCACGTACTTTCACGTATATACTCTTGTTATATATCGAATAGCGCGTGAGACTGTTGCTTATATTTCGTAAAGGGTTTTTGCTGAAACCTCGAGAAAAATATAGGGCAACAGTTCTCACGCCTTTTGATAATAGGCTAAATATCAAGAGTATGGAAACAATAAATTCATTACCTTTCAATGCCAACCCGCAACCCGGAATTGCAGGCTCTGACAAGTTGCACGCCTTATTCACCGGACTTGATGGCCGGAGAACAGCATCGGATTTTATACAAACAGCCTGATTTGTGAGCAAGAAGCATGGGAATACATCGAATTTTCCGACAAGAAGTGCCGCGAATACTTCGCATCTTGGGAAGAGATAGGCAAAAGCTACCTATTGGGACAAGCGGTAAACTATCCCGGTGAGAAAAAATTCAGAAACGTTATTGAATGTTACTGCACTGCGACGAGAAATACAGAAAGTCCGTGGATGCGCACACCGTTCCGACGAGCCTATTTCTCCCGCTCCACCACATAATCCAGATAGGCGGCAAGTGCGGCTTTGACATCCGTATCGGGCATGGAAGCCAGCAGCGAAAGCGCCTTTTCTTTATAAGCATACATGGTCTGCAAGGCATATTCAATTCCGCCGTGCTGCTTGGTGAACTCAATCAAACGGGCTATCTCATCCGAAGCGGCCTGTCCGTTTTTAACCCTTACGGCAAGTTCGCGCATCGCTTCATCCTTCACGGTATTCAGCACATGGAGCACCGGCAACGTCAGCTTTCCCTCCGACATATCGTTTCCGGTAGGCTTACCTATCTCCTTGCTATCGAAATAATCGAAAATATCATCCTTGATCTGAAAACAGAGACCGACATACTCGCCGAACAGACGCGCCAACTCAACCTTTTCGGCATCGGCACCTACCGAAAGCGCGCCTGCCTTTGTACAAGCGGCAAAGAGCACGGCCGTCTTCTTACGTATCACATCGAAATAAACAGTTTCGGAAAATTGCGGATTGCTGACGTTGGAAAGTTGCAGAAGTTCGCCATCGGCCAAGTCGCGCCCCAAAGCGGAGACGATACCTATAATATCGTGGCTACGGGTCATGGCCACCTGCACCAATGCCGTTGCCAGCAGGAAATCGCCCGACAACACGGCCACCTTATTATTAAAAATGGCATTGACGGAAAGCTGCCCGCGACGTTCGGTACTCTCGTCCACCACATCGTCGTGCACCAGACTGGCATTGTGAAGCAGCTCCAGAGAAACTGCGGCATGGAGGGTTGCAGGGCAGACATTGCCATATAGCTTTGCAGACAAAAGCACCAGAATGGGGCGCATCATCTTCCCGTTCTTCTGCCGGATATGCGCAATGACGCTGTTCAGCAAAAGATTGGAACTGGAGAGCGAACTTTCAAAAAGCTCCTTGAAGTCTTCCAATTCCTCGGATATCGGAGATTTTATAAGTGAAGAATGGTCCATGCGTCGCTATTTGCCCACAAAAATAACAATAAAACGGTTAATACCGTATTTTTTTGTACTTTTACCATGAAAAAAGAGGAATAAATGTATGAAAACTACCGATAAACTGTTTCTGCTCGATGCTTATGCGCTGATATACCGGGCCTACTACGCGTTCATAAAGAATCCGAGAATCAATTCAAAGGGATTCAACACATCGGCCGTTCTGGGCTTCGTCAACACCTTGGAAGAGGTACTGAAGAAAGAAAATCCCACCCACATAGGAGTGGCCTTCGACCCCGCAGGTCCCACCTTCCGCCACGAAGCCTACGAACAGTACAAGGCACAACGGGAAGAGACGCCCGAAGCCATCCGCCTGTCAGTACCTATTATAAAGGACATTATCCGCGCCTACCGCATCCCCATTTTGGAAGTGCCCGGCTACGAAGCCGACGACGTGATAGGCACGCTTGCCACCGAAGCAGGCAGGCAAGGCATCGCCACCTACATGATGACCCCCGACAAGGACTACGGCCAACTGGTATCGGACAACGTATTCATGTACCGCCCCAAGCATAGCGGCGGCTTCGAAGTGATGGGCGTGGAAGAGGTGAAGGCAAAATTCGACATACGGTCTACCCTTCAAGTCATCGACATGCTGGGACTGATGGGCGACGCTTCCGACAACATCCCCGGCTGTCCGGGCGTAGGAGAAAAAACCGCACAAAAGCTCATCGCCGAATTCGACAGCATTGAAAACCTGCTGGAACACACCGACCAACTGAAAGGCACACTGAAAACCAAAGTGGAAACAAACCGGGAGCAGATCCTTTTCTCCAAATTCCTCGCCACCATCAAGACCGATGTGCCCGTTGCACTCGACATGCACTCGCTCGTGCGCGAAGAACCGGACGAAGAAGAACTGCGCAAGATTTTCGAGGAGTTGGAATTCCGCACCCTCATTGACCGGGTGTTGAAAAAAGGAAACACAGCTTCTGCTTCTTCCCCATCCCCGGCCTCTGTCTCCGCACCCGACCTTTTTGCCGGAACGCTGTTTGCCCGACCGCAAACCGACACCGGTTCCGAAAACAACGCTCCCGTTCAAGGCGATTTGTTTGCAAATTCTGCGGGCGAGTGGACGGGTGAATCTGAAAATTCAAATCTCGCACGGTTAGAAACGATTGACACGGACTATCAACTTATTGATACAGAAGAGAAAAGAAGAGAAATTATTCAAAAGTTACTTACAACGGAAATTCTCGCGATAGACACGGAAACCACCGGAACCGAGCCGATGGAAGCCGAACTGGTAGGAATGAGCTTCAGCGATGCCGAAAACCGTGCCTACTACATCCCCGTTCCTGCCAATCGTGAAGAAGCCTTAAAAATAGTGAACGAGCTTCGTCCTGTCTACGAAAACGAGAAATCCATGAAGGTGGGACAAAATATCAAGTATGACATGATTGTCCTTTGGAATTACGGAGTCTGCGTCAAAGGTCCGTTGTTCGACACCATGCTCGCCCACTATGTGCTCCAACCGGAGTTGCGCCACAACATGGACTATCTGGCGGAAATCTACCTGCACTACCGCACCATCCATATCGACGAACTGATTGGGCCGAAAGGCAAAAACCAGAAAAGCATGCGCGACCTCCCACCCTGCAATGTCTACCGCTATGCCTGCGAAGACGCCGACGTCACCCTGAAACTGAAAAACGTGCTGGAGAAAGAATTGAAAGAGCAAGGCGCCGAACACCTGTTCCACGAGATAGAGATGCCGCTTGTGCCTGTACTCGTACACATGGAGACCAATGGCGTGCGGATTGACACCGAAGCCCTGAAGCAATCGTCCGAACACTTCACCGTGCGCCTGCAAGAGATTGAAAAGGACATCTACGAAATGGCCAAAGAAACGTTCAACATCAGTTCGGCCAAGCAGGTGGGCGAAATCCTGTTTGACAAGCTGCGAATCGTGGAGAAAGCCAAGAAGACCAAAACCGGGCAATACGTCACTTCCGAAGAGGTGCTGCAAAGCCATCGCGGCAAACACGCAATCATCGACAAGATATTGGAATACCGCGGACTGAAGAAATTGCTGAGCACCTACATCGACAGTCTTCCCCAACTCATCAACCCGCGCACGGGGCGTATACACACCTCGTTCAACCAAGCCGTAACAGCCACCGGACGACTCAGTTCCAGCAATCCCAACTTGCAGAACATCCCCATCCGCGACGAAGACGGGAAGGAGATTCGCAAGGCTTTCATCCCCGACGACGGCTGCGAATTTTTCTCTGCCGACTACTCGCAGATAGAACTGCGCATCATGGCCCATCTGAGCGGAGACAAAAACATGACAGACGCTTTTTGCAGCGGGCACGACATTCATGCCGCCACCGCCGCCAAGATATATAAGCAAGACATAAACCGGGTGACCGCCGACATGCGCCGAAAAGCCAAAACCGCCAACTTCGGCATCATCTACGGCATCTCCATTTTCGGACTGGCCGAACGTATGGACGTCTCCCGGCAGGAAGCCAAAGAACTGATTGACGGATATTTCGAAACCTATCCGCAGGTTAAGGAATATATGGACAAAAGCATCCAAGTGGCACGCGAAAACGGATACGTGGAAACCATCTTCCGCCGCAAGCGCTTCCTGCCCGACATCAACTCAAGAAATGCCGTTGTGAGGGGCTATGCCGAACGGAATGCCATCAACGCTCCCATACAAGGAAGCGCAGCCGATATCATCAAAGTGGCCATGTCGCGCATCTACGGGCGTTTTCAAAGTAACAATCTGAAAGCAAAGATGATTCTGCAAGTGCACGACGAATTGAATTTCAGCGTTCCGGAAGCCGAAAAAGAGCTCGTACAGAAAATTGTAATCGAGGAGATGGAACAGGCATATCGCATGCTCGTACCCCTGAGGGCCGATTGCGGATGGGGGAAAAACTGGCTTCAGGCACACTGAGCCACCCAATAACTTTATTTAACTTACAATCAGAAAGCAACGGAAGCAATCTTTTCAAAATACAGTTTGCTCATCAGAATATCCGGCAACCTCACTGCCGGATATTTTTTGTTCATCAATCTTGCCAAAAAGAAAGAAAAGGAAAAACAGAAATCTGACATATTGATAAAAATAACGCCTAATATTATATTTGTGTCAATTTATTCCATACCTTTGCGGCGAAATTAATGACATATTGATAGACAATAGAAAGTTGAACTCAAAAAACAAATAACCATGAAAGCAAAAGTTTCTTTAAAAACAGTGTTTCTCTCAGCATTTATTTTGGTTTGCGGATTAAGCGCATCGGCCGACAATAAAAGCAACCTCATTTACAATTCGGAAGAAGTAAACGGCGTGAAAGTGGCCGAAACCATTTACAAGATGGAAAGCGGAGCATTGACCAACTACATGAAGTACAACTATAAGTACGACGGGCAGAACCGCATGACGGAAAGCCAAGCCCTGAAGTGGGACAGCATCAAAGAAGAGTGGGCCAACGACATGTGCATCCGCTACGCCTATCAGGGAAAGAGCGTCACTACCACCTACTATAAATGGAACAAAAACAAAAAAGAGTATATCCTGATTCCCGCAATGACGGTAACGATGGACAATCCTAACATGTAACTGAAGAAATTTATTCTCTCTTAGAAATAAAATTGTTTTTCACTCCTAACAATTAACTAAACCTTTTCATAACACTGAGAGCCGGAATGCGCGACGCACTCCGGCTCTCTCATTTTGAGAAAAAGAGCGCCTTTTAAGGCAATAAGCGGAAGAATGCCTATCTTTGCAACCGGAAAAGCGGCAGTAACCGAATCTTTCGGCCGTCATAACCAAGAAGATAACTCTAAAATAACGAAATAGACAATGGCTTTACAATGTGGTATTGTCGGACTGCCGAACGTAGGCAAATCGACACTTTTCAACTGTTTGTCCAATGCAAAAGCGCAAGCGGCAAACTTCCCTTTCTGTACAATAGAACCGAACGTAGGCGTCATCACCGTGCCCGACGAACGACTGACCAAGCTGGCCGAACTGGTGCACCCCGGACGCATCGTTCCCACCACCGTGGAGATTGTTGACATTGCCGGATTGGTGAAAGGAGCCAGCAAAGGCGAAGGGTTGGGCAACAAGTTCCTTGCCAACATACGCGAGACGGATGCCATCATCCACGTGCTGCGCTGCTTCGACGACGACAACGTGACGCACGTGGACGGCAGCGTGAACCCCGTGCGCGACAAGGAAATCATCGACTACGAACTTCAGTTGAAAGACCTTGAGACCGTTGAGAGCCGCATCCAGAAAGTACAGAAACAGGCACAGACTGGCGGAGATAAAGCCGCCAAACTGGCTTATGACGTATTGGTGCGATATAAAGAGGCGCTGGAACAAGGCAAATCGGCCCGCACCGTGCAGTTCGAGACCAAAGACGAACAGAAAGTGGCAAAGGAGCTCTTCCTGCTCACCGGCAAACCTGTGATGTACGTCTGCAACGTGGATGAAGCCGCTGCCGTCAACGGCAATAGATACGTCGACATGGTGCGCGAAGCCGTAAAGGACGAAAATGCCGAGATTCTGATTGTGGCCGCCAAGACGGAAGCAGACATTGCCGAACTGGAGACCTACGAAGACCGCCGGATGTTCCTCGAAGAAATCGGTCTGGAAGAATCGGGCGTCAGCCGCCTGATAAAATCGGCCTACAAACTGCTGAACCTCGAAACTTTCATCACCGCCGGCGAAATGGAAGTAAAGGCTTGGACTTATCAGAAAGGCTGGAAAGCTCCGCAATGTGCAGGCGTCATCCACACCGACTTCGAGAAAGGCTTCATCCGTGCCGAAGTCATCAAATACGACGACTATGTGAAATACGGCAGCGAAGCCGCCGTACGCGAAGCCGGAAAACTGGGCGTGGAAGGCAAGGAATATGTGGTGCAGGACGGAGACATCATGCACTTCAGGTTCAACGTGTAAGCGTGTGAGGATAAAGACATACGATAATCGACATGAAACAGTTCCTATTTTTATTTATTCTGTTATTATCCGCAGCCACCTATGCGCAGCAAAAAGACTCTGTAATCATTAGAGGACGAGTGACAGATTTTAACGGGCAACCGATAGACAGTGCTTCTATTTGGTGGAAAACTCCCCGATTCAGTAACATCATAGAAGCTGTTACCGATAAAAATGGAGATTACATGATCTGTATTCCTAAAGGAAAGTATCAAAGTATAGCCTCCATCTACCTCCCTTCCTATGCACAAATTGCCATGAAAAACAACCTGCCCGAAGCCGACCACAGACTGGAGTTTTGGGCTTGGAATTTCATTGCCGACCGCGACACCATACTCAACATACGCTATCACCGCATGGAAGCATACGGTCTGCATGTCTTCCGCATTCCCGGAGCCACCCCCGCTTATCAGATATACGTGCGTCCCATAGGCCTGACACGTACCTATCAATGGATGAAAGGGATGAACCCGGAATCATCGGTACATAGTGAAATTTCCGGCATAGAGCAGCCCGAACAAGGACAAAAGGCAAAAGAATGTCGTATGGCTCCTCCTTCCGGACAGCTAAAAGCCATTGTATGGATAGACGGTGAAGAAGTGCCCATACTGATGAAACAAGAAATAAAAGAATATTTTGCTGCCAATCAGTATGGGAATACTTATCTGTTGACCGTGGCACTTCCAAAACATCCGAAAACAAATCTTCCTTACCGCATTTTCAGAATAGAATTGACAGACTTGGAAAATGGCGATCAAGGAGAAGGGCTCTATTATATGGAGAAAGAGAATTACATCAAATAACCATTCCCTACAATATTCTCTGCAAATGACAAACAATAAATTAAGATACCTCATTGCAGGCACAGGCGGCGTAGGAGGCTCCATCGCCGCTTTTTTATCTCTGGCAGGAAAAGACGTCACCTGCATTGCACGAGACGGACATCTGGCAGCCATACGCACCCGCGGACTGCAACTGCATTCCGACCTGAAAGGCGAGCATACGCTGAACATACCCACCTGCACGACGGAAGAGTTTCAAGGCAAGGCAGACGTCATCTTTGTCTGCGTCAAAGGGTATTCGGTCGATTCCATCACCGATTTAATCAAACGTGCCTCACACCGGCATACGGTGGTAATCCCCATCCTCAACGTCTACGGCACAGGACCGCGCATCCGGCGGCTTGTCCCCGATGTCACCGTGCTCGACGGCTGCATTTATATCGTGGCATTCGTCTCTGCTCCGGGAGAGGTCACGCAAATGGGAAAGATTTTCCGTGTGGTATACGGGGCACATCAAGGCACCGATGTTTCCCGTGAAACACTGGAGGCCGTGCAACAAGATTTGCAGGAAAGCGGAATCAAGGCCGACATTTCAACGGACATACGGCGAGATACGTTCGTCAAATGGTCGTTCATTTCGGCCATGGCTGTCACAGGTGCCTACTATGATGTGCCTATGGGCGAAGTGCAGAAACCGGGCAAGGCACGCGACACTTTCATCGGACTGTCGCAAGAAAGTGCCTTGCTGGGCAAAAAAATGGGCATAGAGTTCACGGAAGACTTGGTGGCGTACAATCTGAAAGTAATGGATAAACTGGCCCCCGAAAGCACCGCCTCCATGCAGAAAGACATGGCCAAAGGGCATGAGAGCGAAGTGCAAGGACTGCTGTTTGATGTAATTGCCGCAGCCGAAGAGCAAGGTATCGAAGTACCGACATACAGAATGGTGGCGGAAAAGTTCGGAAATCCGACTTGATATTCCAAAATGGGATATCACAGACAGACCACCCAACCGGATTTTTTCATACCTTTGTCAAAACAAACATTTGATATATATCATTAATATGCTATCACCACTGTTACTCTCCATCAACTGGAACCCCGATCCCGAACTCTTCAGGCTCTTCGGAAGCATTCCCATCCGCTATTACGGCCTGTTGTGGGTTGTGGGCATCGGACTGGCTTACCTCGTGGTACGCCAACAATACCGCGACAAGAAAATAGGCGACGACAAATTCGAGCCGCTCTTCTTCTACTGCTTCTTCGGCATACTCATCGGGGCGCGGTTGGGGCACTGCCTGTTCTACCAACCCGACTATTACCTCAATCATTTCTGGGAGATGATACTCCCCGTACACTTCCTGCCCGGCGGAGGCTGGAAATGGACGGGATACGAGGGACTTGCCAGCCACGGCGGAACGCTGGGCTTGATTATCGCCCTCTGGCTCTACTGCCGCAAAACGAAGATGCACTACGTGGATGTGGTGGATATGATAGCCGTGGCCACTCCCATCACCGCCTGCTGCATCCGCCTTGCCAACCTGATGAACTCCGAGATAATCGGCAAACCGACCGATGTGCCTTGGGCATTCGTCTTCGAGCGGGTGGACATGCTGCCCCGCCATCCGGCACAGCTATACGAAGCAATCGCCTATTTCATCTTTTTCTTGGGAATGATTTACCTCTACAAGCAAGGCCGGATAAAGCAGAACGAGAAACCCCAAACAGACTTCAGCAAAGCAGCCGCCGGCAAAGCCACCGCCAGCATTGCAGCCACATCGCGCCATCACCGCGGATTCTTCTTCGGCCTCTGCCTGACGGAAATCTTCGTCTTCCGCTTCTTCATCGAGTTCCTGAAGGAGAACCAAGTGGACTTTGAAAATACAATGGACCTGAATATGGGTCAATGGCTCAGCATCCCCTTCATCGTCATCGGCGTGTACTTCATGTTCTTCTACGGAAAGCAGAAGAGCTGAAACAGAACGAGCCGCAGTCCGCCCCTAATTCTTGTATTTGGCGAGGGGAATTTCATAGTAATAATACTCAACAATGCATTTTTTGAAAGCCTATCTGAAAATCAGCAAGATACGATTCCGAATAAAATCCGGGGAATTTTTAGTAAAAATTTCCCGGATTTTTAGTAAACGTTGGGTGGAAATTTAGTAAAAATCGGGCAAGTTTTTAGTAAAATGGAAAGCGGGGATTTTTATGAAGAATTTTTTTTACAAAAACGATTGCGCGGGGGTATGTGCGGAAGCACTCAAACACCCACCACCAGCATCAGCCCCACCCCTCTGACGGTCTTTATCTCAATCTGCGGATCATCTTCGAAGAGCTTACGCAATTTGGATATGAACACGTCCAGGCTGCGCGAGGCAAAAAAGCTGTCTTCCGTATCCCAATAACGGCTCAGTATGGCTTCGCGGCGCACCACTTCGCCCTTATTCTCGGCAAGCAACCGCAGTACCCCGGCTTCTCTCACGGTCAGCGTCCGCTTCTTCCCCGTATCATCGTTGCGCAAGGTGCCGTGGTCGGCATCGAGCGTATAACGGCCGAACTTGCAACAGCCTGCCTCGTTTCTCGACCTTGTCCCTTCTTTCATTTTCAGTATGCCACGTATATGGGCATCTATCTCGTCGGGCACGAAAGGCTTCTTCACGTAGTTGTTCACGCCTATCTCATAGCCTTTTTTCACGTCGTTGGGCGAGGTCATGGCCGAAGCGAACAAGATGGGCGTTTCGCCATCGGTCTCACGGATGCGTCTCACCATGTCAAAGCCGTTCATCTCGGGCATGTCGATGTCGGATATAATAATGTCGGGGCGGTGCTCTGCCCAAGCCTTCAGACCCTCTTTGCCGTTGACCGCCACTGTCACCTCATATCCTCCGATAATATCTTGCAGGCACGACTGCATGATGTAGCGCAGGCTTGCGTCGTCTTCTACCAATAATAGCTTTATCATATTTCTTCAAGTATTTCAGGTAAATAGATGCTGAATTCCGTAAAATCACCTTCGATGCTGCTCACCAGCAATTTGCCTTCGTGAGCCTCGACCACCCGGTAGGCAAAGTTCAGCCCAAGGCCGAAGCCGGCGGCGCCTCCTTTGCGGTTCCGGCCGCTGGCTGCTCCGCGTTCGTATTTCTCGAAGATGGCACGCAGGTGTTTCTCCGGGATGCCCAGCCCGTTGTCGTACACCTTGACAATCGTGTATTGCTCGTTCTTCTCCGAGTTGATTTCTATATCCACCGAATCGCCGGAATATTTGATTGAGTTGTCTATCAGGTTGCTGATTACTTCCTCCAGATACCCCTCGTCCGCATAGACTTCCTCCACCTTCAGGTCGATGTTGAAATGCACCGGTTTGGAAGCCGAAGCGGCAAACTTATCCGTCAGCTTCTTCAGCATAGGCCTTAGTTCCACCACGGATTTCGTTATCTCCAGCTTATGGTTTTCCAATTTGGAGAGGGTCAATACTTTGTTGGTCAGTTTCAGCAGGCGGTCGGTCTCGGCTTCGGCTATCTTGCAATAACTTGCTTTCATCTCCGGATTGGCATCCAAGCGGCCTTTGCTAAGGAGGTCCAAGGCCATGGAGATGGTGGTGAGCGGCGTCTTCATGTCGTGAATCAAAGCGTAAGAAAAGTCTTCACGCACTTGGAATATCTTTTTCATACGGGAGATGATTCTGATTTGATAGACAATGCAATACACTACTAGAATAGTTAAAATACTTGTAGAAATAAGTAGAGTTCCCATTTTTCTGAAGAACAACTCATTAGGGTTTATGAATCGTGCTTGTACAACTATGGAATAGTCTTTTCTAAGAGGTACTTTATTCGTTTGCAAAGTAAAAAATGAAAATAGAGTATCCCCTAAACTTTGGATGACAGCATTTTCTTTAAATATCGAAATCATACACTCATCAGGATATTCATTACTTTGTAATAATTTCCTATATATATCATTCAAAGAGTCTAAAGATATCGGCATTCCCACTTTTTCTAATGACTCTTGCATATATACAAATTCAGGTATGTTTCTATTTTTATCACTCTCGGTTCTTCCTTCAATTCTTGTTCCAGGAGATAATTTATGCATTCTTGAAAATGTTTCCTCCATGAGAGCCTGCTCCAACATCTTTGTGGACCGGACGGTAAGTTCATCTTTTACAAAATAAAATGAGGTGTATAACCATACAGTCTGAATCAACAGAATCATTGACAAGCCTAAAATTGTAATAAACCAAACTGTATTTGATTTCATTATTGCTATTTTTAGTACAAATATAAATTAAATTAATGTCATTGACAAAAAAACAATAAAACATTCTTATCGACTACATTCATTTTCACATTTTTCTAAAACATTACTGATGATAACATAAAGTTAACATAACGATAACATAAATGGGGATTATAGTATCCTATCTTTGCAACATCAAAATCATAAAAGAGTAAATAACATGGAAAAAGAAAATTTATTTAAAGTATTGGTAAACAATGAGATGGCCACTATATATGGCGGCGGATATTGGGTTACAGAAAGAGTAGATGGTATTTTAAAAACTTACTGGGTAGTAACTTAATTGCCACAGATGATCCAATAACGTAACGTTAACATAGCGATAACCTAATCGGAATTTAGAGCAAGTTATCTTTGCAACATCAAACTAAAACCATTGAGTAACCTAAAAAAAGAAAACAGATGAAAAAGGAAAGTAACTTAATTTTCAATCCGGCATCGGTTTGCACCATCAGCTTAAGCCCCTATGCGTTTGGAAAGGAGTATGAAAAAAAATCTTTCTTCGAGCAATATGGCATTTACCAAATATAGAGCGGCACACAATAAACGTTAACCTAATGATAACATAAAGATAACGTAAAGTCCAAAAGAGTTGCCCTATCTTTGCAACAACAAATAAAAGAAAAACAGTAATAATCTGAAAAAGAACAAACACGATGGGAGAAACCCGAACAATAAAAAGCCAAAGACGCAGCAGTCCCAGGCTATGGAAACCACCCCGATAAGATAAGCAAGGGGATGTTTAAGAGACTCTTGAAAAAATCAGTGTCTGAACAGAACAGCGAAACAACACAAACACTGCACAAACACAGACAGCATCAGCACAGACACACTCTCTTAAAGACAAAAAGAAGACTTCAAGACTGATTTTTTCAAGCCTCCCTTAAACAAAGACATTACAACGTTAACATAACGATAACATAGCAATAACATAAAACAAGATTGCAAACGCTTAACTTTGCAACAACAAAAGAAAACAAGTTTTATGAACTTCTAAAAAGACAAATTTATGAACACAAAAAAGACAATGAATGCGCCAAGCGCAAAAGAAACGCAACACAAGGTAACACCCTTAAGCCAACAAGAGCAGAAAAACGTGGCAGGAGGATATGCTCCCACAAAACCTGTCATACTAATCCCAACAGACGGCAGCAATATCCCCGACATCAAAATACCGACTGAAGAAGATTTCAGATGCTATTAACCGGCAAGAAACCGTTATCCGAATAACTTTTTCGTAGATATTAATAAAAGAAGAACAGATGCATCCCATGAGCATACAAGAAAAAAGAGAAACAAATGGCAGAAGCATCAGATGTTTAACGAACTATAAAAAACAATTAACATGAACAAATTAAATCGAAACAGTATGATCCAAGATTTGGATATTAAAGAACAAGAGAATGTAAATGGCGGAGGACTAATCTTGGCCGGTATTATTACTGGCGTTGTCGCAGGGCTTGTAATTTCTTTTGTAGATAATTTTGGAGATGTTAGAGAAGGTATTAGTGATGGATACGCAGGAAAGACACCAAGACACTAAAATTGGAGGAAGAAAAATGATGTTTTTCGTATCTTTTTTGGTCGCTCTAGCTGTAGGACTTTTAGTCTATACGATATTTACTGACGGTCCTGACATTGTTCGAGGAACCAAGTCTATTAAGACACTCAGTATTTTCTCTAATAAATAGAATTGTAGGCAATGACATTCAGAGTATTAAAAAAAATATTTAAAATAAGATTATGAAAAAAAACGATTTATCCAGAATGAAAGGTGTTGAAGAACTCACTCTCAATGAAATTATTGAATGTAATGGAGGTGAATCCTTGTGGTATTGGGTTGCATATGGTGTAGGCTCCGTTGGAAGAGGAGTTAAATACGTATGGGACAAGCATACAGAAATGATTATGGAACAAGGAGGACATGTTTCAACGATGCCTTTCAAATAATATTCTCTAAACGTGAATCTATAGATTGTTTTAAACAAATCTATCTTAATTTTCACCGGGCAGGTAGAGCTTACCTGCCCGATATGCTAATTTATAAAAATGAAAACAAGATTCATCGTCATCGGACTGGCTGCCTGCTTCCTCACAGCTGCCTTTTTAGGACATTTCTGGAAAGAATTCATCGCAACGAACCATATAAACGACTACCACATAGGGCAATACTTAGATGGAGGGGTGTTTCTGCTTACAACCTATTTCATCAGTCACTTGTTTGGCAAGAACAAGGTGGCACTAAAAAGTACGCTGATTATCGTCGGCATAGGTATCGCATTTTGCAGCCTCTATGGTGACTTATACAAAACAGCGGGTGCCGTATGTATGGGAATCCTGCTCATCTTATCAGCGCAATTATCAGAAAGAAAGCTATAAATAATAGTTATATAATTTACTTTCTTATCAATAACCGCAATAAACCGAATTATCTTGCGACGTATATCTTGAAAAGCATTAAAACAGCAATAAATATGAAAAGTAAGAATGAAATAAAGAAAAGCCGAGAGATGAAGCGAATACAGTTCATTGCAGGTTTCGCTATGGCTTATATCGCCATCAAATACGGATATCCGCTGTTAAAGCAGTGGCTGTTTTTTTAAGCCGGTATAAGAACAATGAACCTATAAGTACACGGAGGGTGGAGAAGCGTCTTCATCCTCCGTTAACATAAAGATAACATAAGGATAACATAACGTCTGCCGCGCATCGCCTACTTTTGTGTCGTGAATAACAACAAGCGTATTAATCAAATAGACAATAAAGAGTTATGTTATTACCGAACGAATGGATAGAAAACAGCATCGAGACTTATATCTATCAACACACCACAAAATCGCAAATTATCTACTGGGTGGTTCTGCTCGCCATTACAGCAACCACCGTTTCGCTGCCCTTTATCTACGTGGATATATCGGTGCAGGGAAGCGGAATCGTGAGACCGGTGGCCGAGAAAGCGGAAATAGCTTCGTCCATTACTGAAATCGTAGATTCGGTGTTTGTGCGCGAAGGCGAACAAGTACGCAAAGGAGACATCATCCTGCGATTCCGTACAAACAGTTCGGACTACAAAATTAACTACCAATCGGCCCGTATGAACGATTGTAACGCACAACTGACAGACCTTGACTATCTGGCAAAAGGCGAATGCCCCGCACAATTCAGTTCACCGGTACGCCGGCAAGAATATGCCTATTTCGTCAAAAAGAAACAAGCACTTGAAACAGCATTGGCACAGGCAGAAAAGGAATATAATCGGAACAAAAGACTTTTTGACAAGCAAGTGATTTCAGAAGAAGAATACGATGGGTATTACTTTAAATGGCAAAACCAACAAAACGAGTTGGCTGCGTTGATACAAAGCCAAATCAGCGCATGGCAGACCGATCGGAACAGCTACCGCAACATGTTCAACGAAATGAATACCAACCTGAAACAGGAGGTGAAAGAAAAGGATATGTATATCGTACGCAGTCCGGTGGACGGAACTGTAGACCGCTTCTCAGGCATCTACCGTGGAAGCAACATTCAGGCAGGACAGTCATTGGCCGTCATCAGCCCGGATTCTACGCTTTGTTTGGAGGTGTACGTCACTCCACGCAACATCGGCTTCATGAGCGTAGGCATGCCGGTGAACATACAAGTGGAATCTTTCAATTACAACGAATGGGGAACTATACCGGGCAAGGTGAAGGATATCTCTTCGGACTTCCTGACCGACAGCCAGGGAAACTCTTTCTACAAAGTGAAATGTGAAATGGATCGGGACTATCTGCAACTGAAGAACGGACGAGTTGGCAAATTAAAAAAAGGAATGACCGTAAGTGCACACTTCATGGTCACACGCCGCTCATTATTCGACCTGCTTTACCAAAAAATGGATGATTGGGCCAACCCGAAACAATATGCCAATGAAAACATGACAGCCAAGTTAAACTAAAGAAACTATATAAGACCATGTATAAGAAAAATATTAAAATAAAACAACACGATATTACGGATTGTGGAGCGGCTTGTCTGGCCTCTATATGTGCCCATTACGGATTGCAATTCCCCGTGGCACGCATCCGCCAGTATGCTTTCACCGATCAGAAAGGGACCAATGTATTGGGATTGATCGAAGCCGCCAACAAATTGGGGTTATCTGCCAAAGGTGTAAAAGCCCGATTTGAAGCTTTGAAGATTGTACCCAAGCCCACCATTGCCCACGTAATCGTGAACCAGCAATTGCAACACTTCATCGTAATCTATAAAGTAGAAAAGGAACACATCGTCTACATGGATCCGGCCGATGGACGGATGCACAAAGTAGAGAACTACGATTTCGAGCGAATGTGGACGGGTGTACTAGTGCTGATGGAGCCGGAAGAAACCTTCAAGCAAGGAAACCAGAAAACAAGCATGACGAAGAAGTTCTTCTCGCTGCTCTCTCCCCACAAAAGCGTGATGATACAGGCGGTGTTCGGAGCATTGGTCTATAGCCTTTTGGGGCTCTCCACCTCCATCTATGTAGGAAAAATCACAGATTACGTGTTGGTGGATAAGAACCTGAACCTACTCAACTTGATGAGTGTGGCGATGCTCGTCATCCTGCTGTTGCGCACATTTATAGGTGCCATGAAAAGCATTCTGGCTCTGAAGACCGGACAACGGATTGATGCCGCCTTGATTTTGGGCTATTACAAACACCTGCTGACACTGCCACAACAATTTTTCGATACTATGCGTGTGGGCGAAATCATTTCGCGTGTGAACGATGCGGTGAAGATACGCAATTTCATCAACAACGTATCACTCGACTTGGTGGTGAACATCATGATTCTGCTCTTCTCTGTAGGCCTGATGTTCGTTTATTCGTGGAAGCTGGCTCTGATCACGCTGGCATCGGCTCCATTGTTCCTGCTCATCTTTTGGAGTTTCAACAAGCTGAACAAGAAGTACCAGCGCAGCATCATGGAAAGCAGTGCCGACTTAGAATCGCAACTGGTAGAATCCATTAACTCAATATCCACCATCAAGCGTTTCGGCATCGAAGAGTTTGCCAATCTGAAAACAGAAACCCGCTTCGTACATCTGTTGAAGAACACTTTCCGCAGCATCTACGGATCCATCATGGCGCAAGGAGGCATACAATTCGTATCTACGGCAATCACTATTGCCGTATTATGGGTAGGTAGTATCTTGGTCATTGATCAGGAACTCACACCGGGCACCTTGATGGTGTTCTATTCACTGATAGGTTATGTAATTTCCCCTATCGGTGCCCTGATTTCTTCCAATCAGACCATTCAGGATGCACTGATCGCCGCCGACCGTCTTTTCCAAATCATGGATTTGGAGCGCGAACAGGATAATGATCAAAAGATTGCTCTGCAACCTGACATGATAGGAGATATCTCTTTTGAAAACGTCTCGTTCCGCTATGGCTCGCGTAAGGAAGTGTTCAAAGAACTGAACCTGAAAATCGAGCAAGGAAAGACAACTGCCGTAATCGGTGAAAGCGGGTCGGGTAAGACTACATTGATTTCGCTTCTACAACATATCTATCCTATCCAATCAGGACACATCCGCATCGGCGACTATGACATTGCACAGATAGACAACAAGAGTCTGCGCCGCCGCGTAGGAACGGTTCCGCAGCAAATAGAACTTTTTGCCGGTACCATTGTCGAAAATATCGCAGTAGGCGACCTTCACCCTGACATGAGGCGAATCACTGACCTGATAGACCAATTAGGACTGAGGAAGTTCATTGAACGCCTGCCCGAAGGGCTCAACACTTTCATTGGTGAGCATGGAGCTTCGCTGTCGGGAGGCGAACGACAACGCATAGCCATTGCGCGTGCGCTTTATAAAGAACCTGAAATCTTGATTTTCGACGAAGCCACCTCTTCGCTGGATACCACCGCAGAGCGGTATGTGAAGCAAACTCTGGAAGCATTGGCCGAACAAGGAAAAACAGTCATCATCATCGCCCATCGCCTGACCACGGTGAAAGATGCCGACCACATCGTGGTGCTCGACAAAGGGCAGGTGGTAGAAACAGGTACGCACGGCGAACTGTTCAAAGCCGGAGGCATATACAGCCGTTTATGGAACGAAGTATTCGATGTACTGGAATGAAAAAGCCTATAATATGATGTTCACAGAATGCCAAGAGAAAACTATAAAGATTATTTCCTCATCTGCATTATACTTGGACTTATAATAAGTGCCAAAGCCAGATATAAAGCCAAAAGAAGGATAATAATGAGAAAATAAAAGCAGGTTATGAACATTTATGATATGTTCACTAAATAAAAAACTCATTCAAGAGAATGAATTTTTGAAATATATGACCTCACGGGGTAGTACTGTTATTTCCATTTTGCACTATTTATATGGAGGCAAAGGATTCGGTAAGTTTATTGCCAAGTTATTGAAATGATTGTCTAATAAAAGCATGATGCGGCAAAATCAGCGCACCATGCTTTTTATTAACCTAACGATAACATAAGGATAACATTCTTTGATTACAGGCTGTTGTAGCTTTGCAAAGTCAAAACAAAAAAACAATAACCCACTGCAATCAAATGATGTTACACATGAAAATACTACACTTGCTATTGATCGCAACAATTATTTTTGCAACAGCCACCGGCACAAATGCACAAAATAAAAAATGGACACTGGAAGAATGCATAGACTATGCCATAGCGCATAACATCGAAGTAGAACAGAGCCAAAACCAAATCAATACACTGAAAGTACAAAGAAATACGCTGAAAAACAGTTTCCTACCCGATTTGAACGCCGGCGCCTCACAACGGTTTGCTTTCGGAAGAGCCTTGAACCAAAATAATACATACGAAGACAGTAACATACAGAGTTCTTCTTTCTCTTTAAGTACGGAGTTAAATCTATTTTCCGGTTTTAAAACAACCGCCTCCATAGCACAGAACAAACTCAATATGCTGGCAGCGGAAGCCCATAAAGAGTTGGTGGAAAACAATCTTTCGCTAAACATAGCCAGTGCTTATTTCCAGATACTGTTAGATAAAGAAAACCTACGGATAGCACAGGAACAAATCTATCTGACAAACGAACAGGAAGAGCGTACCCAATTACTGATCAAGAATGGAAAAGTGCCGCAATCACAACTTTATGAGGTAAGGGCACAGCTGGCCGATGATGAACTGACAGTGACCGAAGCCAAAAATTCACTCCGCCTATCACTATTGCACTTAAGCCAACTGATGGAGCTGAAAGCGGATGAGGAATTTGATGTGACAGCCGCAGACGAAAGTATTGCAGTAACCGACACACTGAATGCAATAAGCATTTACAATTCGTCTGCCAATTGCATGCCCCAAATCAGGCAATCCTATTATATCCTACAAAGCAAAACCAAAGAAGTAAAGATAGCCCAATCAGGTTATTATCCGGCTGTTTCCCTTGGAGCCGGAATCAGCACGGGATATTATTATCACGGACACGGCTTGAGTGATACGTTCAAAAAACAGTTTGATAATAACATGCAAAAAAGCGTATACGTCACGGTCAGTATCCCACTCTTCGACCGTTTTGCCACACGCAACAAGGTGAGAACAGCAAGAATTGAAGAGAACAACTCACGCTTATCGCTGGAAAAAGAGAAAAAAGAGTTGTATAAGGAGATTGAAAAAGCCTATATGGATGCGTTGGTTGCTTTTGAAAAATACGAATCAACCTCTAAGGCCGTTGCTGCCAATCGGGAAGCTCACCGGTATGCACAAGAGAAATACGCAGCCGGAAAGTCATCGGTATTTGAATACAACGAAATCAAGATGAAGCTGGCCGATGCACTATCCAAACAGTCACAAGCTAAATATACCTATCTCTTGAAAGAGAAAATCCTGAACTTCTATGCCTGCCGCTCGCTGACCAACTGACATCATTAATAACCTAACGATAACATAGCGATAACCTTTCAGGAAACCAACATCCCCTATCTTCGCATCATAAAAGAAACAGAACATTAACTATAAAATTAAAGTATTATGGAATTTATTACAGCAGCAACGATTTTTTTAGCTTCATTGAACGTATCCCAAAAGGATTGTGGTTTTGCCTATAACGTAGAAACTGCCGATCGCACGGTGACTTCTCAAGTAGTGTATAAGAAAGACGAAGGAAAGTATCTCTCGCACCACCTGAAATACAACTACACCTATGACGCACAGCAACGCCTGAAAAAGAAAGAGGTACTGAAGTGGAATAGCCTGTCTGGAAAATGGGAACAAAGCCACTGCCTGAACTATGTGTACGACATGCTTGGCTATTCCATTGAATATGCGCTATGGAACGAAAAGGTGGGAGGATATACCGATGCCACTGCCAAGCAGATTTATGACGAAAGTGCCAGTGGAATCATAACAGTGGTCTCGTATAAATGGAATAAATCGGATAGCAACTGGGTGGTGCAGAACAATACGGTAATGATGAATGCCGGAAGAAATTTGCTATCTTCTCTTGAACTGAATCCATAGAACCGAAAGCACTTATTCTCTCTTAATTAAAAATACATACAAGACAAACTGAATAGCATATCAAAAAAACTTTATTCTTTTTTTGATGTATAAGCGCGGTAAATGCAGGGAAAAGGGATGAACTTTCAACAAAAAGGCATCCTTATCCGTACGGACCGCGCTTTATTGCATAGCACGGCATCAGCCTATTTTATATTTACACATTCTCAAAACTGACAACACAAAGCGGATATTTTTTCAAGTTTTTAGACAGATTCTTCTATTAATAAAGCATAAATATTACTACCATATATTCGCTTCTTTCATTTTTTTTCTATACATTTGTTATTGGATTTAGAACCGCCAATAAGATTTTTTAAAATAAAAAACATTGCAAATGCCTGCCTATAACTTCCTGCCGGCTATGAGAAAAAAGGGTTTACCCCCCACTTATATAAAGATTATTCATCAAACAATAATCCTAAGGAATCATTCTGTTGAGGTGAAACATGTGCTTGATGCATTTATGGACAAATACTTCGGGAGTCCACACCTATTACCCCTTATTTTATAAATCATATTTTTTTACCACTTTTTCAACATGAATGATGAACCCAGATATCAGAAGAATGACCGTGTGTGGATAGAATGTTCCACAGAGGATGGATGCCTTCGGAAACGTCCCGCCATAGTGATAGCCTACCTGAAACGACTGTATAAATTCTATGCGAACGAAAACTTTGTAGCCATTCGATATGAAGATGTCAAGGAAGATGAGAATCCCGAAAATTGCTTCGAATGCGTACTCGAAAGCCGGGTCAGCCATCGGAAAGAAAAGGAGTGAATTGCTTTCTTCTTATTTCCCCTTCACTATCCTCTTGATGTCATTCAGCTTGTTCAGCGCCTCCAGCGGAGTGAGGTTGTTCACGTCCAGATTCAGTATTTCATCGCGTATCTGACAAAGCACCGGGTCATCGAGCTGGAAGAAGCTGAGCTGCATACCCCCTGCCGAAGAAGCCCCCTCGGTAATGGTCTTTCCGCTCACCGTTCCGGTCTGGCGATTCTCCATTTCAAGCTGACGCAGAATCTCGTCGGCACGCCTCACAATGCTTTTAGGCATGCCCGCCAACTTCGCCACATGGATACCGAAAGAGTGTTCGCTGCCTCCGCGCTCCAACTTGCGCAGGAAAATAACTTTATTATCCACCTCCTTCACCGAAACATTGTAGTTTTTGATGCGCTTGAAGCTTTTCTCCATCTCGTTCAGCTCATGGTAGTGCGTGGCAAACAGCGTGCGTGCTTTGGCTCTGGGATGTTCGTGAATGTGCTCCACGATGGCCCAAGCAATGGAGATGCCGTCGTATGTGGAAGTGCCCCGTCCCAATTCGTCGAAAAGCACAAGGCTGCGCAGAGAGAGGTTGTTCAGGATATCGGCGGCCTCGTTCATCTCCACCATAAAAGTAGACTCGCCTACGGAGATATTGTCGCTGGCGCCTACACGGGTAAATATCTTATCCACCAGACCGATGTGGGCGCTCTCGGCCGGAACAAAGCTGCCGATTTGGGCAAGCAGGGTGATGAGCGCCGTCTGCCGCAGCAAAGCGGACTTACCTGCCATGTTCGGACCGGTGATGATGATGATTTGCTGCGTGTTGCTGTCAAGCATCACGTCGTTGGCTATGTACTTCTCTCCTATCGGGAGCTGCTTCTCGATGACCGGATGACGGCCTTGCCGGATTTCCAGCACGTCATCGTCGGCAACGACGGGACGGATGTAATTGTTTTCGCGCGCTGCCGTGGCAAACGAGAGCAAGCAGTCCAACCGGGCTATCTGGTTGGCGTCTATCTGGATGGCGGGGATAAACTCGGCCAAAGACTGCACAAGTTCATTGTACAACTGCGTCTCCAACGCCAGTATCTTGTCTTCCGCACCCAGAATTTTCTCTTCATACTCTTTCAGTTCCTGCGTGATGTAACGTTCGGCATTGACCAGCGTCTGTTTGCGAATCCACTCCTGCGGCACTTTGTCTTTATGCACGTTGCGCACCTCGATATAATAGCCGAAAACGTTGTTGTAGCCAATCTTCAGACTGGGAATGCCCGTCTGTTCGCTTTCGCGCTGCTGCACCTGCAAAAGGTAGTCCTTGCCCGTGTAGGCTATCCGGCGCAATTCGTCCAGTTCGGCATTGACACCTTGTTTGATGATACCTCCCTTGTTGACCAGCAGTGGCGGGTCGTTGTTGATTTCCCTATCGATGCGGTCGCGAATGGAGCGGCAGATGTTCAGTTGTTCGCCGATGCGGTTCAGACTGGCATTATCGGCCTGCATACATGCTTCCTTGATGGGTTCGATGGCTTGTAAAGCCACCTTCAAAGCCACCACTTCGCGGGGAGAAACACGCCCCACCGCCACTTTGGAAATGATGCGTTCCAAGTCGCCTATCAGGTGCAGTTGCTCTTCTATCAAATCCTTGAAATCGGGCTGGCGAAAGAAATACTCCACCACATCTAGGCGTTCGTCGATAGGCCTCACATCTTTCAACGGAAATACCAGCCAACGCCTGAGCAGACGCGCGCCCATCGGACTGATGGTCTTGTCTATCACGCTGAGCAGGCTGCTTCCGCCGTCGTTCATCGACCCCATCAACTCCAGACTGCGCACCGTGAACTTGTCCAGACGGACGTATTTGTCTTCTTCTATGCGGGCCAGCGAGGTGACATGTCCTATCTGCGTATGTTGTGTCATGATGAGGTATTGCAGGATAGCCCCCGAAGCGATGACACCGTTTCTGAGATGCTCCACGCCGAACCCTTTCAGGTTTTTCACTTCGAAATGCTTCAGCAGTTTTTCGCGGGCGGTGGTTTCGGTAAACACCCAGTCGTCCAGCTCGAAAGTAAAGAACTTGCTTCCGAAGTTACCTTCGAACATACCCCTCCGGCCTCGTTCGAAAAGCACTTCTTTGGGCGAGAAGTTGTTCAGCAGCTTGTCCACGTAGTCGAAAGGACCTTCGGCTGTGAGAAACTCACCGGTGGATATATCCAGAAAAGCCACTCCGCAAGCGCCTTTGCCGAAATGCACGGCGGCCAGAAAGTTGTTCTCCCGATGGTTCAATATGTTGTCGTTGATGGATACACCCGGTGTCACCAGCTCCGTGATGCCCCGCTTCACGAGTTTCTTTGTCAGCTTCGGGTCTTCCAGCTGGTCGCAGATGGCTACGCGCTTCCCGGCGCGTATCAGTTTGGGCAGATAGGTGTCTAACGCATGGTGGGGAAAGCCTGCCATTTCAACCGTCTTTTCTTTGCCGTTGGCACGCTTGGTCAGCGTGATGCCCAAGATTTCGGCAGCCACCACGGCATCGGTAGAATAGGTTTCATAGAAGTCGCCGCAACGAAACAGCATGACGGCATCGGGATGTTTCGCCTTCAAGTCAAGAAACTGTTTCATCATCGGGGTGAGGACAATATCTTCGTGGCTCATGTGAGTTTTTTATGTTTATAGGATATTATAAGTCTGAAAGTTTATAAAGCACCGCAAAGAGGTCGGGGAAAACCGTAAAGATACGGGCCTTTATCAACTCAAAGGCTTGTCATGCAAAGATAATTCTTTTTTAGAAACAGATGCGGCGGGGCTTCAAAACCTTAACAAGCCTTAACAAAGAGGATGATTTTGCTAAAACATGTTATTAAACACGCTTTTTTATTTGTTTTATTTGGAGGTAAGCAGAAAAGCCGTACCTTTGCAATGTGTTTTTCATAGTATTAGATTTAAGGTTAACAAAGGTTGGAGTACAGCGGTACTCCTTTTTTTATGCCCATACGTTTCGGCATATTTTTTTCCAAGCGCATTATAAGGCGCCATCAGCGTCTGAAGTTTAAGGAGCATACACTTGTTCAGAGTACACTCCCTGTTATTTTCTTTTGATTTTATTGCAGCTTCAAGAACGGCAATGTATTTCCGCTTGTGGAGAGCGGCAGCTTGCCGTCCCATTTCTCCACGGCTTTGAGCTGAATCAGTTCCGGCGTGATGCTTTGCTGAAGGATGCGGTTGGCATCGGCCTTACCTTTGGCGGCAGCCACCACTTTCTCGGCTTCGGCTATGGCGGCTTTCTTCTCGTTCTCCACTTTCAAGGCGTTTTGCACGGCCGTGTTTTTCTCATCGATAGCGGCTTGCAACACGTCGTTGGGCTTCACGCTGGACTGTATGTTGGTAAACGTAAACCCGCGTGTGCTCAGGCGTTCTTTCAACAACGCTTCCACCTCTTTCTCGAAGGCGGGGCGATTGTTGATGAGCGAATCCGTTTCATACAATCCGGCCACATCCTTATAGGCATTCTTCACTTCGGTCAGGATGACGGACTGTTCCAGTTCTTCGGTTGTTTTTCGATAGCGCAGAAAGACGATTTTCGCATTCTCGCGCTCGATGTAATACTCAATGGTGGGGTCGGTTTTGAAGATAGTTCCTTTCTTATCTTGTATGTCGAAGGGTTCGTAATCGACAATCTGCGCAAAAGCAGGATATTCGAACAATTGTTTGGAGAACCGGTTGTACATCACCCATCCTGTTTCCACTTTCGCATCGTCCACGCCACGCTCGCTGCCGGCCAAATTAACGATGATTCCCGTCTGGCCGGAGTCGATGCGCTCCACGGCAAACATTATCATCATCAACAATGCGATTCCGATGATTGCGACGCCTGCCGCTCCGAATTTTACGGTTGTTTTCTTTGTTACTCCCATGATGATATTCTGATTTTTAATGAAACAATGCTCCAAAGATATTTATTTTTGATAGAAAAACGACCGGCAGTATTGTTTTTTATTCTTCTGCCCGATGCGAACCGCATAAAACACGGTATAACTCCATTCGTTCACCTTTTCGGATTGACGAGGACATAAACGACAAACGGAGAGCGAAGCATCTCCATTGAGCTTCGCCCTCCACTTCACAGTAGTTTTTACGATTTAGCAAGATTATCCCAACGGATTTCCCGTCTGACCGCTTTCACCGCTTTCCGAAGGCTTCGAGCCGGTGTTTTCGCTTTTCTTTCCGCCATCGGTATAATCGGCGTCGGGAATAGCCATCCGGGTGATGCTCATATTATTCAGCATCCTGCTGAAAGCTTTTCCGGGCATGAAAAGAATGCGCTTACGCACGATGTTACTTGCCGAAACATCTTCTTGCTTATCCGCGCTCTTCCCACTAAAGGAAGGACGGAAACGCCCGAAGTCGCCCAAAGCGATGGTCTTCCCATCGTCAATCTCTTCCGTCATGATATCTACCAAGCCTACAGCCACCAAATCGACCACCTTACGGTGTACACCTATGATTCGGCTTACCTTGGCACACAATTTGTCAAAATCCACCTCACCGCTTCCCACGGATTTGGCTACATACTTTTCGGTTTTTGTCTTGTCAAAACCAAACACACGTTTTGCTACTACATACTGAAGTCCCATAGTTTATTAGTTTTAAAATGATTAATAATATAAGATATCAAGGCTGATGCCCTTTCTCCTTCGAGGGAGCAGAAACGCAGCGTGAGGCCTCAACGATGCAGCATCTGTTTCTCAAATTCGATGTTGCAAAGTTAGGGCGGGAAAAAGGAGAAAGCAAGAAAACGGCATCTACAACGGAAAATGTTAAAACGCTGTTTATCAGTGTTTTTAAAAAACAGTGTCTCTACAACGCATAAAAGGAAAATTGGTGGAAAAGAAAACCGAAAGAGCATCATCTCTACAACATGAGAAGCTAAATATCTGATAATCAAATATGCGGTTTACGGTCGTCTCTACAATTTCACTTCAGGCCGTTTTTTCCTCGTATCTCCCCAAAGAACCATTTCTTTCCCGAATTTCCACATCGACGGTATGCTTCGCCAAGCAACGGAGCACATGGGGGCATGTAGGATATTAAGGGATGAAAAGCATGCAGTATTTTTTGAAAAATCAAGACAAAAAATCCGCCATCAAAAACCCCTTTCTAACGTTTACTAAAAGTTGGCCGGATTTTTACTAAATTTCCACCCAAGATTTACTAAAAATCCGGTGAGTTTTTACTAAAAATTTTCAGCCCCCTCCAAAGCGCCTTGAAAGCGGGATTGAGAAGAGATTTTCGATTAAATAAAAAAAGCGGACATAACAGCCTGCAGAAAGAAAAGTGAATACAAAAAGCACATTTTCATAAAAGAGTGTTTTGTTTGTAACTCTATAAAGCGGTTATAAGGCAAGATTTCAGGCAGCGATAACCGCCAAGACGGAAAAGAACAAGAGTGAAGAGATAGAGGTAGTCGAGAAGAATTAGAGGAAGCTAAGGGAAATTAGAGGGAAATTTCCTCTAATTTTTTCTATTGTCAACTAAACGATTATTTTTGCAGGCGAAACAAAACAGATATGCCAACAACGACTTATTTAGCATCCAAACCGCGTTATGAGATATTGGACGGGCTTCGCGGCGTTGCCGCAATGATTGTGGTGGCCTTCCACCTTTTCGAGACTTACTCCGCCGGCCCCATGTCGCAAATATTGAATCACGGCTATCTGGCCGTAGACTTCTTCTTCGTACTTTCGGGCTTCGTCGTCGGGTATGCCTACGACGACCGTTGGGACAGGATGAGCACGTGGGACTTCTTCAAACGGCGCTTGGTGCGCCTGCACCCCATGGTGATTATGGGAACACTGCTGGGCGCATTGCTCTTTTATTTCAGCGCATGCACGGCCTTTCCTTTAGTCGCCGACACCACATGGTGGATGGTGATACTGATGGTGCTGCTCGGCTGCCTGATGATTCCCACACCGACAACGTGGGACATTCGCGGATGGGGAGAGACAAATGCACTGAACGGCCCTACATGGTCGCTGATGTGGGAGTACGTGGCCAACATTCTTTATGCTTTATTCATCCGGCATTTTTCCAAACCGGCATTGACCCTCTTCGTGGTTCTTTCGGCCTGTCTTACGCTGGACGTCACATTGAACACCGACGTATTCCATCTGCTGGCAGGAAGAGGAGAAGCCACCCATACCCTGATAGGTGGTTGGAGCCTTACTCCCGACCAACTCTACATCGGCATTTCCCGCCTGCTCTATCCGTTCTTTATGGGACTGCTGCTATCGCGCATGGGCAGGCTGATAAAAGTGAAGCGCGGTTTTTACGTATGCGCCCTGCTGATTACGGTGATTCTCGTGATGCCACGCATAGGAGACGAAGCGCATCAATGGATGAACGGCACTTACGAAGCCATAAGCGTGCTTGTATTTTTTCCTCTGATTGTGCTCATGGGAGCAGGCAGCAACGTCACGGGAAAACGTTCCGTGGCTGCATGCAGATTTTTCGGAGAGATATCCTATCCTCTTTACATTACTCACTTTCCATTGATATATATGCAGATAGCGTGGGCAAACAAACATCCTGACGCACCGTTGGGAACACATGTGTTCATTGCAGTGGCTCTCTTCATCCTATCCATCGCCATTGCCTATGCCTGCTTGAAGCTGTACGACGAACCGGCAAGAGAATGGCTGAAACAACGGTTCCTGATGAAAAGAGTGTAGTCATGGCGCACTCTATTTCATCGGTATATCAAACCGTGGCGGGCCGATGGTAGGTCCGCCTCCACCGGATCTACCGCTGTAAATTTTACTGCGAAGAATTTCATAGATAATTCCCCCTACGTCCAGTCCCAGCTTGAATTTGTCGAAGTTATAGGTAGGAATCACCATCGGAACCGTTTCCCAACGTCCACGCATGGCATTGTAGTAGCGCTGCACACCCACTTCCATGCTGAAACGTTCGGAAATGTCGAACAGCACACTGCCTCCATATCTGTGAGTTGTCATTCCGTATGTATTGCCGATGGCATACGAACCGAACACTTTGAAAGCAAGACGGTCGGCAGCCTGATACATCAATGCTCCCGAAGCGGTAAATGCCTGTCCGCTGATGTGCGACATGTTCAGCTTCAGGGCATCCATGCCGAGTTGAAAACTCAGATTCCTGTCAATCACCTGCCGATAGAGCAGTGAAGCTTCATTGAAACGCCCTATGCCGGGCAAGGTCGTTTGTCCGCCTGCTCCCGATAAAGTTCCTCCATAAAACTGCATGATGATTCCGTTCGTGCGATAGTCACCTCTGAAGAGCGGCGAAGGATTGGTGTAATAAGGTATGCGGAACGTTTCTTTCAACGAAAAGCGGGGCAGGCTGTCAGCACCTTCGGAATGGAGAGAGGAAGAAGACAAAACGGTTTCAGGAGAAACGTCGGACGAAGAATAGACGGGTCGGCTCATTTCAGGCGTTTCCGGTATTGCGACACGCACACTGTCGCGGACAAGACGTGTACTGTCTTCTTGTGCAGAAAGTCGTTGCGAAATGAAAACCGGCAGCAAGAAGCATCCTAAGCAGATTACTGTTTTCCGTATCATCATACACATAACTTAAATATGAGACATGCCACAAATATAGCAAAATTTCAGAACCTTTTGCCTATTGAAATACGTTTACTTCCGCCCTGCCAGATAAACCCCGCTCAATATCAGCACACATCCTGTCAATGCCACCGCAGTAAGATGTTCGCCAAGCAGCAGTATGGAGCCCGTCAGCGTGAAAACCGGATTAAGGTAAAGATAGTTGGAAGCCGTAATCATGCCGATGCGCTTCAATATGACGTTCCAAACCACAAAGCATATCAACGAAGCCAACACGCCTAAATACAGAAGGTTGAACAAAATGGCAGGCTCAAGCAGTTTCGACACATCAAACTGCCACGGATAGACGGCAAAGAAAGGAAGAATAGTGATTACGCCATAAAAAAATACTTTACGAGTGATGAACACCGCAGAATAACGACCTGAAAGTTTTCTGATTATCAGACTGTAAAAAGCCCAAAGCAAAGCCGAAAACAAAGACAAAAAATCGCCGAGCGGAGAAATCTTCAGAACGAAATTTCCATTATACACCACCAAAGCCACTCCCAGCAAAGCTATCAGCGAACCGCCCACCAACCAGCGTGTGGCTTTCTCTTTTTTGTAGATGAACAAGGCAAGAATCGTGGTAAGCAACGGAGCCGTACAGACAATGAACGACACATTGCTGACTAAGGTTATCTTTATCGCTACGTTTTGTGCAAGGAAAAAACCCGAACCGCCCGTGACACCGCTTGCCAGCAACAAAAGTTCATCCTTCCAGTCATAGGCGAACAGTTTGCGCGGAGAAATAAACCAAATGCCCACATAGGCTATCAGGAAACGGGCAAAAAAGATTTCTTGCGGAGATATGCCGCTTTCTATCAATACTTTCGTTGAAATAAACGTCAATCCCCATACCCCCACTATGAGGGCAGCGACAATGTGCCAAATATGATTCTTCACTTCGTTTTTGTTTTAAACATGCAAATGTATACAAAAACTCTGTTTCTTTATCAGAATATGAAGAAATTCAAAAATACCCTCCGCGTTTTTACGTTGGGATATAAAAGTCTATGTTTAAATTTTCCTCCATATCATGTAGGGTGTTCTTTTTGAGCAAAATTAAAACAGACTCTGAGGTAAAAGCATGTTTTTTAGTCACTAACGATACAAATCTGAAAATAAACAATTACCTTTGCACCGCTTATAAACCGTATTTTAACCGATTTCAACAATATAACAAACAAGGTTTTCAACAATATACTAACAACTATCATCATGGAATACAATTTCAGGGAGATTGAAAAGAAATGGCAGAAAAAGTGGGTGGATAACAAAACCTACCAAGTGACGGAAGACGAAACGAAACAAAAATTCTATGTACTGAACATGTTCCCCTACCCCTCCGGTGCAGGCTTGCACGTAGGACACCCGCTGGGTTACATCGCTTCGGACATCTACGCCCGCTACAAACGACTGCAAGGTTTCAATGTACTGAATCCCATGGGATACGACGCATACGGACTTCCGGCAGAGCAGTATGCCATACAGACGGGACAGCACCCTGCCATCACCACCAAAGAAAACATCGACCGCTATCGCGAACAATTGGACAAGATAGGTTTCTCTTTCGACTGGAACCGCGAAATACGCACTTGCGAACCGGAATATTATCATTGGACGCAATGGGCTTTCCAGAAGATGTTCAATAGCTATTATTGCAACGATGCCAAACAGGCACGCCCCATTGAAGAACTGATTGAGGTCTTCCAAAAACAAGGTAACAAAGACTTGAACGCGGCTTGCAGCGAAGAACTGCACTTCACTGCCGAAGAATGGAACTCCAAAACCGAAAAGGAACAGCAGGAAATCCTGATGAACTACCGCATCGCCTATCTGGGAGAAACAATGGTGAACTGGTGTCCGCAATTGGGAACCGTACTCGCCAACGATGAAGTGGTGGACGGAGTATCCGAACGAGGCGGTTTCCCCGTAGTGCAAAAGAAGATGCGTCAATGGTGTCTGCGTGTATCCGCTTATGCGCAACGTTTATTGGACGGACTGGATACCATCGACTGGACCGACTCCCTGAAAGAAACCCAAAAGAACTGGATAGGCCGCAGCGAAGGTGCCGAAATACAATTCAAAGTGAAAGACAGTGATTTGGAATTCACCATTTTCACCACCCGTGCAGATACCATGTTCGGTGTCACCTTCATGGTATTGGCCCCCGAAAGCGAATTGGTATCGCAACTGACAACCGATGCACAGAAAGCAGAGGTGGATGCCTACTTGGAACGTACCAAGAAGCGTACCGAACGCGAACGCATTGCCGACCGCAGCGTTACCGGCGTATTCTCCGGAAGCTATGCCGTGAATCCCTTCACAGGCGAAGCAGTGCCCGTCTGGATCAGCGATTATGTATTGGCCGGATACGGAACGGGAGCCATCATGGCCGTTCCTGCCCATGATAGCCGCGACTATGCCTTTGCCAAACACTTCGGATTGGAAATACGTCCGTTGGTAGAAGGTTGCGATGTCAGCGAAGAGAGCTTCGATGCCAAAGAAGGCGTTGTATGCAACTCTCCGCGCAAAGATGCTGTTCCTTATTGCGACCTTTCATTGAACGGGCTCACCATCAAGGAAGCCATCGAAGCGACCAAGAAATATGTAAGGGAACACAATCTGGGACGTGTAAAGGTCAACTTCCGCCTGCGTGATGCCATCTTCTCGCGGCAACGTTATTGGGGCGAACCTTTCCCCGTGTATTACAAAGAGGGTATGCCCTACATGATTCCCGAAAACTGCCTGCCTCTGGAACTTCCCGAAGTGGCAAAATTCCTGCCTACCGAAACCGGTGAACCTCCGTTGGGGCATGCCGTGAAATGGGCTTGGGACACTGTAAACAATTGCATCGTAGAAAACGAAAAGATAGACAACAAAACCGTTTATCCACTCGAACTGAACACCATGCCGGGATTCGCCGGTTCGAGCGCTTACTACCTGCGCTACATGGATCCTCGCAATCATAAAGCATTGGTCGATAAAAAAACGGATGAATATTGGCGCAACGTAGACCTTTATGTGGGCGGAACGGAACATGCCACCGGACACTTGATTTACTCCCGCTTTTGGAATAAGTTCCTGTACGACCTTGGTGTTTCCGTAACGGAAGAACCGTTTCAAAAGTTAGTGAACCAAGGCATGATTCAGGGACGAAGCAACTTTGTATATCGCATCAAGGACACAAACACATTCGTGTCTCTGAACCTGAAAGACAAATACGATACTACCCCACTCCACGTGGATGTAAACATCGTATCGAATGATGTATTGGACATCGAAGCCTTCAAAGCATGGCGTCCCGAATATGCAACTGCCGAGTTCGTCTTGGAAGACGACGGCAAATACATCTGCGGATGGGCTGTGGAGAAGATGAGCAAATCGATGTTCAACGTTGTAAATCCCGATATGATTGTCGAGAGATACGGAGCCGACACGCTCCGTATGTACGAAATGTTCCTTGGTCCGGTGGAACAGTCGAAACCATGGGATACGAACGGCATAGACGGTGTGCACCGCTTCATCAAGAAATTCTGGTCTTTGTTCTACGACCGCAACGGCAACTATTTAGTGACGGACGAACCGCCCACCAAAGAAGAACTGAAATCGCTGCATAAGCTGATTAAGAAAGTAACGGGAGACATCGAGCAGTTCTCTTACAACACCAGCATCAGCGCCTTTATGATTTGCGTGAACGAATTGTTCGGCATGAAATGCAGCAAAAAGGAAATCCTGAACCAATTTGTCGTCGTACTGGCTCCTTTTGCCCCGCACGTATGCGAAGAATTGTGGGAAACAATGGGAAATACAGAATCCGTATGTGATGCCGAATGGCCTGCCTGCAAGGAAGAATATCTGGTGGAAGACACTGTGAACTACACCGTTTCTTTCAACGGAAAAGCGCGCTTCAACATGGAGTTCCCGGCAGATGCAACATCGGATGCCATTCAAGCCGATGTATTGGCCGATGAACGTTCGGCCAAATGGATAGAAGGAAAGACCATTGCCAAGGTAATCGTCGTGCCGAAGAAGATTGTGAACATCGTCGTTAAATAACAGATATGCAAATTACAAAACCAACCAAAGCGGAAGTGACGAGAGAATTGCGAGACTATGTCTTCATCACTTTCGGACTCATCAGCTACGCACTGGGATGGGCGGCATTCCTCATCCCTTATCAGATTACTACCGGAGGCACTACCGGTATCGGAGCCATTATCTATTACGCCACCGGATTTCCAATCCAATGGTCGTACTTCATCATTAACGCCATTCTGATGACGTTCGCCATTAAGATACTCGGACCGAAGTTCAGTATCAAAACCACGTATGCCATCTTCGGATTGACTTTCCTGCTTTGGTTTTTCCAGTTGTTAGTGAACGGAGCAGACGGTGTTCCGCCGCAAATTCTCGGTCCCGGACAAGACTTCATGGCTTGCCTGATAGGCGCCACGATGTGCGGTATCGGATTAGGCGTCGTGTTCAACTGTAACGGAAGCACGGGAGGCACGGACATTATTGCCGCCATCATCAACAAATATCACGACGTGACCTTGGGACGCATGGTAATGGCTTGCGACGTCATCATCATCAGTTCCTGTTACTTCATCTTCAACGATTGGCGACGGGTGATATTCGGTTTTGTAACTCTGTTCGTCATAGGATTTGTGTTGGACTATATCGTGAACAGTGCACGTCAATCCGTGCAATTCTTCATCTTCTCAAAGGAGTATGAGAAAATTGCCGACCGAATCACCAAGGAAACCCATCGTGGTGTGACGGTACTCGACGGTATCGGCTGGTACAGCAAACATAACGTGAAAGTATTGGTTGTGCTTGCCTACAAACGCCAGTCGATAGAAATATTCCGGATGGTGAAAGACATAGACCCGAATGCGTTCATCTCTCAAAGTTCCGTCATCGGCGTATATGGAGAAGGATTCGACCGACTGAAAGTGAAGTAGTAATACAGGCGAGCCACAAATATAAAGGAGATATTCAATGAGTATAAAAAAGAAATTCGTATTTGCTACCAACAACGCACACAAGCTGGAAGAAGTCAGCGCCATTCTTGGTAAGAAGATTGAACTTCTCAGCATGAAGGACATAGACTGCAACGTCGATATTCCCGAAACAGCAGATACGCTCGAAGGAAATGCTTTGATAAAAGCAAGATATATCTTCGAAAATTATCACTTGGATTGTTTTGCCGACGATACCGGTTTGGAAGTAGAAGCTCTCAACGGTGCTCCCGGAGTATATTCGGCCCGTTATGCCGGCGATGCACACGATTCGGAAGCCAATATGAAAAAACTGCTGAAAGAGATGGAGAATGTAGAAAATCGCAGAGCCCGATTCCGCACCGTATTTGCCCTTATCATCAACGGAAAAGAACACTTGTTCGAAGGAATCGTCAAAGGAGAAATCATCAAAAACAGAAAAGGAACTTCCGGCTTTGGATATGACCCTGTATTCGTGCCCGAAGGTTATTCACAAACCTTTGCCGAAATGGGCAACGAACTGAAGAATAAAATCAGCCACCGGGCAATGGCCACCCAAAAGCTTTGCCACTTCCTATTGATGAAATAATACTTGAGTTTGGGATAAGAAGCAGGTACACAGTAAAGCCCCCTATAAATGGCAATCGTTTATAGGAGGCTTATATTTTAGATAACTACAATCCCAATTCGGCCGATATTTCCAACATCCTTTGTATGGGCTTCACTGCTTTGGCAGCAATTTCGGCATCCACTTTTATTTCGGGCGACTCGTTTTTCAAGCAGTCATAGAGCTTTTCCAACGTATTCAGACGCATGTAGCTGCATTCATTGCAGGCACAGGTACTGTCGTTGGGAGGAGCAGGAATAAAGGTTGTATGCGGACACTTCTTTTGCATCTCGTGCAAGATGCCCGACTCCGTAGCCACAATATAACTCTTTCCAGGATGAGTCACGGCATATTTCAGCAATGCAGCCGTAGAACCTACCACATCGGCCAGCTTCAGAACCGTGCTTTTGCATTCGGGATGTGCCAATACCAACGCACCGGGATGCCGCATCTTTAATTCAACAATCTTTTCAACCGAGAATTGCTCGTGTACATGGCATGCGCCATCCCATAGCAACATCTCTCTTCCGGTGATGGAGTTGATATAATTACCCAGATTCCTGTCCGGCCCGAAGATTATTTTCTCATCTTTGGGGAAGCTTTCCACAATCTGCTTGGCGTTGGTAGAAGTTACCACCACATCGGTCACTGCCTTGACGGCCGCCGTTGTGTTTACATAAGATATAACCGTATATCCGGGATGCTCTTTGACAAACTGACCGAACCTATCGGCCGGACAACTGTCGGCCAGCGAACAACCCGCCTCCATATCCGGAACCAGTACTTTCTTGTCCGGACAGAGCACCTTTGCCGTCTCGCCCATGAAGTGAACGCCGCACATCACGATAATGTCGGCTTCCGTACGGGCTGCCCATTGCGCCAAAGCCAGACTGTCGCCCACATAGTCGGCTATGTCCTGTATCTCACCTTTCTGGTAGTAGTGCCCCAGAATGATTGCGTTCTTTTCTTTCTTCAGCTGTTTGATGGCTTCTATCAGATTATTCATAATTATATTCTTTATTGTTCTTTTTTCTTTAAAAATCTCTTAATGGTGATAATAGGCTGTTAATAGTGTGGATAAATAAATATGGGTTTTCTTGCTTATTAAGTTATTAGTAACAGGTAATATGTTAGTCTTGGGTTATCAACTTATATCTATCACGGATTATATACTGATTATAAGTTTACTACTGCCTTATTCTTCTTTTCTATTAACATCCTGTTGACGATGGGCAAAGTTAATAACTTTAGAGAGATTAACAGGCGAAATAATACTTAAAAATGTGTTGATACCCTCTTTGAAGATTTATGTTAACTTATTTGTTTTGTTCGTATCAATATTGCAATATATGTTTCAATGAATAATGCAAGGATTATTTTTAAAAATGTTTCCCCATTGTATTCACACCTTTTCAATGGTTATTAACCGGGATGTAAACGGAAAGAATTATCTTTGCGACGAATATAAATAGCAGGTAACACATGAACCGAAAGCTGAAAATAACAGAACTGAACCGTATCAGTATAGATGAATTTAAGGAAGCCGATAAGCTGCCTTTGGTGGTGATATTGGATAATGTTCGCAGTCTTCATAACATAGGTTCCGTGTTTCGCACTTCGGACGCTTTCCGCATAGAGTGCATCTATCTTTGCGGCATCACTGCCACTCCTCCCCACCCTGAAATGCACAAAACGGCACTTGGAGCCGAATTCACCGTAGATTGGAAGTATGTTGATAACACTGTTGAAGTTGTTGATAACCTCAAGGAAGAAGGTTATACGGTCTATTCCATAGAGCAGGCAGAAGGTAGTGTGATGCTGGACGAACTTACGTTGGATAAGAGCGGAAAATATGCCGTAGTGTTGGGAAACGAGGTGAAAGGTGTTCAGCAAGAGGTGATAGACCATTCTCACGGTTGCATCGAAATACCCCAATACGGAACGAAGCATTCTCTGAATGTATCGGTCACGGCAGGTATCGTTATTTGGGATTTATTCAAGCAGTTGAAACAGCTGTAAAGCCGTTCTCGGCATACCTATATTTTCAGTTTGGTGCATCTATACATGCAGTAAATTGGTTCTATATACTTAAATTTATGCCTGTTCGGGGCATTGATATGTTTTTATGTTTTCGTATATTTGCTGCATAAATATATAGATATATAATTCTGATCGATATGAAAAAAGTAATATCTTCGTGGATAGGCGTTTTTGTGGGCTGTATCATTATGGCGGCCGGGTTTGTTTACTTCATCAATCCTTATAACTTGGTTCCGGGTGGAGTGTATGGGGCAAGTATTGTGCTTCATAATTTGTTTCCTTCGGTTCAAGTGGGTACGTTCGGCTATATGTTCGATATTCCGTTGCTCATTATTTCCGTCTTGTTTCTTGGAACGAAGCTTGGAGCACGTACCATTGTGGCTGCACTTTTCACTCCGCTTGCCATGAATACTTTGTCCATTCTGTCTTACCCTTCCAAGGAAGCGCTCCATCGGTTGGATCCTGCAGAGTTGTTGGGCGGTTGCATCAACATGACGGAACATCTGATGCTTACATCCATCATCGGGGCAGTGGTCATCGGCATTGGTTGTGGCATCGTGGTGCGTAGCCGGGCCACGACGGGAGGAACGGATATTGTGGCCATGCTGTTGCAAAAATACTCGCACATACGTTTTTCAAAGGCCATTTTGCTGGTAGATGGCGTTGTGGTATTGTTCGGTCTGTTGGTCATCGGTTTCGGCATTGGCAATCCGGACGATTCTACCCAGCCTTCGTGGCATTTGTCTTTCTATTCGCTCATTGCTATTTTCGTCACTTCGAGGGTGATGGCCTATGTTATCAACGGAGAGAAGAACGATAAGATATTGTTTGTTATCAGCGATATGCGTCTGACTGCCTTGCACGACTATATTATTAAAGATTTGGATCGCACGGCCACCTGCATAAAAAGTAGCGGTTTGTATACAAAGGCCGACAAGGAAATGCTGTTTCTTGTGATGAGTTATAAAGAGGTGATGGGCATCAAGCAAAAAATCAGAGAGGTAGACCCGAAAGCTTTTGTAGTGGTGACCGATGCTTACGATGCCTTTGGTGAAGGATGGAAAGAGCTGCCGATGGCAGGAGAATTGCAACCGGAATAGGGCAGGAGACGATAGCGAATAAAGAAAAAAAGCTATATCAACAATCAGGGGTGTATTCGACATCCCTGACGTGTTTGTAGGGGATTGTGAACATAAATCGTGTTCCTTGCGTATATTCGGGATCAATCCATATTCTGCCGCCTAATTTTCTTACGGTGATTTGGCAGATGGCAAGTCCCAATCCGGTACCCTGAACGTATTCGTTCAGTTTGGTGAATCGTTCGAAAACAGCTTTTTGTTTGTCTGAAGGAATACCGCATCCGGTATCGGTGACGGCGAACACCCATTCCTTCATTTCATCGTCGGGTTTCACACTCAGTTCGATAAATCCTTCTTGGGTGAACTTGGCGGCATTTCCTATCAAGTTGACAAGAACCTGATGAAACCTTGTAAGATCGGTTTCTACAATGACGGTTGGCGTGGAGTGGCGGAAAAATAGCTTTATACCTTTATTGATGTTGGCCTGCATGCTATTCACAATGCTGTGGCAATGCAAAACCAAGTCTATTGTAGAGAAGTTGAAATTCTGCTTGCCCGATTCCAGACGCGAAAGGTCGAGAATGTCGTTGATGAGTTTCAGTAATAAGTCCGAATTATAGGAAATGATATTTACGAATTCCTTTAGATTTTCGTTATCTTTGGTTTCTTCTTCCAGAATGGTGGCAAATCCCACTATGGCATTGAGCGGAGTGCGTATCTCGTGGCTCATGTTTGATATGAACGCCGATTTCAGCCGGTTGCTTTCTTCGGCTTTATCCTTGGCCAGACGCAGTTCCCGTTCCGAATCTTCCAACCGTTTCTTATCTTCTATCAATTTGTTTCTCAGTTGGCGGATGTGCCAGGAATAGCGTATGGAGACTATGAATCCGGCAGCAAGAAGAATGATGACAAGGAATATCAATATCAAATACCATTTGTATATATGGAATACGGCTTTCCAGTCGGTACTGTTGTTGATATACACACTTTCCTCAGGCAACATCTTTTTCGACAAATTAAAATCTTTCACTTTCTGCATGTCAAAACGGAATTCATTTTGAAAACCGGAAATGTATGCAGGCATGGTTTTGTCTTCTTGATCAATGTATTGATAGACGTGTCGTGCAAGTGCCACTCCCATCTCATCGTTGTATTTCGGGATGGAGCCTCCGATGCACCAATAGCCTATGCCCGTTCCCGTGAAGCTGAATACAGGCAGATTTTTATTGGCTTCCTTGAAGAGGTATTCGGCATTGTTCATGTAGATGACATTCTTTTTGTCGAATCTCCAGATGCAGAGAATGGCTGAGGTGTTTTCGGGCAACGAGGCTGTGGTATGCAGGGCTTCGTCAAGGTCAATCCGGCTGCCGTCTATGTAGATGGGGTTTAAGTGCGGATAATTTTTCTCGATCGTGTGTTTTATGATTCTCATTTCACTCAGTCCGAGGTAAGTATTATCGCTGATGACAGCTATGTTTTTGGTAGAGGGGAACAGGTGAGTTATCAGTCGGCAGCTGGAGTCGACGTCGTATTCGTAATAACGGAAAAATCTTACATTGAACTCTTTCATGACCTGTTTGTAGTCCACGATTCCTTGCACATCAATGTCCTTCACTTGCAGTGAGGGGATGGAATCGTCTGTGAACGTGGCGCCGTATCGTTGCCCCATGATGCATCCTAAGGGAATCTTCTTGTATTTTTCTTCGGTCAGCGAAAAATAGCAAGACCATGATTCGGGTCCTAAAAGTACGATGAATTTGGGGTTGGGATGCTTGTCTATGATTGCTTTCAGATTGTCCATCCATTTGGATCTGCCGTCCAAAGACAGGCAGGAAAGCGACTCTACTACTGGCGAATATTTACCGCCCAGTTGTGTGTATTCATTTACAAATTTTGTGATATTGTTGTATATATATTTACTTTCGTAACTATAAGAGCTTATAATCAATATTTCTTCTTTAATTCTGTCTTGCTGTTGCGCATAAGCAGTAGAGGCATAGCAACAAAGAGAAAGGAATAAAATAACTTTTATAATATTTTTCATGGAATTGGCTCTGTTCGTTCGCGCAAATATAAAAATTAGTTAGTTATTTTGAAAGAAAGGGCTTGAAAAATGAGAAGTTTTGTAAGTTTATTCAGTTTTATAGTTGTCCGCTTTCCACCATCAGTATCACGCGTTCGGTCAGTGCATCTTCTCCTGTGGGGTCATATTGTTTTTTCAGACTGGCGCCGAATAGGGCAGCGAAGGTTTGATAGAATCCTGCTTTGAAGGGTCCCATGAAAGCCTTTACCAGTTCATAGCCTGTGGAGTTGGTCTGGCGGTCTACCAGTTTTATCAATAGTTTGCCTTGGGCAAAAGTGAGTTTCTTCAACCGGGGGGTATATTGCTCTTTCATTCCTTTTTCCACGGCTTTGATGTGCTGCCGGCGGGCTTTTTCGTTGGGCAGGGTCATCATGTACTCGTAAGTCTCTACAATGGCCCGGTTCACTTCCTTGGAGATGGGAAGTACTTTCTTCACATCACGGATAAGCTTATAGTATTTCTCTATTTCCTTCTTGTTTTTGAACTTCAGTGGTTTGAAAATGTAAACGTTGGGCAGGTCGACACATGGGATGGTGTCGCCCTCGTAAATGCACATGGGGACAAGCTGAACATTTCTTTGTGCACCGTTTCGCGCAGATTGCAGTTGTGCAAAAGCTTTCGGGCTTATGCAGAGCAGAAACAGAATGAATATTACTATATTAAGCCTTGCCTTCATGTTGCAAAAGTACATCATTCCGTGAAATGTTGTTGCATCCGGATGGTTTTTCGCGAATCTGTTAACTTATTTATGGAGGTGATACACTGTTTTTATCTGTTTTTTCGATACGCATTTTCCGCTCCTGCCATATTTTTTTCTCATAAATAAGTGCTTTCTTTTTTTCACTTTTCGTTTTATAGCCGTACTTTCGCCTGCCGAATAACCATTGGCAACTCAAAAGCCGTATCGAATGAAATACGTCAGGATAGGAATTTTTGTAAGCATGTTGCTGGCGGCTTCCACGCTCGGGGCACAAAACACGCCCTTGTCATTTTGGGAGGAGCATCTGGAACAACTCTCTGCGGATGCCGGAGAAGAGCACGATTGGGAAGATGAACTGCAGGAACTCTCACGGCTGTTGCAAGAACCCCTCAACCTCAATGCGGCAACCAAAAGCCAATTGGAGCAATTTCCTTTTCTTACGGATATTCAGATAGAAAACTTGTTGGCATACATCTACCTGCACGGACAAATGCAAACCGTATATGAACTGCAATTGGTGGCCGAGATGGATAAACACACCATCGAACTGTTGCTGCCCTTTGTATGTGTGCAGACGGTGAAAGTGGAGAGTAGGGGATATCCTGCTTTGAAAACCATCCTGAAGTGTGGCCGGCACGAAACCCTTGCCCGTCTGGATCTGCCTTTCTATACACGCAAGGGATATGCTAAAAGCTATCTCGGCCCTTCGCCCTACCACTCCATGCGTTATGCCTTTGGCTATGGCGACTACCTGCAAGCGGGCATAACGGGCGAGAAGGATGCCGGAGAACCGATGTTTGCCTTGCACAACGGCAAAGGGTATGATTCCTATTCTTATTATTTCATCATCAGGAACTTGGGCAGACTGAAAGCGCTGGCTTTGGGCAATTACCGCCTGAGCTTCGGGCAAGGGTTGGTGCTCAGCACCGATTTCCGTTTAGGTAAGACCTTCTCCCTGTCCACCGCCGAACATCGTGCCGGAGGCATACGCAAGCATGCCTCTACGGATGAATACAACTATTTTCGCGGAGCGGCGGCAACGGTACAGGTTGTTCCTTCGCTGGAGCTGTCGGCTTTCTACTCGCACCGCTTCATGGATGGTGTGGTGAAGGAAGGAGAAATTGCTTCCATTTACAAAACAGGCCTGCACCGCACGCAAAAAGAAGCGGACAAGGCAAATGCTTTTACTTTTCAACTCATGGGCGGTAACCTGACCTATGAGAAAAAAACATTGAAAGTGGGGGCAACGGGCATCTGCTATTTCTTCGACCGTCCTTATGAGCCGAAGTTGAAAGGTTATACCCGGTACAATCTGCACGGCACGGCGTTTTATAACGTCGGGGTGGACTATCAATATAGGTTGGGACGCGTTGCGTGGGTAGGGGAGGCAGCGATAGGTAAGCAAGGATATGCTTTACTGAACAGATGGAAGTACGACTTCTCGCCCGACTATCGGTTGTTGCTCGTTCATCGCTACTATTCTTTCGATTATTGGGCTATGTTTGCCCGCTCCTTTGGCGAAAGCAGTGCAACGCAAAACGAAAACGGTTGGTATCTGGCGGCAGAAGCCGCTCCCTTTGCCCGTTGGAGGTTCTTCGCTTCGATAGACATGTTTTCCTTTCCTTGGTGGAGATACCGCATCAGTAAACCTTCGCAAGGAACAGATGTCATGTTTCAGGCAACCTATTCGCCCAAACCAGATCTATCCATGTACCTCAATTACCGATATAAACGGAAAGAAAGGGATGTGACGGGCAACCGCGGCGCAGTTACGTCGCCTATACATCATCATCGGTTTCGGTATAGGCTTTCCTATGCACCGGGAAGTTTTACATTCCGCACCACTATCGATTACAATCATTTTCGCCGGCAAGACAAAGCAACCTATCACTTCGATGGAAGAGACGGATATCAATGCACGCAATCTTGTGCTTACTCTTCTCCTTCCTTTCCCTTGTCGTTTGCCTTGCAAGCCGCTTATTTTTATACGGACGATTACGATTCGCGCATATATGCTTCTGAAAGCGGCTTGCTATACACCTTTTCTACGCCATCTTTCTTCGGCAGAGGTTGGCGTTATTCCGCTGTTCTCCGTTATGACGTGAGCAAAACCTTTATGCTGCTTGCCAAGTTCGGACAAACCGTTTATGAAGACCGTGAAACAATCGGTTCGGGCAATGATATGATAAACGGCAACCGCAAGTCAGACTTGCAGATGCAGCTTAGGGTTAAGTTTTAGGCAGGCCCTTATAAAACAGGCTCCAAGTATCACTTCTGCCGAAACTTTGGAGCCGAAAAATTGTTTAATAAAAGTGTTTGGCTAACTTTGTTCCTGCTCAAGGTTCTGTCGAACCAAGAATAACAGTAAAACGATTTATAGCAATGACAGTCATTTATCCTTCCCCCATCTTCGGTCCCGTCCATTCCCGCCGTTTGGGAGTATCATTGGGAATCAACTTATTACCGGCCGACGGTAAAATATGTACCTTCGACTGCATTTATTGCGAATGCGGTTTTAATGCCGACCGTCGTTCCAAACAGCCGCTACCCACACGCGAAGAAGTACGCACCGCCCTCGAAGCCCGTTTGCAGGATATGCTTCAGAACGGTCCCGCTCCCGACGTGCTGACTTTTGCCGGTAACGGCGAACCGACCGCACATCCCCGTTTTCCTGAAATCATCACGGATACGCTGGCACTGCGCGACCGTTATTTCCCGAATGCCAAAGTAAGTGTGCTCACTAACTCCACCTTCATCCATAAGCTCGCTGTGTTTGAAGCCTTGAACAAAGTAGACAATAACATCCTGAAGCTCGACACGGTGGATGAGGCCTATATACGTGAACTCGACCGCCCCACCGGTTCTTATTCCGTAAATAAAATCATCGAAAGCATGAAAGCCTTCAAGGGCAACTGCATCATACAGGCCATGTTCCTGAAAGGCAGCTACGCAGGCAAGAATATGGACAATACCTCGGACAAATACGTTCTTCCTTGGCTGGAAGCAGTGAAGGAGATAGCCCCTCGTCAAGTGATGATTTATACCATCGACCGCGAAACGCCCGGTCAAGACTTACGGAAAGCCACACACGAAGAGCTGGACCGCATTGCAACCCTGATAAAGAAAGAAGGAATAGAAGTAAGTGTATCTTATTGAATTATCTCACATATTTGTCACTTTTACTCATTTTTCCTTTCGTTTTTATAGATAAATTAAAATAAAGTCCTATATTTGCTTACTATTTGATAAGAATAAAACTTTACTTATTTACTATTATGGAAAAAATAGACAATCTTGACCGGCAGATTCTGGAAATCATTTCCCAAAATGCCCGTATTCCTTTCAAAGACGTAGCTGCCGAATGTGGAGTATCACGTGCTGCCATTCATCAGCGCGTACAGCGTTTGATTGATCTTGGGGTTATTGTCGGATCAGGCTATCATGTAAACCCCAAGTCCCTCGGATACAGAACCTGTACGTACGTGGGAATCAAGTTGGAAAAAGGTTCCATGTATAAAACGGTGGTTGCCGAGCTGAACAAGATTCCCGAAATCGTAGAATGCCACTTCACCACAGGCACATACACCATGTTGACCAAAGTGTATGCCCGCGACAACGAACATCTGATGGACTTGCTGAATAACAAAATGCAAGAAATTCCGGGTGTGACAGCCACAGAGACACTGATATCCTTGGAGCAAAGCATCAAGAAAGAAATTCCTATTTGTCCTGAGAAATAAAAAAGAGTTATAAGTGATTTGTCATCAGCTTATAGTCAATAGCAAACAATAATGGATTTCTTGAACGAATATCATCTGTCCGGTCTTGTCATCGGCATCTGCACATTTATCATTATCGGACTGTTTCATCCCATAGTTGTAAAAGCCGAATATCATTTGGGCACCAAATGTTGGTGGATTTTCCTTCTGCTCGGCATTGGCGGTGTCATAGCTTCTCTTTGCACGGAGAATATTATGGTTGCTTCTCTGTTGGGCGTATTCGCTTTCTCTTCCTTCTGGAGCATCAAAGAAGTGTTCGAGCAGGAAGAGCGGGTAAAAAAAGGCTGGTTTCCTAAGAATCCTAAAAGAATCTATAAGTTCTGAGGAGTTGCTGGTATATTACCGGTCTTTTTCGCAAGGCTGTTTTTGGTGTGTTTTTCTTTTTTAAGCGAAATTCTTGCATATTTCAATGGAAAACACTACTTTTGTCCCCGCTATCCGTAGAAGGATACATCGGACTTGTAGCTCAGTTGGTTAGAGCAACAGACTCATAATCTGGAGGTCCCTGGTTCAAGCCCAGGCTGGTCCACAATGAAAACAAGCAGTTACGAATTTCGTAGCTGCTTGTTTTGTATAATCGGGTAAACAAACTGTTTGAGGCGGAAATTGATAGATGGTGATGTTCTATGGTGTCAATCAGGCTTTCTCATCTTTTAATATATAGTTCGCAAAATACATTTCATTCATCTTTTTTCTTTAATCCACGTTTATTGTACCCAATAAATAATTGGGTATTAAGCAACTTTCCAAGTCGATTTTATTATATTTGCAATCGGATGGGGAGGAATTCTATTCAATACATATTAGAAAAAGAAGAAGCGTTATGCTTATCTTGTAAGTGAAAACGTAGGAAATTTTCAATTGAGCAAGGATAGCATGGTGGTTCTCACGCATATGGCGTGGGCTGCTATTGTTACATCTGCTCAAAAGGTTTCCTACGACCTTCGCTTAAGACGTGGCATTGCAGTCCGCGTTTCTGCATTTAATAATCCGCTCTATTGGACTGTGGGGCAAAAAGAAAAACGATATGGAACAACAATTCTGTCAGAGTTGCGGAATGCCACTGGTCGCTGACAATAAGGGAACCAATTCCGACGGCAGCCGCAATGAGGATTACTGCATTTATTGCTACAAAGACGGCAAGTTCACGCAAGACTTCAACATGAACCAGATGATTGAGTTCTGCGTGCAGTTTACCGACCAGATGAACGAGCAGGCAGGTTGGAATCTCACTCCCGAACAGGCAAAAGAACGGATGCGCCAATTCTTTCCGAATCTGAAACGGTGGAAACAGAAGGATGAGAGGACAATTCTTGAAAAGGCAATGGGTTTGCTGGCTCAATGCAACGAGGTGACACTGGCTTCAATCAATGCCGATGGAGTTCCTCGCCCCGTGCCGATGTCAAAAGGCCATACCGTAGGATACAATGAGGTATGGATGGCTACGGGAGCGGATTCGGTGAAAGTTGCCGATTTCAAGATGAATCCCAAAGCAGGGCTTTGTTATTCTTTTTATGGAGACAGTGTTGCTTTGCGCGGAGCGGTTGAAATCGTCACTGATGACAGCATCCGCAAGAAAATGTGGCAAGACCGGTACATCAACCATTTTCCCGGTGGCCCGACAGACCCGAACTATGTGCTTCTCCATTTCATCGGAATCGAAGCTACTCTTTGGATAAATGGAGAGTTTGTCCATCGACACATTGAATGATAGCCAATATGGAAGCGAATAAAGAATATATAGCAGCCTGTGGACTTTATTGCGGAGCCTGTCGTAAATTTATATCCGGCAAATGTCCCGGTTGCCGCCAAAATGAGAAGGCTGCTTGGTGCAAGATTAGAACGTGTGTCATAAACCACGATTTTCACACATGTGCGGAATGTATTAAGGATGTTGCCGGATGCAAGACATATTCAAATCTCATAGGAAAGGTATTCGCTTTCTTATTCAGATCAGACCGTCCGGCCTGCATCCGCTACATCAAGGAACATGGAGAGAAGGCTTTTGCCGAGGAAATGACGAAGCGCAAGTGTCAGACAATTAAGAGAAACTTTCACTATTAATTGCAGACTGGCAAAAAATAATCAGGCCTTGAAAGAGTAATCTTTCAAGGCCTGATTACAAGAAGTTGGACTACCAGGATTCGAACCTGGACAAACAGAACCAAAACCTGTTGTGCTACCATTACACCATAGTCCAAACTTATGCGCTTTCTGTTAAAAAGCGGTGCAAAGATAGAGGTCTGTACCGAAATATCCAAATATTCCGGGACTATTTTTTTATTCTCTCTTTATTTGACGATAATCAGGTAGTAGTTTTTCTTTCCGCGCTGCACCAATAAATACTTTCCGTCCAGCAAATCGGCTGCTGTAATCGTTTGGTCGAAAGCGGTTAGCTTCTCTTTGTTCAAGGAAACACCGCCACCTTGCACCAGTTTGCGCATCTCGCCTTTGGAGGCGAATACAGCCGCATTATCCACAAAGAAGTCCACAGCCTTTACGCCGGCCGACAGTGCGTCGCGAGACACCTCGAACTGGGGAACGCCTTCGAACACAGCCAGCAACGTGTCTTCGTCCAACTTCTTCAAGGCCTCGGAAGTGGCATTGCCGAAGAGGATGTTTGAGGCATCTACCGCGGCATTGTAGTCTTCTTCGGAGTGCACCATGATGGTGACTTCTTTTGCCAGACGCTTTTGAAGCGCACGCAAGTGAGGGGCTTCGGCATGTTCCGTTGTCAAGGCTTCTATCTCTTCTTTCGACAATGAGGTGAAAATCTTGATATAACGTGCCGCATCTTCGTCACTGACGTTGAGCCAGAACTGATAGAATTTGTAAGGAGAGGTGTAGCGGGGATCGAGCCAAACATTCCCTGATTCTGTCTTTCCGAACTTGCCGCCATCGGCTTTCGTAATCAACGGACAAGTCAAGGCAAACACTTCACCGCCATTGGTACGGCGAATCAGTTCGGCGCCGGTAGTGATGTTGCCCCATTGGTCCGAACCGCCCATCTGGAGCTTGCAGCCTCTGGTTTCATATAAATGCAGAAAATCGTAGCCTTGCAACAGTTGATAAGTGAATTCCGTGAACGAAAGACCGTCGCGTGCTTCACCGTTCAGACGTTTCTGTACGGATTCCTTTGCCATCATGTAGTTCACGGTGATGTGCTTGCCTACATTGCGGGCAAAATCAAGGAAAGTGAAGTCCTTCATCCAGTCATAGTTGTTCACCAGTTCCGCCCTGTTGGGAGCGTCGCTCTCAAAATCGAGAAACTTGGCCAGTTGCTTCTTGATGCATTCCTGATTGTGACGGAGGGTTTCTTCGTCCAGCAAGTTGCGTTCGGCCGATTTGCCCGAAGGGTCGCCTATCATACCGGTTGCACCTCCCACAAGTGCCAAAGGCTTGTGTCCGCAACGCTGGAAATGGCGCAACATCATCACTCCGCATAGGTGACCGATGTGCAAAGAATCGGCAGTAGGGTCGATGCCTACATAAGCCGTAACCTGTTCCTTAGCCAATAATTCTTCGGTGCCCGGCATCATCGTGTGCACCATTCCACGCCATTTTAGTTCTTCTACAAAATTCATCGAATGATTGTCTTTATTAATTATTTTCGCAAAAGTACGACACTTTATTGAAGAAACAAACTCTTATTGTTTAAAAAAGAGTTTGATAACATTTTCTTCCACAGAGTTTTTGAGTTCAGAGGAGGGGACACCTCGCACGGCAGCAGCCCGTGCATACAGCTCGTCAATGGAGACATCGCTTTCGTCCGTTTCGATGAACAATCGGTGGGCCGGCATCAGACGAAGCGCCTCCTCCCGGTATTTCTCTCCGAATGAAAGGAAGAAGCCGTGTCGCAGATATTCTTCGGCAAGTGCCGCCTTGCCACGGAAGCCGTGAATAATCCACGGATTGGTAGGACGCAAGGTGTGCTTCAGTGCCAACAGCTCGTCGGTGGCTCTCACCAGATGAATAACCAAAGGTTTGTCTGCCTCCATTGCCAAGCGAGCCTGACGTTCGAACACTTCCAGCTGCAAGGTCATGGGTGCGTCTGCCAGCTTGTCCAGTCCTGCCTCGCCCACAGCCAATACGAGGGGATGGCACACCTGCGTCTCAAGACGATTCATGCGTTCGCTCACGATGAGATTTGGGGTAGGGGAATTATTCCGGCAAGCAGAGGGTGCGGTGATGCTCCAAGGGTGTATCCCGACCGAGTACCATCCTTCTTTCTGCGGAAGAAATGTTTCGGGTTCGCAGTTTACGATTGCCTTTCCGGAGGTTTGCGGCAGCCGGTGCGTATGTATGTCGATAGGGATGTTCATGGCACGGGGTCATAACCGGAACCTCCCCAAGGATGGCAGCGCAGAATGCGTCTCACTGCCAGATAAAGCCCTTTGAAAGGTCCGTGTTTCTTGATGGCCTCCACGGCATATTGCGAGCAGGTGGGAGTGAAACGGCATGATGGGGAGGTCATGGGCGAGATGAACTTCTGATAAAAATAAATGGGAAGCAACAGCAGATATGAAAGCGCTCTTTTCATGGCTCCGAGGTCGTTACTTTCTCGGCAATGCGTGCCAAGGCCGTCTTTACGCGGTTTTCAATGACAGAAGAATCCTCCGGGCGATCGGAAAGATAGATGAAGGCAATGGCCAGACGGCATTGTTTTTCGGCCAGCACGCTCAGCAACTTGTGCTTGTTGACGCGATAGGCTTCGCGTATCTGGCGTTTCACACGGTTGCGTTTCACCGCGCGCTTGAAACGGCGTTTTGAAACGCTGACCAAGATGGAAGCGGTAGCCTCCAGTTCCTCTACCTGCAGATACACCACGCGCAAAGGGAAAATAGAAAACGAATGCGAGCCGCCCGCAAACATCTTCTCTATCACTTTCTTTTTATCCAACCTTTCGGATTTACGCAGGGTATTTGCCACTTTTTTTAGAATTACAATAGGTTATAAAATCAAATTACGAACCATGAATTACGCATGCACGATTGTCTTCACACACTATGCCGCCGTAATCTGTGGTTCGTAATCTGTTATCCGTAACAATGAGGGTTACTTCCCTTTGTTGTTCTCTTTGATAAACATATCGAGTGCCGCCGTCATCGAAGGTGCTTGTACGCTGGGAGCTTCCAAATCCAGACGAAGTCCGGCGTCGCGGACAGCCTGTGCCGTGGTAGAACCGAACGTGCCGATTTTGATTTCTTTTTGGTCAAAATCAGGGAAATTCTTTTTCAAAGAGGTTACACCCGCCGGACTGAAGAATACCAGCATGTCATAGTCGAACGCTTCGTCTGCCCCGAAGTCGTTGCTGACGGTGCGATACATCACCGCTTCGCTATGTTGAATCTTGTGCTTGTCCAGTATGTTCTTGATGTCATCATTATGTACATCCGACATGGGTACCAAGTACTTTTCCGTTTTGTGCTTTACGATGGCCGGTATCAAATCGTCTATTTTTCCTGTACTGCCAAAGAAGATTTTACGCTTGCGATATTGCACATACTTCTGTATATACAAAGCAACAGCCTCCGTCACACAAAAGTACTTCATGGTTTCGGGGATTGTTACGCGTAACTCGCCGCAAAGATGAAAAAAATGGTCGATAGCATGACGCGAAGTGAAAATAACGGCGGTATGATCGAGGATCGCAACTTTCTGCTGTCTGAATTCTTTCGCTGAAAGGCTCTCCACTTTGATGAACGGGCGAAAATCTATTTTCACACCGTACTTTTCGGCGATGTCGTAGTAGGGAGATTTCTCCGATGCCGGTTTAGGCTGCGACACAAGTACTTTCTTAATTTTCAACGTCCTAAAATTTTATTATCAAATAATCGTTTAATTGCACCATGCCTTGATATAAAACCAGACAAGGGATGATTTCAAGGGCACAAAAGTATAAAATTAAAAGCAAACCGCCATGTAAATCATGACAAAAAAGCTTTATCCACTTGTAGAACATCAATATTTTAGCAAAAAAGACCAAAATGAGGCCGATTATTATTGCCGAATGCAGATTCAAATCAAAATAAACAATGAATAAACTAAACGGGAAGAGGGTAAAACCAAGATGATAAAGCAGCGTGGAATAAGATTCCAACCAAAGCGATGTGGTGCTTTCGTCAAAAAAAATCCAACCCAGTAAGGAGTAAAGCAGCCATTTCGTCACCAGATAAAAAATACATATCCCGATATATATGCTTAGCAAGATTCCGGGATAAATATGATGTACAAGTTCCGGTTGAGCGTCATTGAAATAATTGAAGATGCACACGCCGCCAAGCACGCAAGTTTGCAGAATCAGCAACAACATATAGCGCATGTCGGCTGCCGTGGAAGTAGCGAATATGCTGGTGCGTTCGCGATGAAGCAGAAAGTCTTTCACTAACTGAAACAGGAACTTGCGGCTGCGAGACAGGACATAAGCCGACAGGAAGAAGCAACACAAAAGGATAACGGTGATGCCGTCGTCCATCCGCGGAGAATATGGAAGGGGAATTCCTCCTGTTACCCCCGTTGCCCAAGCCATCAACATCCCTATCATATCGCGGCGAATTTACGGATGGAAGCATCCCATAACGGCAGTGTATGTATCAGTTCGATTGCCTCTTGCGGTGTTTGTACCGTGTGCCAGATGGCGCCGTGCTGCGTACGCATGAAGTTTTCTTCCACCGCTTTGCCGAGCATATCGAGCAGAGGGTCGAAGTAGTTCTTGGTGTTCAGGATGACAATCGGGTTCAGATACAGCCCCAGTTGTTTCCAAGTGATGATTTCCAGCAGTTCTTCCAATGTGCCGCATCCGCCGGGCAGTGCAATGACGGCATCGCTCAGGTCGGCCATCGTTCTCTTTCGTTCGTGCATGCTTTCTACCTCGACGAGCTGTGTGAGTCCCGTATGATGCCATCCTTGTTCCACCATGAACCGGGGAATGACGCCCGTCACTTCTCCTCCCGCACGAAGTGCGGCATCCGATACGGCCGACATCAGCCCCATGTTTCCCGCTCCGTTAATCAGGCGGAGATGCTTCCTGCCCAGCAAAGTGCCCAGCTCGCGGGCGGCATCGAAATAAACAGGGTCTATCTTTGTGCTCGATGCACAATATACGCATACGGAATCTATCTTATTCATCGTTTTTTTCCAACCTTTTTTGCAGATACTGCAAAGGTACATGATTTCAAGAAAATCTGAAACGATCCGGAGTATCGTGTATGGATTCTAATTTCAGTTTTTGTTGGCACGTTTGCGCTCCGTTTCATCCAGAATCACCTTGCGCATGCGCATGGATTTCGGAGTGACTTCTACATACTCGTCTTCCTTGATGTATTCCAGTGCCTCTTCCAAAGAGAATTGAACGGGCGGAATCAGGCGGGCCTTTTCATCGGAACCGCTGGCACGCATGTTTGTCAGTTTCTTGGACTTCGTGACGTTCACCACCAAGTCGTTGTCGTGCGAATGCTCGCCCACTACCTGACCGGCATATACTTCATCTTGCGGGAAGATGAAGAACTTGCCGCGATCCTGCAACTTGTCGATGGCATAGGCGAAAGCCGTGCCTGCCTCCATGGCAATCATGGAGCCGTTGGTGCGGCGTTCTATCTCGCCTTTATACGGTTGGTATTCTTTGAAGCGGTGTGCCATGATGGCTTCACCGGCCGAAGCGGTCAGCACGTTCGTGCGCAGGCCGATGATGCCGCGCGAGGGCATGTTGAATTCAAGGTTGACACGTTCGCCGGTACTCTCCATTTTCACCATTTCACCTTTACGGCGCGTCACCATGTCAATCATCTTGCTGGAGTATTCTTCGGGCACATTGATGGTCAACTCTTCGATAGGTTCGCATCTCACGCCGTCTATCTCCTTGAAGATAACCTGCGGCTGGCCCACTTGCAATTCGTATCCTTCGCGGCGCATGGTTTCAATCAGCACGGACAGATGGAGCACGCCGCGGCCAGAAACAACCCACTTGCCGTCTTCCTCGCTCTTGTTTACGCGGAGCGCAAGGTTCTTGTCCAGCTCTTTCATCAAGCGGTCGTGTATGTGGCGTGAAGTGACGAACTTGCCTTCTTTGCCGAAGAACGGAGAATCGTTGATGGTGAAAAGCATGCTCATGGTAGGTTCGTCGATGGCGATAGGCGGCAATGCCTCCGGATTCTCGTAATCGCATACGGTATCTCCGATTTCAAAGCCCTCTATGCCTACCAGTGCGCAGATGTCGCCGGAAGATACTTCCTGCACTTTCACGCGTCCCATGCCCTCGAAGGTGTGCAGCTCTTTGATTTTAGACTTCAACACCTTTCCGTCACGCTTCACCAAAGAAACATTCATGCCCTCCTTCAATGTGCCGCGGTGCACACGTCCCACGGCAATACGTCCGGTATAAGAAGAATAGTCCAAAGAGGTTACCAACATTTGCGGCGTACCTTCCAATTGCTCGGGAGCGGGGATATTCTCCAAGATGCAGTCCAGCAACGGATAGATGTTGTCGGTGGGATGCTGCCAGTCCGTACTCATCCAGTTGTTCTTGGCCGAGCCATAGACAACGGGGAAGTCCAGCTGTTCTTCGGTAGCATCCAAGCTGAACATCAAGTCGAACACCATTTCATAGACCTCTTCGGGGCGGCAGTTCGGTTTGTCCACCTTGTTCACCACCACGATAGGCTTCAATCCGATTTGCAAAGCCTTCTGGAGCACGAAGCGCGTTTGCGGCATAGGGCCTTCAAAGGCATCTACGAGCAAAATGCATCCGTCCGCCATATTCAGCACGCGCTCCACTTCGCCTCCGAAGTCGCTGTGTCCCGGAGTGTCGATGATGTTAATCTTGGTGTCTTTATAATTGATAGAGACGTTTTTGGAAAGAATCGTTATACCTCGTTCACGTTCAAGGTCGTTGTTATCCAGCATTAATTCACCTGTGCTTTGGTTACTTCGGAAGAGGTTTCCGGCCAGAAGCATCTTGTCAACGAGCGTTGTTTTCCCATGGTCCACATGGGCAATAATTGCAATGTTCCTAATGTTTTGCATATAATACCTATTAATTAAGGCAAAGACAGGCTATGCAGAAAGCCGATACGATTTCATTTGCCGTTCGCATCCATGCGGCCTGTTTTTGCGGTGCAAAGGTAAGAATTTTGCATCATATATGCAGATACATAGAAGAAAAAAGCTGAATATCATTGCAATATAAAAGATTATATCTATCTTTGCAGCCCCGAAAGGGAATAATCATAATAACTTTTTAATTAAACAACTATGTATTTAGACGCTGCTAAAAAGCAAGAAATCTTCGGCAAATACGGAAAGTCTAACTCTGATACTGGATCAGCCGAGTCTCAGATAGCATTGTTTTCCTACCGTATTGCCCACCTGACTGAGCACCTGAAGCTCAACAGAAAAGATTATAGCACTGAAAGAGCTTTGACTATGTTGGTAGGTAAACGCCGTGCGTTGCTCAACTACCTGAAAGACCGCGACATCGAACGCTATCGTGCCATCGTCAAAGAACTTGGCTTGCGTAAGTAATTCTACTTGCGACGAAAGCATTAAGAAAGGGAAATTCTCGAAAAGAGGGTTTCCCTTTTTGTTTGCATAAAAGAAATGTGTAACTTTGTTTCTATGAAACAGAAAATATCAGCAGCTAATCACTCGGTAGCAATCTTTTTCCTTTTGATACTGCTATCGTTTGGCCTCGGATATCGCAACTATTCGCAAATGAAACTGCGCATAATCTCCGACTTGAATCAGGCACTGAGACATACCGTATTACAGCATAAAGGGAAGTGGTTGGAGGTAGATACCATTCAGACCTATTCCAAATTGCAGGAGGCAATGGGAGCTCCCATTTTCATAAACAGTTCCAACGCCACTTTTTCCGAAGCATTGTCCATAACCGAATTGAAAGATGTATCCGGACTCTCTTTGCACATTTTGAAAAAGAACGACCCGAATGGAACATTCAACGAGTTTTCTGCCGGATATCTCGTCAGCGACACTTTAGTATGGCTTTCCGCCGCATCCGATACTTCAGAGCTGACACTTTCTTTCCGGGGATATGCCCGCTGTCCGGCCACAATGCTGTTCGGCTTATCTCAACAGACAATACCGGCGATATTGCTATTGGCTGCACTGTTATGGGGTGGGTTTGCTTTCTTTCGTCTCCGGAATGCACGAAACAATAATGACAAGAAACGTCGGAAAGAGCTTATTACTTTCGGTAATCTGTCGCTCTCTCTCCAAGAGACCTGTTTCTACAACGAACAACAAGGCAGACTGAAGTTGACTCCCATGCAGTATACATTAATGGAGATGTTTTTCCTTTCCTCCTCTCATCTGCTTTCCAAGCCCGACATCTGCCAATCTCTATGGCCGGGAAAAGAGAATGCGGAAGAAACGCTCTATACATTGATACGACGCCTGAAGCCCATTATTGAAGAAAACAGCAACTTAAAAATAACGACAGACCGTGGGCGTGCCTATGGGCTGGAGATAAGAGGTTGAACGCTGCAAACGGCATTGTCAGTCTGTTGTCAGGCAAATGTCAGATACTTATCCGCTTTCTGTTTCTTGCCTCCTCATGGAAAGCAGATACCTTCGTGTCCCGGAATCAAACGATAATCGGAACATGAAACAGATGGTATACCTTTTTATTCTGCTCTTGATGGGTACTGTGGCAACAAGTGCGCAAAGCAACTCCTCACGACTTTCCGTTCGAGGCAGAATTCTGAATGAGGAACGACAACCGATAGAATTTGCCAACATCGTTCTTCTTTCGACCGACTCCATTTTTATAGAAGGCACTTGTAGCCGTAGTGACGGGAGTTTCGAGATAGTTCCGCCAACTCACGAGGAATATCTACTGCAAATCACCTCCATCGGCTATAAATCTCTCTGCCGTTCATGCCGTAACGGGGATACGGGCGACTGGATACTGGAAGCGGATGCCATAATGCTTGCAGAAACCGTTGTCGAGGCACAGCGTCCTGTTTTCAGGCTGAAAGGCGGGAAGTTAGAAACGAACGTACAACAGTCTCTGCTCGCTTCTCTGAACAATGCCAACGATGTGTTGAAACATATCCCCGGACTGCGTCATTCCGACGAGGGTTATACCGTCTTCGGCAAAGGTACACCTATTATATATATAGACCATCGGCTCTTGCAAGACAATTCTGAACTGGAACGTCTCTCGGCCGCCGACATTGAGAAAGTGGAACTAATTACCAATCCCGGTGCGGAATACAATGCCACTGTAAATGCCGTTGTGCGCATCCGCACCGTAAGGGGCAGGGAAAACGGCTTCGGCGGTAACGTCCGCGCAAGCATCACACGACGCAGACGCACCACTCATTACGAACAAATCAACCTGAACTATCAGAAGAAAGGGCTTTCGCTGCTGGGCATGCTATATGCCCGATATGAAAATACCTTGCGGCATCAGGAAGTGCGATACCAAATACCGTCCGAAGTAGACTGGGACATCAACAGCCAAGCTCATTTGCATCATAAAGGTTTGATGGGCGGCGGAAAAGCAAGTGTCAGTTATGACTTCAGCTCCCGGCACAGTCTCGGCGCTTCGTATGAGTTTCACCGCACTCCCGACTTTCATACCGGCAACAGCTCGGAATATACCGTCAAGGAAGATGGGAAACCGGTAGACCGTACCGGCCACTCTTCTGAGAATTTGGAGCAAGACAGCAAACATCAAGTGAACGCTTATTATCAAGGTTCTTTAAAACAACTTCAAGTCAATCTTACGACGGATTTCGTATATGGCAAAACCTATAACCGTCAGGAAGCGCAAGAAGTCAGTCGGATGGAGGACTATCGCAACATTAGTTCTTTCAATCGTGCCGACAACCGTCTCTATGCTGCCAGACTGCTTCTGACGCATCCCCTGTGGAAAGGCGAGTTGAAGGCCGGTGCAGACTACACGTTCATCCGACGTAACGATCGGTTCCTGAACTTACAAGGCGTTCTTCCCGATACGGACAGCAGAATTGACGAAAGCAAAACAGCCGCCTTCGCCGAGTATTTCCTTGCATTCGGAAAAGTCAGCCTGCTTGCCGGACTGCGTTTCGAGCATGCCGTATCGGAGTATTGGAAACAAGGTGAGTTCATTTCTGGACAAAGTCGTACTTACAATGACTGGTGTCCCAACTTTTCCGTAGATTTTCCCATAGGCAAAACGCAAGCCAACTTCAGCTATACGGTTAAAAGCAACCGCCCCACTTTTTTTCAGTTGCGCAGCACTCTCAGCTACAACAACCGCTTTATCTACGAGGGAGGCAATCCGTTGCTTACTCCCGAAACAAATCACGATATGCAGTTCAGCGCTCTCTATAAATGGATGCAGTTCAGCATCAGTTACAAATATCGTCGTAATGCCATTGCCTTCATGACTAAAGAATATGCGGAAAATCCGAATGTGGTTATCTTCACTACCGAAAACTTCAAACGGATGCAATATCTCACCGCTTCTATCCACCTCTCACCCGCACTCGGCATCTGGAGACCCGAATTCGGCATCTATTTCGGACAGCCCTTTTTCAAAGTCACCAATCAAGGAGCTACCAAAAACATGAACCGTTGCAGCGGTTACTTCCTTTGGCAAAACAGCCTGAATCTGCCAGGCGGATGGATTCTGTCTTTAGATGCCGATTATCAGAGCGAAGGCAACTTCGGCCCCACATTGCAAGGTTCTTATTGGGGGATGGATGCAGGGCTTCGCAAAATGTTCCTGAATAAGAGGTTGAACTTCAACCTGCAAATCAATGATTTATGGAAATCACGTCACGGTTCTCTCATGTTGTTCGGTCCTCGGCTGACTTACACCAAAAAGGCAAATCCCGACTCGCGCAGTCTCTCGTTGAGTCTGAGCTATAGCTTCAATGCTGTAGGTAAGGCTTATAAAGGGAAACATGTATCGGATGAGGATTTAAAAAGATTGTAAAGCCGGTTTTGAGATAATCTTACCTAAGTTCGGGATAGGCTGTTCCTTTTGCTGAAGATGAGGGGCTGCATCCTGTCGGGCGGATACTTCCTGAATGCACCGGTTTACGGCGGTCAGGCAGAAGAGAGCCTTTTAGGCCAGCCGCCCTTGCCCTGTTTTGACAGCTGCGATCCTTTGTCGTGACAGAGGCACGTGTCCAAGCCGACAGACACAAGTGCCTGACAAGGCAGGATTAAACACCTGATAACCAATGGAATTTGGCTTTAAAACATAAGTCTCCGTGTGAGGTTATCACCCTGCTTCTTATCCTGAACTCAGGTAATCTTTAAAAAGATCAAATAAAAGAGGATGTGCCATTTCCTGACACATCCTCTGCTTTGAGTGATAGAGTCTGTTTTATGACGAATGGCTCAAGTATATTCGAACATCAAACAGCTTCTCAATTAAAATCGTTTTTCCTTTATCTTTCGGCATGTCCACCACCCATAGTCGGCCAATAGATGTTCTGGTAGAGGTTGCTTGTTTCCACTTTCTTATCCGGAGAGGCCAGACGCAAATCCTCGTTTCCGATGGGATAGAGATAATATGCCTCGTGCCAAATATAACCATCGCGCAGTTCGTTGGTGCTTTGCATGCTTCGGCTGTAGGGACGCAGATAAATGCTCAGTTCCTTGCCCGAAACAATGGCTTCGGCTGAACCGTCGGCTTTCAAATCACCGTATTTCTTGTAAGCTTCGGTCCAGAAGTTGATACCTTCGGGAATCCATTTGGTAGTAATCATGCGGTCGAAAGCGCGCCAGCGTATCAGGTCAGGAAAGCGTTGTCCTTCGCTGAAGAGTTCAGCCATGCGTTCACGACGTATGTTGTAGAGTGTCTTGTCTACCATTGCCGTACCGGAATAGACAGCAAAGTCGTTTTCCTTCGCCAGATCGGTGGCAGTAATCGTGGCGTCGATGTCCGTGTTTACCCCTGCACGTGCACGCAGCTTCTGCCAGTAGGTTCTGGCTGTGGCATCCAAAGTCTTGTTCAGTTCATAGGAAGCCTCCATATAGTTCAGAAGCGCTTCGGCAGAACGGAAAATAGGACAAGCATTGGTACCCCGGCGTTCGTCATTCTCTGTCTGGTTATAGTCATAAGTATAGTACTTGCGCGGCTGGTAACCGGTGATGGCACGCTTCTCGCTTACGCCTGTGGTAATATCGGGCTTGATGAAGGGAGTACCGACAGTGGGAGCCTTCGGATCGGAATCGAGCATGTCGCTCTCTCCCCATACGAAGAGTTGCAGGCGTTCGTCGCGTCCGGCTTTGGCATTGTCAATTGATACGTCGCCTTTGTATGTATTGTCAGCATAGATGGGAAGCCCGTTCTTTGTCAGGAAAGTCTCGACAAAAGTGCGGGTATAACCGTCGGCGCATCCTATTTTGACGCGGTAAGGAACTCCGTTCTTGATGTTCTGCGCTGAGCTGTACTCTTTCCACAGCAATACTTCAGGCACATTGGCCAATGAAGGCTGGCTGTACATCTCGAAGTAACTGTTCCATCCGTAAACGGTTCCGCTTTCAGGATTCATCGCGTGAGAGTTCTCCGTCAGTTGCGCGTTGTCTGCCACTTGCTTTGCGGCATTCATCGCTTCGGTCAGGAAGAAGCGCACTTCGGCGTCGATGTCGAAAGACTTCCCGCTGTTGTACGACATCTTGGCTCCCGGCCAGTTCGCATCGCCCGGCACACGTCCTGAACCTTTGTGATATTTCTCGAATGTTCCTTCAAAAAGAGCTACTCTCGATTTGAACAACAAAGCTGTCTCCTTGTTGATGCGCTGCCCTTTGAATTTTCCACGCTCGGCGAGGAAGCCGATGGCTTTGTCCAAATCTGCAAGGATGAAGCGTGCCACTTCGTTGCGCGGAGCCCGCTTGCTGGCTTCTATGATAGCCGCATCGTTATCTTCCAAGACAGTAGTAATGATGGGCAGGTCGCCGTATTTGACCATCGTATTGAAGTAGTTGACGGCTCTCAGAAAATAGGCTTCGCCGATGTAGTTGCGGATAAGGGCGTCGTCACCGCTGATTTTCTTGGCTTCATAAGCCGGAAGGGCTCTTTCGAGGAAATAGTTGCAGACACGGAAGTTGCCATAGTAGCCTTGCAGATTCTTTCCGGCAGATACTTCCCAATGGTCATTGGCGAAGAGTGTCGTATTTCCGCTTACATCCTGCACGAAAATGTCGGTGTTACGGTCGGAGCGTGCCAGACCGTCGTTCCATGAATTTACGTCGTGGTACATGTTGCCGTTGAAAGGCAATTGCAGGAAAGCATTGTAGTAGCTGTTCAAGTATGAAGCCAGCTGGTCGGCATTGTTGTAGTAGGATTCGGGTGTAATCTGGCTTACCGGATCCATATCTAACAGATCGTCGCACGAGGTGGCGGCCACAGAGGCAACACCTAACATTGCGTACAGACTTAGATTTTTTATATTGATTTTCATAATGTTTTTACTTTAGATGATTAAAAACTGAGATTTACACCCACGGAAATGGTTCTTTGCAACGGATAGGTTTTGGCCGCTCCCCAACCTTCGTCTCCGTAACTTCCGAACACTTCGGGGTCGTAAATGCTGGAAAGGCCGGTGAGGGTGAACAAGTTGTCGCACGACACATAGATACGGCAGTTACTCAAACCGGCAGGCCGTAAGACAGACTGCGGCAACGAGTAGCCGAACTGGATGTTCTTGCAACGGATGTAAGAAGCATCTTGCAGGTAACGGGTCTGTGTAACATGGTTCTTCCAAATGCCTCCGAAATAGGGTTTGGGGTAATAAGCGTTGGTATTTTCAGGTGTCCAGTAGTCCATGTGCTCTTTAAAGGCTGCACTTTGCCACATGTTACCCACTGCTCCCCAGAAATAAGGATCGTTCGAACCGAAATGCCAGTCACGCTTCAGCACACCTTGGAAGAATATGGAGAAATCGAAACCTTTCCATGCAGCATCCAAATTAAGCCCCAAACGATAGCGCGGTGTAGAGTTTCCGATGCGCTTCAAATCGCCGTGGTCGTCTAACGTATTGTTTCCGCTGTTCACGATGCCTTCGTCAAGAACTTTGCCTTTGTCATCCTTACGATCTACAAGGTTCTTGTACATCACGTCGCCTGCACCCCAATTACCTCCCCAATTGGGTTTGTTTTTGCCCAGCCATTCTGTCATTTCAGCATCGGTATTGGCAATGCCTTCAGTTTCGTATCCCCAAATTTCATTGAGGTATTTTCCGTCGTAATAGCTGTAAATATCTCCTGTTTCATTGGGATATCGAAGTATCTTGGAACGTGAATCGGAAAGATTGAAACGTGCACCATACTTGAAGTTCTTTATTTGGTCGCGCCAGCTTATTTCCAACTCCCAACCGGTGGTACGCATATCGCAGTTATTGGTCTTGGGAGCATCAGTACCTAATACGGAGCCTAATCTTGGAGCAGGGCCTATCATGTCTTTGGTTGTACGACTGTACCAATCGAACGAACCCGTCAGACGATTGTTGAAAGCGGCCCAATCCAAACCAACATCCCATGTCTCTACTGTTTCCCATGTCATGCTGCTGTTGACGATGCCGGGGATATAAGCCGTATTGGGTTTTTCACCGTTGATAAGCCAACCACCGCTTGCCGAGGAGATGCTTTGCTGCTGATAGAAAGGATACCAATCCCAGAAGCTCCAATAGTTAGAGCTGGTGTTGCCCAACTGTCCCCAAGAAGCACGGAGTTTCAGCAGGCTGATGTCATCGGTCAGTTTCTCGAAGAATTCTTCGCGCGCAATATTATATCCCACAGAGAAAGAAGGGAACCAAGCCCAACGTTTGTCGGCTACAAAACGTGAAGAACCGTCGTAACGAATGTTGGCCTCAAAGAGATATTTGCCATCGTAGTCATAGTTCAAACGGCCAAAGTAACCCGCCGTAGCACGATTCCAATAAGAATCGCCATTCTTTTTATCCTTTTGTGCCTGGCTCAAGTAAGGTTTCTCCGAAGTCGTCAAATCGGTACCGCTGCCCCACATGCCATCCTGATCATAGCGTTCGTAGTTGACACCTACCAGCAGCTTGCCATTGTGCTTACCGAAGCTGCGTGTATAGTCGGAATACACATTGACTGCGTAATAATTCTGACGGAAACGTTCGTCGGAAACCGTCGTTGTTGAACCATAACCGCTATCGCGCTTAAACGGTGTATTGTCTGTATAATAGTGGTATACCGGAATGCGATAGCGAGTATATTTCTCATTCTGAGTCCGCATAGCACCCTCGGCATAGATGTTCCACCCTGCAATCGGATTGAAAGTGAACTTCACCTGCTGGGTGAAATGATCCTTGTGCTCCTGATAGATACCGCCGTCTTCCAGCTCGGCGATTTCCATACCCTCGGACCAGTGTCCGTTAGGATCCTTGACCGGACAGGTAGGCCAGCGACGTGCGATATTATGGAAGAAGAGCCCCGTGAGGTACTGAGGTTTTTCGAAGTCGGTACGTATCCATTTGGTGGAGTATTCCAATCGTACCCATTTGGCCAGTTCGGCAGAGAGTTTACTATTCATGGTGTAGCGGTTCAGTTCGTCGTGTCCGTGGCGGATGAGTCCGTCCTGATTAAGGATACTTCCGCTAATCGACCAATTGAACTTCTCTGTTCCTCCGCTTAGGCTGAGGTTGTGCTGAGTGGAAGGCACATTTTTCTTGTAGAACTCTTTGAACCAGTCGGTATTGGCAAAGGCTCCGGTATAGTCTCTCCACTTCTTGTTGGTTGGGTCGGCTATCGTACCGTAATATTCGGGCTTGGTGGGATCCGTGTACTCACCGCGTTGGAATTTCTGTATCCGTTCCAACGTTTCCTCGTCAAACTGGTTGGAACCTCCGGCATTGACAGAAGCCCGGTTGAAGTAAGTAGCAAAAGAATAAGAATCTACCATCTCCGGAATTTGGGTGGCAGTACTGAAGCGAACGTCGCCCGAATAATTCACTTTTACCTTTCCGGCTTTACCGCTCTTGGTCGTAATGAGGATAACACCGAATGCGGCTCTCGAACCATAGATGGAAGCAGATGCGGCGTCTTTTAAGACGGAGACGGATTCAATATCGTTCGGATTGAGCGTATTCATGTTACCTTCGATGCCGTCAATCAGAATCAATGGGCTATCCACTGAACCGTCGCCGATAGTACCTGTACCGCGAATATTGATGCGCATCACGGTGTTCAAGTCGCCGCCACTGGAGCTGGTAGTCAAGTTTAGGCCCGGAATGGCTCCTTGCAGCGCCTGTGATACATTGGCTACGGGACGTGCCTCGATAGCGTCGGAATTGACCATGCTGACGGCTCCCGTCACATTGACTTTCTTCTGAGTACCGTAACCTACTACCACTACTTCGTCCAGCACTTTGCTGTCTTCTTTTAGGATGATGCTCAATGGAGTTCCCGTCCATTTGACTTCCTGTGTTTGGTAGCCTACAAATGAAATTTGGATGATACTTCCTTGCGCAACATTTCGGAGTGAGAAGCTGCCTTCGATGTCGGTAATCGTACCGTTTGAGCTTCCCTTTACTACAACGGAGGCGCCGATGATGGTTTCGCCCGTTCCGTCTTTTACGGTGCCGGAGCATGTGCCGTTTTGCTGAACGACTTCAAGGCTTGTTGTACCTGTTGCGAATGAGGTTTGGATACCTCCGCAATAAAGAGAGAGAATTACCCCCCCCCCATTTAAAAATTTTTAACATAACGATTAGGTTTTATTCATTTCGTTGAAAGCATCTAAAAAAAATATTTGAAACCATTCGGATGAACGCTCTTTTTTTAGTATGGGTTCGACGAAAAATTAAGTTAACGGCGTAAAGATAACTGTTTTTTTACAAAAAAAATATTTTTCTGGTAAATTTAAGAAAAAGTTTAGGAACTGATGACGTATCTTCTTCATTCTTGATATTCTACAAAATAATCATTGTATATTGAGAGAAAAAAGAGTTGCAACATACCGGATACCCCTCCATCTCCAAACACTCCCGAAGGAAAGCACCGCAATGAAAAAGGCTCTTGCATTATGAACCATATCAGGCGCGGACTTCACGAATCGGCACGGCTGTTCATTGACGAAATCCGTGAAATT
>Ga0129307_1000077_pt1 | contig 158703 bp, 140 predicted proteins | sample P1105metagenome_FD_94437 | JGI IMG/M metagenome (GOLD analysis project Ga0129307, IMG submission 94437) | Capybara group fecal microbial communities from Wisconsin, USA - P1105 metagenome | ecosystem: Host-associated > Mammals > Digestive system > Large intestine > Fecal | place: USA... | reverse complement strand
TGCCTTTCGGTGGGTAGCAAATCTGCATTGGTAAGGCACGCGACGGTAAACTTGCCATTCATTTCGGTGAGCGAGTTTACGAGCGACCTCGCGAACCGCCCGCAGGGGCACCCTGCCTTTCGGAGGTAGCAAATCTGCATTGGTAAGGCACGCGACGGTAAACTTGCCATTCATTTCGGTGAGCGAGTTTACGAGCGACCTCGCGAACCGCCCGCAGGGGCACCCTGCCTTTCGGCGGGGAACGGTCACAGGGCGGGACGTCGAGGACGCCGTCCCCTACATCAAAAGGCTGCCACAACCGTGACAGCCCTGTTTTACAGTATCAGCAGATTCAGTATCAGCAGCGGAGCAAGCAGTATCAGGCTTATCCCCGTGAAGGTCAGCAGGTAGAGCCCCGTCCGCGCAGTCGCGGTCTTGCGGTAGAACTGGAACGAGATAAGGCTCGCGAGCGAGGCGATTATCGTGCCGAGTCCGCCGAGGTCAACGCCGAGCAGGAGCTCCGTGCCCTTGTCGGTGAAGCCCGAGAGCATTACCGCTGCGGGGACGTTGCTTATCACCTGCGAGAGCAGCAGCGATATCACGAGCTCATTTCCCGCGAGCACGCTGCGGAAGAAGTCGTTCACCGCGTCTATGCGCGCGATGTTGCCGACGAATACGAAGAAGCAGAGGAAGGTCGCGAGCAGCGGATAGTCGGCTTTGAGAAGGAGTCCGCGGTCGAAGATGAGTGCGACAGCAACAGCCGCGATAAGGCACGCCCAATCGGGTACGACGCGGAAAACCGTCAGCAGGCAGACCGCGAACAGCGCCGTATAGCCAAGCATCGGCGCGAGTCTGAACTCCGTCTTTTTCTCGGCGGGAGCCTCGCACCTGTCCGCGGGAATGATGAGCGTCAGCAGCACCAGCACCACGAGGCTGACGATACCCGACGGGAGCATAGTCCGCACGAAATCCATCGCAGTGAGCCTGAATTCGTCGTAGATGTAGAGGTTCTGCGGGTTGCCGACGGGAGTGAGCATACTGCCGAGGTTGGCGGCGGCTGTCTCGAGGACTATCGTGCGTATGCGGAGCTTCTCGTCCTTGGCGCTCCCGAATATCATAAGGTTGAGCGGCACGAAGGTTATCAGTGCAACGTCATTGGTGACGAGCATTGACGAGAAGAAGCACAGCAGCACGAGAATGAGCGCGATACGGCGCGAGCTCCCCGCTTTTTTCAGCATTATATCGGTGGCGCGGTCGAAGATGCCGACGCTTCGGAAGCCCGCGACGGCTATCATCAGCGCGAACAGCTCGATGAGGACGGTGCGGTTGACGTAGCCGATGTACTGCTTATCGGGCGGCACGAAAAACATCGTGATCACCGCCGCGAGAAATGCGATAACGAGTACGGGCTGGGACTTGACGAATTTCAGCATTATAACTCCTTAAATAAAACGTGAACATAAGCACGGGCGCCGAAACGGCGCCCGCTGTAATGATTCTGTAAGCAGACCTTATTTCTTCATTGCTCTCTGAACAGCCTTGACTATCTCCACCAGCGGAATGATAACAACGGCGATGAGGAAGGCGTACAGGTAGTTCATACCGTCGAGCTTCACGAGCGAGAATATGCCGCGGAGCGCAGGGATAAAGAGTATCGGGATAATAAGCACGAACGAGAGCACGATTGAGAAAATGAGCATCTTGTTGTGGCTGTGCATAGCGAAGATTGACTTTCTGAGGCTGCGCATATTCCACGCGTGGAGCATCTCGCAGACCGAGAGCGTGATGAACGCCATAGTCGTGCCCGCCTCGGGAGATGTCTGAGCTCCGATGACGTAGGAGACGAGGGTGAGTACCGCGATAATGAAGCCCTGCCACAGGAGGTTGACTCCAAGACCGTCGGAGAAGATGTGCGAGTTGCTGCTTCTTGGCTTACGGTCCATGATACCGGGTTCAGCGGATTCCATACCGAGAGCGACAGCGGGGAAGCAGTCGGAGATGAGGTTAATCCACAGCAGGTGAACGGGGCCGAATATAGTGAACGAGCCGCCTGTCAGCCTGCCGAGACCGAGGGTCGCGACGAGTATGCAGAGCACCTCGCTGAGGTTGCTCGAGAGCAGGAACTGTATAGCCTTGCGGATATTGTCGTAGATACGTCTGCCCTCCTCGACAGCTCCGACGATGGTCGCGAAGTTGTCATCGGTGAGCACCATATCGGCAACGTTCTTGGTTACGTCGGTACCCGTAATGCCCATACCTACGCCGATATCTGCGCTCTTTATGGACGGAGCGTCGTTTACGCCGTCGCCAGTCATAGCGGTGGTCATATCCTTCTTGCGCCATGCGTTGACGATACGTACCTTGTGCTCGGGCTGAACGCGCGCGTAAACGCTGTAGTTCTGAACGGTGCTGTTGAACTCGTCATCGGGTATCTTCGAGAGCTCCGCGCCCGTGATAGCCTTCTGACCCTCGCCAAGGATACCGAGCTCCTTGGCGATAGCGACTGCGGTATCTCTGTGGTCGCCCGTTATCATAACGGGACGTATGCCCGCGGACTGGCAGAGCGCGATAGCAGGCTTTACCTCGGGACGAACGGGGTCTATCATACCCGTCATACCGATGTAGATGAGGTCGTGCTCAAGTGCGGCGGGCGAGCAGTCCTGCGGGAGCGCGTCGTACTCGCGGTAAGCCGCCATAAGTACACGAAGCGCCTTGTCCGCCATTGCCTTGTTCTCGGAGAGTATGTGCTCGCGGTCGTGGTCGTCCATATCGCGGACAGCACCGCCGTCGAATATGCGGGTGCAGTTGCCGAGGACAACGTCGGGAGCGCCCTTTGTGTACTGTATATAGCCGTTTTCGGTCTTGTGAACGGTGGACATCATCTTGCGCATCGAATCGAACGGAGCCTCAGCCTCGCGGGGAGTCTCCTCCTCGAGCTTGTACTTCTTGAGCCCGCTCTTGTTAGCGTAGGCAACGAGAGCTGCCTCTGTAGGCTCGCCCGCAACGGTGTCGTCGGAGTTGAGCTGCGCGTCGCAGCAGAGCGCCATAGCACGCGCGAGCAGGAGCTTGTCGCTCGTGCTCTCCTCAACGACTGTCATCTTGTTCTGCGTGAGAGTACCTGTCTTGTCGGAGCATATTACCTGCGCACAGCCGAGCGCCTCAACAGCGGTGAGGCGGCGGATAACAGCTCCGCGCTTGGACATATTCGTTACGCCAATCGAAAGCACCACGGTGACAACAGCCGCGAGTCCCTCGGGGATAGCCGCAACTGCAAGGCTGACAGCTATCATAAAGGCGTTGAGGAAGTCGGGAAGGGTGATAGTGCCGTTCTTGACAAGCATCTGTATCACGCTGATTATAAGGATTATCACGCATATAATAAGTACAGCCACAGACAGTATCTTGCTGAGCTGTGTGAGGCTCTTCTGGAGCGGAGTCTCGTCGTCCTCGGCATTGGCGATAGCTCCCGCTATCTTGCCCATTTCTGTCTGCATTCCCGTTGCGACTACAACGGCTTCGGCACGTCCGTAGGCGACGCTGCTGCCCATATAAAGCATATTTTTGCGGTCGCCGAGCGGTACCTCCTCGCCCGTGAGGACGTCGCTGCACTTGTCACAGGGTACGCTCTCGCCCGTGAGTGCGGACTCCTCTGCCTTGAGAGCCGCCGCTTCGAGGATTCGGCAGTCCGCGGGGACGTTGTCGCCCGCCTCAAGAGCTACCACGTCGCCGACAACGAGCTCGGAGCTCGGTATCACTACGAGCTCACCCGAGCGGAAGACCTTGCTCTGAGCGGCGCTCATGGCTTGGAGAGCCTCAATGGCGGATTCGGCTTTATTTTCCTGATATACGCCGAGAACAGCGTTTGCTATTACAACGAACAGGATAATGAACACATCGGCTTCGAGCTTGCCCTCGGAAATAATGCCCGTTACCGCGGAAATAGCCGCCGCGGCTATGAGGACGAGTATCATCGGGTTCTTGAACTGCTCGATGAAACGCGCTATCAGCGTGGGCTTGGGAGGCGAGTCAAGCTTGTTCTGACCGTTCTCTGCGAGCCTCTTTGCGGCTTCGTCGGCAGTCAGACCCGTAGCGGAGCTCTTTACCTCCGCAAGAACGGAGTCGGTAGATTCAAGATAGTGTTTCATATTTTTCCCCTTTCGCAAGAAAGAATGATTTGCTCAAAACAGTATAATTATACCACACTCTTGCCAAAAAGGCAAGACTTCTTTAAAAAGAACTCAGGGCTCGCGGCTCGCCCGCGTTATGATACTATCTGATACCCCAGATATTCTCCGCATAGTCGGCGATAGTTCTGTCGGAGCTGAACTTGCCCGCATTGCACATATTGAGCCACTGCTTCCGCGCGAATGCATTTCTGTCGGAGGCGTAGTCGTATATGCAGCGGAGCTTTGTCTCCACGTAGCTTCTGAGGTCGCCGAGGAGGTAATAGTGGTCGGGAGCGTGCCAGCTCGCGCCGTCGAGCAGGGACATATACAGCTCGCGGAAGTCGCCGCTGCCGCCGTCGGAGACTGTGCCGTCGATGAGGGACGATACCACGCGCTTTATCATAGCGTCCTCGGCAAAGATGCGTCTGCTGTCGTATTCGGGGACGATTCGCGCGAGGTCTTCCACGCGTGCGCCGAAGATGTAGTTGTTCTCCTCGCCCGCCTCCTGCACAATTTCGATGTTCGCGCCGTCATAGGTACCGAGCGTCACAGCGCCGTTGAGCATAAGCTTCATATTGCCCGTACCGCTCGCCTCAGTGCCCGCGGTGGATATCTGCTCGGAGATATCAGCCGCCGCAACGAGCTTCTCCGCGTAGGAGACGTTGTAATTCTGCACGAAGACCACCTTTATGAGGTCGCGGGTGTCGGGGTCAGCGGAGACAATGCGTCCTATCTCATTGATGTACTTGATGATAGCCTTCGCACGCTTATAGCCCGGAGCCGACTTCGCGCCGAATATGAAGGTGGTTGGCTTGAAGTTGGTGATAGAGCCGTCCTTGATGCCGTAGTATATCCACAGTATCGAGAAGGCATTGAGAAGCTGGCGCTTGTACTCGTGCAGGCGCTTTATCTGAATGTCGAACACGGACTCGGGGTCTGTCTCGACGCCCTCGCGCTCCCTGATGAAGTCGGCGAGCTGCACCTTCTTCGCCTGCTTTATCCTTATGAAGCTGTCGAGGACAGCGCCGTCATTTGCACAGTCCGCAAGCTGTCGGAGCTGTGAGAGGTCGGTGAGCCAGCCGTCGCCTATCTTCTCGGTTATGAGCTGCGAGAGCTCGGTATTGCAGAGCGCGAGCCAGCGGCGCTGAGTAATGCCGTTGGTCTCGTTGCGGAAGCGCTCGGGATAGAGGCTGTACCAGTCCGCGAGGACGGAATCGCGCAGGATCTGCGTGTGTATCTCCGCAACGCCGTTGATGTGGCTCGAGGCGTAGCACGCCATATCCGCCATATGGATGAGCTCGCCCTTGATTATCTTGATACGGTTTGTCTTGTCCTTGGGGACTCCCGCTGCGTACATCTCGGCGATGAGCTCCTCGTTTATCTGAATGATTATCTCGTAGATACGCGGCAGGACCTCCTCCACGAGCCCTGTCCACCACTTTTCGAGAGCCTCCTGCATAACGGTGTGGTTGGTGTAGTTGAACACCCTCTTCGCGGTCGCGAGAGCCCTCTCGAACGTCCAGCCCTCGTTGTCGACGAGTTGGCGTATCAGTTCGGGGATAGATATAACGGGGTGGGTGTCATTGAGCTGCACGGAGATGTAGTCGGCAATGTTATCGAGAGTGCCGAAGCGAGCCTTGTGCTTGCGGAGGATATCCGTCAGCGAGGCGCAGCTGAAGAAATACTGCTGCTTCAGACGTAGCTTCTTGCCCTCGTTGGTGTCGTCGTTCGGGTAGAGCACGCGCGAGATGTCCTCGGCGTATATCTTCTCCTTCGAGGCTTCGAGATAGTCCTGCCTGTTGAAGGTATCGAAGTCGAACTCCTTGACGGGCTCAGCCTGCCACAGACGGAGAGTCCCCACATTCTCCGTTCTACAGCCGAATATCGGCATATCGTAGGGCACAGCCTTTACGGTCTGACCGCTGTATTCGATGAGGACTGTGTCCTCGTCGCAGCGCACCGACCACGGGTCGCCGTATCGTGTCCAGTCGTCGATATCCTCACGCTGGAAGCCGTCAACGATGGACTGCTTGAACAGACCGTACTTGTAGCGTATGCCATAGCCGTCGAGGGGCAGAGCGAGGGTCGCCGCGGAATCAAGGAAGCACGCCGCAAGACGTCCGAGACCGCCGTTTCCGAGAGCGGCGTCCTCGATGACCTCAAGGTCTGCGAGGTCGAGCCCGAGCTCCCTGAACGCATCACTTACCTCGTCGTAAATGCCGAGGCAGAGCAAATTATTGTAGACAGCGCGGCCCACAAGGAACTCCATAGAGAGGTAGGCGGCGCGGCGCTTGGAGAGGTGCTCCTCACGCGCCCTGCTCCACTGCTCGGCGTAGAGCTCCATAACGGTCTCGCCGAGCGCATTGTGGAGCTGCTGCGGCGTCGCGGACTTGATATCCTTGGGCAGTCTGCCCGTAAATTTCTCAATAAACAGCTTCTTATCCATAGTTTTTCTCCTTGTTTTCAAATTATCTGTTGTATGATGAATTATAGCATTTGATGTAGGAGCGGATGCCTACATCCGCCCGTGATACAACAATCGAACTAACGGGGCGATGAAGGCATCGTCCCCCTATAACACACGACACTCCACGCAAATGCTGTTTATAAGCGGTTATAGAGCTTATTCAGCCTGTGTATCTTCTTGGCAAGCTCGGGCGTGAAGTCGCTCTCCTTTGTTCGGAACTGCCAGTTCCCGCCGAGAGTAGACGGCGTGTTCATACGGTCGTCGGCGGGACTGTCGAGGAAGTCCTGCATCTGCGCCGCCGCGACCATAGCGACGCTCCCCCATGCGGCGCGGATAACAGCCGCGGGTATCTCGCTCCTCTTGCGGACGTTGAGATATCTTTTCGCGAATTTCAGTGATTTCTTATCCATTCCAGCCGCCCAGCCGACGAGCGTCTCGTTATCGTGAGTGCCCGTATACGCGAAGCAGTTGGTCGTGGTGAAGTTGTGCGGGAGGTAGTCATTCTCGCCGTCCGAGAAAGCGAACTGGAGCACCTTCATACCGGGATAGCCGCACTTGCCGAGCATTTCGTGCACCTCGGGCGTGAGGAAGCCCAAATCCTCGGCGATGATATTGAGTCTGCCGAGCTTCTCCTCCGCGAGCCTGAACAGCTCATAGTCGGGACCTTTCTTCCACTCGCCGACGGTCGCGTCCTCGTTGCCGAAGGGAATGGTGTAGTAGCTCTCGAAGCCGCGGAAGTGGTCGATACGCACGATATCGTAGAGCTCCGCCGCAGAGCGTATGCGGTCTATCCACCACTTGTAGCCCGTCTTCCTGTGGTAGTCCCAGTCATAGAGCGGATTGCCCCACAGCTGACCCGTGGGCGAGAACTCGTCGGGCGGACACCCCGCCACGCAGACGGGACGCCTCTTGCGGTCGAACCAGAAGAGCCTGTGGTCAGCCCACGCCTCAACGCTGTCGAGAGCGCAGTATATCGGTATATCCCCGACTATCTCTATCCCGCAGTCATTGACGTACCTTTTCAGCTCAGTCCACTGCCGCGCGAACTCGAACTGCACGAACTTATAGAAGCCGATATCGTTTTTGAGCTCCTTCTTCGCGGCGGAGACAGCCTTCGGGCGGTGCATGGCGAGGTCGCTGTCCCACTCGTACCACGCCCTGCCGCCGTTCTTGGCTTTGAGCGCCATAAAGAGCGCATACTCGTCGAGCCAGTCCTTGTTCTCGTCGCAGAAGCGCCTGTACTCGGGGAATTTCGACGGCTTGAAGCGCGAATACGCTATCCTCAGCACCTTGAAGCAGTTCTCGTAGATTATGCTGTAGTCCACCTTATCGGGCTCGCTCTCCCACGTAAAGCTCGAATACTCGTGATTTTCGAGGAGTCCGTCGCCCTCGAGAATCTCGAAGTCGATGAAGTAGGGGTTGCCCGCGTTCACGGAGAACGACTGATAGGGCGAGTCCCCGTAGCTGGTGGGCGAGAGCGGCAGTATCTGCCAGCACTTCACGCCCGCGCTTTTCAGGAAGTCCGCGAAGACGAAGGCGTGTCTGCCCATCTTGCCTATGCCGTACTCGGACGGCAGGCTGGAGATATGCATAATTATGCAGCTTTTTCTCATAAATTCACTCCTATGTGTATAACTGTATAAACAGGCGGTAAAAGCTCATACTATGGGTAAAGAGGTGTGCTATGAAGCTTTCACGCTATGTTTTTGTATTTCTTATGGGATTTTTCCTTTACGGCTTTGTGGAGGTCACGGGCAGAGGCTATACTCACTGGACAATGTGCATAACGGGCGGTATAGTCCTGACGGTGATATATACGCTGAGCAGCCGTCCCGCCGCCCGTCTGATACGGACGTGCCTGCTCGGGACAGCGGCGATAACGCTGATAGAGTTCGCGGTCGGGGTATTCGACAACCTTATAATGGGCTGGCAGGTATGGGATTATTCCGATATCCCTCTGAATATTCTCGGACAGGTCTGCCCGCTGTTCAGCCTGCTGTGGTTCGTGCTGTGCATACCCGCGTATTTTCTCTGCCGTCTTATTGACCGAACTTTGCAGAGCCGTTAGCCATTAGCTTTTAGCCGTTAGCTAATGGTGTCTGCTGCGCAGACGTATTTAAAATACATCGCCGCAGGCGATACCGAGAGCTAACGGCTATTGGCTAAAGGCTGAAAGCTTAATATCCCTCAGCCTTAAGCTCGGCAACAAGACCTGTATAGAACTCTCGTACATCATAGTCCTCGACGTTCTCTCGCATAAGGTCGATGACGTCGCCGTGGGTGATACCGCGGATATGCTTGGTCTCGATGAGGCGGTAGCGCCCGTGCTTGGCGCTTTCCTCCCATACGAGCCCGTCGTTGCGTCCGTTGAGCTTCTTGATAAGGAGGTAGCTCAGCGCAAGCGGGAAGAGTCCCGCCGAGAGCACACACTTCATCACGGTCATACAGCTTCTGTAGGACACATCGGGCGAATCGGGCATCTCTTCATTCAGCCCGACCATATTCTTCGCACTGAGCGACTGCACGCCCGCCATAAAATCGGGAGCGCTGTCCCCGAGCTTTCCGAATATCCTGTTGTATCTCCTTGCGAGCCAGTTCGCAAATTTCGCGGGCACCTTCCCGAGCAGGAAGTCCACCATATCGCAGCCCTTATGCGGCGTATTGAGCGTCGTCAGGGTGGCTACGTACTTATCCATACCGAGACAGCTTATCGCATAGCGCGAATCGAGCCCGCCCTTCGAGTGGGCGATGATATTGACCTTCTCCGCGCCCGTCTCCTCGATGACCTGCCTTATAGTCGCGCTGAGCTCCACCGCGCTGTCGTGTATGGAGCGCGCCGACTGCTGCTTTCCATAGTAGACCACAGCCCCGTTTCGTCTGAGCACCGCGGGCACTCTTCCCCAGTAGTTGAAGAGCTGCCAGTCGCGGAAGAAGATGCCGTGCACGAGTATTATCGGGTATCTGGTCTTGCATATCTCATTCTCGGCGCGGAGGTTGTCGAGCTCCGCCTTGTCCGCCTCGAACCAGTATTCGCGGCGGGCTTTTTTGAAGAAGTGCACGAGCACGAGCAGATTCAGCGGGAAGGCCCACCAGAAGAGGTACAGCAGCAGGTAGTCGAGCAGCTTCATCTGCTTCGAGCCGATAGCCGTGCGAATGATTGCGACTGTGAAGGTAAACAGCAGCGCAAGCACGGGCATCGCCACAGCGAACGACTTCGCGACGGCTCCCCTCGGCGAGAGCACGAGGTAGAGCGCGATTATCAGCCACTCGCAGAGTATCGAAGCCCCCGTCAGCCACGTGAGGCTGAGTCCCCTCCTCAGCGAGCGCATACGGAAGGTCTTGGCGGGAGTTCTCTCGCCGCGGAAGAGTATGACAAGGTAGCCGACGCTCAGGACAATGGTGAACACCACTCTCAGTGCGACGGGAACAGAAGTACACGTCGTCCACACGGGGACGAGGTTATAGAATATCAGCAACACCAATAGCTCAAAGTATCTCATAGCTTAAACCTCTAAAAAGAAAGGACCGTTGCACATAGGTGCAACAGTCCGACTGATATTAGTAGTTCTGGTTTGAATCTGCGTTAAAGAACTGATTGCTGCTCTCTGTATAATAATCGTTGGGTTCGAGCGACATAAAATCGTCGTCCTCCATATCGGGAAGCCTTGCTCCGCAGCGACCGCAGAACTGGAAACGCTCATTGACCTCAGCGTCGCACTTGGGGCATATCTTATAGCCTCTGATGCCGTTGAGCTCAAATCTCATCTTCTTTATTCTTCTGCGGCGAGTGTCGATATCGTCACAGAGCACCTTGAGGTTAGCGGGATCCTCGTTGGGGTTCTTGTAGTACTTCTTACCGATATCCGTGAAGATCTCGACGATCCTCTCCTCCTCGTACAGTATCTTTCTCTTCAGATTATTAGCTTCAGAGATGCTTTTGGTCTTATCCGTCAAGCCCTTGCTCGCGTCACCGATCTTATCGAGAAGACCCATTGTTCATCACTCCCATTGTATTATATGCCGATCTTACAGCGGCGGACGGACAGTCCCCACTGCCTCTGCATATCTATTATACAATTCCTATAAAAAAAAGTCAAGGGTTTTTATATTTTTTAATGCGGGGAACCCCCGCGGGCCTTACCAGATGTAGGGGACGCCGCCCTCGGCGTTCCGCCCGATACCAGACATCTTGTGCAACCACTTTGTAGGGACGCGCATTGCGCGTCCGCAAATTATTTTTCTCCAGCGGACGACCAACGGTCGTCCCAAAATCTCATTATTCAAACCTCACAAATACTTCCTGCCATTTTTGTGCATCCATACAAAGTTCAGAAAAACTTTTCCAATAATCAACGGTTTCCCATTGAAAAAAGGGCGATTTCGCACCCCCTTACAGAAGGACACAACAAAAGCGGCAGGAACAAGTCCTGCCGCCCGATGTCACATTTCAGAGATATCGTTTGACGTAAGTCTTATGATACCGCCGCTTTCGAGAGCCGCATAGGCAGCGTCGTTGTCGTCAACGCGAATGACGAAGGATACCGACCTGTCCGACTTTCCGAGGAAAGCGTAGAGGTACTCGATATTGACGTTCTGCTCGCCGAGGATATCGAGCACGCGGCTGAGCTGACCCGGAGTATCGGGGATAGTGATAGCCACTATCTCTGTCTCAGCAACGGCGTAGGAAGCCTCTCTGAGGGTATCCACAGCCTTCTCGGTATCGTCAACTATCATTCTGAGAATGCCGAAGTCCTTTGTATCTGCTATACTGAGGGCTCTGATATTTATCGTGTGGTTCTTGAGCAGCTTCATTACGCCCGTAAGCTGGTTCGGTTTATTGTCCAAGAATACTGAGATCTGTCTTACATATGCCATTGAAGTTCCTCCTTGCAGATATTTTCCTTTATGGCGGGGATTACTTCTCCTCGTACATTACGAGAGCCGAGAAGTCCTCGATGAACTCGTTAACGTGAGTCTGAGCGTCGTGGCAGAGACCTGCCGATGTGCTGTACTTGATGTCGATGACCTTAACGGAAGCGATGAACTCGTTGATGTCGTTCTCGAAGTTAGCGAACTTCTCGTATTTTTCCTGAGCGGGCTGGAAGCTTGTTGAAAAGATTTTTACTTTCATGATAATTTCTCCTTTAATATAGAATGTGTTATACTACGTGACAGCTCAGTGCTGTCTGAATAACCGTTTACTTCTTGGCAGGAGCGTCATGCAGCTTGCGCTTGTCTATGACGCGGACTGCCTTGCCCTCGCTTCTTGCGATAGACTTGGGCGATACGAGGTGCACCTTTGGGTTGATGCCGAGCATGGTCTTGATAGCGAGTGCGAGCGCACGCTCCTGATCCTGCATATCCTTGACCTTGTCCGAGAACTGCTCGGGCTTCATCTCTACGCTGATATCGAGGGTATCGCTGTTGTTGACGCGGTCTACCTCGATGATATAGTTGGGAGCATAGCCCTCTGCGATGAGGACTGTCTCTATCTGCGACGGGAATACATTTACACCGCGGATTATCATCATATCGTCGCTTCTGCCCATGGGCTTCGTCATCTTGACGAGTGTACGTCCGCACGAGCACTTTCCCCTGCTGAGCACGCAGAGATCGCGGGTGCGGTACCTGAGGAGCGGGAAAGCCTCCTTGGTAATGCTTGTGAACACGAGCTCGCCGACCTCGCCGTCGGGGAGCACCTCTCCCGTATCGGGGTCGATGATCTCGGGGATGAAGTTGTCCTCGTTGATGTGCATACCAGTCTGCTCCGAGCACTCGAACGCAACGCCGGGACCGCTTGTCTCGGTGAGACCGTAGATGTCGTAAGCCTTGATACCGAGCGACTTCTCGATGGTCTGACGCATCTCCTCAGTCCACGGCTCGGCACCGAAGATACCCGCCTTGAGCTTGAGGTCGTCGGGAGATATGCCCATTTCGGCTACGGTCTCGCCTATGTACGCCGCATACGACGGAGTACAGCAGAGAATGGTAGAGCCGAGGTCCTGCATGAACTGTATCTGTCTCTCGGTATTGCCCGACGACATCGGCAGCGTGAGACAGCCTACCTTATGCGAGCCGCCGTTGAGACCTGCTCCGCCCGTGAACAGACCGAAGCCGTAAGCGACCTGAACAACGTCCTCATTAGTGCCGCCTGCCGCGGTGATAGCTCTCGCACAGCAGTTGTCCCAGAGGTCAACGTCGTTCTGCGTATAGAAGGCAACTACGCGCTTGCCCGTAGTGCCGCTCGTAGAGTGTATACGCACACACTCGCTCAGCGGAACTGCAAGCAGACCGTAGGGATAGCCGTCGCGGAGGTCAGCCTTGCTGATAAACGGGAGCTTGTGAAGGTCGTCGATACCCTTGATATCCTCGGGCTTGACACCCTTTTTGTCCATAAGCTCGCGGTAATACTTCACGTTCTCATAGACGCGCTTTACCTGCTTAACGAGGCGCTCGCTCTGAAGAGCCTTCATATCCTCGCGAGACATCGTCTCGATGTCCTTGTCCCAGTATTTTTCCATTGGACTTCATACTCCTTATAATTGATTTCCTATGCAGAAACAAAGATGTTATATCGAAAAGGCTCATTCGCCTGTTCCGTCGTATTCGTTTATGCTGCTGACGCTGATATATGTGCCGTCAGCACTGCGTGTGAGGCGGAGGTATCAGTCAGTGATCCCCTCTGCTTCCGCCATCTGACTGTATGAAAGATAGGGGAAGGGCTTGTCGTTGACGAGAACGTCCGCCGAGCAGTCAACAAAGGTGATCTCATCACCTGCGCCGACCAGCGTACCGCGGTTGACCTGATCGCTGTAGACCTTTCCCTGCACGTGGACATTCGTCCATACAGCGCTTTCGTATGCCACTCCCGCTGCGATAGCTGTGCCCGCCAGACCCGTGACATCGGCGTTCGTGAAGCTTATATCCTTCATTGTCACGTCAATGCCGTAGCCGATAAGTCCGCAGAAGCCGTCCTCTCTGGTGTCCATCGTCATACCGTTTATCGTATGTCCCTGACCGTCAACAACGCCGCTGAACACGTGCCATTTAGTGCCTATCCAGCCCATAGCCCTCCAGTCATAACCCGTGAGGTCGATATCGTCCTCAAGGGTGATGCTAACATAGCTTTGGGCATAGTTCAAGCCGTTTACATAGTAGACCGCTGAGGCAAGCTCCTCGGGCGTGGATACGTGGAAATCGGGAGCATTGTCGACCGCCCATTGCTTGTCTGCGAGCTCCATTATGCTTCCTGTATCAAAGATGTGCTCCCAGTCAGTCTCATACTGTGTGACATCGGAGTCATACGCATAATACTCCGCTGCCTCGGTTTCACCGAATAAAAGCAGGAACTGATAGATATCGACGACAATGTAAACGCCCTCTTTTGAAGGTGTAAAGGAAAGGGTACAGTTTTCCTTGTCCACCTTGGCGTCTTTGATGACCCTGTATTGATCCTTACTATCCTCATCGAGCACCAGCACCAGATTTTCCTCGGGTATGCCGTGCAGCTCGTCCCTGTCGTAGGTGATCACGACCTCGGGCTCGTGGACAAAGCTGTCAAAGCTTATCTCTATCGGGATACCGATAATACCGCTGAAATTACGGAGGTAGAAGTCGCTGCTGCCGCTTATGTCCGCGTGATCACTGAGCTTTTCTTTGCATTCACCCGAAAAGCTCGCTTTTGTTAACTCACGTCTTTCGTCGGAGCCGATGCCTGTTCTGATGGTCTGCCGTCCCGAATATCGGTCGGGGAGCTCCACCATTGTGGTCGCCTCAGTGCTTTCGGCAGTGGTCGCCTCTGTCGTGCTCTGACTGTCCGAGCCGAGCATTTCCGACGGGGACAGCTCGCAGGCTGTGAGCGAAGCCGCAGCCGCAAGCGATAAAAGAAGTGCGCCGAAACGTTTCATAGCGATTCCCCCTATCTAATGCGGAATTATGAATTCGGAAGTCGGAATTGCGGTATCGCTGACGCGATATATTTAGTATTGTGCCATAAGGCACACATTAATTCCGAATTGTTCAGACTGACTGTGCGTTGAGTCCCAGCTCGAATGCCTTCTTGTTGAGGTCGAGGAACTTGGCGGGTACGCACTGCTCTATAGCCTTCTGCCAGAGCTCCATGGGATAGTCCATACGTGCCGCAAGAACGCCCATCAGCACTACGTTTGAAGCCTTCGACGTGCCTGCCTGCTCCGCGAGCGAGAGAGCGTCCACAGCCACGAGCTCCGCGCCCGCAGCTCTGAGCTTGCCCACGAGATCCTCGGGATACTCAGCCGCACCCGTGATAACGGGCATGGGGTCTATCTGCTGAGTTGAGGTGATGAGGTGACCGCCCTTTTTCAGATAGGGCAGACATCTTGCCGCCTCGAGAAGCTCGAACGAGATGACAGCGTCAGCCTCACCCTTCTCGATAACAGGCGAATACACCTTATCGCCGTACTTTACATAAGTCACTACCGAGCCGCCTCGCTGGCTCATTCCGTGTACCTCGCTGACCTTTACGTCATAGCCCTGTGCGAGCAGCACGTTTCCGAGCAGCCTTGAAGCGAGCAGTGAGCCCTGTCCGCCTACGCCGACTATCATAATAGATTTTGTTTCCATTTGTATATTACTCCTTTGAAGTTATTTCTTCACTATTTCGAGCTCGCCGTCCACGAAGCCGACGGCTATGCCCTTTGCGCCGCCGAGCACGCTCTTGTATGTTCCGCTGACAAGGTATTCCTCCAGCATTTCGCGGAAGAGCTCCTGTGCGTGCTTCCAGCCCGTATCGTCCTCGTCGGAGGTATCCACGGTAAAGACGTCCTCCCCGCAGCTCCATACCTCCTCACAAGCCCATTCGCCTGCCTCGTCGTCGGGGTCGAAGGCTCCCGCCGCGATAAGCTGTGCCGCGTAGAGGTGCTCCTCGTCGGATTCCTCGTAGAGGTTGAGGCAGAAAGCTGCCGTACCCTCAGGCATATCATTGTTTTCGAGGAGGCTATCCAGCCAGTGTGCGAACTCCTCGTATATGTTCATCTGTATCATAATCCTGCCTCGTCACTTCCTGTATCTGAAAAATTCAAGCTTCGCGCACTTCGGGCACTCATATATGCTGACGGGAAGAGCTCCCGAGAGCCAGTTGTCGAGGTGCTCGAATATGATGTTGCTCTTTCCGAGCTGTATGCGCTTAGTACCGATGTACTTCATTTCAATGCTGCAGTAGGGACAGCTTATCTTTCTTACCTTCATTTTTTCTCCTGTGTTTTTGAGCCGTTAGCCGTTAGCTAAAGGTGTTCGCTTCGCTCACATATTTAAATTCATCGCCGCAAGGCGATACCACAAGCTAATGGCTAAAAGCTAATAGCTAATGGCTCTTATTCAATAGCTCCTACCTTGCACTGCTCCTTGCAGATACCACAACCAACGCACTGTGTGTGGTCGATGACTGCCTTGCCGTCGCGCATAGATATCGCGGGACATCCGAGCTTCATACACATCTTGCAGCCTACGCACTTCTCGGTGTTTACCTTGAAGGGCGGGTTGTGCTTGACGTATTTCAGCAGTGCACAGGGTCTGCGTGAGATGATAACGGAAGCCTCGTCTGCTGCGAGCTCCTCCTTTATCGCTGCCTCTGTCTCGGCAAGCTTGTAGGGGTCGGTCACGCGGACGCGCTTGATACCGATAGCCTTGCAGAGCTCCTCAAGGTTGACAGCCGCTGCTGGGTCGCCCTTGAGGTTCTTGCCTGTGGTAGGGTTCTGCTGGTGACCTGTCATACCTGTGATAGAGTTGTCGAGTATGATAACCGTTGAATTCGAGTTGTTGTATGCGATGTTGACAAGTCCCGTCATACCGCTGTGCATAAAGGTCGAATCACCGATAACAGCGACGGTCTTGTGCTCGGACTCGGCTCCGCGAGCCTTGTTGAAGCCGTGAAGTCCCGAAATGGAGGCTCCCATACAAATAGTGGTGTCGATAGCATTGAGGGGAGCGGCAGCTCCGAGAGTGTAGCAGCCGATATCGCCCGAAACCGTAACACCGAGCTTCTTTAAGCAGTAGAACAGTCCGCGGTGGGGACATCCTGCGCACATTACAGGCGGACGAACGGGGATATTGTCCTCGAGGGCTGCGAAGTCCTTCTTCTCGCCGAGCAGCTTCTCAGCAATGACGGACTGCGGGAGCTCGCCGATGTAGCCGAATATCTCCTTGCCCTTAATGTTGTTTACACCGATGTTGCGGCAGTGCTCCTCGATTATGCCGTCGAGCTCCTCGATCACGTATACCTGCTCGTACTTCGCGGCGAAGTCCTGAATGAGCTTCTCGGGGAGAGGGTTCACCATACCGAGCTTCAGCACGGAAGCCTTGTCTCCGAGAGCCTCCTTCACGTACTGGTAGCACGCGCCGTTGGTTATAACGCCGAATTCAGCCTTGTCCGATATCTCCACCCTGTTGAGCGGCGAGGTCTCGGCGTAGGCGATGAGCTTCCTTGTGCGCTCCTCGACGAATACGTGTCTGCCCTTTGCATATGCGGGCATCATTACGAATTTCTGGGGACATTTCTCGTAAGGCCTGAGCTCGAGCTCCTGCCTGTCCTCCATTTCAACTATGCTCTGCGAGTGCGCCACTCTTGTGGACATTCTCACGATGAACGGAGCGTCGAACTGCTCCGAGAGCTCGAATGCGAGCTTGACAAACTCCTTGCACTCGGTCGAATCCGAGGGCTCGAGCATAGGCACCTTTGACGCGATAGCGTGGTGGCGGCTGTCCTGCTCGTTCTGTGAGGAGTGCATACCCTGATCGTCGGCAACTGCGATGACCATACCTGCATTAACGCCCGTATATCCCGCAGTGTAGAGCGGGTCGGCGGCAACGTTGAGTCCGACGTGCTTCATTCCGCAGAAGCTCCTTGCGCCCGCGATGGAAGCTCCGAGAGCTGTCTCCATTGCGACCTTCTCGTTGGGAGCCCACTCCGCGTAGACCTCGTCGTACTTAGCGACCTCCTCTGTTATCTCGGTGGAGGGAGTGCCGGGGTAGCTCGATACCACCTTGCAGCCCGCCTCGTATAAGCCTCTTGCGAAGGCTTCGTTTCCAAGCATAAGTTTTTTCATCTTTATGTAGTCCTTTCGTGTTTGATTATCTGTAAGCGGAGACAAGCCATTCGGCTACTCCGTTGTCATCATTTGTGCCTATGACGATATCCGCCGCGGCTTTCAGCTCCTCCTTCGCGTTCCCGACGGCTATCCTCACATCTGCCGCCCCGAACATACTCAGGTCGTTGAGGTTGTCCCCGAAGGCGACCACCTCGTCAAAGCCGTATCTCTCGCGGAGAAGTCTGATACCGTTCGCCTTTGAGGCTTTATGCGAGAATATCTCGAGGTACCACTCGCCGTTGTACACGTCGAGGTAGAAGGCGGTGTCCACTCCCGCTATCGTCTCGGCTTCGAGCTTCACGGGAAGAAGGTCCTCGCAGTGACCCGTCGTCGTGAAGTAGACGGTACAGCCGTCAGCCATATCCGCGAGGCGGTCAAGCTGTACGAACGGCTTTTTGTACTCGTGCTTCCTCACCTCGGCAAAGCTCCGCATGACCTTGGTCGTCAGCTCGGAGTAGTAGCATATCAGTACCCCGTCCTCTATGCGGTACATAAAGCAGTGTATGCCGTGCCGCTCGAACGAACGCAGCACCTCCGCCGAAGCCTCGGGCGGTATGAACTCGCTGTTTATGTAGGCTTTCGCCGCGATGTCGTACACGCTCACGCCGTTCATCAGCAGGCACGGTACGTTTATATCCAGCGCCGAGGTTATCGGTATCGCCGAATACACGCTTCTCGCGGTGGCAAAGGTGAAGTTCATCCCCTTTGCAATAAGGGAGTTGATGACAGACGCGGTACGCTCCGTTATCGCAGGCGCGGGACTCAGCAGAGTTCCGTCAAGGTCGGACACATACAGCGTTTTCTTCATCATTTCACCTCCGATATTATAGATAGCCATATTAGAATTATATCACACTTTTATTAAAAAATAAAGAATTTATTGCTGTGACGTGTGATATTCGTTATATTTCACGAATATACCCGTTCATTAATGTGTATACTGACTAAACGGAGCCGTCAGCTATTGGAGTTCAGCCTTTAGCTGATGGTATCGCCTGACGGCTAACGGTCAGACAACAGCACGCATTTTCCACAAAAAGCCGCGCTTCGCACTGTGCAAACCGTATAAAACTACAAATTTATCATCGCCTATTGACTTCCACATCCGCTTGTCATATAATAAAGGTGGTGAGACATTCACCGCTTAATTGAAGAGTAAAAGCGAGTTCGTTAAGTGTTCGCCGAACGGGGAGTTGTCGGCGAAACGAAGGCTTATGCCGCGGTTCGCGCTTTGCATCCCGCTTCATAGGACATATGTAAGAGGTTCGCCTCCTTTCCTTGTCGTATGATGTGGAAAAGGAGGTTTTTATTATGTATACTACTCAGAGCAAAAACACCCCCGTCAACAACCTCAAGCTGTTCGGGAATCTCCGAGTGCTCATCATCGCTGCCTTTCTCACAGCCCTCAGCGGCGCTGTCGGCAAGGTGTTCTCAATTGAGGTCACGCCCTTCGCACGTATCGGTATCGAAAACCTGCCCATCGTTATGGCGGGTATATGGTTCGGTCCCTTCGTGGGTGCGGCGGTCGGCTTCGGTGCGGACTACTTCGGCTGCTTCCTCAAGGGCTATGCCCCTAACCCCGTGACTACCCTCGGATTCATCGCCATCGGCTTTGTTTCGGGTCTCGTCTCGATGTATATGTTCAGGAGCAACAAGACCCTCGCCGTCATTCTCGCCGACCTCGCGGGTCATATCGTCGGCTCGATGGTCATCAAGACTATCGGTCTGTACTACCTCTATGGCGGTCAATACCCCATAACGCTGATGTTCGCGTGGCGCTCGGCGGTGTATACCGGCATTGTCATTGTCGAATCCGCGCTCATTATCCTGCTTATGAAGAACAAGGCATTCTCAAAACAAATTGAAAAGGTTTGCAGTAATGGAAAAACACGCTCTAACGCCTGACTACTTGAAAAAAGCCGCGGAGAGAGGCAGTAAGCTCGGGCTCGAACGCATTACGGAGCTCTGCCGCCTACTCGGCGACCCTCAGAACGAAACAAAGATAATCCACGTCGCGGGAACGAACGGCAAGGGCTCGTTTTCCGCTATGCTCAGCCATATTCTCCGCGCGTCGGGATATGTTGTCGGGAGCTTCTCCTCACCTGCCCTCACGGGCGTGACCGACAGCTTCCGCATAAACTGCCGCGAGATCTCGATGAATGTGCTCGACTGGGTAATGGCCGACGTCATCCCCGCCGCCGAGTCCATGGACGATAAGCCCACCGAGTTCGAGGTGCTCACCGCCGCCGCTTACGAGCTCTTCCGCCGCGTGGACTGCAATGTAGCCATCATCGAGTGCGGCATGGGCGGTGATACCGATTCCACCAACGTCGTGAAGTCGCCGCTGCTGTCGGTGATAACCAATGTCGCCCTCGACCACACCGCCTTCCTCGGCGGGGCTGTCCGCGAGATCGCCGCTCACAAGGCGGGGATAATCAAGGAGGGCAGACCTGTTCTCTACGGCGGGGCAGACCTCGACGCCTTCGAGGTCATAAACGCTGCCGCCTTCGAGAAAAACGCGCCGCTCAGCGTCACCGACCAGTTCCGCACGCTCGGCACCTCCACGGGTATCGGCGGCACGGAGCTCGAATTCGACGGCTTCGGCAAGGCGCGTGTGCCGCTCATAGGCACGTATCAGATATACAACATCGCCAACGTCCTCACGGCTGTGGAGCTCCTCCGCCGCGAGGGGCTCGATATCCCCGACGAAGCCGTGCGAAAGGGTCTCGAGGAGACTAAGTGGCACGGCAGGTTCGAGCTGCTGTGCTCCGACCCCGTTGTCATCTTCGACGGTGCTCACAACCCCGACGGTATACGTCAGGCGGCGTCAAGCATACGCCAGTGCTTCGGCGGCGGAAAGGTCGCGCTGCTCGTCGGCGTTATGGCGGATAAGGAGTATCGGCTCTACCCGTCCATTCTCGGGCAGTACGTTGAACGCGCGTTCACCGTCATTCCCGACAATCCCCGAGCTCTCGACAGCACCGTGCTCGCCGACGCCTTCACCCGCGAGGGCATTGCCGCGCGGAGCTTCACCGACCTCGCAAAGGGCGTGAAAGCTGCCTATTCCTTCGCGAAGGATAACGGCATTCCGCTTGTCGCGCTCGGCTCGCTGTATATGTATCGGGAGTTTTGCGAGGCGCTCGGCAAAATCACGAAAAAGTGATCCCTATGCCACGCGGGGGACAGCTGCCGCCGCAGACAAATTATGGCGCGAAACTTTCGGCTTCGCGCTGTATCAAAAAAAAAGGCAAGCCTGTCGCCGCGATTGTCAGAACCGCGAAAACAGACTTGCCTTTTTTGCAAAGTGAGCGAGCTTGCAAGCGACAGCGCGAATCGGCAGCGAGGACACCGCGCACGCGATTGTCAGAACCGCGAAAACAGACTTGCCTTTTTTGCAAAGTGAGCGAGCTTGCGAGCGACAGCGCGAATCGGCAGCGCGGACACCGCGCCCGCGATTGTTACTATTCCAGTCCCGCTATCTCCTCCACTACGGGCAGGCTGAATTTCTCCGCGAGGGCAAGACATCTCTCTATCGGTGCGGTGTCGCTCAGCATGGACGGCGTGTGCGCGTCGCAGCCGATAATGGCGGAACACCCGACCTCCCGCGCTATCCCGAGAAAACGCTCGGACGTGTAATTCCTGCCGTCACGCACACCGAGAAGATTTACCTCCACAGGCTGGTCGTGCTCCTTCAGATAGCGGCACAGACGCGTGAACTCCCTGTCGTAAACGTCGCGGCTGCCAGTGAAATTGAAGAGGTCGGGGTGCGCAAGATAGGCGTATCTGCCAGTTTCCATTCCCGCGATGACCGAGTCTACGTACTCGATTAGCTCCGCTTCGCTGTCCGACGGGATGCCCGTGTACGGCGAGTAGGGCTCCGCGCCGACCGAGTGCTGACCCAGTATCATATAATCCACGGGATAGCCCGCGAGGAGCTTGTCCTGCGCCTCTATGAGCTCGGGGTCGTATTCGGCTTCAAAGCCGATATATATCGTGATATCGCCCGCGTACTCCTTTTTGAGGTCGGTCAGCGAGCGGAAATAGCCGTCGAGCTCCCGCGGCTCCATGCGCGAATCCGATACGTAGGCATATGGGTAGACCCACGGGCAGTGGTCGGAGAAGCCGAGCACCTTAAAGCCGCTTGCCATCGCGTGCTCGACGTATTCCCTGTCCTCGCCCTTGGCGTGATGACAGCGATAGGTGTGGGTGTGGTAATTTGCAATCATAAATATCCCTCCGTTCGGCTTCTATCATACCACATTTTTGCATAATTGGCAAGACGAGACTTCGTCTAATTCGGAGTTCGGAATGCGGAATGCGGAATTATTTGTATTGCCTGACGGCGATGATTTGTAGGGGACGGCGTCCTCGACGTCCCATTTTCATAGTATTCGCCGCAGGCGACACCACAGCTAACGGCTAATGACTAACGGCTCAGCATTTCGCACCAATTTGTGACAAATGTAACTGCGAAAGTGACATTTTCTATCTTCAGCTCCGCCGCTCTGTAGAGTATAATATAGACAAAGGGGGAGATAAGAATGAAAACAACCGCAAACAGGCTCGCGGGTCATATCGGGACAGCTCTCGGAGCTCTGATGTTCCTCGCTCTCATACCCGCGGGAGCTACACTGATATACTCGCTTCTCACACGTGACAGGAGCAGCGACACAGTCCCGCTCATCACCTTCGGCTTAGACATCGCATTTTCTGTTCTGACAGTCGCTTTGCAGGGAGCAAGTATCGCACTGCTCGCGCTCTTCCTCAGGATAGGGCGCAGAAGCGGCTTTATGGCAAGCTGTGCATTCCTCTTCGCGGGTCTGCTCGTGAATATGCTCTTCGCGGGAATGGGTATGCTCCTGTGGAGCGAGTCGGGCAGTCAGGCGGTCGCGTACTGCCTCGCCACGGGTATGATGTTCCTTATCTCGACCCTGTTTCTCAGCGTTAAGAAGTGTCAGCCCGCGTAACCAAGGAGGTGTTCCTATGAAAAAGGTACTGACTTCACCCATCAGCGTGCTCATAGCACATATCCTCGCGACCTTAGCCAACTTTGCCTATTTCGTCTCAGGCACAGCACCGCTGCTGAAATGGCTCTTTCTCGCGGTGACGCTCCTGTACATCGGGGCGTGGCTGCTCTACATCGCAAAGGGCAGATACCCGAAGGCAGCGACGGTGGTATTCTCCGTAATGCTTGCCGTTTCGGTGGTCGGTTTCATCATCGCCAAATTCGCGCTCCTCGCCGACTGGTTCATTATCCCCGCAGCTCTGCTGGTGACGCCGTTCACGGGCTTTGAGGCTCTTGTCAAGCCGACCTACTGCTGGCTCATCATCGCCGCTGTAAGCGTGATAATGATAGTGTTCAGCCTCAGAAAGAAAAACGAGCTCCGGTAACGAAAAAGCCCCGAGTTAACTCGGGGCTTATATTTATGCGGGTTCGTCGGAAGTCGGTGCGGGACTGCCCGTACCGTAGTCGCGGAAGCTGATATTGAGGTCTACCCTGCCCTCAATCCCGGGGACTGTGCCGTCGCTCGAATACTGCCATATGTCGTACTTGTAGTAGTATGTAGGCTCGTCGCCGTACTCCGCGAGCCAGAAGTCATAGTCCTTCAGCCGCGGGAGGTCGAGCTTGTGCATTGCGGTCGTCTTGTTCTGGTATATCATCGGAGTATAGCCCGCCGACTTCACACGCTCGCAGAACGCGATACAGCAGTCCGCGAGAGTTTCAACGCTGACATCGTCGGTGCGGGCGCTGTCGTCGAAGATGAGCTCCCAGTCGTATACAACCGGATAGGTGACGTTACAGCCCGATATAGCGTCAAGGACAGCGTCTGCCTCCTCGATCGCCTCGTCGGTGGTGGTAGCCTGCGAAAAGAAGTAAACTCCCGTGTCTATCCCCGCGGCATTTGCGGAGCTGATGTTGTCCGAGAGGTTCTCGTCAATGGTGACTATTCCGCCGCCGTAGGTGCGGTAGCCCGCGCGTATCATCGCGAAATCTATGCCCGCGCCCTTGACCTTGCCCCAGTCTATCTCGCCCTGATGCTCGGAGATGTCGATACCCGTCTTGGATTTCACGGTGTCGCCGTCCATATAGAAGGAGTAGCCGTTGCGGGTCACGATCTTTTCGGTGTCAACGTCGCTGACAGGAACATCGCTGTACACGGGCACGAAGACCTCACCGAGGGTGGAGTCGTGCATAAGTATCTTCTTCCCGTCGAGGGAGTAGTAGGTCTCCTCCTTCTCGATGATCGGACGTGTGCGGACCTCGGGGTCCTCCTCTGCGGCTGTCACCGCGTCATTACGACCGCGTATAAAGATGAAGCCTACGAAAACAACCGCCATTATCAGTATTATCATCGCTTCAAGGAGCGCCGCTACCTTGAAAAGTGCATTTTTTCTGTTTGCCGAAGCCATTTTGTCCTCCTGTGCCTTTTTCTTTAATGATACCACAAAATCGGACATTTGTAAACACAATAGCCGAAAATTTGCAATTATTTTGCAGGCACGGTGTCCGTGCAGCCGATTCGCGGGGACGCTCGGCGGGGAGCCCCCGCGGGCGGTTCACGTTGCCGCTCGCAAGCTCGCTTACCCGTACAAAGCGCAGGTCTTTTTCCGCAAGCCTTACCAAATAGGCACGGGCGCACGGAATGCGCCCCTACAGTCAGCAGCCGTTGGAGCGTCGGTTTAATGGCGGACGGCGGAACGCCGCCCCTACATTCGGTCGCCGCCAGTCATTCCGTAAGGCTTGACAAGTTTCCTCTTATATGCTATAATACATTAATAATCAGCTTCGGAGGTGAAAACTCTAATGGACAGTACACCTGACGGGTGTTACCGACATTCCTTTGTTATATACGATATATCAAGGCATGGTCTGCGCTGTATTCGGTGTTAGGCTATGCCTTTTGCGGCTTATCGCAGAAAACACTTCAATTTCTATATAACGGAGGATTCTTATGTTAGCGCAGATAATTCTGCAAATCGTGCTCATCGCTCTCAACGCCGCCTTCGCCTGCGCTGAGATCGCGGTAATTTCCATAAACGACACGCGGCTCGACAAGCTCGCCGCAAGCGGCAACAAAAAAGCCGCTAAATTAAAAAAGCTTACAAGTCAGCCCGCCCGCTTCCTCGCGACGATACAGGTCGCGATAACGCTCTCGGGCTTCATCGGTGCTGCCTTTGCCGCCGATAACTTCTCCGAGCGTCTCACCGCTCTCATTATTAAGACGGGCGTTGACCTCCCCGAGAAGGTGCTCCGCGCGGTATCGGTAGTCGTGATAACGCTCCTGCTCGCGTACATAACCCTCGTTTTCAGCGAGCTCGTGCCAAAGCGCCTCGCAATGAAATACTCCGAGAAGCTCGCGCTCGGTCTAGCGGGTGCTATACGCTTCACGCAGATAGTTTTCGCGCCGCTCGTGTGGGTGCTCAACCTCTCCACGAACGCTGTGCTCCGTCTCTTCGGCGTTGACCCGAACAAGGAGGAGGACACCGTCACCGAGGAGGAAATTATGATGATGTCCGACGCGGGCGCGGAAAAAGGTACTATCGACGAGGACGAAAACCGCATCATCAAGAACGTTTTCGCCTTCGACGACACCACAGCCGAGCAGGTCTGCACGCACCGCACCGACGTGAATGTCCTGTGGAGCAGTGACCCTGTGGAGGTGTGGGAGGAGACCATCCACCGCACCCGCCACTCCATCTTCCCGATTTGCGGCGAGAGCGTGGACAATGTCATCGGCATACTAAACGCGAAGGACTACTTCCGCCTCGACGACAAGAGCCGTGACAATATTATGGCTAATGCCGTCCGCGAGCCCTATTTCGTCCACGAGACGATGAAGGCGGACGCTCTGTTCGCGCAAATGAAGAAAAAAGGCGCCGACCACTTCGCGGTGGTCGTTGACGAATACGGCGGTATGACGGGCATTGTCACCGTCACCGACCTCGTGGAGCAGCTCGTCGGCGAATTCGACGACGACGAGACGGGCGAAACCGAAGCGGAGTTCGAGCAGATAGCCGACGACCAGTGGCTCATTCCCGGTATTATGCCGCTGAGCGAGGTCTGCGAGGAGCTCGGAGTCGTGCTGCCCGCGGACAAGTTCGATACCTTCGGCGGCTACGTCATTGCGGGGCTCGGCGAGATACCCAAGGACGGCTCCAAGACCTACCTCGAGTGCGATGGTCTGCGCATCGATGTGCTCGAGATACACCACCACCGCGTGGAGCTCTGCCGCGTGAAGAAGCTCCATACCGAGGTCAGGGAGGAAGAGGAAGAATAATAAGGGCTCTGGCAGAGACGCTGTCTCTGCACTCTGGTCAAGGCTCTGCCTTGACAATCCGTCGGGGCTCTGCCCCGAACCCCGCCAAAGGGCACAGCCCTTTGGAATCCAACTACGAACCCGCTCGCAAGCTCGCTCACTCTGTACAAAAGGCGCAGTCTGCTTTCGGCGGGCAGTAATTGAGAAATTTGCATAAACAAAAAAGGGACGGATAGTATCCGTCCCTTTCGCTTTTATTACATCCATTTTCTTATGTCGGTCTCTCTTCCGCCCGCTGACAGGTACGAATAGAAGCCCAGCACGTATGACGCGTCCTTGCTGTCTATCATTCCGTTCGAGTCGATATCCGCGTACTTCTTCTGCTCCGCGTTCAGCTTCGATGAGCCTCCCGACGAAACCGCCGCGTACTCAATGAGAATGCACGTAGCGTCTCTGCTGTCAACTCTGCCGTCGAGGTCGAGGTCGCCGTAAGCATACACCTTCTCCTTTTCCTTGGGTATGTATGCCTCGGAGTATTCGATGTATTTCAGGAATTCCTGCGTCCAGTAGATAGTTCCGCCCTTCTGCGTGATGCCTACGCCGATGTACATAAACTCGGGATCGAGGATATTGTTCCTGTGTCCCTCGGAGTTCATCCATGCGTTCATTACGCGCTCGGGAGAGCTTTGTCCCGCGGCGATGTTCTCGCCGACGTAGTAGTAGTCAAGCCCGACCTCCTCGACGATAGTGAAGCAGGACGTGCCGTTCGGGCGGACGTGGTCGAACTCCTGCGTTATCTCGCCCGCGCGTATCTGTGCGGCAGTCTGAAGCTTCGGCAGCACGCGCAGGGGCGAGAGTCCCCTCGCGCTGCGCTCCTTGTTGACGAGCACTGCTACCTGATTTGCGTAGTCCGAGAGCTCAGAATCCGAGAGGGACATAGTCTGCTCCGTGAACGTGGGAGCGCTGACGCCTGCTGCATTTGCGCCGATATACGGTACTCCGACAGCCGCAATGACAGCAGCTGCCACTATGCTCAACATCTTTTTCACTGCGGCTACCTCCCTATCATACTTTATTTCATAATACCACATTCAACGATAACTTGTCAACGAGCGGCTATAAAATTGTAGAAATACACAATAAAAGTTCCTGCACATATACATTTGTCACAAAGAGAAAGGCTTAATTTAGCAAAATAAAAAGGACTGTACAGAAGTACAGTCCCTTGTAAGCGTAAGTAATTCGATTACTTGAGCTCGATCGTAGCGCCAGCCTCTTCAAACTTAGCCTTGAGCTCGTTAGCCTCTGCCTCGGATACGCCTTCCTTGAGAGCCTTAGGAGCAGCCTCAACTATCTCCTTAGCCTCCTTAAGACCAAGACCGAGAACTTCCTTAGCAACCTTGATAACTGCCATCTTAGCATCACCGAAGGATGTGAGAACTACGTCGAACTCTGTCTTTGCAGCCTCTGCACCGCCAGCAGCACCGCCGGCAGCAGGAGCAGCAGCAACCATCGCTGTTACGCCGAATTCTTCCTGGATAGCGTCTACGAGCTCAGCAAGCTCGAGAACGGAAAGAGTCTTGATATCTTCAACAAATTTTGTGATCTTCTCTGAAGCCATGATAATAATCTCCTTTTAATAAATTTACCGATATACGGTCATCATTTTAAGCTGCGTTACGATAATCAAAGAAATCAGGCAGCTTCCTCTGACTTCTTGTCTGCAACTGCCTTGAGGGTAGCTGCGAGCTTCTGCATGGGACCCTGAAGAGAGCCAACCAGCTGTGCGAGCAGAACGTCCTTTGAAGGGATCTTGGAAAGAGCGATAACTCCTGCCTGATCGTAAACCTCGCCTTCAACGAAACCTGCCTTGAGGTTGAACTTCTCGTCGCCTGCCTTCTCAGCGAACTTACCGAGAATACGAGCGGGAGCAGTCTGATCCTCGCTTGAGAGTGCGATAGCGGTCGTTCCGTTAAGAGCGTCCTCAAGACCTTCGATTCCGACATTCTTGAATGCACGGAGAAGCATTGTGTTCTTCTCTACGAAGTAGTTGACGCCTGCCTCACGGAGCTCTTTTCTGAGCTTGGTATCCTCCTCAACGGTGATACCCTTGTAGTCAACGAGGACGCCTGATACGGAACCCTTGAGGACCTCTGTGAGCTGATCGACCTTTGCCTTCTTAGCTTCGAGAACTGCATTGCTTGGCATAGTGTATTCACCTCCGAATAAGTATTGTTATCGTATTCAGAGTGCAATAAAAAAGTCCTTTGCCGACAGCTCGGAAAAGGACAATGATAGCTTATATCACTTGCAATTCCTCGGCGGGACTTACGGTAAAACCTGCCAGCTGTCTTTAGAATACGATATGTACTGCTTTTTCAAACAGCTTTATTATTATATCACATCGTTTCGGGATTGTCAAGCACTTTTTTGAATTTTTTTAAAAAAGCGCGGATACTTTTGTATCCGCGCTGGTGCGAGTAATGGGACTTGAACCCATACGTCTGTCGACACACGCCCCTCAAACGTGCCTGTCTGCCTATTCCAGCACACTCGCATTGACTGACTGCTTTAATATTATATCAGAAATCAGTCAGCTTGTCAAGCTTTTTTTGAAAATTTTCTGCTTTCTTTTTTAATATCTGCCAAAAGGCACTCCGAATTTAATATTTCACTTAGCCCGAGCAGGAACTGCCCGGGCGCTTATGTGTCTATTATGCACAAGCAGAAATGGCAATCTTTGACTGTTCCGACGAAATCGCGCGGGAGCACTTTATTTTTCACTTAAACTATGTTATAATGTGATAAGTTAATTAATCCTTTGACGAAGGCGGAAATATATGAAAAACGGTATAAAAATGCTCGACATCGCCACAAAGCTCGGGGTCAGCGTGGTTACGGTGTCGAACGCGCTCGCGGGCCGCGACGGCGTCAGCGAACAGATGCGGAAAAAGATCTGCGAAACAGCAGAGGAAATGGGCTATAAGCCCTCGAATACAAAGTCGGGCAAAAAGAAGCCCGCCGTCCCCAAGCTCGGCAAGAGCGTGGGTATTATCACCTCCGAGCGCTTCGTCGGCGCAAGAGGTACCTTCTACTGGGAGCTCACCGCCAATATCTCGAACAAGCTCTCGGCTATGAACGTACTGACCGTGTACGAGTGTATCACCTCAGAGAACGAAAAGGGCGGTATACTCCCGAATATGATAACCGACAAAAAGGTGGACGGCGTCATCGTCATCGGGCAGATATGCAGGGACTACATCCACAGGCTCAGCCAGATAGACCTGCCGCTCATATTCGTTGACTTCTACGACAACCGCTATGAGATAGATTCCGTCAACTCCGACAGCTACCACGGCGGCTACATACTCACCGACTACCTCGTCCGCTGCGGGCACGAGAAAATAGGCTTTTTCGGCACTCTCAACGCCACGAGCAGCATTAACGACCGCTTCCTCGGCTACGTGAAGTGCCTCATGGAGAACGGGCTCGAATACCGCCGCGAGTGGACTATCCCCGACCGCGCGGAAAGAGGTCTGCTCTTCGAGAAGATAGACTTCCCCGACGAGATGCCGACTGCCTTCGTCTGCAACAGCGACGAGACTGCCTTCCGCGTGATATCGGCTCTGAAGTCCAAGGGCGTGAGAGTCCCCGAGGATATATCTGTCGTCGGCTACGACAACTACACCGTTTCGAGCATTTGTATCCCCACCATAACCACCGTCGAGGTAGACCTCGAGAAGATGTCCTCCGAGGCTGTGAAGATAATGGCGAAGAAGCTCTCCGACCCGTCATATACCTCGGGCAGGAGGATAATCAGCGGCCGCCTCATCGTCAAGAACAGCGTGCTCGACATCAGCGCAAAATGAGGTAACATAATGCTTGTACAGAATTTCTTCGGACACCTCAGCACCGTCTGCCGCCACCGCCATACCGTAATGGTGCACTGCTTCAAGGCGGGTATCATCAAGCGCGGACTGCTCCACGACCTGTCAAAGTTCTCGCCTACCGAGTTTATACCCGGAGTGCTGTACTATCAGGGAAGCCGCAGTCCCAACGAGAAGGAGCGCGAGGTCACGGGCTGCTCCCGCGCGTGGATGCACCACAAGGGCAGGAATACCCACCACTTTGAATACTGGACGGACTACAGCACCGTCACGGGCACTCTCGACCCGATGAAAATGCCCGATATCTACATATTTGAAATGTTCTGCGACAGAGTTGCCGCGTCAAAGATATACAACAAGGAAAAATATACGGACCACTGCCCGCTCGACTACTTCCTCAAGGCGCGTCCCAAGCGTGCTATCGAGCAGTCCACTGCGGACAAGCTCGAATTTCTGCTGCGTATGCTCGCCGACAAGGGCGAGGACGCAACGTTCAGATATATCCGTAAGAGAGTGAGGAAGCTGAAAAATGAGAGACATAAAAACAAGTAGACTTATCGCCCTCGCTCTGGCGGTATCATCCCTCCTCGCGGGCTGCGGAAGAGATATCCCCGCAGTTGAGGACACCATAGCGACCATTGAAACATCGGAGCATACACAGGAGAGCACTACAGGCACTGCTGCGTCCTCAAGGACTACATCTGCAAAGCGTTCCTCCACTGCCTCCGCTGCGACCACCACAGAGAGGAAAACCACTTCCGCAGCGGAAAACAAGGAGGAAGAGACCGTGCCGACTAATGCACCCTCCGACGGCAACGCACCATATGCTCCCGGGATAGAGAATCCGCCGAGCGGCGGGGGCGGATATACTCCGCAGCCCTCGGGCGGACAGAGCTATACTCCCGCAGTCACGACTGCCAAGCCCGCTACGACCGCAAAGCGCACGACATCTGCGGCAGCTACGACCACCAAGGCTGCTGTTAAGCCGTCGCGCCCGACAGAAGCAGACAAGCTCCTCGACGATATGACCCTCCACGAGAAGGTCTGCCAGATGTTCATCGTTGCTCCCGAGACGCTGACGGGCTACGGAAGCTTCAACTACGCAGACCAGTGGACCTATGACTGCTATGACAGGTACCCGATAGGCGGCTATATCTTCTTCGCGAACAATATCGCCACCTCCGACCAGACGAGGAATATGCTCTCCGATTTGCAGAATCACGCCAAGTCAAAGGGCGCGGGTGTCTTCCTCGCGACCGACGAGGAGGGCGGCTATATCACCCGCGTGTGCTACAAGCTCGGTACTACAGCTGTGTACAATATGTCGTACTACGGCGGGCTCAACGACTATGACACCTCGTTCGGTGTCGGCTCGACCATAGGTACTTACCTCGCCGACTACGGCTTCAACCTCGACTTCGCGCCCGTCGCGGACGTCAATATCAGCCCGTACAACGAGCTCGGAAACCGCATTTTCAGCTCCGACCCGAACGTGGTCGCTGATATGTCGGGAGCTGTGGTGGACGGTCTGCAAAGTGCCGGCGTGTGCTCGACGCTCAAGCACTTCCCCGGTCTCGGAGCGGGCAACGGTAACACGCATAACGGCTCCGTCGTCATCGACCGCAGCTACGAGCAGATGAAGGAGTCCGAATTCGTCGCCTTCAAGGGCGGTATCGACGCGGGTGCTGAGTTCGTAATGGTAGGTCATCAGATAGTCACGGGCGCGGGAGACGATATGCCCGCTGACCTCTCTAAGGTCATCGTCACGGACTGGCTCAAGGGCGACCTCGGCTACGAGGGCATCATAATCACGGACGCTCAGGCTATGGGCGCGATAGTCAATTCATACGGCAGCTCCGAGGCGGCTGTGCGCTCCGTTGAGGCAGGCATTGATATCATACTTATGCCCGCTTACCTTGATTCGGCAGTCAGCGGCATCGAGCAGGCTGTCGAGTCGGGACGCATTTCCGAGGAGCGTATCGACGAGAGCGTGCTGAAGATACTCAAACAGAAGGAAAAGCTGGGACTGCTTAGATAACCCGTCTCGAAAAGCGGGACGTCGAGGACGCCGTCCCCTACATGCGGTTGCCTCAAAGAATACGGGCGCACGGAATGCGCCCCTACAAAACAGCAAAAAACGGTCGGTATCAAATGATACCGACCGTATTTTTTATGAACCCGTTCCGTTGTACTTCATCGCTCCGTACATCCATATCCTGTATGCAACGTAGAAGAACACGATGCCGAATACGGGCGAGAGCCACGACAACAGCGGCACCTCGTCGGGACGGAGGATAACAAGGCTCGGATAGTACGCGATGAAAGCAATAGGCATTATAAATGTGAATATGAAGCGGAATCCCTTATTGAATATGGTTATCGGGTACTTCGCGTAGTCCTTGAAGCGGAACGCGAGGTCGAGCACGTAGAAGGAGTTCTGTATCCAGAAGCAGGTAGCCGCGGCGGCTGTCTGCAAGGCTATCATCACCAGCGAAGCCGTGATGAGGAATATCACTACCTTCACGAGCATAAGCGGCGAGAAGCCCAGTCCCAGCTTTATCCACGAGTAGATTATCGTGCCGAGACCGAAGGCGAGCTGTCCGAGCCCCTTGATGTCGAATACCTCCGACTGGTAGTAGAAGAACAGGTTTATCGGGCGGAAGCAGTATTTGATGAAATCGCCCGAATACACGTAGATTCGCAGGCTCCAGTTGTTGTCGAAGAAGCACTGCGCTGGCGTCAGAGCGACCAGCGAGAAGCCGTACAGGAACAGCATCTCATAGTAGCCCCAGCCGTTTATCGTCGAGAAGTTGCGGAAGAGTATCCAGAAGCTCACAAAGCCTGCGATATTGGTGAATACCATTCCTATCGTGGATATGATGAAGTCGGCGCGGTAGCTCATCTTGCTCTTTAAGTCCTGAGCGAGTATCTTGCAGTAGAGCCGCGCGTAGAATAACAGTCCTCGTCTTTTCATACCATCAGCCTCCGTTCACCGTTATCTGCGGAAGCGATATCTTCCAGAAAAGCTTGCTTATCGCGTATGTAACAAATACCCATATCAGCTGTGTGCCGAGCACGATACCGACGTCCCTGATATCCGACGACTTGCCGAGAAGAAGCGTCAGCGGCGAGTTGTATATCGACTGGAAGGGCAGCCAGTACACGATAGTGCGTATAGTATCGGGGAAGAAGGCTATCGGGATAGTTGCTCCCGAAAGGAGCAGCACGATGACCTGCTTCATAATGTTTATACCCCATATCGACTCGGTGTACAGGCATATCGTGCCGACGAAGAAGTCGATGTTGTAGTTGATGATGACCGCCATTACCACCGATATCACGAAGTAGAGCAGATTCAGCCCGAGCGGGATAGCTCCGTGCGTGACTACGCTGACCACGATGAAGGTCGGGAGCAGAGTGGCGAAGAAGTTCACCACGAAGTTGCCCGAATACTCCCAGAACATATACCGCCGTATCTCCATTGGCTTCAGCAGAGTGAGCACTATCGCGCCCGATTGTATCGCCCTGCCCATCTGCCATACGGTGTACATCTCCATAAAGTTGAAGAGAGCGGTCGCGAGAACGAGGTATATCAGCGTATCCGAGAAGGTCATACCGTTCACGACCTCCTCGCCCGATGAGGCGTATATCGCCTTCCACAGGAAGTATACGACTATGAGGTAGAGCAGGTTGCCGACGAATACGATGAACATCGACAGGCGGAACTGCAGCGACTCCATAATACCGTTGCGGGTGAGGGAGAGGTATTTTTTCAGGTTCATTCGACTCCCTCCTCGTATATCTTCTTGATGACCTCCTCGGTGGATATCTCTTCGAGCTGCATATCGCGGACACGCCGCGTCTTTTGCAGCTTCGTGAGCACCTCCATCACGGTTATCTTTTCCTCGTCAACGAGAATGGATATCCACTCGTCGTCAGCCTCGACCTTGAGCGCGGGGAACTCCTTGCCTATCACCTCTGCCTCCTTTTTGAGGTCGCCGTCCACGCGTATTTTCAGCGTGCGGTACGAGCCGAAGAAGCCCTTGAGGTGCGATATGTCGTTATCGTAGAGCATCCTGCCCTTGTCGATGATGACTATCCTGCGGCAAAGCGCGTCTACGTCGCCCATATCGTGGGTGGTGAGGATAACGGTCGTGTTCTTCTCCTTGTTGAGCGCGTGTATCAGCGTGCGTATCTTCGCCTTCATCGAGACGTCGAGACCGATAGTCGGCTCGTCGAGGAAAACTATCTTCGGATTGTGCAGGAAAGCCGCGAGTATATCGCTGAGCGTGCGCTGTCCGAGCGACATCTGACGCACGGGCTTGTGCAGGAGCGGCTCGATGTCAACGAGCGACCGGTAGAGCTTCATCATACCGTCGTAGTCCTCGTCGCTTATCTGATAGATGTCCTTCAGCAGCCTGAACGACTCCACCAGCGGCAGAGCCCACCACAGCTGCGAGCGCTGTCCGAATACAACGCCGATATTCTGTGCATTCTTCGACCTGTTCTTGTACGGGAGCTTGCCGTTTACAAGTATCTCTCCCGATGTCGGCTCAAGAACGCCCGTCATCATTTTTATAGTGGTGGATTTGCCTGCGCCGTTAGGTCCGAGGTAGCCGACTATCTCGCCCTGCTCGATACTCATAGTGATGTTATCGACCGCTCTGACTGTCTTGTAGTCGCGCGAAAAGAGGTCCTTGATGCTGCCTGCGAGACCCTCGCGGCGGTTGAGGACTTTGAATTCCTTTGTTACGTTTTTGATGTCTATGACGGGTGCCATTTTTTCATCTCCTCATTGAAAGTATTTTTACATTATATCACACCAATGGCGATAAATCAACAAAAAGCGCATATTATTATGGTTACAATATTGTTACAGCAGAGCTGCCCGAAAGCAGCACCGCTCCGAACGGTATTCAGCGGTACGAATTGACTTCTGCGTTTTTGTATGATATCATTATAGTACGCTATAAACATTTCGTCTATCGTAATCTTGCATAAAGCTATAACAAAAAGGAAAGCAGCATATATGAAACTGAGAAAAACATACGAGCTTGAGGTCAACTGTGACAGGAGCGAAACTGTCAGATACAGCTTTACCGACATACCCATAGGCTTCTTCAAAGGTCGGTATTCCGCCTATCCGAACTGCTCCGTGCCCGCGCACTGGCACGAGGACATCGAGCTCATCGTCCCGAGCGAGGGCGAGGCGGTATATAACATTAACGGCAAGCTGGTGAAGGTCGCGGAGGGCGAGGGTCTGCTCGTCAACTCGCGCAGGATACACTCCTCATATACCGAGCATTTGCACGATTGTTATTACAATATCCTCATCTTCCACCCGATGGTGCTGTGTATCTCGAAGGAGACGGAGCAGCAGGTGGTACAGCCGATAATCGGCTCGTCGTTCGACTATATCCTCCTGCAAAGAGGTACGCAGTGGCACGAGAATATCCTGCGCTGGTTCGCACTGATAAGGGAGCGCCACGTTGACAAGCATATGCCGAAGGAGTTCTCGCCGATGGAATTCTCGGTGCTCAAGGAGAATGAGGACAAGTCCGAGAAACCCGCAATCGTGGGACTTGTCAACCTTATATGGAGCGAGATAGCGGGCAATATCACTCCCGACGAGGCTCCGCACGCCGAATGTAACCAGCTTACCTCTGTAAAAGCGATGATATCCTTCATAGACAAGCACTACGCCGAAAAGCTCGCGCTGGAGGACATCGCCGCGGCAGGCTTTGTGTCGAAGCGCACCTGCGGCAACCTCTTCGAGCGCTTCCTGTTCACCTCGCCGATAAGATTTCTCAACGAGTACCGCCTGAAACGCAGCGTAGAGCTGCTGAAGAATACGGATATGACCATAACCGAGATAGCGCTCGCGTGCGGGTTTTCGGGTGCGAGCTACTACGCGGAGACTTTCCGCCGCGAAACAGGCAAAAGCCCGAGCGAGTACCGCAGTAACGCAGCGCCTCCCCTTACGGGTGAAAATGCCGTTCGGTAACGCTTTTCAAGGTCAGAACGTCATTAAATTATCAAACTCCCTTATTATGTAAATGATATTCCTCTATATGACGTGATTTGAAGCAAATTCATTTTTGTGAAGGTCACGATTTTACTATTTTTGTCACAAAAATAATATACAGTTTTAGCCGCGCACTGTATAATAAATTTGTCAAATGCACACGTTGTTAACATTCGCGTGTGAAAAAATCGAGTATATTATTTTTCAGAGAGGGGTCTTACATATGAAAAACAACAGCTTAAAGCGCTGCTTTGCAGCTCTTTCTGCGGCTGCTCTTATGGCTTCGTCTGCTCCCTTTGCTTCTGTCGCAAGCGCTGAGGACAGCCTCACATTCGCAGGCGCAAGCATCAACGCTGACGTCAGCACAAAGATAGGCGACGCCAACCTCGACGGCTACGTTACCGTCGCTGACGCTGTCGCTATCCTCCAGTTCATCGCTAATCAGGACAAGTATCCGCTCAAGGAGCAGGGCAAGCTCAACGGCGACGTATTCGACCGCGGCGACGGTCTTTCCGCAGCCGATGCGCTCTCCATACAGAAGTACGACGCTGGCATCCTGAGAGAGCTCCCCGAGTCGGTAAGCGCTAACTACAGCGAAACAACGACATCGACTACTACCACAACTACTACCGAGCCCACTACTACTACAACCACAACAACCACTACTACCGAACCCACTACTACCTCTACCACAACTACTACAACAGAGCCCACAACTACCACCACAACTACTACGACCACAACGACCACTACCACAACTACTACCACAACGACAACGACCGAGCCCACAACTACTTCAACTACCACAACTCAGCCTCAGCAGAACGGTATACCTGACCTCGGCACTCCTATGAATGCGAATGCTACTATGGTCTCCAACTTCCGCACGGGCGACGCAGGCGACTTCTTCGCTTCCAGCGGCTGGACGAACGGCAAGCCCTTCGACTGCTGGTGGTACGAGCAGAACGCTCAGATAAAGGACGGCGCTCTTGAGCTCAAGATAGACCAGAAGTGGTCGAACGACTCCAATCCCGACTGGAACCCCAAGTATTCGGGCGGTGAGTTCCGCACCAACAACTTCTATTCATACGGCTACTATGAGTGCTCGATGCAGGCTATCAAGAACGACGGCGTTGTTTCCTCGTTCTTCACCTACACAGGTCCTTCCGACGTTATCAACGGTCAGAAGAATCCCTGGGACGAGATAGACATCGAGATCCTCGGTAAGGATACAACTAAGGTCCAGCTCAACTACTACCGCAACGGAGCGGGCGGTCACGAGAAGATGATCGACCTCGGCTTCGACGCTTCCGAGGCTTACCACACCTACGGCTTCGACTGGCAGCCCGGCAAGATAACATGGTATATCGACGGCAGAGAAGTATGGTCTATGTCAGGCGATATTCCCGTAACAGCAAGCAAGATCATGATGAACGCATGGCCGGGTCTCACTGTTGACGACTGGCTCAAGGCTTACAACGGCAAGACTCCTCTTACCGCTCACTACCAGTGGGTAACATACGACCAGAACGGCAAGAACGGTCAGGGTCAGCAGCAGAACCCCTGGCAGGACCCCAATCAGGGGCAGCAGCAGGATCCTAATCAGGGTCAGCAGCAGGACCCCAATCAGGGTCAGGGTCAGACACAGACAGGCATGAACAGAAATGCCACTATGGTCTCTGACTTCACAACAGGCAATGCAGGCGACTTCTTCGCTTCCGACGGCTGGACGAACGGCAAGCCCTTCGACTGCTGGTGGTACAAGCAGAACGCTCAGATAGTCAACGGTCTCCTCGAGCTCAAGATAGACCGGAAGTGGTCGAACGACTCGAACCCCGACTGGAACCCCAAGTATTCGGGCGGTGAGTTCCGTACAAACGACTTCTACCACTATGGCTACTACGAGACAGAGATGAAGGCTATCAAGTGCGACGGTGTTGTTTCATCGTTCTTCACATACACAGGTCCCTCTGACGTTATCAACGGTCAGAAGAATCCGTGGGACGAGATAGACATCGAAATTCTCGGTAAGGATACAACTAAGGTCCAGCTCAACTACTACCGCAACGGACAGGGCGGTCACGAGAAGATGATCGACCTCGGCTTCGACGCTTCTCAGGACTTCCACAGATACGGCTTCGACTGGCAGCCCGGCAAGATAACATGGTACATCGACGGCAAGGAAGTATGGTCGATGACAGGCGATATCCCCGTAACTCCCAGCAAGATAATGATGAACGCTTGGCCCGGTCTCACGGTTGACGACTGGCTCAAGGCTTACCCCGGCACAACGCCTCTCACTGCATATTATAAGTGGGTAACTTATAACAAGCAGTAACATAATATACCCGAAAAAACGAAGGCTCGCGCCTTCGTTTTTTTGCTGCGGTAAAATAATGTACTGGACAAATCCGCCGCTTTATGTTATAATGTTTGTAACATCTACCACGGAGGTGCATTATGAACAGCTACTCCCAGCAATACCTCGCTTCCCACCTCTTCTCCCGCAGAGAGGAGGACTTTGAATACGCCTCGTTCGACCGCGAGATAGCCTTCTACGAGAGCATCTGTGCGGGAAACATCGAGCTCGTGCGCGTGTATGCCACTCCGCTGTGCAGTGAGGGCTACGGTATCCTCAGCAAGGACCCGCTCCAGAATCTCAAGTACCATTTCACCGTTTCTGCGGCTTTGATTGCGAGATTCTGCATAAAAAGCGGTATGACTCCCGAGGAGGCGTACAGCCTCAGCGATATCTACATAATGAAGGCTGACGAGTGCAGGTCGGAGGAAGACGTCCACGCCGCACACACCGAGATGATAGAGGAGTATTCGCGCCGTATGCGTCTCGTCCGCAACAGCAATATCTACTCCAAGCAGATACTGCGTGTGCTCGACTATATCAGCGAGCACCTTCACACCCGCATAATGATAAACGAAGCCGCCAAGCACCTGCATATAAGCTCGGCGTATCTGTCGCGCCTCTTCAAGGCGGAAACAGGTATGGCCTTCAGCGACTACGTCAACCGCAAGAAGATAGAGGAGGCTTCGAGCCTGCTGCGCTTCTCGGAGTACACCGACCTTGAGATAAGCACTCTGCTGTGCTTCAGCTCGCAGAGCTACTTCATCAAGATTTTCAAGAAGTACGTGGGTATGACTCCGCGCGAATACAAGAAGCGCTACCGCCTGCCCGAATTCGTTCCCGAGGGAGAAAATGAAGAATAAACAAAAAGCGTCCGACGGAGCTTCCGTCGGACGCCTTGTTTTATCAGTTCATTTCTGCAAGGAGCTTCTCTGCACTTGCGAGCTTTACGCTTATAACGAAGAGCTCCAGAGCCTTGCCGAGGTCCTCTATTGAGGGATATGTCGGAGCTATGCGGATATTCTTGTCGTCGGGGTCAACTCCGTAGGGGAAGGTAGCGCCGGCTCCTGTGAGCGTCACGCCTGCCTCCGCGCAGAGCTGAACTATCCTCTTCGCACAGCCGTTCAGCGCGTTGAACGATACGAAATAGCCGCCCTTGGGCTCTGTCCACTCGCCGATACCGAGAGGAGCTATCTCCTTTTCAAGAGTGCTGCACACGAGGTCGAACTTGGGAGCGATGATAGCCTTGTGCTTCTTCATATGCTCCTGCATATTCGCGAATGTGCCGAAGAACTTCACGTGGCGGAGCTGATTCATCTTGTCGTAGCTGATGATGCTGATACCAAGGTACTTTCTGAGCTCCTCGACATTAGCCTTGCTCGCGCCCATCACAGCAACGCCCGCACCGGGGAACGTTACCTTCGAGGTCGAGCCGTATATGTAGACGATGTTCTCGTTGCCGACCTTCTTTGCCTCTTCAAGGATATTGAGTATGGGCTTGGGGTCGTCTGTGAGGTGGTGTATGCAGTAGGCGTTGTCCCAGAAAATGCGGAAGTCCTTAGCCGCGGGCTTGAGGTTCGCGAAGCGTCTTACAGTCTCGTCGCTGTAGCTGATGCCGTCGGGGTTGGAATACTGCGGAACGCACCATATTCCCTTTATAGCCTCGTCCTCGGAGACGAGCTTCTCGACTATATCCATATCAGGACCCGAAGCCGTCATCGGGACGTTTATCATCTCAACGCCGAAGAACTCGGTCACCTTGAAGTGCCTGTCATATCCGGGGACGGGACAGAGGAACTTCACCTTGTCGAGCTTAGACCACGGCGTATTGCCGAGAATCCCCTTGTTGAAGGCTATCTGCACTGTCCAGTACATAGAGTTGAGGCTTGAATTTCCGAAAATGATTATCTCATCGTCCTGAACGCCTATCATATCCGAGAAAAACTCCTTAGCCTCGGGGATACCGTCGAGCATACCGTAATTTCTTACGTCCACGCCGTTCTCGCTGAGGAAGTTGCCGTCGTCGAACACGTCGAGCATACCCACGCTGAGCTCAAGCTGCTCCTTGCAGGGGTTGCCTCTTGCCATATTGAGAGAGAGGCTCTGCGACTTGAAGCCGTTGTAGAGCGCTTCCACCTCATTCTTAAAGCTGATGAGCTGTTCCTTGTTCATTTCCGATAAGTTCATTTCGGGACCTCACCTTTCAAATCATGCATAATAAGGCATTGACTGCCAAATAAAAGTATACCATACCGCAATATTTTTTGCAAGTGACAACATAACGAATAATTCGGCTTAATTACGCATTTTTTTAGCGTTTTCAGCATATCATTTCGGGAATAAGTCTATATACGGCGGCAATGTGTGCGTACACCGCGGACAGGCTTTGTGGAAAATTAATGAATTTTTCTGACAATCATTGACTTCTGTATTATATTCTGATATAATGTATCGTAGATAGATATTGGAATTGGGAAGATACTGATTTTGAGAAACGGAGGTCTTAATATGAAAAAATTATTCTCATCAGCATTTTCTCTCTTAACTTCCGCCGCCCTGCTTGTCGGAGTCTCTCCCCTCGCCTCTCTCGCTGAGGACAGCACAACTCAGTTCGTCGAGATAGCTGAGGACGAGACCCTCACCGTAAGTGAGCTCGACCAGCTGGCTCTCAGCGACGGAGGCGCGGTACAGATCGCCGCCAACTACGACTACGAAAACGGAGCCTATAACCTCGGGTACTACCTCGACGCCAACAATGCCGAGGTCTACTCGAAAATGATGGAGCTCATCAATCCGAGCCTTGACACCATTACAGTCACGCTCCCCGAGCCGCTCGTCATCGAGAGTTCGTCGTGGTACTTCGACATCAACACGACTGCCGCTTCAAATGCGGTGTTCAGCGCCTGCCGAAGCGGTATCGAGTGCGCTTCGTTCGATATTCCCGACATTTTCTGGCTCGATGTCAACAACATCAGCATCGGAGTGAAGTCGGTACAGCAGAACCGCATAAGCTCCCGCAAATACACCTACACTGTGTACCAGCTCACTATTTCCCCCGCCTATTACGACGGTTTCTCGTCGTTCGATGAGGTGTTCGAGTACAAGACAAAGCTCGAGGAAGCAGTCGAAAACTTCGAGGTGACGGGCAGTACGCGCTATGAACAGCTCAAGTGCATACATGACAAGATATCAAAGTTTACATATTATGATATCGACGGTAAGTTCTCGGGCTCATGCCTCGGTGCACTCGTTGAGCCCGGAGTTGTCTGCGAGGGCTACTCCAAGGCGTTCAAGCTCATATGCGACCGCCTCGGCATACCGTGCGTATGCATTTTCGGCAACTATGACCCCGATGACAAGACCGCACATATGTGGAACTACGTCCAGATGGAGGACGGCAAATGGTACGGTATGGACGTCACATGGGACGACTACGACGGCAAATACGGTATCCAGATAATCTACGATTTCTTCCTGAAGGGCTCGAAGAGCTTCTTTGAGCAGCACACCGAGGGTACCGAGTACGTGCTCGCGTACTTCACCTACCCCACTATCTCCGAGGACGACTTCGACCCGACAAAGCCCATAGTTACGACAACTGCGACCACTACTGCAACGACAACGACGTCCACGACTACGACATCAGCTACTACTACGACTACAACCACCACCGATGAACCGACTACCACCTCAACTACAACTACCACTACTACAACAACTACTACTACTACTACTACGACCACTACCGCGACCACCACTGCTACGACAACTGCAGCTGCTCAGCCAACAACTACGACAACGACCGAAACGACGACTGAGTCCGCCCCGCAATTCAGGTACGGCGACGTCAACCACGACGGCAAGGTCAGCGTAGCCGACCTCGTATGCTGCGCCGAGTATTCGCTCGGCAAGCCCGATGTGACGTGCTACGACGAGCTCACAGGCGACGGCGTAGTCGATATGTTCGACGTTATCGCGCTGAGGAAGCTGCTGACATCGTGGGTATTCTGATAAGCTAAAACAAAAGGTCTGTGCTCAATGCACAGACCTTTTTTGGAGTTCATTTATTACTGCAATGATATTATCAGGGTGCGGAGTTATCACATCGAGGTCAGCCGCTCCGCTCGACGCGTATGCTTCAAGCATAGTACGGAGCTCCTCCGCCGACTGCATATAGTCCGCGATGATGTAGTCCTCATCATAGCCGAGCTTATGAAGCAGCACCGCCGAAACTACGCCTGTTCTGTCCTTGCCTGCCGAGCAGAAGTAGAGCACGTTCGTCTGCGCGGACATTATAGCGCCGATGATAGCGTCCATCTGCCCGTCGAGCATATCGACGTACGACTGCGGGACGTCCGCCGCCGTCTTCGGTATGTAGGATCCGCCAGTGACGGGCATATTCCTGTACGTGAAGCCCTCCGCCTCCGCAAGCTGTGTCGGACAGGCGCGCACCTCGTCCTCCGCACGCAGGTCGATGACGGTGGTGACACCGTTGTACCTCAGCCACCCGAGCTCGTCCTCGGTGGGACAGAACAGCGCATCGCTCCGTATGAAGCGCAGGCTGTCGGGGAGTATCGGACGCGCATTCCGCGTGGAGGTGAAGATACTGCTCATTCGCCGTTCTCGCCGAAAATCTTATCGGGAGATGTGAGTGTCAGGTTCTGTATGTGACCGCACTTCGGACAAGCCTCGCAGTGAATGGTGCTGCGCTGAGGGTCAGCCTTGTACTCCTCGCCGAAGGGATAGAAGAGCACGTCGTGGGGAGTAGCTGTAAAGAGCTTGCCGCTGATGAGCTTGGTGCCGCATAATTCGCAATTGTGTTTCATAGTTTCTCCTTTACGTTTATGAAAATCCCTCCGAGCGATGTCGGAGGGATAGTCTTTTTCACTTAAAACTCGGTCTCAGACCTCGTTTACCTTTCTCTTTACGTAGGAAGTATGGAGAACCTCATGAGCCTTGTGGCTGCCGGGCTTCTCGAAGAATTCCTCGTAAACCTTCTTGATAGCGGGATTCTCGTGTGACTGACGGAGAGGCATAGACTTGTCGAGGTCGTAGAGGACCTTAGCTCTCTCAGCTCTGATGTCAACGAAGTTTCTGATACCCATGGGTACCTGAGGCTGACCGCCGCCGTTTACACAGCCGCCGGGACAAGCCATTACCTCGATGAACTGAGCGTCGCACTTGCCTGCTCTGATATCGTCAAGCACCTTGCGGGCGTTGGAAAGACCGCTTGTAACGATCACCTTAACCTTGGTTCCAGCAATATCGTATGTTGCCTCCTTGATAGCCTCAGTACCGCGTACCTCGGGGATATCAATGAGAGTGTCGCCTGTGAGGGTGTTGTAAGCTGTTCTGAGAGCAGCCTCCATAACACCGCCTGTAGCGCCGAAGATAACGCCTGCACCTGTGGAGATTCCGAGCGGGTCGTCGAACTTCTCTTCGGGAAGACCGAGGAAGTTGATGCCTGCGCGCTCTATCATTCTGCCAAGCTCACGAGTTGTGAGAGCAAAATCAACATCGGGTACGCCTGCTGCGCTCTGGTCGGGTCTGCCGATCTCGAACTTCTTAGCCGTACAAGGCATAATGGAAACCATTACGATGTTCTTGGGGTCGATACCCATCTTCTGAGCCCAGTATGTCTTAGCTGTAGCACCGAACATCTGCTGAGGCGACTTGCAGGTCGAGAGATGGTCGAGGAGGTCGGGATAGTAGTGCTCGCAGAACTTTACCCATCCGGGTGAGCACGATGTTATCATAGGAAGTGTGCCGCCGTTGGTAACGCGCTCGATGAACTCGTTAGCCTCCTCCATAATGGTGAGGTCAGCAGCGAAATCGGTATCGAATACCTTATCGAAGCCGAGTCTGCGGAGAGCCGCAGCCATCTTGCCCTCTACGTTCGTGCCTATCGGGAGGCCGAATGCCTCGCCGAGGCCTGCACGTACTGCGGGAGCAGTCTGCACGAGAACTGTCTTCTCGGGGTCTGCGATAGCAGCCATAACCTGCTTTGTGTAGTCCTTCTCTGCGATGGCGCCGACAGGGCATACAGCGATACACTGACCGCAGGATACGCAGCTTGTCTCGCCGAGACCCATATCAAATGCAGAGCCGATATATGTCTTGAATCCGCGCTCGTTTGCGCCGATAACACCGATACCCTGTGTCTTCGAGCAGACAGCCACGCAGCGGCGGCAGAGTATGCACTTGTTGTTATCGCGGTACATATGTGCAGCGGAATCGTCTATCTCGTAGTGCTCGTTGACGCCGTCGTACCTGCCTGCGTCGTCGATGCCGTAGTCCTTGCAGAGCTTCTGGAGCTCGCAGTTGCCGCTTCTTACGCAGGAGAGGCACTTTCTGTCGTGAGTCGAGAGAATGAGCTCGAGAGTCTTCTTGCGTGACTCGATGACCTTGGGAGAGTTGGTAACGATCTCCATATTGTTCGAGCAGGGATAAACGCAGCCCGCAACAAGACGGAAGCCTCTGCCCTTATTTACCTCGGTAACGCAGATACGGCAGGCGCCGATCTCGTTGATTTCCTTCATATAGCAAAGTGTGGGGATCTCGAAACCTGCGGTATGAGCAGCCTCAAGAACAGTAGTACCCTTGGGGACGGAGATCTCAACACCATTGACTTTAACTGTGATATTTTCCATTGATTATTCCTCCGCTTACTTCTTGATGATTGCCTTGAACTTACAGGTTGCGATACAAGCGCCGCACTTAACGCACTTGCTCTTGTCTATCTCCATAGCAGCGAGCTTCTTGCCGGGAGCGATGTAATCGGTCCTTGTGATAGCCGAAGCAGGACACTGCTTAGCACACATACCGCAGCCGATACACTTCTCCTTGTCGATCTCGAAGCTGAGGAGATCCTTACATACGCCCGCAGGACACTTCTTGTCAACAACGTGAGCGATGTACTCATCCTTGAAGCATCTGAGAGTTGAAAGAACGGGGTTCGGAGCTGTCTGACCGAGACCGCAGAGTGAGTTCGCCTTTACGTGGAGAGCGAGCTCCTCGAGGGTATCGAGGTCCTCGAGAGTTCCCTTGCCCTTTGTTATCTTGTCGAGTATCTCCCACATTCTCTTTGTGCCGATACGGCAGGGAGTACACTTACCGCAGGACTCATCAACCGTGAACTCGAGGAAGAACTTGGCGATATCTACCATACAGTTGTCCTCGTCCATAACGATAAGTCCGCCCGAGCCCATCATCGAGCCGATGCTGATGAGGTTATCGTAGTCGATCGGGATATCGAAGTGCTCTGCGGGGATACATCCGCCGGAGGGTCCGCCTGTCTGGGCAGCCTTGAACTTCTTGCCGTTCGGGATACCGCCGCCTATCTCCTCGATAACTGTACGGAGAGTAGTACCCATGGGTATCTCAACGAGACCTGTGTTCTTTATCTTACCGCCGAGAGCGAATACCTTTGTACCCTTCGACTTCTCGGTACCCATTGATGCGAACCAGTCAGCACCCTTGAGTATGATCTGGGGGATATTAGCGTAAGTCTCAACATTGTTGAGGATAGTGGGCTTCTGGAAGAGACCTTTTTCTGCAGGGAAAGGAGGTCTGGGTCTGGGCTCGCCGCGGTTGCCCTCGATAGAGGTCATAAGAGCTGTCTCCTCGCCGCATACGAAAGCGCCTGCACCGAGACGGAGGTCGATGTCGAAATCGAAGCCTGTGCCGAAGATGTCCTTGCCGAGCATACCAGCCTCGCGAGCCTGCCTGATAGCGATGTTGAGACGCTCAACAGCGATCGGGTACTCGGCACGAACGTAGATATAGCCCTGTGTAGCACCGATAGCGTAGCCTGCTATGGTCATAGCCTCGAGTACAACGTGGGGATCGCCCTCGAGAACGGAACGGTCCATGAATGCGCCCGGGTCGCCCTCGTCGGCGTTACAGCAGACGTACTTCTGGTCAGCGTCGGGAACGATATTTCTCGCGAGCTTCCACTTCATACCTGTGGGGAAGCCGCCGCCGCCTCTTCCGCGGAGACCCGAATCGAGAATAGTCTGGATAACGTCCTCGGGCTTCATCTCTGTGAGCACCTTGCCGAGAGCCTTATAGCCGTCTCTGCCTATGTATTCATTGATGTCCTCGGGGTTGATAACGCCGCAGTTTCTGAGAGCAACACGGTTCTGCTTAGCGTAGAAAGCGGTGTCGTCGAGGGACTTGATGTTGTCGCCGTCAACAGTTTCCTCATAGAGGAACTCCTTAACGGGGGTGCCGTCAACGAGGTGCTCCTTAACGATGCGGGGGATCTCCTCTACCTTAACGCGCGAGTAGAACGAGCCCTCGGGATAAACGATCATAATGGGTCCGCGCTCGCAGAGACCGAAGCAGCCCGTCTTAACTATCTGTACCTTTTCTGTGAGTCCGTTGGAAGCAAGCTCATTCTCGAGGCACTCGATGATCTTGGGAGAGCCCGAAGAAGTACAGCCTGTACCGCCGCAGACAAGTACGTGTCTTTCATATTTTGAAGAAGCGTTGCCATGAGTTCTGAGAGCGACCTCGCCCTCCATTGATTCTCTGACAGCCTTGAGTTCTTCAAGAGTCTTCATATGTTTTCCTCCTATAATGTTATTATGCTGTGTACTTAGCGAGTATCTTTTCAACGTCGTCAACTGTGAGACGTCCGTAGACGTCCTCATTGACTGTGAGAACGGGAGCCAGACCGCAAGCGCCTATGCAGCGGCAGGCGTCGAGGGAGAACTTGCCGTCGGGGGTACATTCGCCGCCCGCGATGCCGAGCTTCTCCTGAAGCTTGTTGTATATATCTCCTGAGCCCTTAACGTAGCAGGCTGTACCGAGACATACCGAGATAGTGTACTCGCCCTTGGGGTAGAGTGAGAACTGAGCATAGAAGGTAACAACGCCGTATATCTTCTCGAGCGGGATACCTGTCTTATCGGAAATAATGGTCTGCACCTCGATCGGAAGATAGCCGTAGATCTCCTGAGCCTTCTGAAGGATAGGCATCAGAGCGCCCTGAGTGTCCTTCTTCTCTTCAATAACAGCTAAGAGCTGAGCCTCCTGTTCGGGAGTGCCCTTGAAGGGAACGGTGGATTTAGCTGAATTCATTTTAGATGAACCTCCTTAATAAATTCTGTGAAATAAATAACAAACCGTACGCCGACGGAAATATTATGACTCACATATCATAATGTATTATAACATATAATAAGAAAAATTTCTATCGCCAAATTAGCCTAATTAGCTCCAACATCATTGTGCGTTTTCTACAAAAACGAACAGTAAAATTATGTTAGTATAACATAACATTTACAACTGTCAAGGTTTTATATTTACCAATATTTCGTTATTTTTTGGCAATCAAAGTATTTGTGTATTTTTCGGGAAGAATTTGCAAATATTATATCTGATTTAACAGTAAAACGCACCCTTTCTATTGACATATCCTATATATGATGATATACTTTAAGCAATGAAAAAACATATATCGGAGGGTCAGATATGCCTTATTTCGTCGATAACGAGACCGCCGCAAGGTTCACACACAATCAGGTCGCAATGAAGAGAGTCCGCAGGATAAGCTCTGTCGCCTTCTTCGTCTTCCTCATCGGCGGTCTGATAATGATACCCGCCTCCTTCCTGAGCCTCACAGGCACGTCGTGGGACTGGCTCATGGGCGCAACAGGCGAAAGATACTTCGCTCACGTCGCATTTATAATGATAATCGACTCGCTCGTCATCTGCCCGCTCGCGTTTTACCTCACCTACCGCGTGAGTGTACTTCACCACTCGCTGTCGGGACTGATAGTCATCCCCCTTATGGCAGCCAACCTCGTATTTATGCTGGTGCTCCACAAAATGGGCTTCTTCGGGCTCATCGCAGCTCCGTTCTGGGCGATGGTCGTGTACTGCATAGCGTGTGTGGCAGCGGGGGCGGCTAATATGTGGGCTGTGATAAAGTACCACTGGCTCGAGGATCAGGAGGGCTTCCCGCAGTTCAACGCGCGCTTCGAGGAGTACAAGGAGCACAAGCGCGAGCGCGAGATAATGGACCCGTATCAGAAACAGATGAACGAGATAAAGCGCCGCTCTACAGGCGAAATGAGCGAGCTCGGTACAACTCAGGATAAGCTTGAGCAGTACGAAAAGGTACACGTTCAGAGCGATATGGACAGCATATAACGCAAACCGAGGCACGGGAGAGAGCTCCTGTGCCTCGGTTATTTTTACAAATTCACATAAAATTCAAAAATAATGTTCTACTAATTTCATTGACAAAAATACGCGATTATTGTATATTTATCTTGTGAGAATACTCGATTTCTGCCGCTTTCCGTCTGTTTTGCACTGCGGACGGAAACAGCTGTATCGTAAAAAAGGAGGGTAAGACTTGAATATTCCCAATGACCCCGCAATACTCCTCAGCTACATAAATACAAAGCTGAGAGACGAATACCCCAGCCTCGACGAGCTGTGCAGGAGCCTTGACCTGTCAGCCGACGATATAGCCGCAAAGCTCGCAGGGATCGGCTATTCCTACAACAAAGAAAGAAATTGTTTCGCTTGACGCATTGCGTCGGGAACAGGAGGAAAAAATGAAAAAATCACACCGCAGACCAATTGCCGTCCTTATGGCGGCAGCTGTCTCCCTGAGCGCTTTCGGAGGCTTTTTCACCGCTTCCGCAGCCGATCCGGAGGAGAATAAGGAAGTAACACTCATATACGAAATAGACGAGGGCGCAGAGCCCAGCAAGACTACTGACGTGTCGCTCTTCGAGACCACTACCACCACCGACGGTCACACCAATGTCCCCGTAGGAACCTTCACAAAGAAGGGCTATATCTTCACAGGCTGGACGTATGACGACGTTGTCGGCTTCTCGTCGGGACAGTTCGTCGATATCCCCGATGACGCAGACGAGCTGAAATTCCATATGTGCTGGGTGGATATGAAACAGGAAAAGCACACCGTCAGGTACGTGCTCGAGCGCGACGGTATGACCTTCGAGAACCCCGACTGGCTTGAGGAGGAATCGTACTATCCCAATGAGGTCTTCAACCCCAATGATACCACTGTTTTCATCGAGGAGGAGACTGAGAACGGCACGCTCAAATACATCAGCAAGTGGCTCACCGACGGAGAAAGGGTGTTCAGCTACGGCACCCAGCTCGTTATGCCCGACCACGACATCACCCTCTACCCCATACTCTACAAGAAGATCCAGCTCACATACTTTGCGGGCAACGTTGACCGCCTCAACGGCAACGATTCATACTCATACGAAAAAATGGAAGGCACGACCGATGAGCTCGCCGCGAAGGACCGCTTCTCACGCAGCGGCTTCAACCTCGTCGGCTGGACTTCAAGCTTCGACGGCGAGCAGTACAAGCTCAACCAGACCGTACTGATGCCCGGCGAGGACGTCACCTTCACCGCAGTATGGGAGCCCATCGAATACAAGGTAGTCTTTATCCCCGGCAAGGGCGGCGAGAACATCAAGATCCCCACCCTGACCGACGATTACCTCACCTGCCCCGACCCCGGCATCACAGTTGACGGTATGCACTTCGCGGGCTGGCAGGCTTCCGACGGTACTCTCTATCAGGTCGGCGACAAGTATCAGGTGCTCGGAGCAAAGCCCGGTATGGGCATCAGCTTCAAGGCAGTATGGGAGGAAGGCGACGCTCCCGAGGGAACGACGGCGACAACCTCTGCAACTACTACTGCTACCACTACGGCAACGACATCCACGGTGACGACTGCAACAGGAACTTCCGCAACTTTCGTCCCCGAGGATATGATATGCGGTGACGCAAACTGCGACAAGAAGGTCTCTATAGCCGACGCAGTAGCGATACTCCAGAGTATCGGCAACAAGGACAAATACGGACTGTCCGCTCTCGGCGAGCTCAACGCAGACGTTGACGGTGAGGCAGGCATCACAGCCAAGGACGCTCTCACTATCCAGCAGCTCGACGCAAAGCTCATAACAAAGCTCCCCGCAGAAAAATAAAAAAGCTATCCCCTCCGAAGGAGTTCCTTTCGGAGGGGATATTTTATTATATCGAGCTTGTGACATAGCCCTCGCCGCAGGCTTCTATCGCCTCGGCTGAGCCCACGATGCAGCGTCGTCCGAGCACCGAGAGCGGCTCTGCCGCCTTAATCAGGTCATCGGACGTGAGCGCAAGCATACGCCTGCGGTTCTCACGGCGGCTCTCCTCGGTAATACCGCGGAAATATATCTCGTCGGCAGCAGTGCCGTATGCGCTGTCGGACATCAGCGGCTCCTTCTGTGCGATACTGCTGATTATGTAGGAGCTGATATCGGACTTCGCGGCACAGTAGCTCCGCACGAAGTCCGCCGCGTTCTCATAGGCGGTGAGAGCTCCCGAGGGTGACGGGTCGCGGTATGAGTAGAACACAGCCTCGCCCATATTGTTCACGCCGAAGCCTGTTCCGTAGGCTCCGCCCTTGACGCGCACCTCGTTCCACAGGTACTCGTAGGAGAGTATCGTCGAAAGCACCGTCCACAGCGCCTTATCGTTCTCGCAGGTCGGGAGCGCGACGCCCGAATAGGACACGCCCGAGGGAATGATTATGCCCTGCTTTTCGGGAGTATCAAGCCTGAACGCCGTCGCCGTGTGTGCGGAAGCCTCGCCCTCGGGGAGCATAGCCGCGAGAGCTCCGAGTTTGAGCTCTCCCGCGGAAACAGTGCCCGCCGTGAGCCTTGCGCGGCAGAACAGCTTTGCCGCTATTGCCTTGAATTCGCCGATAAGTCCCGCGAGCACGTCATCGGACGGCTTTGCTATCGCGTGCAGCGACCTGTAAGCCTCGTAGCCGCACAGCAGCTCGTTCATCGCGGACTCCGCCGACATACCGCTTCTTGCACGGCGCATAGCTATGCGGTGACCGTTGGCAATGATGTCCTGCTTCATATCCTCGTCGCACTGGAGCAGCACCTCGCGTATCTGCTCAGGGCTGTCGTAGACGGTCTCGGTGAGGAGCTCGCCGATTAGCGCGAGGGCGTCATTGGTCTTGTGGTCGAGGAAGCTCGCCTTCACCGTGAGATAGGGGGTGCACTCCTCGGGGCAGCCCTCCTTTGCGAATACGGCGGCATTTATGCTGAGCTTGCCGAGCGTGCCCGTGATACGCTGCTGGAGCTCCTCGCCCGAGCAGTTTTTCGTGGGCAGCTCGGAGATGAGGTCGGTCATTACGGCGAGCATTTCGAGCTCGCGCTGTGTGAAGTCCGCAGCCGCGAAGTACAGTGCCACAGAGGATATGCCCTTATTCTTCGCGGGATGGCGGAGCACTGTTATGCCGTCCTCCTCCGACTTCTCAGTCCTGAATTCGAGCGGGAGCTCGCTGACCTCCGAGAGCGGCAGAGACGGGAGAGTTGCTATATCCTCGGGCGTGTCGGGAGTCGCCTGCCACTCGTCGAGCCTGCGGTTGAGCTCTATCAGCTCCGCCTTCTCCTGCTCGGACATAGCCGCGAGCTCTGCCTTCACGCGCTCCTGCTCTATCCTCTTCTGCTCGTCGCCGTAGGTATGCGACGGGAGCATATACAGCGTAACAGCGCCGTTTTCGTCGAGCAGCCACTCCGCAAGGAGCTTCTCGTAGAAGTCGGTGTCGAGCTGTCTGCGCAGGAAGTCAAATACGCCGTCGCAGTCGAGGTACATCAGCGGGTCGCCGCCGTAGAGCCACGAATGAAGGCATATGATACCGCGGATAAGTCCCTTCGGCTCCTGCATTTCCTTGGTTCGGAACTCATACCTGTCGATAGCCGCAGCAAGAGCAGAGCGGCTGATGCCGTTCTTCACGAGGGCTGATACCGTATCGCGGACAGTGCCGAGCAGAGCGGGAGCGTGCTCCATATCGGTGTTGTATATTTTCAGTGCGCCGTAGGGCTGGGCGATACCGTCCTCGATACCGAGCGATACGTCGAGACACAGCCCCGTATCGAGCAGAGCACGCTTCAGCGGAGCCTCATTCGAGCCCGCAAGCGCCTCTCCGAGCACTACGCAGGCGCTTCCCTTGTTGACATCCTCCCACGAAGCCATTACCTTGCCGAGGGCGATATGCGTATGAGCCTTCTCGTCCTCCTCGGGAGCTATCTCGTAGAAGCACGACCTCTCCGAGGTCGCGACGGGCTTCTGCACTGGGATATCTATGGTGTCGCCGCTCTTTTCGTACTTCGATATATAGCTGTCGATGAGTGCGAGCACAGGCTCTATATCGACTGCGCCGTCGAGGTAGATGTACGAATTCGACGGGTGGTAGTGGCGCTTGTACGTATCCACGAACTGCTCATAGGTGAGGTCGGGGATAGCCGCGGGCTTGCCGCCCGATTCGCAGCCGTAGCAGGTGTCGGGGAAGAGCATAGCCATCAGCTCCTCCTCTATACGGTTGTATATCGAGGACTCCACGCCCTTCATCTCGTTGAACACGACGCCCTTGTAGAGCGGCTCGTCGCCCTCTGCACGCCACTCGATGTGGTGTCCCTCCTGATAGAATATCTCGGGCACCGAGCCGATATGCGGCTTGAACACGCCGTCGAGGTACACCCCGATGAGGTTCATAAAGTCGCGGTCATTGCGGCTCGAAACGGGGTACATCGTCTTGTCGGGGAAGGTCATCGCATTGAGGAAGGTGTTCATCGAGCTTTTCAGCATATACAGGAACGGGTCCTTGACAGGATAGCTCTCCGAGCCGCCGAGAACCGAATGCTCGATGATGTGGAAGACGCCCGTGTCGTCGGTGGGCGGGGTCTTGAAGTTGACGGAGAAGACCTTGTTCTCGTCGCCGTTGTCGAGCCACACAAGACGTGCGCCCGTCCTGCCGTGCAGCATCTCCACCATATCGCCCGCAACGCTTCCCGCAGGACGTATCCTTGTCACCGTAAATCCGTGAATGATATCGTTTACCTTCATATATTGCTCCTTATTTTGATTTGTTTATGCGTGCATAGTATTCAGCCTTGTCCTTGTCGCACTTTTCCTTTGCTTCAATGAACACCTGTCGGAAGCTCTTCGTCCTGTTCGGCTTATAGGCAGCAGCGCCCTTCGCGACAGAGAGCCTGTACTCCTCGTCCCTGCCCGAGTTGTACTGCCTGAGCTCGCTCTCGAACTTGGCGAGCAGTATCTCCGTATCAATGAGGGCTGCTTCATCGGTGATGACGACGAATTCATCTCCCGTGACGTGGAATACATTCCCGCCTCCGAAGAGCTTCTTTATCAGCCGTGCGCACTCAAACATAAGCGCATCGCCCGCCTCATAGCCCTTGGCGACATAGACCTTCTTCAGCCCGTTGATGTCGAAGAAGGCTACGGTGAACTTTGCCTTTCCCGCCGCGATAGCCTCATCGAGCTTACTGATGCGGAGCTTGTAGGCAGCCTTATTGCCCGTATCCGTCACTTGGTCGGTATAGACCTCGGAGTCTATGTACTCGACGTAGTTTTTCAGCCTGCCGTATACCGAGGTAAGGCTCGAGCTGAGCTCCTCGTATTCGCTGCCGGCAGCCTTTTTCGTGCTCTCGCTCTCGGAAATAGCCTTCAAAGCGGCATTCCCGCCCTCAGAGCGCAGTCCGAACTTATTCTTCGGACTTTGCAGTATAGTCCTGTCGAGGCGCTGAGTAGCGGCATCGAGCTCTCCTATGGTCTTCATCATATCAGCAAAGCGCTTTCTGTTCTGAGCCATCATTATCAGCGATATACCCACGCCGACAAGGAGAGCCGCCGCTGTGATACCGAGCGCGACCATCCTGATAGAATTGAGCTTGCCGTCGTACCACTCGGCGTTGAAGTCAACGCCTACAATGCCCGTAATATTGCCCTGAGAGTCGTAAACAGGGCTGTATGCGGAGTAGAATCTCCCCCACTCGTCCTCATACGATTCCATATCAACGCTCGGAGTGCCCTTCGACGCCTTCACGAGCGCGTCTGTAGTCGCTATCGGCGAACCGAACTCTCCCGGGTCATCGGGGTCGGGGTCAATGGTGAAGGTGAACGTCCCGTCGCCCATATCCTTTATTCCGTAGATGTAATCGAGCTGTATGTTCTCCTGAAACGCACGCAGCGTGTCAAGTGCCCTGCTGTAGGGCTCGGTGCCTGCGTCCTCTGCGGTGAGGGCTCCGAGCTCGTCGCCGTTGAGCATATACGCGGCAGTATTGGCAATATCGAGCATACGCTGGTTCATCTGCTCACGGAGCGTATACTTTGAAATGCCCACCAGTGATATGCTGAGGAGCACATTCGTCATCAGGAGCATTACCAGCGCGAGCACGGTATTGCGCTTACTTGTCTTTATCTTTTTTTCGGCTGTATTCATACGGTCACCTCTTTATAGGGGACGGGCTTTCAGAAGCCGTCCTGCGGCGGCTGTTGCGTATATACTGATTATACCATAGATAATTGAACAAATCAACCCGAACAAAAGAACTCCTGCACTTTTATATGCAGGAGTTCCGAAATTATTCCTATCATTTGCTCTCCTTAGCCGCACGCGAGTTCTTCTTCGCCTTCTTCACCTCGTACATCAGCGAGTCTGCCTGCTTGATTATGCTGTAGAGCGTCTCCTCCGCATCGGGCACCTTGATTATGCTTCCGACACTTGCAGAGAGCGTATAGGGCTTGGCTATTATGGTGTTGATATTTTCCAGCTTTGCGTTGATGCGTCTCTCAAATGCCGCCTCATCGCCGTCTGCTGCCGTCTGCTGGAATACGACGAACTCATCGCCGCCGAATCGTGCGCAGATACTGTCGGTCCTCATACACTCCTTTATTACGTCCGCAAGACGCTGTATCGCGAAGTCGCCCTCGTTATGACCGTAGTTGTCGTTGATGAACTTCAGACCGTCCATATCTATGAAGGTGAGCATTATCTTGCGCTTTCTCGCAACGCTTGTCCTGAACATATCGTCAGCCAGCTTGATGAAGCCGTTTCTGTTGTATACGTTGCAGAGCGGGTCTATCACATAGAGCCTGTTGAGCTCGTCCATAGCCTTGTTGATGTGCATCTGCTTGCGCAGGTTCTCGAGTGAATTGCTGATATTCATCGCAAAGGTATGGCAGAGGAGGTTCGTTATCGGGAAGTCGCCGTTGGTGATGATGAAGTAGCCGAGCACCCTCTCCTTGAAGTGTATCGGCAGGAAGTAGCTGATATTTCCGCCTGTTTCAAGCGGCTCGGGATACATCTGACCGCACGGGAAATACTCCACGCAGGTAGTCTCGCCCTTGTCCCATATCAGCGGAGCGCACATCTCGCAGTCGAGGTTGATGCTCGCGGAGGTATTGGTGAACACCTCCTGCCAGTCCTCCTTGAGGCACAGTGCGAAGCGCTCGCACTCTATCTCGGCGATGAAGTCCCTGATGACCGCGAAGGTATCGTCTGTATTCTCGGTCTCGGCAAGCCTTGCCGAGAGGATATTGAGCTTGTGGACGTTGTCGTTGCTGTCCTCTATCTTGTTGTAGGTGCGCTTGCGGAATTCGCTGAACTCGCTCACGCCGCCGATTCCGCCGTTGCTGCAGCCGCAGCTCTCGGTGAATACACATTCAGCCTCCATATGCTCGACTTCGGGCTCTCTGCCGTTGACGATATCGAGGATAACGCTGCACGCCACACTGCCTGCGCGTTCGAGCGGACGCTTTACCGATGTAAGTGCAGGGCAGTAATTGCGTGCGCTGTAGGTATTATCGAAGCCTGTGACAATGACGTCGAGCGGCACGCAGAAGCCGTACTTCTCAAGCGTGCTGACAGCGGTCAGAGCCATGGCGTCGTTGGCGCAGATGAAGGCATCGGGGAGCGCAAGCCCCGAGCTCATATACTGCTCAATGGCGGCTTTACCGTCATACGGGCGGAACTCGCCGTAGAATATGCGTCTCTCCTCGACGGGGAGGTTGTTCTCAGCCATTACCTCGCGGAAGGCGTTGAGTCTGTCCACAGCCTCGGGGTTGGACATAGGTCCCGATATGTAGTTGAGCACCTTGGCGCCGTGCTCCTGTATGACGTGACGGACCATATTGCGCATGGCAGCGGTGTTGTCGATACTGATATTGATGAATTCGGGGTAGTCGGCGCAGTCGAACACGACAGCGGGGAGCTCAGCCTCCTTGACGCTGCTGATGATACGCTCTCTTACCGACATATCATTGATGGTATTGGTCATAAGGATAACGCCGTCGAACAGCTCAAGGTTGGCGACGCTGTACATACTGTACTCACCTATATCGAATATCTTACTGTCGAGCATACCCCCATATGCCGCAAAATAAGTGACATTGACCTTGTTTTTTCTTGCAAAATCGTTTATGCCCGTGATAATGTTGTTCTGGTACTCTTCGTCGAGACCCGCAACAAAAACGGCTATATTAACAGTTTTCCCCATAGTTTTCTCCTTTTCACAGAAAAGTATGATGCTTGTAAGTAAATTATAGCACTTTTTACTCAATAATAAAAGAGAAAAATACTAATTAAAGTAAATTCGTGAAACTGCACACACAAAGCCGTCCTTTTTTGTTGATTTCGCATATCCCGCCGCTATTTACTTTTTTGCTTTTTTGTGTTAAAATGTATCTATGTAATTTATGGCTTTACAGCTTTATAGCTTTGAATATGCTATGGAAAGGACAGAATCTTATGCCAATCACGGAATTGCTTGAAAGAAATGCGCAGCTGTACGGCAGCGATGTCGCTCTCGTCGAGGTAAACCCCGAGATAACCGAGGTTCGCCGCAAGACGTGGAAGGAGTACGAGCTCATCGAGCCCGACCCCGAGTGCCGCTACCGCCGCGAGATCACGTGGAAGGTCTTCGACGAGAAGGCTAACCGCTTTGCGAATATGCTCCTCGAAAGAGGCGTGCAGAAGGGCGACAAGGTCGGAATACTGCTGATGAACTGCCTCGAGTGGCTGCCGATATACTTCGGTATCCTCAAGACGGGAGCTCTCGCGGTGCCGCTCAACTTCCGCTACACTGCCGACGAGATAAAATACTGCCTCGACCTCGCCGAGGTCGATATACTTATGTTTGGTCCCGAATTCATCGGACGCGTCGAGGAAATCGCCGAGGATATCGGCAAGAACCGCCTTCTCTTCTACGTTGGCGAGGGCTGCCCCTCGTTCGCCGAGCACTACGACAGCAACGTTGCGAACTCATCAAGCGAGGCTCCGAACATCAAGCTCACCGACGACGACGACGCGGCTATATACTTCTCCTCGGGAACTACGGGCTTCCCGAAGGCTATCCTCCACAAGCACCGCAGCCTCGTACACTCCGCGAAGTGCGAGCAGAACCACCACGGTCAGACCCGCGATGACGTATTCCTCTGCATACCGCCGCTCTACCACACAGGCGCGAAAATGCACTGGTTCGGCAGCCTCCAGTCGGGCAGCAAGGCTGTACTGCTCAAGGGCGTGAAGCCGAAGTCGATAATCGAGACGGTTTCGAACGAGCTCTGCACGATAGTGTGGCTCCTCGTGCCGTGGGCGCAGGATATCCTCGACGCCATCGACCGCGGCGATATAGACCCGTCGCAGTATGAGCTCTCGCAGTGGAGACTTATGCACATCGGCGCTCAGCCTGTTCCTCCGTCGCTTATCGCGCGCTGGAAGGAGCACTTCCCGAATCATCAGTACGACACAAACTACGGTCTCAGCGAGTCCATAGGTCCCGGCTGCGTACACCTCGGCGTGGAGAATATCCATAAGGTAGGCGCTATCGGCAAGGCGGGCTTCGGCTGGGAGGTCAAGATAGCCGACGAGAACGGCAACACCGTCGAGCGCGGACAGGTCGGCGAGCTCTACGTCAAGGGTCCGGGCGTTATGACCTGCTACTACCGCGACGAGAAGGCTACTGCCGAAACTCTCAAGGACGGCTGGCTCCTCACGGGCGATATGGCTCAGGAGGACGAGGACGGCTTCATCTACCTCGTTGACCGCAAGAAGGACGTCATCATCAGCGGCGGCGAGAACCTCTACCCAGTACAGATTGAGGACTTCCTGCGCGCTCACCCCGCAGTCAAGGACGTGGCTGTCATCGGTCTGCCCGACAAGCGCCTCGGCGAGATAGCTGCGGCGATAATCTCTGTCAAGGACGGCATGGAGTGTACAGAGGACGAGATAAACACCTTCTGTCAGAAGATGCCGCGCTACAAGAGACCGCATAAGGTCATCTTCGCGGACGTGCCGAGAAATCCCACGGGCAAGATAGAAAAGCCGAAGCTCCGCGAGATATACTGCGGTGAGAGCCTCGTTGCCAAGCAGATAAAGAACTGAGACATTATTCACATACGGGCTGTCGAGGACGCCAGCCCCTACACAGTATAAATGTAGGGGACGGCGTCCTCTACTGTAAGAAAGGATAAAACTATGGAAAATATCGAAGAAGTAAGAGAATATTTCAAAAACGACAAGTTTGCCGCCGACGCGGGCATGGTCATCGACGAGATCGGCGACCACAGCGCCGTGTGCAGTGTCGTCCTCGACGGCAGACACTGCAACGCTATGGGCAATGTAATGGGCGGCGTGCACTACACGCTCGCGGACTTCGCGTTCGCCGTAGCATCGAACTGGCAGAAGGCGGGAGTTGTCGGCTTGAACAACAGCATTGCCTACCTCTCCCCCGTCAAGGGAAAGAAGCTCATCGCAAAGGCAACAATGATAAAGGACGGCAGGAGCACCTGCGTATACAACGTTGACATCACCGACGAGCTCGGCACAAAGGTCGCCAACGTGCAGTGCATGGGCTTTCACGTGAAATGAGACGTAGGGGCGCCCTTCGGGCGTCCGCATATTCATAATGACGACGGACTGCCAAAGGCAGCCCCTACACCATAACAATGCATAGCACCATTCTCTGCGTTCCGCAAACAAAAATACCGCCAATTCCGACAAATATCGCAAAAACCATTGACATTTTCCGACAAAGGGTATATAATTACAGTCGCGTGAATACTTCAACAGGAGTGCTTTTTATGGAACAGACTGAAATATACCTCAGTAAGCTCGCCTCGCATGACGAGCTCTACGGCGAAGCCGCAAAGAAGCTCGGGGTCGAGCATATCGCAGACAGCGGCGAGCTCCGCGGACTGCTTTGCTCCGTCGGCGAGGACGTAAAATATATGATATACGAGTCCAACGAGGACATTGTCAACGACACTGTCCGCGAGATGATCGGCGTTTTCACTGAGGCGGAAAAGGATAACCCGCACATCTCGATGGAGGTCATCGAGGACGAGTTCCTCAACCTCATCGACGACGAGGCAAGGCTGACCTCGCAGTCCAAGCCGCGCAGCCTCGTACACCGCGACGGTGAGCTCCACCCCGCGGTACATATCTGGATAATCAAGCGCAAGGATATGGGCATATACGTGCTACTGCAGAAGCGCTCGCACGAGAAGCGCATAGCTCCCGACTGCTATGACGTCTCCGCGGCAGGTCACGTCGGACAGGGCGAGGAGTTCCGCAGCACGGCGGTCCGCGAGACAGCTGAGGAGCTCGGGCTGAAGATACACGGAAGCCGTCTTGAGCTGATAGGGCTGATGAAGAACAGCTATTCCGCCGAGGGTATCAGCGACAATGAGCTCCGCGCGGTGTATCTCTGCCGCGAGGACGTGGACGTGGACAGGCTGGTGCTCCAGTCGTCGGAGGTCTCGGACGTGTGCTGGGCAGAGATTGACGAGCTGCTCGCTGTAATGGACGAGGGCGAGTTCAAGCACTGTATCTCCCTTGAGGAGCTTGCGCTCATCAAAAAGGCGGTATTCTGACTGCTTGTAGGGGACGATACCCACATCGTCCCGACACGATCATATTGTTTTTGCGGGCGGATGCAGGCATCTGCCCTACATTTTACGACTGTATAGTAAAATAAAAATGCGCACTGTTAAGTGCGCATTTTTCGCTGTATCAAAGTATCCCCAGCCCGTCGAGCAGGAGCTTCGTACCGATGAGCACGAGGACGATACCTCCCGCGAGCTCCGCCTTCTTCTCGTACTTGCTGCCGAAGCGGTTGCCTATGCCGACGCCGATAAGGCTCGTCACGAACGTTATCACGGCGATAACGATGACCGAGCTCACCACAGGCGTTTTCTGTGCCGCGAATACTACTCCGACCGCCAGTGCATCAATGCTCGTGGCTATCGCGAGGACGAACAGCTCGCCGACGTTGAGCCTGTACTCCGACTGAGCCTCCTCTTCTTCGCCGCCGCGTATGACCTCGAATATCATCTTTCCGCCGATGAAGCCGAGCAGTATGAAGGCTACCCAATGGCTGTAGCGGCTGATGTACTCCTCGAAGCGGCTTCCGAGGAAGTAGCCGATAAGAGGCATACCTCCCTGAAATACGCCAAAAAACAGCGCAGTCAGGAACGCGCCCTTGTAGTCGATCTTCTTCATGCTCAGTCCCTTGCAGACCGACACTGAGAAGGCGTCCATAGCAAGTCCGAGCGAAAGAAGTACAAGTTCAGTCCAAGTCATAAAATTACCTCACAAAACAAAAAATCGGGCACTCGCGTACCCGAACCAGATAAACTCAGGTACAGCAAAAAAGCCATACATGAGTCTCATTATTTAAGACAAAACCGGACCGTTAAAGCGGTCAGTGTGTCGGCTTGTCACGCGTTGCCGCGCTAACTACTCCCTCATATCACAACACTTATTATACAATTTATTCGGCTTCAAGTCAATAAATTACAGTTTGTACAATATAACTCAAAGCACATATGTGAAGATGTAGTCGTCCATAACGTAGCCGCCGCCGATATCGGTGACGACCTCGTCCGTGATGACGAAGCCCGTCTTTTTGTAGACGGCTATCGCGCGGTCGTTGTGCTTGTTGACGGTGAGGTAGACCGAGCTCTTGCCCGCAGCTCTCGCCTCGCCGAACACACACGCGAGCATAGCCGAGGCTATCCCCTGTCCGCGCTTGTCGGCTCTGAGGTAGAGCTTGCTGAGGAAGAAGCAGTCGTCATCTTCGGGCTTGACGGCGATGTAGCCGCAGAGGTCGTCCCCGTCGTATACGGCGAGGTAGGTGTAGGACTGCTCCTCTATCTGGCGTATCATCGCGTCGAGCGACTGGAACTTCTCCACCATATAGTCTATCTGTCCCGCGCTGATTATGCCCACGAAGCACTCGTGCCATATCTTGTCCGCGAGCTCTGCCACTCTGCGAAGCTCGGGAAGGTATTTGACCTTTTTTATCTCAATATCCATAATACTCTCCTAAAGCAAGGGCGCTGCCCTTGACCCGCCAGAGGCTCTGCCTCTGTACTCCGCTGGGGCGCCGCCCCAGACCCTGCAGGGGAACATAGTTCCCCTGACCCCATATTTCGCGTACAAATCTTTCCAAAACGCAAGCAATCTCCGCGCGGCATAAAAATCCGCAGAGTAATCGGTGTAACCAATTACAAATTAAAAGGGCGGATACTATCCGCCCCTACAAGGCAATTGGTGTAGGGGCGCTTTCCGAGCGCCCGCCGAATTATTTGACAGCTTAGGGACGTCGAGGACGCCGTCCCCTACAAATCACCGTGAAAGCAAAGCTGTGCAGGGACTGGCGTCCCCGACAGCCCGTTTATGATATTGAAATTATTCCTCTTCGGGCATATCCCAGTTGTGGTATACGTTCTGAACGTCGTCGTTGTCCTCGAGGTGCTCGAGCAGGAGATTCATCTTCTTGATGTGGTCCTCATCGGTGAGAGTGGTATATGTCGCGGGCACCATCTCAGCCTCCGCAGAGAGCACATTGTAGCCCTTAGCGGCAAGAGCCTCTCTTACTGCTGACACGTTCTCGGGAGCGCACTCTATCTCAACGCTCTCCTCGGAGATGTCGAAATCGTCGCCGCCGCACTCGAATACGTCCTCCATAACAGCGTCCTCATCGAGACCTGTGTTCTCAAGGATAATGATGCCCTTCTTGGAAAACATAAAGGATACACAGCCCGTAGTACCGAGGTTGCCGCCGAACTTGTCGAAGTAGTGGCGGACATCGCCCGCTGTACGGTTCTTGTTGTCGGTGAGGCACTCAACGATAACAGCTACGCCGTTCGGACCGTATCCCTCGTAGGTGAGGTTCTCGTAGTTGTTCTTGTCCTCGCCGCCTGCTGCCTTCTTGATAACGCGCTCGATGTTGTCGTTGGGCACGTTGTTGGACTTAGCCTTCGCGATGAGGTCGCGGAGCTTAGCATTATTGGCAGGGTCGGGACCGCCCTCGCGTACAACGACGGTTATCTCTCTGCCTATCTTAGTGAATATCTTGCCCTTTACGGCATCTGTCGCTTCCTTCTTGCGCTTGATATTGTTCCATTTTGAATGACCTGACATAGCCTTTTTCTCCTTTACTCTGAATAGATGTAGTTCTCGTCGGTATCGTGACGAAGCTTGTATAACCGTGCTATCTTCTCGTCGCGGTAATCAAGTATCGCGACTATTCCCGCTCCTGCGATGAAGCCGAAGACGAAGCCTCCTACAACTCCGAGGATGATACCTCCGAGCTTGATGCCCTTCAGCACTGACATCAGACCCTTTATAAAGCTCATATCATATACCTCCGTTTCATATTTCAGCGGACACGTCCGCGTCCGCGACTATCCTGTCAAACAGCTCGTAGATACGCTCCGTCCTGCCTGTGAGGAAGAGATAGCCGAAAAGGCACTCCACGGCTGTTGCACGTCTGTATTCGACTGCGTCCGCGTGCTTGGGGACGGTGTTCCCCGTAGCGTTCCTGCCGCGCTTCAGCACCGCGAGCTCCCTCTCGTCGAGGAGCTCCTCGAGCCTGCTGTAAGCCTCGGACTGGAACTCCGCACACACGAGCTTCACCTTCGCGGAGTGGAGCTTCGCGACGGGCATATTCGCTATCCTCAGCAGATACTCCCTCACGAGCGTGTCATAGACGCTGTCTCCGAGGAACGCAAGGCTCAGCGGACTGTAGGTATTAGCCTCGCGCTCGCTTAAATATTCTCTTTCCATATTACTCAACAAAGTCGAACTCGAAGCCCTCGAGGCTTACGGTGTCGCCTTCCTTGGCGCCCATTTCCTCGAGCTTTGCGATTATGCCGCTGTTGACGAGCACGCGCTGGAAATACTGGAGCGACGACCAGTCGTCGGGGTCAACGGTACGCATAACGGGCTGTATCCACGGCGCGTCCACGAGGAATACGCCGTCCTCGACAGTTACCTCGAACTTCTTGTCCACGCCGAGCATCTCGTCGAGCTCCGCCTGCGGGATAGGCTCTGCCTCGTACTCCTTTATCGGCGGGAGAGTGTCAAGCACCTCCGACACCTTCTTTATGAGCTCTCTCGTGCCCTGAGTGGTAGCCGCGGAGATACAGAAGAACGGTATGCCCTTCTCCTCGATGAAGGCACGGAAGTCGGCAATCTGCTCCTCTGTCGCCATATCGCACTTATTCGCGGCGACTATCTGCGGGCGCTGTGCGAGCTCCTCGTTGAACTTCGCGAGCTCTGCGTTGATGATGTCGAAGTCCTCCTTCGGGTCGCGCCCCTCAATGCCCGAGACATCGACAACGTGAACGATAAGGCGGCATCTCTCGACGTGGCGGAGGAACTCGTGACCGAGCCCCACACCGTCGCCCGCACCCTCGATAAGACCTGGGATATCCGCCATAACGAAGGACTTCTCGTCCTCGCCCTTGACAACTCCGAGGACGGGAGTGAGCGTCGTGAAGTGGTAGTTCGCTATCTTCGGCTTAGCCGCGCTGACTACCGATATCAGCGTGGACTTGCCCACGTTCGGGAAGCCGACAAGTCCCACGTCCGCAAGGAGCTTCAATTCGAGCGTGACCTCGAACTCCTCGCCGGGGTAACCGGGCTTTGCGAACTTTGGTATCTGGCGGGTAGAGGTGGCGAAGTGGACATTGCCCTTTCCGCCGTTGCCGCCTCTCGCGAGCACCTTCGGCTCGTCCGAGGACATATCCGCCATTATCCTGCCCGTATTCGCATCTCTGACGAGCGTGCCTCTCGGCACCTTGACTATCAGCGGCGGAGCGCTCTTGCCCGTGCAGTTCCTGCCCGAGCCATTCTCGCCTCTCTCGGCGACGTACTTGCGCTTGTATCTGAAATCTATCAGCGTCGAGAAATTGTCATCGACCTGAAAGATAACGTCGCCGCCTCTGCCGCCGTCACCGCCGTCGGGACCGCCAGCCGCCACGTATTTTTCCCTGTGGAAGGAGACAGCGCCGTCGCCGCCGTCGCCCGCCTTGATCTTTATCTTTGCCTGATCAACGAACATTTTCCGACCTCCTGCCGAATGTAAAAAAAGCGATTGTCCATAGCCGTCCGAGGACAGCTTCTAACAAAAAAGGCTGCTGCACTGATGTGCAACAGCCCGTATGCACGATCAAACGTACTTACTGCTCTGCGTAAACAGAAACCTTCTTACGGTCACGACCGTAACGCTCAAACTTTACTCTTCCGCTTACAGTAGCGAATAATGTATCATCAGAACCGATACCTACGCCCTCACCGGGATGAATGTGTGTACCTCTCTGACGAACGAGGATGTTTCCTGCCTGAACGAACTGACCGTCAGCTCTCTTGACGCCAAGTCTCTTTGACTCGGAATCACGACCGTTCTTTGTAGAACCAACACCCTTCTTATGAGCGAAGAACTGTATACTGATCTTTAACATAGTTACACCTCCGAAATAGTGATATCAATCGTATTCGGGAATTCCTCAAGGAGCATTTCGAGCTGAGCCTTCAGCATACCTATGACAGCGTCAGAGACCTCGTCCGCCGCTGCCGCAACGCACGAGACTGCGTCGTTATCGGCAAAGACATCGGCGTCCCTCATAAAGCCGTCCGTAATGATGTTAGCCGCGAGCATCACCGCCGAGGAAACCGCAGAGCAGACGATGTCCTGCCCCTTATCGGCATATCCTGCGTGACCCTTGACTCTGAATCCCTTGTATCTTCCTTCTGACTGAAGGAACTCTGCACGGATCATTTCTCTGTTCCGTTCAAGTGCGATCAAGCCTTGATAGCTTCGATCTTCACCTGAGTGTAGGGCTGTCTGTGACCCTGCTTCTTCTTCTCACCCTTCTTGGGCTTGTAAGTGAAAACAGTGATCTTCTTAGCCTTGCCGTTCTTAATTACCTTAGCGTCAACCGATGCGCCGTCAACGTAGGGAGTACCTACCTTGATACCGCTGTCAGCGCCGAGAGCAACGACCTTATCAAAAGTAACTGTCTCATCAGCCTCAGCTGCGAGCTTCTCGATGAAGATGATATCTCCCTCGTTTACCTGATACTGCTTTCCGCCTGTCTCAATAACTGCGTACATTCATGGCACCTGCCTTTTCATAAAAACTCGCTGTCACAGGCGCATAGAGATGACTTGAAGAGCCTGTTTACAAGCGGCAATAATATTTTATCACAACGTCCCGTGCTTGTCAAGTATTTTTTTGGAAAAACGCGCATTTTTTCCGATTTTTCCGACAGCTGAGCCTGCTCGGGATAGCTCGGGCGTCAGAATTACCGTTTTCAACAATTCCGCAAGCTGAAATTTGTATCTTTTCACAAAAATCCACGGCGATAATCTATATATACAACACTTGCGGCAGGAGCTCAAATATGTTATAATTATAAAGGTATACTGTAACAGTATGCTGTAATCTTGAAATTGTGAGGAAATCTATGAATAGTAATATACAGAAGCTTTCTGATTCCATCGGAAAGGTCATCGTCGGCAAGGACGATACCGTTATAAGGCTCATTGCCGCCCTTCTCTGTGAGGGTCACGTGCTCCTTGAGGACGTCCCCGGCGTGGGCAAGACGCAGATGATAACCGCGCTCTCGCGCTCTATCGGCGGCAAATTCAACCGCATACAGCTCACCCCCGACGTTATGCCCTCGGATATCGCAGGCTTCACTATGCTCGACGGCAAATCGGGCGAGTTCATCTACCGCGACGGCGCTGTAATGTGCAACTTCCTGCTCGCGGACGAGATAAACCGCGCCTCGCCGAAGGTGCAGTCCGCCCTCCTTGAGGCTATGGAGGAGAGGCAGATATCCCTCGACGGCGAGACCCACAAGCTCCCGCAGCCCTTCCTCGTAATGGCTACGCAGAACCCCGTCGAGACCTACGGCACCTTCCACCTCCCCGAGGCGCAGATGGACCGCTTCTTTATGAAGCTTTCAATGGGCTATCCCGTACCCGAGGAGGAGATGAAGATACTCGACCGCACCGAGCATCATAACCCGATAAACAACATCACCGAGCCCGCCATGCACGTCGAGGACATCATCGCAATGCAGGAGGAGGTGCGCAATGTCCGCGTGACCGAGCAGGTGAAGAGATACATCGTTGACCTCGTGGGCTCGACCCGCGACGACAGAAACGCCACTCTCGGAATCAGTCCGCGCGGAAGTATCGCGCTGTACAAGGCGGCAAAGGCATTCGCCTACATCTACGAGAGGGAGTATGTGACTCCCGACGACGTAAAGAATGCCGCAGTCTCCGTGCTCGCGCACCGCATAATCCTCTCGCCTCAGGGCAAGAGCGAGTTCGGGACGGGCGAGAACTACATCAAGCATATCATCGAGAACGCTCCCGTTCCCGCAATGTAAATATGGATAAGAAGAAACAACGTAAGATACTGCTGTTCGGTCCGAACCTCGCAGAGACGCTCAAGACCATAGTCGCCATACTCGCGGTAGCCTTCCTGCTGTACATCTTCACCTTCTACATCGACGGCGAAATGGGTATGATACTCGTGGCGTTCACGGTGTTCGCCCCGCTGATATCGCTGTTTTTCGCAGCCTATGCGAGAAAGCGCGTAAAAGTCAGCATAAACTGCGACGGCTACGTGCAGAAGGGCAGCCAGCTCACGGTGAGCGTGACCGTCGAGAAAACGGGACGCTTCCCGCTCGGCATAGTCGAGATAACTCCCCGCGCAAGCGAGGTCTTCGGGCAGACTGAGAAGCTTTATCGTGTCTCCCTCGCCCGCGACGACAAGAAGACCTTCACCTACACGGTAGATGCCGTAACGGGCGGAAACGGCGAGATAGCACTCGATTCCGTTTATTCCTGCGGCTTCCTCGGATTCATACGCTTCGCCCTCACACAGGAGATTCCCTCCCCGATAAGCGTGGGCGTTATCCCAGAGATACCGCAGATAAAGGCTTCATCACAGCTCTTCCGCAGTATCGCGGACGTAGTTCTCACAAGCGACGAGGAGGAGGAAAACGACACGGCGCTGATGTTCTCCGCCAACACCTCCCCCGGCTACGAGCACCGCGAATACGTGCACGGCGACCCCCTCAAGCGCGTCAACTGGAAGCTCTCCTCGAAGAAGGACAAGCTGATGGTAAGGCTCGACGAGGCAGTCGCATCGGTGCAGCCGATGATAGTGCTCGACCTCTACAGGAACAGCCTGACAAAGCCCGAGGAGGCTATACTCGACGAGGAACAGATAATACGCTCGGTATTCGGGCTGCTGTCGCTGCTGGTCAAGCAGGGAATAGCCTCGACCCTCATATACCGCGGCTCGGGCGGCGATATAATCTCCGAGAGCGTCGATAACCCCGAGTATCCCGAGCAGCTCCTGCTGAAGATACTCGCTGTCAGGGTCGTCCCCGACAGACGCATAGAGCTCAGTATGTACGCCGGCTCGGTCTGCGCGTGCGTTATCGCGTCCACCGACTGCGGAGCCGAGATCGACTCCGTGGCCTCAGCCATAGAAGACAAGGACAACGTCAGCCTCATAGGCGTGTCTCCGAAGAGCCGCAACCTCACCGAATTCCCGATGTGGTACCTCGACGGCGACAATAACTTTAAGTTGGTATAAAAAATGACTGATACTGCAAACAATAACCGCAGTCTGAAGGCGTTCCTGATAAGGACGTTCGCCGACCCCGTACTGCTGTATACGGTGCTGCTGATAATGTCGATAATGTACCACTACCGAAGCAGCCTTGCGCTCGCCTACGGTATCCTCGCCTATATTTCGGGCTGGGTGGTGTTCCGCATATTCGACTTTGCCTACAAGCACCATATCATAGGCTTCTTCGCCTGTGTCATAATGTATTTCGGAGGCGCGGTCTCCGCCTTCCAATGTATGGAAAAGGGACTGGAAAACTACCCCATATCGTGGAGCCTGTGGTTCTTCACTCCGCAGGACTCGGTGCGGTATAACAAGTGGTACACGCTTGCGATATTTATACTCTTCCTGTTCTTTATGCTCTCCGTCGTGTACTATTTCACGCGGGTGCGGTACAGGATATTTATGAGCTTCCTCATCTTCATAATCCCCTTCACCATATACGGTAAGGAATACGAGAAGATGCCCATCGGCTATATCATCGCCCTCGCGGTGGGATATGTGCTGATGATGGTCACGTTCAGACAGCTTCACGGCTCCGAGAAGGAGATCTTCATCAACAAGGGCGAGGCGTGGAAGTCGGTAGCGGCGTTCGCTGTGCTCTTCGCGCTGTTCTCGACCCTGTTCCCGAAGCCTGTCGTGTACGAAGACCGTACCATACTCGAATCTCTCATCAACGCCGACAAGCTCACCGACCAGCTCAACCAGATGCTCGACGTATTCCGTGATACGTCCTCGGGCGAGCAGTTCCGCGCACGCCAGAGCAACATCGCGCACTACATCGTCAAGGCGGGCGAGCCTATGAGGCTGAAAACCGCGACCTTCAGCACATACGACTTCCAAAGCGACAGCTGGCAGAGCAGCGATATCGACTCCTACTACCGAAATTTCGGCGAAAACACATTCGACATCGACTTCAACGGCGAGGTCGCGGACGCTGTATTCTTCGCCGCGGGAACGGACAGCGACTTTGCGAGAAAGTACGGGCTTGAAAGCTGGGCCGGAAAGACTCTCGCCTATCCCGAAAAGCTGAAAGCTACCGTGACTGCGCGCTACGGCGTAGTCAACGGCGCTGATACAGTCCCCGTACCGCAGGGGGCGGCGGCTCTGACAGGCACCAACTTCAACGGCGAGCTCGTGCTCAGCCGCGCAGGAACGGTGTTCACCACCGATAAGAAATACTATATAGACGACTCGTTCGAGTTCGACTATGTGCCGTCAGGCGTGCTCACAAACGATGATAACAGGGCGCTCGTGCAGGTGCTGGCTGATGTCGGTGACTACAGCGCAATGCTCGATGACGCGTATGACGTGCTCGACGATATATGGCGCCCCGACGAAAAGACCAAGCATTACCGCGATGTCCTCGATGTAAACAGCGCCTTCTACAACGACTACACCGCTCTGCTCCTCGACTACGGCAATGACGAGCAGATATACGGCCTCGCGCAGCAGCTGACCGCAGGCTGCGGGACGGAATTTGAAAAGGCAAAGGAAATAGAGTGGTACTTCGTCACGAACGGCTACACCTATGACCTCGACTACCAGAAGGCTCAGGGCGAGAACGTACACGACTTCCTCTTCGACACCAAAACAGGTGTCTGCGTGGAATATGCAACGGCTATGGTAATGCTCGCACGTGCCGCAGGAATACCCGCCCGCTACTGCGAGGGCTACCTTATGCAGCAGGAGGTCGCGGGAGAAAAGGATACCTACTCCGTTTCGGCAAACGACGGTCATGCCTTCCCCGAGCTCTATATCAAGGGCTACGGCTGGATGACCTTCGAGCCCACGATGTCCAACCTGATGAATCTCCAGCAGAAGACCGAGAAGAAGAGCTCGACCACCGAGCTCCTCTCAAAGGCGGGACTTGTAATGCTCGTGATAGCGGCGATAGCTCTGCTGCTGCTCGTGGTTATGCCGTATGTTACGCATAAGCTCTTCATACTAATCAACAGGAAGCGCCAGCCCGACAAGGCTGTTGCGGCTGTAATGCACCGTCTGTGCAGGCTCTACGGCATCCCCCCGACCAATACCGCGGGAGAAGCCGCTGAAATAATAGCGAAGACCTCGGGTGCGGATATATCCGCCGCGAAGGAGCTGTTCAGCAAATCTGCATACGGCGGGCTCACATTGACAGAAGCCGACAGGGACAAGGCTATGTCAGATTACATCAACGCATACGATGCTCTGAAGGAGAGCAGAAGGAAAAAGCGCAAACTCAAGAGATCCCCACAGGGAGGTAATTGATATGCATGGAATTATAGGAAAACGAATCATAGGAACAGTAACTGCCGTACTCACGGCTGTGTGTGCGATGACCGCGGCTCTTCCCGCGTCTCGGGCGGCTTACAAGCAGGAGGAATACCTCACGTGGAGCCAGCTCGACGAGCGCTGGGGACAGACACCGATGGACAGTACGACTGTGAGGAGCTCGGGCTGTCTCATCACTTCACTGGCGATAATGATAATGGATTCGGGCTCGCTCGACGATGCCGCGATGAAGAATCTCAAGATCGAAAAAGCTGAGGACTTCAACCCCGGCGTGCTCGCCAACGGATACACGGATATAGGCGGCTTCGGTTCGGGCGGTTATATCAAGAGCTGGCTCGATATACAAAAGCTTGTCCCCAGTGTAAAATGGGGATACGACTCCAATCTCAAGAGCGTCGAGAGCAAGATCAAGGTGACTGAGACCAACGCCGACGGCGAAGAGGTCACAAAAGAGGTCGTTGACAAGACCAAGGTCGCCGCAGAGGTGCAGAGCCTCATATCCAAGGGCTGGTATCTCATCGCCCGTGTCAATACCGCCTACGGCGGCTGGCACTGGGTATACATACGCGGAGTATCGGGCGACGATATCTATATGTCCGACCCCGCCAGCACGAATCCCCTGCTCTATGAGGTCTATCCCGACGGCTTACAGGGCGAATACTGGGCACTAAACGGCAAGAATCCGCCGCGTTCGGACTACACCCCGCCCGAGCAGTTCCAGCCTTATGTCGAGATAGAGATAGTCACTCCGCCGAAGACGGTGTATAACTACGGCGAGGAGATCGACCTCAGCGCCTGCGTTGTAAAGCGCAAGGGCAAGAACTATATCGGCGACGAATGGGAGGACGAGCCCGTTCTTCTCACCGAAGCCGAGAACATCGAGCACTCGGTATACTTCGAGCCCAATTATGCGGGCGACTACACCCTCAGCATATGGACGGAGACCGACTACTACGAATACGGGAGCACAACTCTCACGCTGACCGTATCACAGCCCGTCGGCGAGTATTACCTCACAAACGGCTGCAAGTCCGCGGTCTACTCCTCGGAGCTCGGCGGCGACCCGATAATGACTATCGGCGACGGCTGCGCTCTCACGGTAACGGAGTGCGTGGGCAAGCTCGGACATATCAAGTCCGACACCTTCACGGGCTGGGCTGACGTCTCAAGGATGACGCGGCTGATAAGCTCGTCTCAGCGAGAAAAGGGCGACATCGACAACGACGGCTATGTTGACAAGTATGACCTTGCTCAGCTGAACATATACCTTAAAGAGAAGGATTCCCTCCCCGACGGAATATCAATGCTCACTGCCGCCGAAACAGAGGCTGCGGATATAAACTCTGACGGGAAGGTCGATGAGGCGGATCTGGTCGCTCTGCTTGAGGCTATACAGTAAAAAGGAGGCAATTTCCCATAATGGAATGGACGGAAGTCAACATCTACACCACTGCCGAGGGTATCGAGCTGCTCTGCTCTAAGCTGACAGACATCGGTATCAAGGGCTTTGTCATCAAGGACTCCGAGGACTTCAAGGAGTTCCTCGAAAACAAGAACGGTCAGTGGGACTACATCGACGATGACCTGATGGGGCTCGCGGACTGCGAGACCTGTATCACGGTATATCTCCCCTGCAACGATCAGGGCGCGGATATGCTCAGCTCCGTAAAGGCTATGCTCGCGGAGCTGAAGAGCTCTGACGAAGGCGGCGAATACGGTCGGCTCGAAGCCGAGCTCGCAAGCATTCGCGAGGAGGACTGGGCTAACAACTGGAAGCAGTATTTCAAGCCGCTCAAGGTCGGCGATTCGCTCGTTATCAAGCCCTCGTGGGAGGAGTACGACGACCTCGGCGAGCGCACAGTCCTCGAGATAGACCCCGCTTCGAGCTTCGGAACGGGTCAGCACCACACCACGCGGCTCTGCCTTGAGATACTCGAGGGCTGTGTCAAGGAGGGCGATAAGATACTCGACCTCGGCTGCGGGAGCGGTATACTCTCCATTGCGGCGATACTGCTCGGAGCAGAGAGCGCCGTGGCAGTCGATATCGACGAGAACGCCGCCGCTACCGCCAAGGAGAACGCGCTGAAAAACCACATCCCCGAGGAGAGCTACACTACCTATTTCGGCAATATCCTCTCCGACGAGAAGCTCGCCGACACAATCGACGGGCAGTATGACATAATAACCGCAAACATCGTCGCGGACGTGCTCATCGCGATGAAGGACCACTTCAAGCGCTACCTCAGAGACGGCGGATACCTCATAGTATCGGGCATTATCGAGGAGCGTATGGAGGAGGTGCTCACCGCCATCGAGGAGTGCGGCTTCACACGTCTCGGCGTGAACGTCAAGGAGGGCTGGGCGGCGGCTCAGTTCGTAAAGTAGCATATTTCAGACTTTTGTCTGTGAGAATATGAAAACAACAAATCTATTATAAACAAGGAGATTGATAACAGTGGCTTTATTCAAGAAGAAAAAACAGGAAACAGAAGAAGCAGCGGCAGCAGTCGCAGAACAGGGCTTCGACTACGAGACAGCAACGCTCAACGCGCTCAACGCCAAGCTCAACGGTACCCTCTATGACGGCTGTATCATTATGCCGAGAGGTATCACCATCGACGTCAAGATAGGCAGAAAGGAAGAGCACGAAAACGTCAAGAGCGTGCAGTTCCTCTTCCTCGTTACCAGCGACAGCTTCGACGAGCCCATCATCGACCCCATCGACGCACACGCTCCCACTGATGAGGAGGTCGTGAATATGGCAGTCGAGATATTCTACGGCGGTCTGTGGCACCCCATCGACCAGTCCCTGTTCAAGAAGAACCCCGTACACATACCGGTTACCTTCCTCGGACAGCACTACGACTTCGATATGTACGCTCACTCTATCGTGAGGATAGGCGCTCAGCACGACGACCAGCCCAAGATGCTGATGGCTTATATCGCAAACGAGATACCCAAGTACCTCGGCTCGAAGAAGTATTACTGGATAAGGATATTCCTCGCAAAGCAGGGCGACAAAAAGATAGTCGAGGTGCGCGTGAACGGCTCTGTCTGCAACGAGCTCGCAAAGCCGCTCAATGAGTACGTAGCCACATGGGAGGACAGCAACGGCTTCAGATGCGAGAAGCAGTTCGCGATATTCGTTCAGCGCGGCGAGGACGAGTGCCCCTTCAAGAAGGAGGACGTCGTAAACGCAGCAAACTTCGCGCTCAAAAAGATGGTGAAGATATCCAACCCCGAGGAGTATCAGGCTTTCTGCAAGGAGCTCGACGAGTTCACGGGCAACAAGCCTCTCGCGGCAGAGGTAAGGATATTCATTCCCGAGATATTCGCAAAGCTCACCCTCGGCTACGAGGAGGGCGACAGCCTCTTCCTGCTCACAGGCGATGCCAACAGCGAGGAGGGCGACTCCAAACTCGAATTCAGGAAGACACAGCTCCGCTCTTACTTCTACCTCCAGCAGGTGATACTTGAGTACCTCAACACCCGCCCGCCGCAGGAGGACGTACAGCGCATCGTATTCAACAGCGTAGCGTTCCGCGAGCTCCGCAAGGCGAAGGAACAGGGTCACGAGCCCAAGGACCTCTACGTCCCCGGCACAGCATACAAGATAGCAGAGCCCGACTACAAGGTTTGGTAATCAGCGATAATAAAAACGGCTTCTATTTTAAGAAGCCGTTTTTTTCTTCCTTTTGTGGGACGCTGTCCCACACCCTGCCTAAGGCTCTGCCTTAGGAATCCGCCGGGGCTCCGTCCCGGACCCTGCAGGGGAACACAGTTCCCCTGACCCCGTAATCGCGTTGCCGCTCGCAAGCTCGCTTACCTTGTACGAACAGCAAGTTTGCTTTCGCGATTGTTAGAATCGCGGATTATACCCGACAACTTTTGTAGGGGACGGCGTCCTCGACGTCCCATATACAAACCTGCCCGCGGAGTTATCTCCGCGCATAAAAAAGTCCCCGCACAGCTGTACGGGGACCTGAAATATGCAATGATTACTTCTTTATCATATTAGCAACTTCGTCAGCAAGGTTATCTTCCTTCTTCTCGATACCCTCGCCGCGCTCGTAGCGGATAACGTCAGTTACCTTGATAGAGCCGCCGAGCTTCTTGGCCTCTGCGTCAACATAGCCCTGAACGGAGAGCTTGTCGTCCTTTACGAAAGCCTGCTCAAGGAGGCAGTTCTCTGTGTAGTACTTACCGACCTTGCCCTCAACAATCTTAGCACGAACCTGCTCGGGCTTGGAAGCCATCTTGGGATCCTCAGCCATCTGAGCCATCATGATCTCCTTCTCCTTCTCGATCACCTCAGCGGGAACCTGCTCGCGGCAGAGGTAAGCAGCATTGAGAGCAGCGGACTGCATAGCTACGTCCTTACCGATAGGAGCTACTGCGTCAGCAGCGAGGTCTGTATCCATCTTAACGAGAACGCCGATGCTGCCGCCGTTGTGGATGTAGGAAGCGAGCTTGCCCTCGAGTCTTACGAAACGACGGATAACGATGTTCTCACGGATCTTCATACCTGCGAGCTCTGTGAGAGCCTCGCCGACTGTGCCTGTGCCGCCGCTGATGGGCATCTCCTTGAGAGCCTCAACGTCTGCGGGGTTCTTCTCGATGATAGTATTTGCAACATTTGCAACGAAGTTTCTGATATCGTCTGTGTTGGCAGCGAAGTCTGTCTCTGTGTTAACCTCGAGGAGCACGCCTGTCTCGCCCTTTACAACAGCAGCAACAACGCCCTCGGCAGCAGCTCTGCCGCTCTTCTTAGCCTGTGTAGCAAGACCTTTTTCTCTGAGGAACTCGATAGCCTTGTCCATATCGCCGTCGTTCTCTTCGAGAGCCTTCTTGCAGTCCATCATACCAACGCCTGTGGACTTCATAAGTTCCTTTATTTCTGCAACAGATACCTTACCCATTGTTATATCCTCCTAAAATTTATTATTATACAGATGTAGGGGACGGCGTCCTCGACGTCCCAAAGCTGCGGGTTGTCGGGGACGCCAACCCCTACGTTAATTTCATGTAACAGCCGCGGAGATTCACTTCCGCACCATAATTTATTTGAACGCGAAGCCGCCCGCGGGGGCTCCCCGCATTACTCAGCGTCCTCAGCTGTCTCCTCAGCGGGAGCCTCAGCCTCTTCAGCAGCAGCGTCGCCGCCCTGTCTGCCCTCGATGATAGCGTTAGCAACTGTGCCGGCGATGAGCTTTACAGCGCGGATAGCGTCATCGTTACCGGGGATAACGTAGTCAACCTCGTCAGGATCGCAGTTTGTATCAACGATAGCAACTATCGGGATACCGAGCTTCTTAGCCTCAGCAACAGCGATCTTCTCCTTGCGGGGGTCAACGATGAAGAGTGCTGCGGGGAGCTTCTTCATTGTCTTGATACCGCCGAGGAACTTCTCAAGCTTCTCTATCTCAAGGTTGAGCTTTACAACTTCCTTCTTGGGGAGGAGGTTGAAGGTGCCGTCCTCTTCCATTGTGTGGAGCTGCTCAAGTCTCTTTATACGTGTCTGGATGGTCTTGAAGTTTGTGAGCATACCGCCGAGCCAACGGGCATTTACGTAGTGAGCGCCTGCACGTGTAGCCTCTTCCTTAACGGAATCTCCTGCCTGCTTCTTAGTACCTACGAAGAGCACCTCGCCGCCCTCTGCGGAAAGGTCACGAACGAAGAGGTAAGCCTCCTCGAGCTTCTTTACTGTCTTCTGAAGGTCGATGATGTAGATACCGTTTCTCTCTGTGAAGATGTACGGTGCCATTTTGGGGTTCCAGCGTCTTGTCTGGTGTCCGAAGTGAACGCCAGCCTCAAGGAGCTGCTTCATTGAAACTACTGACATTGTGTAGTCCTCCTTAAAAATTGGTTATTATTAATCCTCCGCACGGCTTGACTTACGGACAACGCCCGACGGGCGCACCAATCCATAAAAGCGCGTGCGTGCGAATTGCTTTAATATTATACCACATTCCGCCATTTACCGCAAGGGGCAGTCCGAAATTTAATCAAACAAACTTTCAAGCCTGTTCCTCCGCGATTTTGTACGATATGTCAAATCCGTACATCTGACGAGGATAGTCTCCGCACCGACAACCTCCACTGCCGAGCACGGTATCTCAAGGTCTTCCCCGCGGGAGAGCAGACCGAACAGCCTGCTCCCGCCGTATATCACCAGAGCCGTTACCTCCGCCGTGTCCGTATCGAAGCGGATATCGTCGATATAGCCGAGCCGCTCGCCCGTACCGAGGTCGATGACCTCCTTCGAGCGCAGCTCTTCAAGGCTGCAAAGCATAAAAACACCTCCGCATACTTTTTTGTAAAGGATATGCGGAGGTGCTTGACTTTTATTTATTCCTCGTCGTCATCGTCGTCTTTTTTCCTAAAAAGCGCCGCAACTATAGTCACAGCCGCTATAGCGACCGCGATTCCCGCGATGATGAGCAGCTTCTGCGCGGGGAAGGTATCGCCCGTAGCGGGAGCTGCCGCCAACAGTGTATACATCATATTATCTCCTCCTGTTTATCTGATTATGAACTGAGCGTTGAGGTACTTGTTCTCGAATTCGCTCACTCTCATAGGCTTGGCAAAGAAGTAGCCCTGATAGAGGTCGCAGCCGTATTCCGCGAGGAATTTCGCCTGCTCCTTCGTCTCGACGCCCTCGGTGATGACCTCCATCTCCAGCGATTTCGCGAGCCCGATTATCATTTTCAGTATCGTCTGGCTGCGCTCGGGGTGGTCGGTCTTTTCAAGGAAGCCCATATCTATCTTCAGCACGTCCGCGTCGAGCTCCTTGAGCATATTCAGCGACGAATAGCCGCTGCCGAAGTCGTCTATCTCGACCATAAAGCCCGCCTCACGCAGGTTGCCGATGAGGCGGAGCTGCTGCTGGGGCTCGTCCATTACCGCAGACTCGGTTATCTCGAGGTGCAGGCAATGGGGCGGAATATTGTACTTCGCTATCAGCGAGGTCATCGTCCCGCAGACATCGAGCATATAGAAGTCCTTGGGCGAGATGTTCACGGAGAGGTAGCTCTCCTCGCGCCCCTCCATTTTCCATATGCTGAGCTGACGGCACGCGAGCTCCCACATAAGCTTGTCCAGCCTGCTGATAAGCCCCGTCTGCTCGAAAATGGGTATGAACTTGGAGGGCGGGATAAGTCCCTCGTGGGGGTGTATCCACCGCACGAGCGCCTCGCCTCCGCAGACTCTGCCGCCGACGGATATCTGAGGCTGTATATACGGCTGGAATTGTCCGTTCGCTATCGCGGACTCGAATTCGCTGATGACCTTCTGCTCGCTCATAAAGTGCTTGCGTATCTCGCTGTCGTAGTAGGCGACGCTGTTCTGATAGCTGTCCTTTATGGTCTTTATCGCGAGGCTTGCGCGGTCGCACATTATCGGTATGCGCAGGCTCCTGTCGGTGACCTCGTACACGCCGATGTGGATATGCGTCTTGAAGGACGCATTCTCGAGGAAGGAATCGACTACCGAATACTTGCTCAGTATCTCCCTCTCGTTGAAGCTGTACTTGGGCATACACATCGCGAACCTGTCGCCGGAGAGGCGTCCGTAGACAACGTCGTCCCCGCCGAAGGAGGCGGTTATCTCGGCTATCTTCCTGAGCATCCTGTCGCCCGCCTCAACTCCGAACACGTCGTTGACGAGCTTGAAGTTCTTGACGTCGGTGCAGACTATGACGTAGTGTATATCGGGATTCTCGTCGAGCATAGCCTTGGTGCACTCGAAGAAGTGCTCCTTGTTGTATATACCCGTGAGCATATCGTGCGTGGCGCGGTACTTTTCGGTGTAGTAGCGCACATACTCCTCCGTCCTGTCGTGGACGAGAAAAAAGCATCCGAGGTACTTGACATCGCCGTCGTAGATACGCATAAAGTCGATGTGGTAGTAGTGGTCTCTGCCCTCTATGCGGCGGACTGTGTCCCATGTGCGCTCGGTGCAGTCCTGAGTGATATCCTCGGTGAACCACTTCTGCAGCTGATTGTCGAGCGAGCCGATGTCGATATCAGCCTCGCTGTAGTCCTTGACCGTCCTGTTTGCGTGGACTACCCTGCCCTCGTTGTCGATACAGACGATACCGTCCTTCATATTCGACATCGTGAAGAAGAGCAGCCTGTCCATAAGTCCGTGCGGCACGTACAGCAGCGTGAAGAACACCATTATCAGCGCAAGAGCCGAATAGAACAGGAGCGAGTAGTCGAACTGGAGCTTGAAATTGAGGTAAATGGCGTGGATTATCATAATAATGCACATCGCCACGAGGATAGCTCCGTGCTTTATCTTGTAGAGCCTCGGAGCGCTGCGAATCTTCTTGAAGAGAGCGAGGTTCACGACGAACATCATCGCGTATATCACGAGTATATGGTATATGTAGAGGATACCGCGGCTCGCGACGTGGTAGAAGTGCTCGCCGAAGCCGTCCTCGTACACGCCCATTCTGAAGACTATCTTCAGGAACGGGTTTATGAGCATCAGCAGGGCGTCAGCTCCGACCGCGAACATAAAGACGTTCCGTGCCTTCCTGACGAGCTCCTCCTCGCCCGTGAAAGCCTTCGCATAGTGCAGCAGAGTGAGCACCATTATATCCATAAGTATGCAGTACAAGCCGTACACGAAGTAAGCGGGACGCGCGGACGGCATAAGTATGGAAACCGCATTCACGGCTACCGCGGCGGACGCGGCTGTGAGGACGTATCTGAGCGGGCGCTCCATAGGGTTCCTGCTGTGCTTCAGTGCGCTGAAGACCGCGCAAGCCGCAGAAAACAGCGACGTCGCGAAAAGGCAGACAACAAGCAGCCAGATCATATGATCACCTTTAAACAGAATAATTCAACTGTAAGCGGATATCATAGCAGACGACAAATTATTTTGGCGTTTGCTATTTGCCGATCCGCACGGAGCAAACAATAAGTTTGCGGATGTGCGAGGCATTTTAAATCATTTATTAATGTCTGCTCAACAACTCAAAAATACCTTTATACAGCTTTTAAAAGGCATTTTTGAGTTGTCAAAGTGCAAGAATAATAATAGCTTTTATGATTTTCCTTGCGCTTTGTTTTGCCCTTTAGGGCAAAATGAGCTTGACATCAATTAATGTGATGCGCAAATTCCATATATTATCAAAGAATTTGCGCACCCCGAACGAAGTTCGGGGCAATAACCGCCTGACGGCGGTTATTGAGTACACATTTATTATAGTGAACGTCAAAAAATTTTGACGTTCACTATAATATTCAAGATAATTCTATCACAGAACCATCAAAAAGTCAATCACCCGCAAAAGTGAACTTTTAGCGCATAGGTATTATGTTTTAGCCATTTCTGCCGCTATGAGGGCGAGCAGTCCCGCCGCGCACAGCACCCTTACGGCTGTCAGGCAGACGCGCAGCTCCTGCTCGCGAACTCTCCCCGCCGCGAGCATATCGAGCAGAGCTCCGCCGTCAAGGGAGCTGAAGGGCAGCAGATTGAACAGCCCCGCGGCAAGGCTGAGCCGAGCTGTCCTGCCGCATACTCCGAGAGCTGCCAGCACCGCATACAGCAGCAGATTCGCCGCAGGTCCGCTCAGCAGCACGAGCGCTCCCCTGCCGATGTCCGCCGCAGGAGCCGCGACCATCCTCACCCCGAAAAAGGAGAGCTCCACGCGGCGGAGCTCTCCGCCCGTGAGGCGCAGCGCGGCGATATGCCCGAGTTCGTGCAGCAGGCAGACAGCGTAAAATGAGGCTATCATCTCCGTATCGCAGAATATGAACAGCAGAGCACTGAACAGCAGAAACGAGAATCCGACCCTTATCACCTGTCAAGCAATCCGAGCAGGAGCTCGATCGGATTCGGGAAGAGCTCGCGCGAGCTCTCGGTGAGTTCGCGCAGCCTGCTGAGGAGCTCACCCGATATGTCGGGACGGAAGATGTTCGTTATCAGCAGGGCGGCTGCTGTCAGCATACACACCGCCGCCTGCATAGCGATGATGTCGTCGGCGCCGCCCTCACGCTTTCGGCGGGAGCTCTCCTCCGCGAGCTGCTCGGTGTCGTCCTCGGCGGGCAGGACGCCGCGGTCGTCAGTGACCGTAGGTATTATGTACGTCTCGTTCATTTCCAAGCCTCCTTTATATAATGGTATTGCAGAGCGGACAGGATAAGAACAGGACGGACTATGATTAAAAATGTGAAATATATCTCCCCGCACTTGACAGTTCCCCGCCCGTATGCTATAATTTATTACTGTAATGTATATTGGCACTACTGTCTAAAGGAACTGATGGGCTGCACGATAATACAGAAATATCATTTCGGAGGTGAAAATCGTGAAAGAGGGAATCCATCCTACAATGTACAAGACCACAATTACCTGCCACTGCGGTAACGTGATCGAGACAATGTCCACAAAGGAGAACATCAAGGTCGAGATCTGCTCTAAGTGCCATCCGTTCTACACAGGCAAGCAGAAGCTTGTTGACACAGGCGGACGCGTTGACAGATTCAAGAAGCGTTTCAATCTCGATAAGTAATCAAAGAGCCGCTCACCACGAGCGGCTTTTTCTCTATCTGCGGGGGCGCATCCGTACGCCCGAAATCCGCAAAAAAAGCAACGTTAACAGATCGTAGGGACGACCATCGGTCGTCCGCCGATATACGAATGATTTGCGGACGCGCAATGCGCGTCCCTACAATATTTCCCTGCCGCCTGCACGGAGGTGCATTATGAACTACCTGACCATTTCCCAGCCCGCCGAGGCCTCGTTCGTGGAGAAAAAGTCCGAATTCATCGGGTATATCGCTCCCGTGAAGAACGGCGATGAGGCTGTGGAATTCGTGAACAAAATAAAGTCTATGCACCGCAAGGCGCGCCATAACGTCTACGCCTACATCGTGCGCGAGGACAATATTTCCCGCTACTCCGACGACGGCGAGCCGCAGGGAACTGCGGGTGTGCCCGTCCTCGACGTGCTCCGCAAGCGCGGGCTCACGGACGTGTGCATAGTAGTCACGCGCTACTTCGGAGGCATACTCCTCGGCGGCGGCGGACTCGTCCGCGCGTACTCGCACGCGGCGTCCCTCGCCTGCGACGCGGCACAGCTAATGGATATGCGGCTCTGTCACAGACTGCGTATCACCGCAGATTACGGTATGTACGGCAAGATAAGCTACATCCTGCCGAGCTTTGATACTATAACGGAAAGCTCCGACTTCGGGAGCGACGTTGCACTGGAGGTGCTGGTGCTGTCCGAGAAGCTCGGCGCCTTCACCAAGGAGCTGACCGAGGTCACCAACGGAGCGGCAAAGATCGAGGACAAGGGAGAGCTCTACGCGGATTTCAGCAGCGTTACGGCAAAGTAACGTATAATCTATGTAGGGGACGCCGCCCTCGGCGTCCCGCAATATACCAACAAACCACATTAAACGAATTGTAGGGACGCGCATTGCGCGTCCGCATTAACGCAAACGGCAATTGGCACAAATAATTTGCGGACGACCGACGGTCGTCCCTACAAAATGTAAAAAAATAAAAAGGGTTTTTCCGTTTCCATTAGTATAAGTATTATAGAAGCACTTTTTTCACAGGGAGGGATAGCTTTGACAGTAAGAGAACAGTATGAGATAACCGAAGTGGGCATACTCAGCAAGTTCGCGTGCACGAGCGTGAACGAGGAGATGACCCGCCGCGAGCGCCACGAGGACAAGTGCCCGTTCCGCACCGATTTCCAGCGCGACCGCGACCGCATACTCCACTGCAACTCCTTCCGCAGACTGAAACGTAAAACGCAGGTGTTCCTGTCGCCCGTCGGCGACCACTACCGCACCCGCCTCACGCACACCCTCGAGGTGTCGCAGATAGCGCGGACTATCGCCCGCGGTATGCGTCTGAACGAAGACCTCACCGAGGCTATCGCTCTCGGTCACGACCTCGGACACTCCCCCTTCGGGCACTGCGGCGAGCGGATACTCGACGAGATATGTCCCCACGGCTTCAAGCACTACGAGCAGAGCGTGCGCGTGGTGGAGGCTCTCGAAAAGAAGGGCGAGGGACTGAACCTCACATTCGCTGTCCGCGACGGCATACTCTGCCACACTAACAAGGTAGCCGCGACGAAGGAGGGCAATATCGTCCGTCTCGCGGACACCATCGCCTACATCAACCACGATATCGAGGACTCCGTCCGTGCGGGCATACTCGACCCGAAAGACCTGCCGAACGACTGCGTGTACGTCCTCGGCAACACCAAGACAAAGCGCATCACCACGCTCATCGCCTCGGTCATCGAGCACGGAGCGTATGATATAGACTTCTCCCCTGCCGTAAGGAAGGCGCACGACGACCTCAAGGCGTTTATGTTCCGCAGGGTCTACACCAATCCCGCCGCCAAGCAGGAGGAGGAAAAGGCTGTACAGCTCATATGCAAGCTGTACGAATACTTCATCGCCAACATCAGCAAGCTCCCCGAGGAGTACCGCGTTATCGCCAAAAAGACAGACCCCGACAGAGCCGTCTGCGACTACATATCGGGTATGAGCGACAGCTACGCGGTAGACCTCTACACCGAGCTCTTCGTCCCCAAGTTCTGGAAGTGACACTATGCCCAGAAACGACGAATTCCTGTACGCGCTCAGAAACGCCAACCCGATAGAGACGGTGATGGGCTCGTACGTAAACCTCATACGGCGCGGCAGGAACTACGTGTGCTCCTGCCCGTTCCACTCGGAAAAGACACCGTCCTGCACCGTTTTCACCGATACGCAGAGCTTTTACTGCTTCGGCTGCGGAGCGGGCGGCGACGTCATCACCTTCGTGATGAAAGCCGAAAACCTCGACTTTATGGACGCCGTGAAGCTCCTCGCGGAGAGAAGCGGTATGGAAGTCCCCGAGCGGAACGACCGCAGCAGCCTCTCGGCTCAGCGCCGAACACGTATCTACGAGATGAACCGCCTCGCCGCCAACTACTTCTACTCGAATCTGATAAAGGGCGAGAACAAGGCGGGTCTGCAATATTTCTACAAGCGTAAGCTCACTCCCGCAACTATCAAGAAGTACGGGCTCGGCTTCGCGTCGGATTCATTCTACGAGCTGACGAATATGCTGCGCTCGAAGGGCTACTCCGAGGACGAAATAGTCGAGGCATGGCTCGGCGGACGCTCGCAGAAAACGGGCAAGATATACGACCTCTTCCGCAACCGCGTGATGTTCCCGATAGTTGACCTGCGGGGAAATATCATCGGCTTCGGCGGGCGAGTGCTCGACGACAGCAAGCCGAAATACCTCAATACGGGCGCTACTCCCGTATTCGACAAGGGCAGCAACCTATTCTCCATGAACTTCGCCAAGAACGCCGACCAGAAGCGGCTCATCCTCTGCGAGGGCTATATGGACGTCATCGCCGTGAATCAGGCGGGCTTCGAGAACGTCGTTGCTACGCTCGGTACGGCAATAACTCCCGATCAGGCGCGGCTGATAAGCCACTACTGCGACGAGGTCGTGGTCGCCTACGACAGCGACGGAGCGGGTCAGAACGCCACACAGAAGGCGATAAACCACTTCTCGGACGTCGGTCTGCGGACGCGTATCCTACATATGGACGGCGCCAAGGACCCCGACGAATACATAAAAAAGTTCGGAGCACAGCGCTTCCGCAACCTCATTGAGGGCTCCGACGACGCCAACAACTTCATGCTCGACCGCTGTGAGGAAGGGCTCGACCTCGACTCAGAGGGCGGCAAGGTGGAGCTGCTCAAACGCGTATCGCGAGTGCTCTCAGGAATTGAATCGAAAATCGAAAGGGAAGTTTACATTTCTCGCACTGCAAACAAGTACAACTTTTCAACCGATGTTCTAAAAGCTCACATAAATGAGATGATACGGCTGAAAAAGAAAAGTCAGCAAAATGCAGAATGGTTTGATATTCAGTTCAGCACAATAAATACAAAAGATGATATTAATCCCGATGCAGTGAAATTTAAAAAAGAGGCAAAAGCAGAAGGGATTATAATCACATACCTGCTCAGACGTCCCGAGGACGCCGAGACGATAGCCGCCGCCGCTCCGCCCGAGATATTCGTCACCGCGTTCAATAAGCGCGTGTATGCGGCTCTGCTGAAAGCGATAAAAGAGAGCGAGCGGTTCACGCTCTCGCTCATTGCCGACGAGTTCACGCCGCAGGAAATGGGCAGGATAAGCGGCATAGCCGCAGCGAACCGAGAGTTCCCGATAACCGAGAAGGCTATGCTCGACTGCGCGGAAACGCTCCGCGGGCATAAGGCTCCCGCAGGAAGCGGCGGGGATATTTCCGACGACGACCTGCGCGACCTCTTTAATAAAAAAAAGAAATAGGCAAGGGCTCTGCCCTTGACCCGCCAAAGGCTCTGCCTTTGGAATCCGCTGGGACTCTGTCCCAGACCCTGCAAAGGGACGCAGTCCCTTTGAACCCGATTTCGCGTCGCCGCTCGCAAGCTCGCTCACTCTTTCCAAAAAGGCAAGTCTGTTTTCGCGATTCATAAATAAATCAGCGGCAACAAATGTAGGGAACGCCGCCCTCGGCGTTCCGCCAAAAAACGCAATACGTTAACAATAACGAAAGATAAAGCCAAAAATCAGGAGGAATCACAATGGATTCAAAAAAGAACACCATTGACTCGCTCATAGAGCAGGGTCAGGCAAACGGAAAGCTCACCACAAAGGAAATAACCGACGCTCTCGAGGAGCTCGACTTCGACGTTGACCAGATAAACAACTTCTACGACAGGTGCGAAGCCCTCAACATCGAGATAGTCGAGGATATGAACGTCGATACCGACCTCAAAATTGGTATGGACTCCTCTATCACCGACGACCTCGAAATGGCGCTCTCCACCGAGGGTATCGCCATCGACGACCCCGTTAAGATCTACCTCAAGGAGATAGGACGCGTGCCGCTCCTCACAACCGAGGAGGAGATAGAGCTCGCACAGCGTATGGCTAAGGGCGACAAGTACGCGAAGAAGCGCCTTTCCGAGGCTAACCTCCGTCTCGTTGTCAGTATCGCGAAAAAGTACGTCGGCAGAGGTATGCAGTTCCTCGACCTTATTCAGGAGGGCAACCTCGGTCTTATCAAGGCTGTAGAAAAGTTCGACTACACCAAGGGCTTCAAGTTCTCGACCTACGCCACATGGTGGATACGTCAGGCTATCACCCGCGCCATCGCCGATCAGGCACGTACTATCCGTATACCCGTACATATGGTCGAGACTATCACCAAGGTGAAAAAGGTGTCCAGTCAGCTCCTCCACGAGAACGGTCACGACCCCAGCCCCGAGGAGATAGCCGAGAAGCTCAATATGCCCGTGGACAAGGTTCGCGAGATAATGCGCGTCGCTCAGGACCCCGTTTCCCTTGAAACTCCTATCGGCGAGGAGGAGGACAGCCACCTCGGAGACTTCATCCCCGACGACGATGCTCCCGCTCCTGCTGAGGCTGCTTCGCACACGCTTCTGAAGGAGCAGCTCAACGAGGTGCTCAACACCCTCACAGACCGCGAGGCAAAGGTGCTCAAGCTCCGCTTCGGTCTTGAGGACGGCAAGGCTCGCACTCTTGAGGAGGTGGGTCAGCGCTTCGACGTTACCCGTGAGCGTATCCGCCAGATAGAGGCGAAGGCGCTGCGCAAGCTCCGCCACCCGAGCAGAAGCAAAAAGGTCAAGGACTTCCTTGATTGATATACGGATTTAAAGGACTGCCAAGTGCAGTCCTTTTTTGTTGCCGCAAGGGCTCTGCCCCGAACCCCGCAGGGGAACACCGCTGAACAGCCCGTCCCCTCTGTCAGCTTTGCTGACATCTCCCCACACTGTGGGGAGTCACCCCTGCCCCCGAACTACGATGCCGCTCGCTTTGCTCGCTCACTTCCTGCAAAAGGCTCAGTCTGCTTTCGGCGGGCAGCAAAAGTCAGAAAGAATTTTTGAAAAGGGTCTTGACAAACGCAAAAGTATATGCTAAACTGTATATATACAGATATATACACGTATGTACAGTATAAACAGGAGTGCTTCATGAAGATAATTATCAAAAACAGTTCCGAGCTGCCGATATACGAGCAGATAGAGGAACAGATCAAGGCTCAGATACTCGCGGGAAAGGTCGCCGAGGACGAACAGCTCCCCTCGATACGCCAGCTCGCGCGTGACCTGAAGATCAGCGTCATCACAACAACGAGGGTCTACACCGACCTCACAAACGAAGGCTTCATCGTGTCTGTCGCAGGTAAGGGCTACTTCGTAGCGCCGCGCAATAACGAGCTCCTCCGCGAGCGTATGCTCTGCGAGATGGAGGAGGCTATCGAGCAGGTCGTCACAAACGGACGCAACGCAGGACTATCCGACGACGATATCATCGCCGCCATCAGACAGTATATGGAGGAATAAGCTATGGAGAACATTCTTGAAATAAGCGGACTGAACAAGAGCTACGAGGGCTTTGCTCTCAGGGACGTGTCATTCTCGCTGCCCAAGGGCTATATCATGGGCTTCGTGGGACAGAACGGCTCGGGCAAGACCACCACTATCCGCTCCATTCTCAATATGGCTAAGAAGGACAGCGGCAAGATAAGCATATTCGGGCTCGACAGCGTAGACAATGCCGTCGAGATAAAGGAGAGGCTCGGCGTGGTGTTCGACAGCCTCTACCTCGCAAACCACCTCACCGTCAAGCACGTAGACAAGCAGCTCGCGCCCTTCTACAAGGACTGGAGCTCGGAGGAATTCTTCCGCAGGATAAAGGCGTTCGGTCTGCCCGCCGACAGGAAGGTCGGCGATTTCTCGAAGGGTATGAAGATGAAGCTGATGGTAGCCGTAGCGCTCTCGCACAAGGCGGAGCTGATGATACTCGACGAGCCCACGAGCGGTCTTGACCCCGTTGCGCGTGACGAGCTCCTCGACATACTCTCCGAGTACATCGGCGACGAGAACAGGAGCGTCCTCTTCTCGACGCATATCACCTCCGACGTCGAGCGCATCGCAGACTACATCACCGTCCTCCACGGCGGCAGGGTGTGGTTCACGGGCACGAAGGACGAGCTCCACGAGAAGTACCTCGTTCTGCGCGGCGCGGAGGAGGACATCTCCTCGTCGCTGAGGGAGAAGTGCATAGGCTTCCACGCCTACAGAAACGGCTTCGACGCGCTCATATCCTCAGACCTGCTCGGCGAGATACCGAAGGAGCTTGAGACGGAAAAGGCTTCCATAGACGAGATACTCGTCTACATCGCAAAGGAGGACGGACATGGACGAGATTAAGAAGATGATGCGGTTCGACTACGTCAACTGTATCGGCATAGGCGGAAAGTACGCGTACATCTTCTGCGCGGTGATATTTGCGGCGTGCCTGCTCGGAGCTTATCCCGCGGCTGTCGGATTTATGGTAGCTCCGCTGGCGCTGTTCTCGCCGATAGAGGCAGTGCGCAAGGGCGACTTTATGAAGATATACGGACTTCTCCCCGTGAAGCGCGAATCCGTGATAAAGGCGCTGTTCGCGGAGATACTCATTCCGCAGACCATAGGCGGCATACTGGGCGAGCTCTGCCTGCTCATATCGCGAGCTGTCGGAGAATCGGGCATTCTCCCGCCGTTCATACAGGAGCATACCTACGACAGCGTGACAGCCAATACGGAGAATACGGGGCTCAATTACAGCAACTGGTTCGTGCTGCTGGCGGCGGGACTTGCAATGATAACGGCGATAATCTGCCTCTTCTACGCGATAAAGGAGATAAAGGGCGACACGGTAGCTATCATTGCCTGCATACCGTTCTTAGTGATAATGTGCGCGCTGATGATAGTCTATTTCATCACGCTCGACTACGGCATACTGCCGCTCCCGCAGGAATTCCTGCCGACGAACCCCGTGCTCGTCGTACTTATCGTTGCAGCCTGCTTTGCGGCATTTACAGCGTTCGGCTGGCTGATGTGCCGCCTGACGGTAAAGCTGACCGCTGACAAGGAAATGTGAGGTGACGGCTCAATGAAACGTATAATCGACCTTATGAGGCTCGACATCATCGCCATGAGGGCGAAAAAGCTGAGTCTGTGGAAGCTGTTCGCGGCTGTGACTGTGCTGTCGCTGGTTCTCGGACTTATCTCGCCTGTTTTCCTGTATTTTCTGCTTTTCGCAATTTCCTTCACCGCGGCGCAGGCTATGATCGACCTCAACAACACATACGAGGGCGAGATGACCTACGCTGTCATTCCCGCGGCAAGAAAGCAGATAGTCATCGCGAGGTATGCCCTCGTAATGCTGGTGCTGACCGCCGTGGGAGCGCTCTCCCTCATAATACTGAAGATAAGATATGCATTGGGTGTCAGCCTTATCCTCGACGATTCGCTGTCCGAGGTGCTGGGTATGAAGATGAACGACAACGGTCTGTTCAGCGTGTTGCTCTGCCTGTTCTTCGCAGTCGCGCTGATATTCAACGCCAATGTGCTTAGCGGCTTCTTCAAAGCGGGCAAAAAGGGCGTAAAGGGCTCGATGTTCAGGGCTTACCTGATATTATTGGCTGCTTGGGCAGGACTGGCAGTAGTTTTTGTCGCTGAAGCGACACTCAGCGTAAAGCCGCTCCACGCGGCGCTGCAGGTGCTGTTTACGACCCTGTCGGCGCTGTCGGTACCGTACAACGGAGCTCTGCTGTGCATATTCGTGATAGTCGGAGCCTACGGCTACGTATTCTACAAGGCGGCGTGCTCGGTCATCGACTACGAAGAGCGCGAGCTGTAAGGAGGTGCGGTATATGAAAATGAAAAGAATAGCTTCGACGTGCTTAGCCGCACTGCTTGCGGCAGGAACAGCTCTCGCCCCGACGGCTGCGGCTGAGGAGGAGCAGAGGCTTCCCTCGGGCGTGAAATACAGCAGTATTGCAGACAAATTCGACGAGGAGCTCAATTTTGAGACGGGCGTCGAATACTATGCGGGCTTCGAGGCGATAGTATTTCAGGGCGACGATATCCTCTATGAGGGCTACTTCGGCGAGACCGACCGCGAGAACCATATTCCCTGCGACGAGGACTCCGTATTCGAGTGGGGAAGCATCTCCAAGACTATGATATGGGTCAGCGCTATGCAGCTCTGGGAACAGGGCAGGCTCGACCTCGGCGCCGACATCAGGGACTACCTCCCCGACGGCTTCCTTCAGCACCTCAGCTACGACGAGCCCATAACGATGATAAACATTATGGACCACACGGGCGGCTGGTGCGAGACGACCTACTCCATATCCACCCCCGACCACGACAAGATAATGCCCCTCGCGGAGGCTTTGCAGGCTACTGAGCCCGCACAGGTCAACCGCCCCGGCGAGGTCGCGTCCTACTCCAACTGGGGAGCGGCTCTCGGTGCGTATGTGATAGAGTGCATAACGGGCGAGGACTACACCGATTACGTCCGCGAGAACATCTTTGATAAGCTCGGAATGGAGCACACCTCCATAGCTCCCGATTTCAGCGACAACGAGTGGGTGCGTACTCAGCGCGACAAGCTCAGATCCTACACCTTCAACGCCATACCTCCGAAGTACAAATCGGACGGCAGTCAGATATCCTATATCAGCCTCTACCCTGCGGGCTCGGCAGCGGGCACGATACGTGACCTCGCCACCTACGCGCAGGCTTTCGTCAGCGACGACGCCCCCCTCTTCGAGCATAAGGAGACGCAGGATAAGATGTTCTCGGGCTCGCTGTTCTACGGTGATTCCGACATTCCCGCGTCGAGCTATGGCTTCGGTGTGACGGAGTACAAGGTACGCACAATGGGTCACAACGGCGCGACTATCGCCTGCCGCTCGGATATGCTCTTCGACCGCGAGTCCAAGGTGGGACTGGTCACGCTCACGAATGAGACATCGACGAACCTCGTTATTCAGCAGGTTCCCGAGTGGATATTCGGCAAGGCTGACTATGAGAAATACTCCAACGGCAATAACGAAACTCGCGATTTCAGCGGCTATTATCTCGTATCGCGCTCTCAGCGTGCGGGGCTGATGAAATTCACGTCCTATCTCCAGCCGATAAACGCGAAAATGTACCCCGACCTCGAATCCTTGGGCGACGGCGTATATCTACTCAGCGGAAATATGCTCCTCGGCGAGAGCAAGCGTTCCGACGGCACCGAGGGCTTTATGCTCGGAGCTATGGAGATCGACAGGGACAGAGCCTACCCCGCGGAGATAAGCCTCCTCGCGGCATACTTTATGATAGCGATAGGCGCGGTGTTCGTGCTGCTGTACAAGCTGAAGCTTGTCCGCGCGGGCAGACACACCCTCACGGCAGCAGGCGCGGCTCAGACTGCGGGACAGCTCATAAAGCTCCTGTCAGCGGCGGCGGCAGTCGTGATGATTGCCTATGCGGGCAGAGAGGAGACCTACGGGCTCCCAAAGGCTGTCGGTATCGGCGCGGGAACGCTCAATATCGTCTGCGTGGCAGTTTGCGCGGCAGCAGCTGCGGCTTCCGTCGGCGGTATCCTGTCCAAGAATCCGGACAAGTGTGCGAAGCTCCGCTGCGGCGTCAACATCGCGGCAAATGTGCTCGTGATGATCGCGATAGTCTACTTCGGTATGTATAGATTCTGGGCGTGCTGAACCAAAAAAGAGCGTCACTCGTTGGAGTGGCGCTCTTGTCGTTTATGAAATATCAGTCCCATGTGGGAGTTCCGCCCGTTGAGGCTGCGGAATAGTAAACGAGTATGCGTGAGGCGTCCTTGGCGTCTATCTTGTCGTCGCCGTTGACGTTCGCCGCTTTCTTCTGAGCATCGGTCAGTACGCCCTCAGCTCCCGTAGATACTGCCGAATAGTGCATAAGCACGCGCGAGGCGTCCTTCGCATCTACCTTTCCGTCCTCGTTCACGTCTCCGAGAGCAAACGGAGGGATATGGTAGGTGACAGTATGCTCATTCCCGTCGAGTGAAGCATCCCAGTCCTTCTCGGAAACAATGTCGTCAACAAGGAAGGTATACTTTAACTCCTTGAAGCTGTCGGGAGTCTCGTCGCCGTCGGGAATGGTAAAGCTCACAGAATAGGGAGCAGCGCTCACACCCTCGGGAGCAACGGTCAGGTTGTAAATACGGTAGTCGTCCAGTGTGTAGTCCCTGCCCTCGATGTCGAAGGTCGCGGACGTATTCTCTGCGAGGTCGGTGAGATAGTACGGCTCAGCCTTGCCCTCGGGAGAATCGAAGGTAATGCTCACCTTCGCTGCCAGTCCCTCGGGGAGAGTGACGATGACTCTGCCGTTCACGTCGTTCTCGTTGAATTCGGGGAAAACGGGAGTCTCTGCCGCAAATGCGTTCACAGCGGGCATTACAGCCAGCACTGCGGCTGCCATTGAAGCTGAAAGCAGTTTTTTCTGTATCATTGTTACTGTTCCTTTCTGATGAGTTTATCCGCGGGCACTTCGACTGAGACTGCGCGTCCGTCGGAGCACTGAGTGAATATCTCGATGCTGTCGAATTCGGTATCCGCGGGGATATATGCCGAGAAGCCGTTTCCGCAGTCGGAGTATTCGCTTGCACGGAAGGCTTCATATGTTGTGCCGTTTACAGTGATGTACACGCTCGTTTCGAGACCGCTGAAAAAGGTGTCGGGGAGAGCGCCCGTGATGAGCGTATATGAGCCGTACTGCCCGATATATACTGGTATCAGCGACCAGTCGAGCTCAGGCTCGCCCTTGTCGTTACCGAACTCGCCTTCGTATATCGTCGGCACCTTCAGCTCCGCCGCGTCCACCTCGGGAGCGGGCATTATCGGAGCAGTCGCCGCCAGCCTCGGGATGTTGCGCTCGACGAGCTCGACTATGATGGTGTCGCCAAGCGCGAGCGCCGAATCGTCGAAGCGGTAGGGCGTAATGCGCGAGAACTCGGCACTCGCGAACATCTCCGCCATATACGGGAGTATCGCCTCGCCGAAGGAATCGCGGTACATCAGCAGACTGCCCTCGCCGCTCTCACAGACGGTGTCTATCGTAATATCGTCAAACGATTTGAAGCGTCCCTGATACTGATAGGTGAACTCGCAGTCGCTGTTGACCTGCGTGTCTTTAGCGTCCTCGGAGGGATATATCATCGCGGCAAGGTCGCCGAGACGCCCGTTAGGCTCGAGCGTCCAATTGTCGGCGGGGCAAGTCTCTCTGCCGAGAGCACCCATAATAGCGCAGTGTCCCGCATATGCGCCGAGGTTGTTCCAGTGGGTGTCGGTCGCGTGGTAGAGCGGAATGCTCGAATCCGTATCAGCGAGAGCCGACTTCATATTGAGGTAGAAGCTCTCCCCCGCCAGCTCTGCGGAGAGGAGGTCATAGTTGTCGGGAGCGTCCGCGGGCACGTAGTTGAAGGGCATATGCTCGGGATAGAGCGAGCTCTTGTTCGGCACGGACGTGAAAATGAACGTCTTTCCGTTCTGCTCGCAGTAGTCGTTGACGAGCCGCAGGTCGTGGCAAATGCCGCTTATCTGCCGCGCGTTCATGGTGTTGATGTTGAGGTAGTCATCGACCGTTTCGCTGTAGTACAGCCAGCCGTCCGTGCCGTCGATGACGTCGGTATTCGGCGAGGTAGCCGTCAGCGCGGTCTTTATGCGGCCGTCGGCAGTTACGAGCTGCTGACGGAAGGCAAAGTGCTCGGAGAAGTAGTCCCCGAGGTCGGACAAATAGTTTATGTTGAGCTCGCCCTCTGCCGTCTTCAGCTTGGGGAGCTCTGCAAGAGTGCGTTTTTCCTTTGATTCGTCGCCTTTAACGAACGGCATCAGCACCGTCGGCACGAGGCACAGCCCGATGAAAGCGCCCGAATAGAGCCTGTAAAGTGTATTTTTCTTCATCGTGCGCCTCCTTTAGAATCTGAAATAGATGAATGGGTTGTAGGAAGCCGATGAAAGCGTCACCGCACACAGCAGGAACAGCACAGCCGTCACCGCATATGAACAGACCTCGCACACGCCCGCGCGCTTCGAGCTCTGCGTCTTCTTCGCAAGAGCTGGTATCACGGGAGCGGAGAATACCACCGCCGCCGCCAGCATCAGCAGATACATCGGCGAGAGCTGCGACAGGAACATCGCTGTCTTCGCGCTGCTGCCCGAGGGCACGAACATATGCCCGATGAATCGGCACGCCGTCGGGAGGTCGTCCGCGCGGAAGAATACGAATGCGAGTATCGTCACCGCGACCGCATAGATGTGTCTGAACGGACGCAGCCATTTATCGGGCTTGAGTATGCCGTAGGATTCGAGCATCATAAAGCCGCCGTTGATGAGTCCCCATACGATGAAGTTGAGGCTTGCACCGTGCCACAGACCCGTGCAGAAGAAGACAGCGAGCTTGTTCAGCGCCGTCCTCACCCTGCCCTTGCGGTTGCCGCCGAGCGGGATGTACAGGTACTCCTTGAACCACGTAGACACGGATATGTGCCACCTGCGCCAGAACTCCTGCATACTCTGCGAGATGTAGGGGTAGTTGAAGTTCTCGCGGAATTTGAAGCCGAACATCGCGCCCAGACCTATCGCCATATCGCTGTAGCCGCTGAAATCGAAGTATATCTGGAAGAGGTAGGATACTGCTCCCAGCCACGCCAGCGGCACGGAAAGCTCGGCGGTGTCAAGCCCGTAGACGTAGTCCGCCGCGAGAGCCATAGTGTTCGCGATGAAGAGCTTCTTCGACAGACCCGTGATGAAGCGCCTTATGCCCTGAGCGGTCTGCTCGGGCGAGCCCTTGCGGTTGTCTATCTGGTCGGCGATGTCGTAATACTTGACGATAGGACCTGCGATAAGCTGCGGGAAGAACGTGATGTACAGCGCGAGCTTGTACGGGTTCTTCTGGATGTAGTGCGGGTCTTTATACGAATCTATGACGTAGGACATCGCCTGAAAGGTGTAGAACGAAATGCCTATCGGCAGGGCAATATGCGGTACGGGGAGCTTCACGAAGGGCAGCATATTGAGCGTTTCCGCCGAAAAGCCCGCATACTTGAATATGCCGAGCATTACGAGATTCGCAGCAACGGCGGCTGCAAGAGCCGCCTTACGCGCTTTGTTCTCTTTTTTCATCGCGAGCCCGAACAGGTAGTTCATCACAATGGATATTATCATCAGAACTACTGCCTTCGGCTCGCCGTAAGCGTAGAACGCGATGCTGAAAACGAGCAGCAGCACGTTCTTCGCGGTCATTGTGGGAATTATGCGGTATAGTATGTATACCGCCGTAAGGAAAACGAACAGGAATACGGGACTGCTGAATACCAAGCCTGCTCCTCCCCTTAGATGTAGTTGATCTGAATGTAGGAAACGGAGTCGCCGCTCATGCCGAAGTACAATTCCTTGTCACCGAGTGAATACAGCATATAATTGCCGCCGCCATCGGAAGGCTCGCCGTAGGCAGCGGTAACGTCATCCTTTGAAGAGCCGACCGTTATGCCGTTGTCGAGCGAATAGCTTGAGCTGTATATGTATATGTTTGCGATGTATTTTACTCCGCCGCTTGAATAGCAGTCAAAGACTAAGTCAGAGCCGTACTTGTATCTGTATACCGCGCCGCCTTCGTCGCCCTTCGGTATGCAGGCAGGCACATTCTCGGGGATATCGGGATTGCTCAGTATTGATGTCAGTGACTGACCGAGGTCGCCCGTGCCGAATGAGGTCTTGTTCAGTGTCTGAGCAGCGGGAGCCTCTGTGGGCTCGGTAGCGGGAGTATCATCTTCCTTTGTTGTGGCTGTAGTCGTGGTAGTCTCTGTATCCTTATCCTCCTCGTCGGTCTCGGTAGTGGTGGCCGTTGTTGACGAGCCCGTGCCCGAAGTGGTGGTAGCCGTGGTCTTCGAGCCCGTGGTCGTAGTGCCTGTGCCCGTAGTTGTCGTTGCCTTCTCGTCCGAGGCAACTGTTACCTTCGGCAGAGCCACAGATACTGAATCCTGATCGACCTCGCGTCCGCACGAAGCGAGTGCCATTCCGCTGATTATCGCTATCGCTGCGATAGCTATTATTTCCTTCTTCATATTTATCCTTATCCTCTCGATCAATAATATCTTGTAATTACGTAAGCCTTGATGGTATATCCGATACCCGTGTTGCCGTAGCCGTTGCTGTTGACCTGATTGGGCGTTTTCAGGTAGGCTTCCGTCACGCCCTCAAAGCCGTTGGTGGTATCGTAGTTGAGCCACTGACCGTTTATCAGCACCTGATTCCAGTAGTGGTCGCTCGTAGCTCTGCCCGTACCGTAGACTATCCTTGTCTGATATCCTGCCTGCTTGAAGAGGATATCGGTGATAGCCGCAAGGTAGTAGCACACGCCGTAGCGGTTGTCCATCATATATGTCGCAAAGTACGACCAGCCGACGTTCTGTATGTTTTCAAGAGACCTTGTATTCTCCATATACTGGTACTTCTTGTTGTTGCAGACATAGGTGTATATGCCGTGAGCCGTAGTACCCGAGGTCTTGAGTATCTCCTTCGCACGGAGCTGCGAATCCACGAGCGGAGCAGCCGTACCGTCGTTGAGGAGGTTGAGGTCATCGACCACGACATTTCTCGCCATAGCGCCGTTATCGGGGTAGAAGTAATACTTATTGCCCTCGTACTCCAGCCAGCCCGTGTGCATAACGCCGTCCTCGCCGAAGTAATACTTCGTGCCGTCTATCTCCTGCATACCGAACTGCATCTTGCCGTCCTCGCCGAAGTAATACTTCTTGCCGTCAACTATAAGGCGTCCCGTTACGTACTGTCCCGTCTCAGAGCTGAAGCAGTATTTATCGCCGTCTATCTCGGTGATGCCCGAAGCCATTTTGCCGTCGTCGCAGAAGTAGTACATCTTGCCGTCTATCTCAGCCCAGCTCGACTTCGTCATTCTGCCGTCCTCGGCGAAGTAATACTTCTCGCCGTCTATCTTGAGGCGTCCCGTCTTCATCTCGGCGGTCTCCTCGTCGAAGTAGTAGGTATCGCCCCTGTAGTCTATCAGACCCGTCGCACGCTTGCCGTCCGTGCCGAAGTAGTAGGTCTTGCCGTCGAGCGTTATCATACCCTTGAACATCTTGTAGTCGTCGCCGAAGTAGTAGAAGTCGCCGTTGACCTTCTGTCTGCCGTTTATCGCGATACCGTTCTCGTCGTGGTAGTAGGTGTCGCCGTCAACGGTGGTGAGCCCGAGCTCCTCCGCGAGAACGCCGTCCTCACCGAAGACGTAGTTCTTGCCGTCGATGGTGCACAGACCCTTCGCGAAGCTCGAATCGTCGTAGAAGTAGTATTTGCCCTTGCCTGTAACAGACACTCTGCCCAGCTTCATAACGCCGTCTTCACCGAAAACGTGCGGAACTCCGCCTATCTCGATAACGCCCGTGATCATGCCGTCCTCGGCGGTGAAGAAGTAGAATTTATCCTCGATCTTGGAAAGCCCCTCGGCAGCCTTGCCTGTCTCGGGGTAGTAGTAATAGGACTTGCCGTCTATCTCCTGCCAGCCCGTGAGCTCCTTGCCGTCCTCATCGAATATGTACGGGAAGCCTTCTATCTCGGTCTTGCCCGTAGCGAGCGTGCCGTCGTCCTTGCCGTAGAAGAAGCTGTCGCCCTCCTTGAAGAAGCCCGCCTCGGCAATGAGCGCACCCGTATCGGAGAAGCGGTACTGCTTTCCGTCCTTATCGGTGAAAAGCCCCGTGATCTTGCCGTCCTCCTTGGTGAGGTAGTATTTTCTGCCGCAGTATTCGAGCCAGCCGTATACGGGCTTGCCCGTCTTGCGGTCATAGTAGCGGCGCTTTCCGCCGACCGTGCGCCAGCCCGTCTTGAGCACGCCGTTCTTCGCGAAGAGGTAGACATCGCCGTCTATCTCCTGCTCTCCCGTGACGTTCTTGCCGTCTTCGCCGCAGTAGAATATCTTCCCCGCGCTCTCGGTCTGCCAGCCTGTTGTATAGGTGATGGCTGTCGTAGTTTCGGAGCTCGTAGTCTCAGCGGCAGTGGTTGCCGCAGTAGTTGCAGAGGTCGTCGCCTTGGATGTTGACGAAGCAGAAGCAGTGGCAGCTGCCGAAGCCGTCGCAGTCGTTGCTGCCGCTGCTGTCGTCGTGGTCGCTGCGGAAGAAGTCGCAGTAGTTGTTACCGCTGATGTCGTCGTGGTAGTCACCGCAGCCGCTGCGGTCGTTGTCACGGGAGCAGTCGCAATAGGGTCTCCCTCCGCGGCGTGAGCTGCTGCGGGAGCTGCGACAAGCACGGCAAGAGCCGCCGCAAAAGCGCATACAAGCGTCTTGTTGTGTTTTTTCATATTTTCTCTCCTGTGGCTCGGGGTGTTTCCCCTCAGCCTGCCGCTTTTGTCGGAAGCGGCGACCGTTATTATAGTCCATATATGATTATATCAGCATACTCGCGCAAAGTCAAAGAATACGGACAAAATTTGCAAATATTTTGCATTCCCGCCCTGTGCGGAACAGGAAACACTTATACATTATTTATTATACAACGCCTCGCTTCAAATGTCAATGCCGTAATTATGGAAGAGCCGCCTCCAAAAACAAAAAGGACAGGCAATGCCTGTCCTTTGCGTTATTATATCAGCTTCAGCAGCTCGCTGCGAACGCCGTCGAGACGGCTGTCAGTCAAGCCGAAGTCCATTTTCTTGTACGACCACGCAGCTCTGCCGATACCGTGCTTCTCAAAAACAGAGTTTATCGTGCGGTACCACTTTACCGCGTCCTCGGCGGGAACAACGTCGATAACGCCGTATTCGCCGCAGTAGAGCTCCGCGCCGTGCTTCTCAGCCTTGGCTATCGCCGTGGAGAAGAGCTTCTCGAAGTATTCGGCTGTGCAGCCGCTGTCCTCGAAGGCAATGCGCTCCTCGGGGACGATGTCGGTCGTCCAGTAGGCGCCCTGATGCGTGAATTTCAGCGGCTCGTAGCAGTGCATATTGTACACGATATTGCCGTCGAACGGAGAGTCGAGGAACTGCACCGTGTCAGCTGCGTTGTTGTGGTAGCTTCCGACGAGTATCAGCGTGTCGGGAGCGAACTTCCTTATCCTCGGTATGCAGCGGCGGACGATGTCGTTCCAGCTGTCGATGTAGGACTTGTCGGTCACCTCGTTGAGCAGCTCGAACGCGACGTTCTCGTGGTACTTTCCGTACCTCTTGGCGAGCTCCTCCCACAGCTGTATGAAGCGCTCCTGATACTTTTCGCTCTCGAAGAAGCCGCTCTCGCTCTCGGCGTAGTAGTCAAACGAGAAGCCCGCGGTCTTGTGGAGGTCGAGCAGCAGATTCAGCCCGTATTTGCGGCACATCTCATACGCAAAGTCGAGATACGCAAAACCCTCCTCTATGTAGTCGCCGCAGCCGCGCTCGATGATGTTGTAATCGAACGGCACGCGGACGTGGTCAATGCCCCATTTTGAAACGGCAGCGAAGTCCGCCTCGGTGATGAAGCTGTTGAGATGCTCCTTTTCGTAGCTGCACTGCGAGAGCCAGCCTCCGAAATTTATACCCTTGTAAAAACCTTTCTCCTTCAGCATAAGCGGTACCTCCGTTGTTGTTTTCTTTAGTATAGCACTTTCATTACCAAATAGATACCACTTTTTTGATATAAATGGCATTTTTTTGCGCCGTGAATCAATCCTTGGAATATACGGTATCCTTTATCGTCTCGTAGTTGCTGTCGAAGTCCACTATCAGAGCGTCGCCGCTCGGGGTGCTCTCGCCGTAGTACGTGCCCTCGGCGGGTATCTGGAGCGGTACGCGGTCGTAGCCGAGTATCATCGGTCCGCGCAGTGAGAGCAGGTAGAGCTCCGCGGTGTCCATATTCGTCGTAACATCGGGGAGCACCTTGGTCGAGAGGTTCTTGAGCATTATCGGGTTGAACGTTTTCAGCTTGTTCATCACGAGGTCTGCCACGCGGCGCTGACGCTCGGTGCGCTCGAAGTCGGCGTTTCCGATGTGGCGGATACGGGCGTAGGCGAGTGCCTGCTTGCCCACGAGATGGACCTTCTTTCCGCCGCTCTTCAGCAGGTCGGACGTCCGCTCGTCGCCCATTATCTCGTTGACCTCGGCTTGCAGTATAACGTTTATCTCCTCTGCCTCGGCATCGGAGAGGTCAACGTCTATGCCGCCGACGGAATCAACTATGCTCGCGAACGAGAGGAAGTTGATGCAAACATAGTCGTCGATACGCACGCCGAAATTGTGCTCTATCGTGTCCATAAGCAGCTCGGGACCGCCGTAGGAATAGGCGGCATTGAGCTTGTCCCAGCCGTAATTCGGTATCTCGACGTAGCAGTCGCGCATAAACGAGGTGGTGTTGACCTCTTTTGTGGCGCTGTTTATCGAGACGAGCATCATCGTGTCGGAGCGTCCGCGCTCGTCGAGTGAGCGCCCGTCCGTGCCGATGAGGAGCACGCTCGTGACGTAGCTGCGGGAGATAGCTCCCGAGGTGCGCTCGCGGTCGCCCGTAGGGACGTAGTCGAGCTTGCGTATAAGGCTTATCGCGGTGCAGGAGTAAACTCCGAACAGCAATATGAAAAGTATCAGGAGCACGTAGAACAGGCGCTTGAAGAACCTCCATATGCCCGAGCCCTTACGCTTTTTCTTCTTTTTCTGCTTGGTCGGTGCAGGCGCGGGACGGCTCTGCTGAGGTGCGGGACGCCGCTTCTGCGGCGCTGGAGCCTCGCTGCGGTGCGCGGACTGCTGCTGATAATACTGCTGCTGCGGTTGTCCCTGATACGGCTGCTGATAGGGCTGTCCCTGCGGCTGTTGGTAGTATTGCTGCGGCTGTTGCTGGCTGTACTGCGGCTGTGACTGGTACGGCTGCCCCTGCGGCTGTTGGTAATACTGCTGCTGTGGCTGTCCCTGATAGTATTGCTGTTGATATTGTTGCTGCTGAGGCTGCCCTTGCGGTTGTTGGTAGTATTGCTGAGACTGTGGCTGAGACTGTGGCTGTTGATACGGCTGCTGATACTGCTCGCGGTACTGCTGACGTGCCTCGGGCGGTATCACCGTAGTGCGGGTGTTCTCGTTGTCTTCGTTATGGACAGGCCGTCCGTTTCTGTATTTCTCGGACATAATGTCGCTCCTTTTTATGTAGTTATATCGCGCGGAGGTAACTCCGCGGGCAGGCAATCGCGTAACGGAAGAAGGGGACGCCCTCAACAGCAAGCTGTATATAGCTGCGAAATCCAAATCAAAGATTTGGTACGCAGCTTAACTTGCAGGGCGTCCCCTCTCGCAAAACGGCTCACTGGACTGTTTGTATACTGACAATCGCGGAAGCAAACTTGCGATTCATAGAACGTAAGCAAGCTTGCGAGCGACAGCGCGAATCGGCGGCGCGGACGCCGCGCTGAAAAGGCTTGAGCGAAACTTTCGGCTTCGCGCGGTGGTTTATTAAATGCGGAAGCAATCTCCGCGAATTATAATTTCTTCCTGTTCACCGCCAGATATGTAATGCCCGCAACTATCAGGTTATAAACCACCATCGCCGTCGCCGACATATACAGGTAGTTCGACTCGAACGCCTTCGACAGTATCAGCATCATACACAGAACAAGTCCGAGCAGTATCGACGCCGTCTGGAAAATGAGTCCGAGCGTAGCGGACGAATGTACCACCTTTATGCCGAGTATGAGCTGTGCAAACGAGGAGAATCTGCCTGTGCACGCCATCGACGCGCTCATGCGGACAACGCGCTTTGTCTCGGCGTCGAAGTCCTCATACAGCTTCTTCGGGATAACGCGTATCATATCCTTGGGGATATTGTAGTAGGAGGCGATGGAGTCCTCGGTGATGAAGTGGTCTGTGCTCTTGACGATGAGGCATATCTTCTTCTTGATGAGCTTCTCGGACCACTTGCGTATGTTCCTGTCGGGGACGATATCCACCACGAACAGCGCCGCAAGGTTGCCCGATATGGACAGGTACAGCGGCTCGTGTCCCTTCGAGACCTCGCCCTCCTGTGTGCGGGTGGGAAGTCCCTCGATGTTGTGAGATTCCATAAGCTCGCGGCTGCCGAGGAGTATCCTTCGGTTGTTTATCCAGCCGCACAGCCCCGTATCCTCCGCGGAGAAATTCTCTATCGGGTAGAGCAGAGTCTCCCTGCCCGAAATAACGTCGGCGAAGAGCTGCTGGAGCACGCTTCCCGAGTAGTGGGTGAGGCTTGCAGCGTCGAGCAGCGCCTCGTCTATCTTGGTGTTGGAGAAGACCTTGATACCGCCCAGTCTGACGGTGTTCTCGGGGAAGAGCAGGCTGCTCTCCACGAGAAGCGAGTTAGCGTCGTAGAGGTCGTCAACGCTCTGATATCCGAGCAGCACGCCCTTGTTGCGGAGGGTGGTGTTCGAGATGTTGTCGAGCGGTATATTCGTAACGAACGGCAGCGATATGCACGAGCACGCGCATATCAGCATACTGAAAATCGAGAAGCCGAACGCGAGCGAATCTGCCGTGAACAGCGAGCCTGTCCTGAAAAATGTCAGGAACACCGAAACAATCGCGGAGAACGCAAGACACAGCGGAACAGCCTTTCGGCAGAACGCGTCGGTGATGTCGGCGGAGTAGGAATAGCGCAGGAAGTCCGTGAGGAAGTCGGTGCGGCGCATTGCGGCGAGTATCGGGAAGTCCCCGAGAGTGCCGCGGGTAAGGCGCTCGGCGCGTTCCTCGTCGCGGACGTATACGACCGCGTGACGCTCGAAATTCTGCGACACGAACTTGAAGTTGCGGTGCGCGCGCCTGATTATCAGCAGCTTGCCCACCGAGTTGAACAGCATAGCCAGTATCGCGACGGGCATATATATGTGTATCGTCTCCTGCTGAGCCATATCCTGCCGCAGGAACGCGGTAAGAAGGGCAACGAAGCAGACGAGCGTGGTCATTGCCGTCATAGAGTCGCTGTCGGGCTTGAGGGTGAAGAGGTTCTTCACGCCCTTTGTGATGACGGGCAGCGAATAGAACATCGCGATAAGTCCGAGCAGAAGGTGCGCGAGCAGGAACGTCCTGATATGGTTTATGCTGAGGAAGCTCACTATCGGAAATCCGAAACGGCTGCACAGCGTGATATACAGGCTGAGGAAAGCCGTCAGTCCGAGCACTATCGTCCTCGTGGAGATGATGGTCCTGAGCTCGTAGATGTCGCGTCCCACATCCTGAACATCGCCGTAGTAGTTGAAGTCAACGATGCGCTTGGTGCGCTCGGCTCTCGCCTTCATACGCGATATTTCCTCGGCGTTCTGCATGATGTGCACGTCGAGCTGCGAGGCGTCTATCTCCTGTGTCTCGCTGAGGTTGAGGCTCGTGACCTCCGCCCTCGGAGCGGGCACAACAGGCTTTGCGGCCTCGACCGCATCGGGCGAGGGAACGATATCCGTCACGAACTTCTTGCCCTCGGGAGAATTGAACTCCTCGAGTATCTCGCGGCGGGTGCGCTTTTTCTTCTTGAATTCGGGCGGAGTGTACATATACTCGCCCTCGGGCGACTCCTTCGAGTAGGTGTAGCCCGTCTTGTTCTTGCGGGAGCGTTTTTTCTTCTTGCCCGCCCGCTCGACCTCGCGGGCTCTTGTGGAGTCAGCCATACGTCTGATAAGCGGAGTGCCGTTAGCCGGCGGAGTATCGTCGTCCGCGGCGTAGGAGTTTACGGGAGCCTCGGTCTTTACGTCCTCAAGTCCCTCATTTCCCGCGAATCCCGTCTTCTTGCGGGATATCGTCTCGGGCTTGTATTCGTCCGCGGACGGCTTCTTATCGGCGGGCTCGTCGAAGAGCTCACGCCTCTCGTGCGAGACCGTCGGCGGCTTGGGAGCGGGAGTCTCCTTTATCGGGTCGGGAATTGTCGAGTTGATGACCTTCTGCGCATCGATGCGGTCGATGTGCGGAGTTTCCGCCTGTTCTGTATCGGGAGAATACTCGTCGAGTATATTTTCCAGTGATATCTTATTATCGGGCATAATGTCCTCCTTATGCTTTGAAGCCGCGCTGACGGAGCACCTCATACATAAAGATACCCGCCGCGACAGAGGCATTGAGCGAATTTATCCTGCCAAGCATCGGCAGCTTTACCATGAAATCGCATTTCTTGGCGATGAGCTTGCTGATACCGAAGCCCTCCGAGCCGATGACGAGCCCGCAGCTCCCCGTGAAATCGGTGGCTGTGTAGTCCGAGCCCGAGGCGTCCGTGCCGTATATCCACACGCCGCGCTCCTTGAGCTCGTCGATAGCGGAGGCGAGGTTGGAGACTCTCGCCACAGGTACGTAGCTTGCCGCGCCCGCCGAGGTCTTGTACACGGTGGCATTGAGCCCCGCGCTCCTGCGCTTGGGGATAACGATGCCGTCAGCGCCAGAGGTTTCGGCGGTACGGATTATAGCGCCGAGGTTGTGAGGGTCTTCTATCTCGTCGCAGATGATGATGAAGGGCTTTGTGCCCTTCTTCTCGGAGACAGCGAGGATATCGTCGAGCGTGACGTACTCCGCGCACGCTCCGATGGCGACAACTCCCTGATGAGAAGCGCCGCCCGAGAGCTTCGTAAGCTTTGCATCGAGCGCGTCCTTCACGACAATGCCCTTTTCCTTTGCAAGGCGGCGGATAACGTTAAGACTGCCGCCTTCGCCGCTTATGTATATCGTATCGAGGTTAGCGCCCGATTTGAGCGCCTCTGTAACGGGATTGCGGCCGCATATTATCTCGGAGCCGCTCTCCTCGGTGAAATTCTTGTTTTCCATATATCTTTATCGGACGTCAGGCGTCCTTCTCCTTTTGTTCTTTCGACCGAAAATACGGTCACTTTACATTATAACATTTATGCTGTCAGATTACAAGACATTAGATGTGAAAAATCTCCCGCGTGAGCCATATTTTTTCTGTTAACTTTTGTGGGACTCCGTCCCACACCCTGGCAGAGGCTCTGCCTCTGGACTCCGCTGGGGCGCTGCCCCAGACCCTGCCAAAGGGTGACTCCCCACAGTGTGGGGAGATGTCAGCGAAGCTGACAGAGGGGACGGGCTGTTCGGCAGCCCTTTGGAATCCAACTACGAGCCCGCTCGCTTTGCTCGCTCAGTCTCTGCAAAAGGCACAGTCTGCTTTCGGCGGGCAGCAATATGTAGGGGACGCCGCCCTCGGCGTCCCGCTAATTAACAAATAAACCCGCGGCTACCATTTGTAGGGGACGGCGTCCTCAACGTCCCACTAAAAAACAAAAAGGGACGCCAAAAAAGCGTCCCCCCAATATCAAATTTTACACGTTGAAGCGGAACAGCACGATGTCGCCGTCCTGCATAACGTACTCCTTGCCCTCAAGACGGACAAGTCCCTTTTCCTTAGCCGCCGCCATCGAGCCGCACGCCATCAGGTCGTCGAAGGAGATGACCTCCGCACGGATGAAGCCCTTCTCGAAGTCGGTATGTATCTTGCCTGCCGCCTGCGGAGCCTTCGTGCCCTTCCTGATAGTCCACGCGCGTACCTCGGGCTTGCCTGCGGTGAGGTAGGAGATAAGTCCGAGCAGTGCGTAGCCCTCCTTGATGATACGGTTCAGACCCGAGACCTCCAGTCCGAGCTCTGCGAGGAACATCTTCTTGTCATCCTCGTCCATTTCGGCTATCTCAGCCTCTGTCTGCGCACATATCGGCAGCACCGCGGAGTGCTCCTCCTCGGCTAATTTACGTACCTGCTGATAGTTTTCGTTTGTTTCGATGTTGTTGGCGAAGTCGTCCTCGCTGAGGTTAGCCGCATAAATTACGGGCTTTGCCGAGAGCAGAGGTGTTGACTTGATGAGCTCGCGCTCCTCGTCGGTGAAGTCGAAGCCGCGTGCGGACTTGCCCTCCTCGAGGTGAGCCTTCAGGCGTTTGAGGAAGTCCACCTCGGCGAGGTACTTCTTGTCGCCCTTGGCGGCTTTCATAGCGCGGTCGATACGGCGGTCAACCATTTCGATGTCGGAGAAAATGAGCTCGAGGTTGATGGTCTCGATGTCGCGGAGGGGATTGATACTGCCGTCAACGTGGACGATATTGCCGTCCTCGAAGCAGCGTACAACGTGGACGATAGCGTCCACCTCGCGGATATCGGCAAGGAACTTGTTGCCGAGGCCCTCACCCTTGGAAGCGCCCTTCACGAGTCCCGCGATGTCCACGAATTCGAGCGTAGCGGGCGTGAACTTATCGGGCTCGTACATCTCTGCGAGCTTATCGAGTCTCTCGTCGGGGACTGAAACGATACCGACGTTTTTCTCGATAGTGCAGAACGGATAGTTTGCTGACTCAGCGCCTGCGTTTGTCAGCGCGTTGAAAAGGGTGCTTTTGCCCACGTTGGGCAGACCTACCATACCAAGCTTCATAATTTGATTTACCTTACTTTCTGTTTTGTTTTTTCGTCGTCCATACCACTCTCGTGCGGAGATAACTCCGCAGGCAAGAATTATGGAGCGGCAGAAGGGGACGCCTTCTCTTACAAGGCGTCCCCTCTCGCAAAACAATTCACAGGATTGTTTTGCGATTCACCCCTTGCGAGGCGCCTTCGTTTTGTTTCGCCGTTCTTTAAAAACTGCGAACGGCGACGAGGGACGCTGTCCCTCGACTCTGCAAGCCTTTGAAAAGGCTTGAGCGAAACTTTCGGTTTCGCGCGGAAAATATACGGAACGGAAGTTTATCGCCGCGATTTATAGTCCCTCTGCGCTAATTGCTCCCGTGCTGTACCTTGCGGTTGTTGACAACGGAATTGATAGTCGAGTTCTGTATCTGCACATCGCCGCTTCCCGAGCAGATGTCGTTCGGGTTGCCGCAAAGCATATTCATCGTTACTGCCGAATCCATAATGAAGACGTTGCCGCTTCCGAGCGGGTCGCCTATGCCCGTGGCATAGTCGCCCTCGGAGTCGATGATTATCTCGGCGTTCATTATCTTGGTGTTGACGTCGCCGTCGATAGCGCCGATACATGAGTGCTTAGCCGAGCGCATCTTGATATTGATACGTCCCTTGCGGACGAGGATACTGCCCTCGCCCTCCTCGAGAGCGCCGATACCGACTGCCTGAGCTCCCGTGCAGAACATATTGATGTCGCCCGCACAGGATATCGTGGCAATGCCCTTGCAGCTTCCGATACCCGTGACCTTGATGCCCGAGACCGTGATGTCAAGGTCGCACTTCTCATCTATCTCGATGTTGGCATCGCCGTTGTAGCTTCCTATGCCGAGACCGTTGTGGCTGTACATATACAGCTTTGTCTTGCCCGAGAGCAGCTTTATCTCGGACTCTTCGTCGTTGTAGCCGCCGCCTATGCAGACCGTCTCCATACCGTTGCAGATAATTTCGAGCGTTCCCTGCATATCGACGGTGATATCGCCGTAGCCGTGGTCGTAGTCGTTGCCGATACCGATACCCTCGGAGGCGTAGCAGTCAATGGTGAGCGAGCCCTTGCCCGTGAGCTCGAACTGCGAGCCCATAGGCACGTAAATGCCAGAATATCCGAGCTTATTTGTCTTGGACGCTATCAGCACGAGGCGTGCGTACTCGCCGACAGTGATAGTCGGCTTGCTGTTGCCGCTGACAATATTCACGTTTTTGAGCGTGAGCTCGCAGCTGTGGTTGTCCATAACGGCGATGTTCATCTTGACCTGCTTGTCGGGGTCGCCGACAAGGGTAAGCTTGCTCTGATAGATGTGGATATCCGTGTACTTATCGAGCGCGAGCTTCAGCAGGTCTATCTCCGTATCGTTTCGTGCGGCGTATATCTTCCTTGTGCCGTTCGGACGCGTTTCGAGGTTGGTCTTGATTATCTCGTCCTTGACGTCCTTGGCTATGCTGTCGAGGAAGAGCGGCTTCGGCTTGGACGTGTAATAGCCCTGCACGAGGTCAACTCCGAGACGGATAACGGTCTTGAGCTCCTGCGCTGTCTCGACTCCCTCGGCGAGCGACTGGAGCTGATTATCGCGGCAGAACTCGATTATCTGCGTAACGAGCTGCTGCTTCTTGAGGTCGTTGTGGATATCCGCTATGAGCGAGCGGTCTATCTTGACGTAGTCGGGCTTGTATTTGAGCAGGTTCGTGAGGTTCGAGTAGCCCGTGCCGTAGTCGTCGATAGCGAGCTGCGAGTGCGTGAACGCGAGGCGCTTGCGGAGAGTCTCGATACCCTCGGCGGTGGCGTCGCTGTCCTCGACTATCTCGATAACGGTCTTTTCAAGGAGCTCGCCGAACGTGAGGTAGAGCTCGTTGAAGTCGTCCTCGCTGAGCATATACTCCGACATCGAGTTGATGAAGAGCTTCTTGTTCGCGAAGACCTGCTGATTCTCGCTTATTAACTTCAGCGTGTTGAAGAAGGTGAGCTTCTCTATCGAGTAGAGGTTGTTCTGCCCCGAGGCTATCGAGAGTATCTGCTTGGGCTCCATCTTTATGTCGCCGACCGTGCGCATCAGAGCCTCATACGCGACTATCTCGCCCGTTGTCGTCTCGACTATGGGCTGCACGTAGTACATCAGCATATTGTCCATAACGATACGCGTCAGGAGCTGTGCGTTCTTGTAGGAGTCCTTCTCGCGGACGTAGTTCTCCTCCGAGAACCAGTTGATGACGTGTCTGCGGTCGGCGCGTGCCTCATACAGCGCGAACTCGGAGTAGTTGACGAGCATATTGAAGTCCGAAGCCTCGTCGGGGTACGACGAGCAGCCTATCGACAGGCTGAGGCGGCTCTTGTCGGAGATGTCGATTATCTCGCCGAAGTCGTCGGTGAGTATGCAGTTCTGCACAGCCTCGTCCATACTGTTGAGGGCGTTGTATATCTGCATCTTGTCGCAGTTCATAAAGAACGCAAATATCTCATAGTTCGACTTCGCACCGATGATGATGTTCTCGTTCGCGAAGCTTTTCAGCGTCTCCGCCACCGACGCGATACAGCTGTTGGTGCTGTCAACGGTCAGGAACGAGCCGAGCTTCTCTATGCCGTTGAGGTACAGCGTAGCAAGGCAGCAGTTCCTGACGTCGGGCAGGAGCTTCTTTATCTTCTGCGAGAACGACGGATAAGAGGGCAGACGCATAACGGGGTCGTACTCGATGAAGCTGCTGGTCTCACTGTCCTCCGAGAACTGGCGCGAGAAGTCCTGCACGAAGCCGAGCCACTCGTCGCTGCTCTCGTATATATTCATCTTGATGAACTTGGTCGTATTGTTGTTGGTGAAGCGGTAGATGTGCTTCTGTCCCTCGACGGGCGACTTCGATATCTTCTCGAGGAGGTTGAAGAACTCGAACTCGTTGAGCTTGGTGCTCGTGCACGCGAGCATACGGCACGCGGACTCGTCGAGATATGCTGACTTCTCCTTTGCGATGTAGGTAAACGCGCCTATATTGCCTACGAACTGCTGGAATACCTCCCAGTCGTGGCTCAGCTCAGGAGGTTTTTTTGAAAGGTCAAAAATACTCATAAACGCTCCTTTATCCCGCAAAAGCGCGGGGCTGCTGTCGCGGTGAGCAGCTCACCGTAGTAAAAACGGACATAAACGATACTAATTCATCATTATTATATCATAAAACTTTTGATAATGCAACACTCGCGGAGAAAAGTTCACGTTTTGTTTAACTATGCCGCAAAAACGGCAGCGCAGACACCGCGAGCTGACAGCTAACGGCTTAAACCCCAAATATGAACAAAAATACATTTTCGTAACAGGTGATTGTTGAAAACTGCCCTGTCGAGCAGTACATTTTTCAGCCTGTTTACGCCTGTGATACGCTTTTTGTTGATTTTTGTTCATTCTGCGAAATTATTAATAAAAAACATATTGCAATGCGGAGAAAAATATGATACAATATGAAGCGTAGGGACAGATACCCACGAAAGGGGGAGTTCTATGGACGTTATTATCTGGGCTATCCTCGTCATAGCCTTCGTCATCGCAGAGGTCGCGACGGTACAGCTCGTGTCTGTATGGTTCGCCGCAGGAGCTCTCGTGACGATGATACTCGTCTTCTTCTTCGATATACCCATTATCGGTCAGATAGGTATCTTTATCGGTACCTCGGCGATATTCCTCGCCCTGACGATGCCCTTCATCATCAGGAAAAGGAAGAAAAGGGGCTATATACCCACGAATTCCGAGCTTGAGATAGGTCGGACGGCACGGGTCATCGAGGAGATCAACGCTGACAACGGCAAGGGACGCGTCAGGGTAGAGGGCGTTGACTGGAGCGCTGTCTCCGCCGACGGCTCCGTCATCCCGAACGACACCGTCGTGACAGTCACCGCCGTGAACGGCGCAAAGCTCACAGTAAAACCAAAGGATTAACAGGAGGAAACTATTATGGATTTCAACACTGACGCGATTTTCGGATTTTTCGGCATCATCATATTACTGGTCATCTTATTCCTATTCTTTATGTTCATCAGATGCTTCAGAATAGTACCGCAGGCGCACGTTTTCGTAATCGAGCGCTTCGGCTCGTTCAAGTGCGAGTGGGAGACAGGCATACACTTCCTGTTCCCGTTCATCGACCGCATCGCGGGCAAGGTATCCCTCAAGGAGAAGGTCGTTGACTTCAAGCCTCAGCCCGTTATCACGAAGGATAACGTTACAATGCAGATAGACACGGTCGTATTCTACAAGGTAACGAACGCAAAGCAGTACATCTACGGCGTTGAGAGACCTCTCGCCGCTATCGAGAACCTCTCGGCTACAACGCTCCGTAACATCATCGGTGAGCTCGAGCTCGACTCGACCCTCACCTCGCGTGATACCATCAACACCAACATCACCGCTATCCTTGATCAGGCTACAGACCGCTGGGGAATCAAGGTTGAGCGCGTTGAGCTCAAGAACATCATTCCTCCGCGCGAGATCCAGGACGCCATGGAGAAGCAGATGAAGGCTGAGCGTGAGCGCCGTGAGAAGATACTCCAGGCAGAGGGTGACAAGAAGTCGCAGATACTCGTAGCCGAGGGTGAAAAGGAGTCTCAGATACTCCGCGCACAGGCTAAGAAGGAAGCGCAGATACTCGAAGCCGAGGCTGAGAAGCAGGCAATGATACTCCGCGCGGACGCCGTAAGAGAGCAGAAGGTGCTTGAGGCTACAGGTGAGGCGCAGGCTATCGAGCTCGTACAGCAGGCAGTCGCTGACAGCCTTGTAAAGCTCAACAACGCATCGCCGAACGAGAAGGTAATACAGCTCAAGTCGCTTGAGGCATTCGCAAAGGCTGCCGACGGCAAGGCTACAAAGATAATCATCCCGAGCGAGATACAGGGTCTCGCAGGACTTGCGGCAGGTCTGAAGGGCATTGCCGAGTCCGACAAGAAGCAGTAACACATCTCCCTACAACTACAAAAGCTGACCCGATCGGGTCAGCTTTTTCTTATGTTGAAATATTTCGGGACGTCGAGGACGCCGTCCCCTACATTTCGTTGCCGCAGGTTTTGCGGTAATTTGGCGGGCGACGGAACGCCGCCCCTACAATCCGCGCTCTTAGTTCCGAGCGCTCATTTCCGCCGCCGCCATAAGATAGGGCGCAATGCCCTTGGCGTCGTTCTCGACGACGCGCTCGCTGAGGTAATACTCCGCCGAGCCGTCACGCTTCTCGGTGCCGCCGAGTCCCGCCATAAGGCAGATATTCCGCAGCACGGGCACATCTCCGTCGTAGGTGATGTACCGCTCGGTCACAGCCGTGAGAGCACGCCTGCCGTCTTCGGCGACCTCTGCGGACACGGCTCCGAGCCTGTGCGCCTTCATCGCCGCATAGGCGAACAAGAGCGTGCCGCTCGTCTCGGGATAGTTCCCGCCGAGCTCTGGCAGGACGGGCAGCTGTAAGAGCATACCATCCTCTGTCAGACAGGCTCTCAGCGAATCCAGCAGCTCCGCGAGCATTTCCGCGCAGCCGCTGTCGCCCGTTATCTCCAGTATATCGGCAAGTCCCGCGCAAAGCCAGCCGTTCGCGCGGAGCCATATATTCGGCGACAGGCCCGTTTCGCTGTCTGCCCATATCGTATCGCGGCTCTCGCAGTAGCCGTGGTAGTACAGCCCTGTTTCGCCATCGCGCATAAGAGTGCGGATATTTTCCAGCTGCGCGAGGACGTCCTCTATGCAGGAGCTCTCTCCCCTCGCCTTCCCGTAGGCGGCAAGGAACGGGAGCGCCATATACGCGCCGTCGAGCCATATCTGACGCGGATAGATAGCCTTATGCCAGAAGCTGCCGCAGGAGAGGCGCGGCTGCTCGGCGAGCTGCCCGCGCAGGAGCTCCGCCGCTCTGAGATAGCGCTCGTCGCCCGTCCTGTCGTACAGGTCGAGGAGGTTGCGTCCTCCGCAGATGCTGTCGAGGTTGTAGTCGCTGACCTCAACGGTGGGGATATCTCCCTCGGGCGTTACGTAGCTGCTGACGAACCGCACCGCATAGCCGAGAAGCTCGGGACGGCTGTCCGCGGACATCAGCAGAGCGCGTATGATACAGCTGTCCATATAGTTCCAGCGCGGCTCCTTGCGGAAGATGAAGTTCTCCCTGTTCCAGCGCGGACGCAGCGGGTCTGAGGTGAGTATGAGCTTGTCTATGTAGCTTCGGGCAGTGTCTGTAATTTTTGTCATATCGTTCATCCCGACAAGCCTCCTGCGGTGATACCGCTGATAAATTTCTTCTGTGCGGCAGCGAATACCGCCACCGAGGGTATGAGTCCGATAACGGACATCGCGATTATCTTCCTCTGCTCGTAGCCGTCGCCCGTGCTGTCCGCGGAGAGCCGCAGTATCAGCGAGAGCGGATACTTCTCCACGGAGCTTATCATAATGAGCGGCGTGAGGAAGTCGTTCATCGTCCACAGGAAGGTGAACACGGTTATCGACACGATAACGGGACGTATGCACGGCACGAGTATGTACACGAGCAGGCGCAGGCTTCCGCAGCCGTCGATACGTGCAGCCTCGTCGAATTCGCGCGGAACTCCGCGGAAGAACTGCACGAGCATAAATACGAAGGCTCCCTCAGCAGCAAAGAGCGCGGGCAGAGTAAGCGGGACATAGGTGTCGTGCAGACCGAGCCTGCTCCAGAGCATATAGAGCGGCATTACCGTGACTATGGCAGGCATGAACATCGAACCCATAAGCAGCGCGAAAAACAGCCTTTTCAGCGGGAAATCGAACCGTGCAAAGCCGTAGGCAACGAGCACCGACGACACCACAGCGAAAACGGTCTTGGGTATTATTATGAGGAAGGTGTTGACGAAGTAGTGCCCCATTGTATGCGGGGTCACGGTCTTCCATGCGCGGGCATAGACCGAGAGGTCGAGGCTCTGCGGCACGAACCACGCCGACGAAAATATCTCGTCGTTAGACTTGAAGCTCGCTCCGATGAGCCACAGGAGGGGGTATATCATCACGACCGCGCCTGCGGTCAGCAGGATATACAGCGGGAGCTTTTTCATACGTCCTCCTCCCTTCTCCTGCGCGTGACCGCGAACAGCACCAGCACCACGCCCGTCACGAGAACGAAGAACGCCCATGATACGGCATTGGCGTAGCCTGCGTTGTGGTAGCGGAACATCTCGTCGTATATGAGCATACCTATCGTGTAGGTGCTCTTCATCGGACCGCCGCCCGTTATCATATACGGAGCACTGAACTCCTGCATGGCGGCAATGGTCTGCAAGACGAGGTTGAGGAAGATGCCCCGTCCGAGGAGCGGCAGTGTTATGCGGAAGAACGCGCGTACACGTCCGCAGCCGTCAACGCGGGCGGCTTCGTAGTATTCGGCGGGGATGTCCCTCAGCGCGTTGAGGAAGAGTATCATCGCCGAGCCGAACTCCCACAGCCTCAGCAGTACGATCATCGCCATCGCGCCCGTACTGCTGCCGTACCAGCCGACGGACGGCAGTCCGACAAGCCCCATCAGCTGGTCCGCAAGTCCGCCCGATGTGAACAGGAACTGCCACATTATGACTATCGCAAGGCTCGAGCCGAGTATCGACGGCACGTAGAATATCGTGCGGTAGACGCCTATGCCCTTTATCTCCGAGTTGAGCAGCACCGCCGCCAGCAGAGATACCGCGAGCTTCAGCGGGACAAGTATCAGCGTGTATTTCAGCGTAGTCCACACGGCTCCGCGGAGCTCACTGCTCGCGAGCATATCCGTGAAGTTGTCCGCACCGATGAATCGGGCAGTATGTACGCCGTCGCTGTCGGTGAGCCCGAGCACGAACGACGCCGCGAACGGATACAGGGTAAACGCCGCAAAGCCGATAATGAACGGCATTATCAGCCACAGACCCGTATACTTCCCGACGCCGACAGGATTGCGGTAGCTTCGTTTCTTCATTTTCTGACCTTCTTCAAGTATTCCTCCGCAGAGGTATACAGCTCCCTTGCAGCCTGAGCGGTGTCAGCCTTACCGTAGGAGACCTTCTCTATCGCGGTATTGCAGAGCTCCTTCATACGCGGGAGCTCCATATACGGGCTTATCGTCACCACGTCGAGCTCCGAGAGCAGCTCGTCGCTGTCGTATGCGAGACCGCTGAGCAGTCCGCCCGCCTCGAGAGCCTCCTCCGCCCGCGATGAAGCGGGTATGCCGCGTGTAGTACCGAGCACCGCCGCACATTCGGGGTCGCTCAAGATGAAGTCCATAAACGCCGCCGCCTCGTCGGGGTATTCGGTGTCCTTTGATATCGCGTACATCACCGACGGCTTTATCATCCAGCCGCCCGATTTGCCGTCATCTCCGCGCAGAAAGGCTCCCGCTTCAAGAGTGCCCGCGGGAAGCACCATATCGTACTTGCCGACGGAGCTGCCCCATTCGAGCACGCCGCCGACCCGCCCGTCTATGAACGACGGCGACTGATACAGCGCCGCATTGCCGTCCTCGTCGATGCGCTCCCTGACAGTCCGCGTGACGTGCGCGTCCTCGAGCTGCTTGTAGAAGTCGAGAGCCGCGCGTATGTCGTCCTCCGTGAAGCCGAGCTCGCCGTCCATAGTGACGAACTGCCTGCCCGTCTGCTGCTGAACATACACGACAGCGAGATACCACGCCGTACCGCCCGACTGTATGTCGAGGTCGAGCGGATAGCAGCCCTCCGCGCTCATCTTGTCGCCGAGCGCAAGGAGCTCCGACCACGTCTCGGGATAGGAGACGCCGCATTTGCGGAAGGTGTCGGAGTTGTAGAACAGTCCGCGCCCGCTGACCGATACCGTCACCGCGTTGAGTCTGCCGTTCATTCGTCCGAACGAGAGCACCTCGTCATCGAAGGCAGAGAGGTCGAGTCTGTCCGTGAGCAGACCAAGGTCGTAGAAGCCGTCGCCTTCAGGCGAGAGCGACACGAGCCAGTCGTAGTTTATCTGCATAATGTCGGGAGCAGTCCCGCCGCTTATCTGCGAGCTGACCTTTTCCGTCCAGCCGTCCCAGCCGCCGTATTCGGGCGTAATGGTGATGTCGGGGTGCTTCTGCTGCCACAGGTCGATAGCGGCGAGAGTGGCTTCGTGGCGGTCGTCGCCGCCCCACCACGAGAATCGGAGCCCGCACTTGTCGAGGCTTCCGTCGGGAGGCGTGTACTTCGCGGAGCCCGTGCTCCCGCACGCCGAGAGAGCTGTTATGCAGCCTAATGCCGCAAGATGTATAAAAAGCTTTTTCATAGTCCAGCTCCTAAGAATATAATGATATACATATTATACAATAAAAGCAGGAAATAATCAAGTATTTTTGAAGTCAGGACACTGCTGACAGTTGGCGTTCAGCCGCCCGTGACATAACCGAATGAAAAAGCATATGTAGGGGCTGATGCCCGCATCAGCCCGTCTGTACAGTGAATGTACGGCGGAGCGACGTGGGCGTCGCCCCTACATTTTTGTTTGGTTCATACATTAATTTGCGGGCGGCGAAACGCCGCCCCTACACACTGTTCTTGATACGGCTGATAGCGCCCTTTTCGAGCCGCGATACCTGCGCCTGCGATATGCCTATCTCGGCGGCGACCTCCACCTGCGTCCTGCCCTTGAGGAATCGCAGATACAGTATATTCCTCTCACGCTCGCCGAGCTGCTTTATCGCGTCACGTATGGAGAGCTCGTCCATCCAGCTCTCGACGCTGTTTTTGTCGCCTATCTGATCCATAATGTACATCGTGTCGTCGGAGTCGGAGTACACGGGCTCATAGAGGGATATCGGGTCGCTTATACTTTCGAGGGCGATGACCACGTCCGCACGCTTTTCTCCTATCTCAGCCGCTATCTGCTCGATGGTGGGCTCGCACTGGTTTTTCAGCATAAGCCGCTCCTTCGCCTGTATCGCCTTGTATGCGAGGTCGCGGAGGGAACGGCTCACCTTTATCTGACTGCAATCGCGGAGGTGGCGGCGGAGCTCGCCCGTTATCATCGGCACGCAGTAGGTCGAGAAGCGCACCTCCTTGGTGAGGTCGAAGTTGTTTATTGCCTTGATGAGCCCTATCACGCCTATCTGGAAGAGGTCGTCGATGTCCTCGCCTCTGCCCGTGAAGCGCTGTATCACGCTGAGCACGAGGCGGAGGTTGCCCTTGATGAGCTTATCCTTCGCCTCTTTGCTGCCCGTCTCGCGGATCTCGCGCAGGAGCGCCATTTTCTCAGCCTCCCTGAGCACTGTCAGCTCTGATGTGTTTATCCCCGATATGACTACCTTGTTGAATGCCATAACAACTCTCCCCGTACAGCTTTTGATATCAGTATTGCCGCTGCGGGACGTTATAAACACTGGTAATTATTTCCGCTGCTGTCGGTGTGATAGGGATAATGACGGATTTACACGCTGTTATTTCAGCATTTTGCTAAAAAATATGGCTTTTGGCGCATAAGCACCAAAAATTCTTGATTTATTCATATTTTTGTGCTATACTGACTATATGTGAAAAATGATATTTTGTATATCATCTGAAAGCAGGTGAATCAGTGGAACGCTGTCCCAAGCTCATAGGCGTGTGTCTCTCGACCATTCAGGACGAGGACCGCTTTCATTTTATAAAATCTCTCAATAAATATGCCGTTTCGAGCGGCTACAGGCTCCTCATATTCAATGCCTGCACCGACCTCTACGAGGACGACAACTCCAACTACAAGGGTGAGGGAGCCGTTTACAAGCTCATACCGTATAATAAGCTCTCGGCGCTCGTGATAATGTCAAACTTCATCTACGACAAGAAGGTCGTAGCGAGCATAATAGATACTGCGAAGTCAAACGGCGTGCCCGTCATCTCCATCGACAAGGAGATCGAGGGCTGTATCAACCTGTCGTTCTCATACGCGGATACCTTCGAGCGTATCTGCCGCCACGTCATTGAGACTCACGGCGCCCGCAGACTGTATATGATAGCGGGCATAGAAGGCAACGAGTTCTCGGACGAAAGAGTGGAGGCGTTCAGACGCGCGCTTGAGGCGAACGGTATCGAATTCGACGAGGACAATGTCGGCTACGGCTGCTTCTGGGAGGGCCCGACTACGGACCTGCTCAACAGGTGGTTCGTGACCGAGCACCGCTCTGTCCCCGAGGCTATAATATGCGCTAATGACACGATGGCTGTTCTGGCGAGCAACTACATACAGCGCCTTGGCTTCAGAGTCCCCGAGGACTGCATAATCACTGGCTTTGACGGCACGCTTCAGGCAGAATATCACCTGCCGCACCTGACGACCTGCCGTCAGAACTACGACGAGATGGGCAGACGCCTTATAGATACGGTCATCCGCATCGGACGCGGCGAGGAGTGCAGCGGAGGAACAGTCGATTTCCACGTGATGCTTTCGCAGTCGTGCGGCTGTATGAAAATGGACAAGCACAATGTCAACGACGCAATGCGGGCTGTACACGAGCGCTTCAAGCAGTCGGCGTTCCGTCAGCTGATGATGTGCGATATACAGTCGTCGGTATCAAAGGCTACCGAGCTGAAGATGCTCCCCGAGATGCTGATGAACAAGTTCCAGTTCAGCACCTGTGTATTCGCGCTTAATACCGATGTGGTCGAGCCGCCGGATTTCGGCGGACACCATAATTCCGATTCGCCCTTCACCGACGTGATAGATGTGCTCTCCCAGCGATATCACTGGGTCGAGCAGCCGCCGTGCAAGGTGGAGCTCAGCGAGCTGCTTCCCGATTATCCGACCATTACAAGGCGTCCCGAGCCGATAATCATCTGCTGTCTGCATTTCCTTGGCATGGTGCTCGGATACTGCGCGTTTCAGCCGCGCATAGACTTTGACGAATACGAGAAAATGCACACACTTATGAACGCCCTGAATTCCTCGATCGGTACCTTCCACAGCAGGATGCATATCCAGTACATAAACGCCCAGCTCATCGCCGTGAACGAAAAGCTGCGCGTATCATCGCTCCACGACTTTATGACAGGTCTGCTCAACCGCCGCGGCTTCTATGAGGAGACGGAGAAGCTGCTCGTTTCGGATAAGGCTTCAAATGCGATGCAGATAGCGCTCGTGTTCGCAGACCTCGACGGTCTGAAGCACATCAACGACACCTTCGGTCACAACGAGGGCGATAATGCGATAATAACCCTCGGTCACGCCCTGCTGAGCAGTGCCGTGCGCGGCGAGCTCTGCGCGAGATTCGGCGGAGACGAGTTCTGCATCGCCGTGCTGACCTCCGAGAGCAGCGCGGAGAAATACTGCGAGGGCTTCAAGAGAAGCGTGACGGACTACCTGCAAAACTACAACTACAGCTCGGGCAAGCCGTATAAGGTGGAGGCGAGTATCGGCTTCTACCTGAACCCGCTCACCCCCGACCTCGACCTTGAGGAGCTCGTCGCGACCGCTGACAAGCAGATGTACGAGGAAAAAACGGCAAGAAAAGCAATGAGAAATGAACAAAAAGCGTAAACGAAAAATAATCATATTTACGGTAGCGGCGGCTGTCGTGCTCGCGCTCGACTGGTGGGGCTTCTCGATGAAGCCCGTGTACTATACCGTCAGCTCCGGCAGAATAAGCGAACCGATACGTATCGTGTTCATCTCAGACCTGCATAACAGCTTCTACGGCGGATACGACCAGTCGGGGCTGTGGGACGCCATAGAGGAGGCTGAGCCCGATATCGTGCTCTTCGGCGGCGACGTCATCGACAGCAGAGCCAAGGGCACGAAAAACGCCCTCACGCTGATGAGGCTCGCGGCGGAGAAGTACCCCTGCGCCTATGCTGCGGGCAATCACGAGCAGCGCCGCAAGGACAAAGAGGACTTCTACACAGCCGTGGAGGAGCTCGGCATACCCGTCCTGCACGGAGAATACACCGATATAACGGTGAACGGGCAGAAGGTGCGCGTACACGGCATAGTCAACGTCGGCACATTCGACGGGAACGGTTCTCAAATCGGAAGGTGCTATGAGGCGATATCTCCCGACGCGTATAATATCCTCCTCGCGCACGAGCCGCAGGAGATAAGCGATATCGGATATGAAAGCGCGAATCACGGCGGAAAGAAGTTCGACCTTGTGCTGTCGGGTCACGCACACGGCGGTCAGTGGCGGCTGCCGTACATACTCGAGCAGGGGCTGTACGCTCCCGACCAAGGCATATTCCCCGAATTCACGACAGGACAGCGCACCGATGGCGGCACTACTCAGATAGTCAGCCGCGGACTCGCGCGGAATCTCAATATGATAACGGTACCGCGTATCTTCAACCGTCCCGAGCTGTCGATCATCAACATAGAATAAATATGCTGAGGGCAGTCCCCTCCGTATACAGATATCAGAACAGGGCATTGCCAAGCATCGGCAATGCCCTGTTTTTTTCTAAAAAAGGACGCACCGAGGTGCGCCCTTCTGAGTTCTGAGTTCTTGCTCCTGAGCTCTTAATTCTGTTAAAAGCGGAAATCGCGCTCGCCGTTTCTTATCCTGCTGAGGTAGTCGAGTGCCTTCTCGCGGCGCTTCGGGTCGGGAACGTTCTGTATCTCGCGGTCGATGAGAGCCTCGCCGACCTTCTTCGTCTCGGGCGAAGCGTAGTCCTGTAAATACTCCTGCAATGTCAGAAGAGCATTCGGGTGGCAGCAGTTCTGTATCTGTCCCACCTTGCACAGTGCCATAAAGCGGTCGCCCGTGCGTCCCTCGCGGTAGCAGGCAGTGCAGAACGACGGTATATAGCCCATATCCATCAGCCACTTCACCACCTCGTCGAGCGTGCGCTGGTCGGAGACGTCGAACTGCTCGGTGTCGTGGGGTCTGTCCTCGGACGAGTAGCCCGCATAGCCGCCGACAGACGTTCTCGAGCCGCCCGATATCTGCGATACGCCGAGACCGATGACCTTTGCGCGGCACTCCTCGCTCTCGCGGGTGGAGATTATCATACCCGTGTACGGCACTGCGATACGTATGCAGGCAACTATCTTGGCGAAGGTGTCGTCGTCGATACCGTTATCGAAAACATCAGGGTCGATGTCGGAGGCTCTTCTCAGGCGCGGAACGCTGATAGTGTGCGGACCTACGCCGTGTACAGCTTCAAGGTGCTCGGCGTGCATGAGAAGTCCCGCGAACTCGTATCTGTACTTGTCAAGACCGAAGAGAACACCGAGACCCACGTCGTCGATACCGCCCTCCATAGCTCTGTCCATAGCCTCTGTGTGGTAGCAGTAGTTGTGCTTGGGACCTGCGGGGTGGAGGACCTCGTAGCTCTCGCGGTGGTAGGTCTCCTGAAAGAGGATATACGTGCCAATGCCCGCTTCCTTGAGCTTGCGGTAGTTCTCAACGGTCGTAGCCGCGATGTTGACATTCACGCGGCGGATAGCTCCGTTCTTGTGCTTGATGGAGTAGATGGTGTTGATACATTCGAGAATGTACTCGATGGGATTGTTGACGGGGTCCTCGCCCGACTCGATAGCCAGTCTCTTGTGACCCATATCCTGTAATGCGATGACCTCGTCGCGCACCTCGTCCTGTGTGAGCTTCTTGCGGGGTATCTCCTTGTTCTGCATATGATAGGGACAGTACACGCACTTGTTCACGCAGTAGTTCGAGAGGTACAGCGGCGCGAACATAACGATGCGGTCGCCGTAGAAAGCCTGCTTTATCTCGCGGGCGAGCTCGTATATCTTCTCGTCCATCTCGGGGATATCGCACGCGAGCAGCACGCTTGCCTCTCGGTGGGAAAGTCCCGCGCACTCGACTCCCCTGCCCGTCTTTTTCGGCTTAGCCTTTTCGAGGATCTGCTCGATGAGCTCGCGGTTGTGCTTGTTCTGCTCCGCGTACTCGAGGGACTCGAGTATCTCCTCATGGTTGATGAAATCGTCTGCATTCATTGACTTTACGTCGTACATAATTAAACCTCCTATTTATTTTGCCTTACAGGACATTTTATCTGCCGTTAATTCAAACACAGCCACAGCTTCGAGCTCACTGCCGCTGTAAGTCCAGCCGCTCCTGCCCGTGACCTGCTTCATCACGCAGTCAAGAGCCGCCGCCTTTTCGTCGGCGTCCTCGATGAGGCGAAGTCTGCCTGTGCCGATGGCGCTCTGAAACTGCGCGGAAAAGCCGCAGGCAGTCCCACTTTCCAACACCTTGTATCTGCCGTCTATCTCAAAGCCGACCGTCGGCGAGCTCTTAGCGAGCTCGTACTTCCTGCCAGCCCTTGCGCCGTGGAAAAAGAAGCGGTATTCCCCGTTCTCGGCGATATAGCCGTAATTCACGGGGACAATATAAATGTCGCCGCCGTCATAAAACGCGACGCGAATTATCTGCTCACCCGCGATGAAGGCTTCAATAGCCGAGCTGTCGGTTATCTCCCTGTCATTTCTTCTCACATTCCACACCTCACTCTTCTTTTTATATTCAGACAGGCGAGCGGAACTCGCCCCTACATTATGAGCTCTGATTTATGAGCTCTATTTCTTTGAAATCGCTGCCTTTACGGACACGCCGTCTATCTGTCCGAGCCTGCCCGTGAGACTGCTTATCCTGTCGGGTGAAGCGTCGAGAGCCACCGATATCAACGATATCCCTCGCTCCTTATACGGCAGACCCATACGCCCGATGATGATGTCGTTGTACTCGTGCAGGACGTTGTTGACCTCCACAGCCACCGACTGCTCGTCGATGACGATAGCCGCGACCGCTATTCGCTTTTCCTCCATTCTCTCTCCCCTTTCCGCTTTTGTAGGGGCTGATGCCCACATCAGCCCGCAAAAGGTTCTTCCGAATACGGGGCGATGTAGGCATCGCCCCCTACACGATGTTATTTCATACTATGTCCGTGATTTGCGGGCGGCGGGACGCCGCCCCTACACGGTTGGTTACAAGCCCTTCTCTTTCAGCTCCGAAACGAGCCTGACATACATATCCGTTACGTCGCGGAATTTTTCACCCGTATCGAGGTCCGTCACTCCGCACCTCATACGCCGCAGGTCTGCCTCGTCGCAATGGGACATCCCGCGATAGCCCGTTCCCGTGAATGTGCCGCGGTGCTCACCGTGTGTGACCTCGCTCGGCGTGAGGAAGCCGTCGCTCCTGCCATTGAGCAGCAGCACTCCGATATACGGCACAGCCATAATAATGTCGCTGTACCAGTGCTTCATCAGAAAGGCACAGCTTCGGTAGTGCACCCGCGCGTCGTCGGGATTGGCAGCGTTGAATCGCTTCATATAGCCCGTCGTGAGCTGCTCGAAGCAGCGGTAGGTGTCGGGCTTTTTGTCGCCGCCGATGAGCTTAAAGAAGTCCGTGCCCACTCCTACGAGCTTCATTATCGGGCGGAGCTTCATCAGCCAGTCCATAGCCTTGGAGCCGTTGTGCGGCGTGGATATCGACGTCAGCGAGGCTATCCGCCCGCCCTGCTTCAGAGTCGAGATGAGGTATCGCGTCTCCATTCCGCCCTTGGAGTGGGCAATGACGTTGACCTTCTCCGCTCCCGTCTCCGCGAGGACGCGCTCCAGCCGCTTGACAAGGAGCTCCGCGTTGCGCTCGACAGAGGCGTTAGCCTCCTGACCGCCGAAGAATACCTCTGCTCCGTGAGCTCTCAGCACCTTGGGGATACGTCCCCAGTAGCATATCGGCTCGTCGCGGAAGCCCATACCGTGCACGAGCAGTATCGGGTATTTAGTCCTGCAATTATCCATAATAACACCAAAAAAGCCCGCTCGGAGAATGAGCGGGCAGAAACAGCTTAATGTTGCGGTATAAGCCGTCCTCCGATAACAGAGCTCCGCGCCCTGCTGCCCGAAAACAAACATTGCTGGGTGACCGACAGCGGAATGAATCCCACTGTCCGACAACTACATTATATCACATTGACAATATAATGTCAATCAAACTTGTTAGCACATACTAAAAATTTATTTTTTGGTTTTCTATTGACTTTTTCTTCAAAAAAAGGTATACTAAAGTCATAATTGTATAACAATTACCCACAAATTATCAGAAAGGTGTTGAATCAACATGGGAAAATTTGTAATCAAGGAATCAGGTAAGGGCTTCAGCTTCAGCCTGAAGGCAGGAAACGGCGAGATAGTTGCTGCGGGCAGCAAGATATTCAACGATATCGACAGCGCCAAGGCTGTTATCGCTGACATCACCGCTTCCGCTCCCAAGGCTGCGGTCGAGGATCAGACAGTCGAGGGCTTCAAGGAAGAGAAGGGCGCTAAGTTCGAGCTTTATTCCGATAAGGCAGGCGAGTTCCGCTTCCGCCTCAAGAATGCGGCAGGCGATATCCTCGCGGTAAGCGAAGGCTATGTCAAGAAGGACAGCGCAAAGAACGGTATCGAGAGCGTTCGCAAGAATGCGGCAGATTCTCCCGTTGTTGAGGCTGAGGCATAAGTTGACATAAAGAAAAGCTGACCGCACAGGTCAGCTTTTTTGTTAAGGAGGTAATAATATGGGAAAACTTAGTGTTAAAGGTGTCGCTGAAATGAATTTCACTGTTGATATATTTATTGTATCAATTAAAATTAGTGTAACGGCTCCCTCAACTGGAGAGGTAATCCTTTTAGGAAAAAAGAAAACTGAGCAGTTTCTTGTCATTATGAAAGATAAGCTCAATATTGAACCAAATTGTTTTCAATTTGAAGCTGATTCTGTACAAGAAGAGTATAACAACAAAAACAATTATACTTACTTAAAAAAACTTTCATTAGAAATCAATTCGGATCTTTCGGCGTTATCTAAAATCACATCACTTCTTGCGGAACTGTCCAATGTTGAGTATAATGTTAGTTTTGATTTTTCAGACGGAGCAGAAAAAGAAAAACAAGTATTAAATGCTGCTATCAACAACTCAAGAGAAAAAGCAGAAATAATCGCTTCTTCGTTAGGAAAAACAATTCAAGGGGTAGATGAAATCAACTTTGAAACTCCATACGGAGGAAAAATTAGAAATCTTGCTAAATCGGTATGCGTTGATGATGTCCCTGATTTAGAAACCATGTTGAAGAATCCAACCAAGACTATTACCAAATACATTTATATAGATTGGATAATAGAATAAATAAAAAGCCGACCCGCAGGTCGGCTTTTGTTGTTTCATCAGAGCCACTCCACGGTTCCGGGCGGCTTTGAGGTTATATCGTAGACTACGCGGTTTACGTGCTCTACCTCGTTGCAGATACGGTTCGACACGCGCGCGAGGACGTCGTAGGGGATACGCGCCCAGTCGGCGGTCATAAAGTCGTCGGTGGTGACGGCGCGGATAGCGATAAGGTGGTCGTAGGTGCGGTGGTCGCCCATAACTCCTACAGTGCGCACATCGGGGAGCACCGCGAAGAACTGCTTGAGCTCGCCCGCAATGCCGCTCTTGTCAATCTCGTCGCGGAAGACAGCGTCTGCCTCCTGCAGCACCTTAATCTTCTCCTCGGTTATCTCGCCGAGGATACGCACGCCGAGACCGGGACCCGGGAACGGCTGTCTCCACACGAGCTCGCGCGGGATACCGAGCTTCTCGCCCACTGCGCGTACCTCGTCCTTGAAGAGGTCGGCGAGCGGCTCTATCGTTCCCGCGAACTTGATATCATCGGGCATTTTTACCATATTGTGGTGGGTCTTGATGACCGCTGTGCTGCCCTGACCCGCCTTGTTGCCCTTGCCCGATTCTATGCGGTCGGGGTATATCGTGCCCTGCGCAAAGAAGCCGTCGGCTCCCTGCTCGCGTATCTTGTTCCAGAACACGTTGTAGAACTCGGTGCCGATTATCTTGCGCTTCTGCTCGGGGTCGGTCACGCCCTTCAGCGCGGCGAGGAACTGCTCCTTGCAGTTGACACGGACAAAATTCATATCAAAGAGACGGGTGAAGGTCTCCTCGACGAAGTCGCCCTCGTCTTTTCTCATAAGTCCCTGATCGACGAATACGCAGGTGAGCTGCTTGCCGACCGCGCGGGAGAGAAGTCCTGCTGCTACGGAGGAGTCAACTCCGCCCGAAAGTCCGAGAATGACCTTCTTGTCGCCTATCTGCTCGCGGAGCTTAGCCACTGTGGACTCGATGAAGTCGTCCATTACCCAGTCGCCCGTGAAGCCGCAGACCTCGTAGAGGAAGTTGTGGAGTATCTCCTTGCCGAACTCGCTGTGCGTCACCTCGGGGTGGAACTGTACCGCGTAGAGCTTCTTCTCGGGAAATTCAAACGCCGCACAGGGACAGTCCGCGGAGGTAGCCTTCACGGCGAAGCCCTCGGGGAGCTTGCTGACGAAGTCGGTGTGGCTCATCCACACGACGCTCTTCTCGGGAACGCCGCCGAAGAGCGCACCGCCCGTCTGATTTATCTCAATTTTTCCGTATTCGCTCTTCTCGCAGCTCTCAACAGTGCCGCCGAGCGTATATGCCATGAGCTGGCAGCCGTAGCAGATACCGAGAATCGGTATGCCGAGGCTGAATATCTCCGCCGATATATGGGGCGAGGTCTCATCGTAGACGCTGTTCGGACCGCCCGTGAAGATGATACCATCGGGAGCGAGCTCTCTTATCTTCTCAATAGGTGTGGTGTAGCTGAGAATTTCGCAGTAAACGCCGCACTCACGCACTCTTCGCGCGATGAGCTGGTTGTACTGTCCGCCGAAATCCAGCACGATACAAAGCTGGTTAGCCATAGTTCCTCCTTTTTCGCGATCGGGACGGCAATGTCCCCACACTTCCTTTGTGATACTCTAATTATGCCATTTTTTACGACTATTTGCAATAGGTTTCCGCAAATTTGTCAGTATATATAAATTTTATCGACATATTGTCCGCATCGGCTCGCAGGCGAGCTCCCCGACCCTTGACAATGGCGGGATTATGCAGTAAAATAGATGTATCACTGTTGCAAGGAAAGATAGATATGAAAAGAGCAGTTACAATACAGGACATCTCGTGCTTCGGCAAGTGCTCGCTGACCGTCGCCCTGCCCGTTATATCGGCAATGGGCATAGAGACCGCGGTCATACCCACAGCCGTGCTCTCGACGCACACAGGCGGCTTCGAGGGCTACACCTTCCGCGACCTCACGGGCGATATCCCGCAGATAGCCGCCCACTGGCAGAAGCTCGGGCTCGGCTTTGACGCGATATATACTGGCTACCTCGGCTCGCCCGCACAGGTGCAGATAGTCTCCGACTTCTTCGACGCCTTCGGCAGGGACGACAACTTCATCGTGGTAGACCCCGTAATGGGCGACGCGGGCAGGCTTTACGCGGGCTTCACGGACGAGCTCGTCAGCGGTATGCGCAGGCTGTGCGCGAAGGCTGACTACATCATACCGAATATGACGGAGGCTTCGCTCCTGCTCAATATACCGTACAATGAGGACGCCGACGAGGCTGCATCGAGGGATATCCTCCGCCGTCTCGCGGAGCTCGGGTGCAGATACCCCGTACTCACGGGCGTGCGCCGCGGCGGCGAGCACGGAGCTCTCGCCTACAACTCCGTAAGCGGCGAATTCACAGGCTCCTTCTGCCGCCACATCGACAGGCAGCTCCACGGCACGGGCGACATCTTCGCGAGCGTGTTCACGGGAGCAGTTACCCTCGGGAAGGACCTCGGCGAGGCTGTCGAGCTGGCGGTGCGCTTCACCTCGGACTGCATAACAGCTACCCTCCCCCACGCCGACGAGGTGTGGTACGGCAGCTGCTTCGAGCTCTGTCTCGGCGACCTTATCGGCTGGCTGAAATAAAGCGGCAGCTGACTTTTCACGACAAGTTTCGCCGTTTTATCACTTTTGCCTATTGACTTTTTCCCCTGTATGAGATAAAATAATATGTACGCAAATCAACCTCAGACATTTTTGGAGTGTGTTAAATAAATGAGCAAAATTACAGGATTTTTCGACAGCCTGAAAAAGTCCACGAAGATAACCGTGCTCTCGTGCGGAAGCTTCGTGGTGATGACTCTGCTTATCCTCGCATTTTTTATAATCTTCCCGATAACCCCGTCCGAGAAGATAATGACCAACATCGGACGTGAGAATATGGCAAAGGACGACGGTCAGCAGACCGTACAGAGCGGTATCCCCACAGTCGAGACGACGGTATCGGCGGCTTCGACGACCAAGGCTACCACTACAGTGAAGTCAACGGTATCAAGACCGCGCACAAGCTTCACTATCACGCTGACAACAGGCTCGGGCTTCCTGTGGAACGGACGTATCCCCACAGGCGGTATGCCGGGATATACCGAAACAGTGACTACTGCCGTGGAAACGGGCGACCCCACCATTGACCCGAACCTCGACCCGAATCTGACAAATCCGACTGACCCGAACGTAGTCGAGCCCATAGATCCGAACGTAGTTGAGCCCACAAATCCCAATCAGGGCGGGACTTCAGACCCTGTAGTTACTCCCGACCCTGTAGTTACTCCAGACCCAGTGGTAACTCCCGACCCCGTAGTAACTCCCGACCCCAATCAGGGCGGCGGCGCAGAAACATGGTAAAATCGAGCCGACCGAAGGCGCTTCTTCGGTCGGCTTCATTTTTAGGAGGCATTATGGCTGAGCTCACCCCGCGCGAAAAAGCCGCTCTGCGGTACTATATAGGCGATGTATCGGGCACTGACCCGTTCTGGAGCGACCCCAAGGCTTACGTCGTGCTGAACTCGCTCTTCTTCGCGGGTACTGCTGCCGAGCGTGCGCGTGCCGCAGAGGGAAAGCGTCTGAATCCCGCCATACTCGCGGATACGGACAGGCTCACGGAGCTGTTCGCGGGACTGTTTTCAGCGTTTCACAAGTGCTCCGCCGACGAGGAGCTCCGCACCTTCCGCGTGGAGCGCTGGTCTGACTATGCCCTCTGCAAGGCGGCGGGAGCGACGCTCTCGCTCACCTCGACTTCGACGGCTGGCTTCCTGAGCGAATACCGCGACAGGCTCGGTATCGCGCTGATGAGGTTCACGCTCCCGAAGGGCACGCCCTGCATTGACGTCGCCGCGGCTCTCGACTTCTACGCCAAGCCCGACGAGGCGGAGGTGCTGCTCCCGCCCTTCCTGCGGCTGGATATAGCCGAAGTCCCCGTCACCGACAGCGAGCTTGGTATACTCGACTCCGCAGGCGAGCCACCGCGCTGCTCGTGCACAGTAACCGCAAACGGCATACAGCCCTGTACTGCCGCGGAGACGGAGCTCCCGCACGGCGGCGGGCAGGCAGGTCAGCGGGTGCTCGCGGCGCTGAACGCAGGAGCGCTCCCCTCCCCCGCAGACGAGGAGCTCTACTCCCGCTGGAAGAGAGCGTATGTGCTCCGACTGCACCGCCTGTTTACGGAATAATACAAAAAAGCCGCGTCCCCCGACACGGCTTTTTCTATGTCATCTTGTAGCTTTTCTGTACATCCAGAACGCGCCCGCTCCCGCTACGGCGTAGCTGAGCACCAGATTGAAGTAGTACCTTCCCGTCACGCCGAAGTATCTCAGCGACCTGCTGAAATTGAAGAAGAAGTTGCTGAACGTGCACTCGGAGAAGCCAAGACCCTCACGCAGGTTCTCGTCAACTATCTCGTCCACCTGTTCCTGCGAAACGCCGCCGAATTCTCCGAACAGATACAGCGTATCCTTGACCTCGTTCATTATCTGCGGGAACATATCCGCCATTCTCCAGCACCATACGACCTTCTCGGCGAGGAATATCGACACGACGATTATCACCGCGCAGGTGACTATCCCGTATATCTGCGGGAGCTCGCCGTCCTTGCTCATAAAGACGTAGCCCGCGACCGTTCCGAGGGCGAGTATGCCGCCGCACAGAGGCGCTAAGAAGCCGAACCTGCCAATGATTATCCACAGTATCATACCCGGGAGAGCTCCGACGAGAGCGCCGCCTATCGCCTTGAGCAGGCTCACGAACATCGAGTCCTCGCTCCCCGAGGGGAGCTTGCCCATAAAGTATACATCGTCTGCGCTGAATACCGCTTCCTTTGCGGCGTCGGGAGCATAGCCCCTTTTTGTGTCAGCAGGCGCTCCCGCTGACTGCTGTGTGTCTCTGAGATCATCCATAGTTATTCTCCTTATCAGGCGGGATATGTCTCCCTGAGGTATTCAAGGAGCATTTCGGGTATATACTGGTAGTGGTGTGATTCGTAGAGCTTATAGGTCACGTGCGCATTATGGAGCTGAAGCCTTTCGTATAGCTTTTCCAGTCCCTCAAGCGTGGTGTCGTGCCCGCGGTACTGCTCCTCGTAGTCGGGGTCCTCCAGCGAGCCGCCGCACAGGAACACAGCCTTGCCGAGCTTCTCGTTCCTGTCAAAGTAGCCGTAGTCATTGAGACAGCCCTGCACGTCGAGCTCGAAGTCGTCGTCATAAAGTCCCCAGAACGACGGACTTCCGATGATGTACTTGCCGAACGGCTGATTCTCATATTTATCGGACTTGAACAGCGCATTGTGTGCGAACACGCCGCCGTCGGAGTGTCCGAAGAGCGTGGACAGCTCATTGTCGATATTGTACTGCTCGCAAAGGTAGGGCATAACGTTATCGGTCACAAAATCGAGCAGCCCGTCACGCTCGATGACGAGGGTGGAATAGCGTGTGCTGAGGTCGGTGCTGTCGGTCTTGTAATCGAAGGCAAGTGTCGCGAGTATGACCTCCGCCGCCTCGCCGTCCTCCATAGCCCTGCGGAGCGCGGGAGTATTGCCGAAGCGCCACACTCCGTCGGTGAGGAATACCATCGGGTAGGTATAGTTCTTTTTATAATTTGGCGGAAGAATAACGTGTACAAGGAAGTTCCGATCAAGCTCGCTGTCGTAGAACTCGTACTCCTCGACGCTGTCCTTTATCGCCTCGACCTCAGCGCGGTCGTATTCCCACACGCTCCTGTAGTCGGCGAAGGGGTCGCCGAAATACTGCGCGACGCTGTTCGGATCATCGAAATTGACCGTGCCCTCGGGGAGCTCCTCATAGGTCTTGTTCATTATCGCGTCGAAGACGAGCCGCGACTGCCTGACCTTGCTCTCGACCTCGGCTGCATTGTTTCCCTCTTTCTCAAGCTGCTTGCGGTAGTGCTCGAAGTAAGCCTCGGCGTCGGGGACTGTGTAATACTCGGACTTATAGCCGTCCTCGTCCCCGCCATCGGAGTCACCCACATAGATAGCCTCGGAGAATTCAAGCTCGCCTCCGTCATAGTCGAAGGGCGGGACAAGTCCCGTATAGTAGCAGCCGTCAATGAGCACATACACCGCATCAATGACGGTTTCTTCGCCATTTGCACGCTGCTCCTCCGTGTATTCAACGCACTTGTTGTACTCCTCCTCCGTCAGCGTGCCGTCCTCGAGGTATCCCTTGTACTTGGCAAGCGCGTCGTCAATTGCTATCATATCCTTCTCGACAGCCACGGTGTGAGCGGTATCCTCGGGCTCGTCGAGTAGGGTCAGAGCGTGCTTTTTCACGCTCCCGAGCTCTTCCGCGTTCATCCTGTTGACGAGAGCCGTTGTATGCTCGGCTTCGGTCGTGACCTGCTGCGTCGTGCTCTCGCTCGGGCTGCTCTCGGAGGACTTATCGCTGCACGCAGTCACAGCCGCGATAACGGTCAGCGACATCAGCAGCGCGATTATTTTTCTCATTTCACTTCTCCTTTGTTTGAAATTTTATATATTATACCATATACGTTTAACTTTGTCAACCAGAGCAAGGGCTCTGCCCTTGACCCGCCAAAGGTGACTCCCCGCAGTGCGGGGAGATGTCGCGAAGCGACAGAGGGGACGGGCTCGTTGAGCCTGCCTTTGGAATCCGCCGGGGCGCCGCCCCAGACCCTGTCGGGGAGCGCACTCCCCGACCCCCTAACTACAAACCCGCTCGCACGCTCGCTCACTTTGTACAGAACTCATAGTCTGCTTTCGGCGGGCAGCAATGACAAAAGCTTTCCGCATATTCTGTAGGGGACGGCGTCCTCGACGTCCCGTTTTCATACAGCTCAGAGCAAAAAAATGCCGCACCGTAAGGTGCGGCATAAAATATGTTAGAGCGAAGGATTTGTATTGATTAACTTAAGAAAGTGAAGCAGCACCTGCGTCAACCTTCTGAATGAAGAGCGCATCGTTAGCTGTTACGCCTGCCTCGCCGTCAACGTCTGCATTAACAAGACCCTGCGGCTTGAGCTCGTACTTGTCGCGGTTAGCGATGTGCTGGAGGATAGCAACTGCGTCAGCGATCGAGAACTTGCCGTCAACGTTAGCGTCACCCTTTATGGTCACGCTGAGGTTGCCGCTCTCGGTAGTTGAGCTTGCAACGCTTGAATCAGCTGTTGTAGTTACTGTAGTAACAGTAGTGATAGTTGTAGTCTCTGTTGTAGTTGTTTCCTCGGGGGTTGTAACCGTGCCGGGCTGCTGTGTGGAGAACTCATAGCTCACCATATCAACGAGCTCGGGCTGATACCAGATCTGGCACTCAGCAGAAGCGAGATCAGCGGGGAACTTTGTGCGGTCTATCTCAATAGTGAGCTTGCCGAGTGAGTCGGTCTTGCCTGACCACTTTTCCTCTTCCCAGCCGTCGCCGTTGAAGCCAACAGCGCCGTTGGTCTCGGTATTGGGCTCGCCCTCGAAGTAGAGCACGAGTGTACCCTCGGTCTTGGGAGCATTTGCGAAGTCGATCTTGTACTTCTTGGTCTTGTCAACCTCGACCTCTATATCCACCTCGGGAGCGTCAAGGATGACGATCTTTTCGATGTTTGTCTTGCCGGGTGTTCTTGCCTGCATATGGTTGAGAGTTGAAAGGTCAGCTGAGTAAGCTGCGGGAACCTGCTTGTCTACGAGGAAGTAAGCGATTCCGTTCTCTTCGTCAACCGTGTAAGCAGCCATTTCGGACCAGTTGCCGTATTCCGCGTCTGAAACTGCGAGGATAGGCTGATCGCCTGTGTACTTGATAGCGACCTCCTTGCCCTTGAGGTCGTCCCATGAGATCTCCTTGCCGGGTGTTGAGTTGCCGTATGTCTTTTCCTTTGCTACATCGATCTCGGCATCTTCAAGGAATACCGTACCTGTTGAGAGATCCTGATGATCGTATGTAGGCATCTTGCCTTCGCTGCCCCAAACGATAGAATCATCGTTCATTATCTCCATCATCTTGTCGATTATAGGAAGGTTGTTTTCATACCATTCACCTGTATTACGGTCGATATAGCCGTGAACCTCACCGGGGTTCTGTTTGGGGTCGCTGGCATCCTTTTTCTGTCCGTTGTCCCAGAGAACGCAGGGGATACCGTATTTCTTTGTAGTCTCGAAGTACTGTGTTGTCCAGTCAACACGAGCCTGTGTATTTCCGAAGTCGGAAGTACCCATTTCGCCGATAACTACGGGAACGTCCTTATTGATGAACATATCGCGGAAGTTCTGGAGATTGTAAGCGAGGTCGTTGCTGAACTCCTTTGTGAAGGTGTCGTGGTAAGCACCTTCCTTCTCGTTTGTGTTCATTGTGAAGTTGTAAGGAGTGTAAGCGTGGATAGAAACTGCAAGGAAGTCGTCATTCTCGGGAAGAACGATCTGATTGAGGAAGGTCTTGTCCGAGCTTGCAACGTAGCCGGGGAGCATAAGGAGACGTGTCTTTGCGTAAGGACCGTCCATACCTCTGATGAGCTCAACGAAATCGGCTTCAAGCTTGTTGATAACGTCAGCCTCTTCAACAGGAGTTGCAGACCACCATTCCCAGCTTGTTCCCTTAGCACGGGGCTCGTTCATACACTCAAATATGAGGTGCTGATCGTAATCCTTGAATTCTGTTGCGATCTGAGTCCAGAGCTTCATAAGTCTGGGCTTGATATCGTCATAAGCTGTAGCAAGATCAGGTCTGTTGATCCAGCCCTCCTCATGGTGAACGTTGAGGATAACGTACATATCGTTATTGTATGCATAGTCAACTACCTGATGAACACGAGCCATCCACTGAGGGTCGATGTTGTCGTTCTCGTCGAGGTGCTGGAACCATGTGGTAGGAATGCGGACGGTGTTGAAGCCCTTTGCCTTGATAGCCTTGAAGAGTGTCTCGTTTGCCTCGGGGCAGCCCCAGCATGTCTCAGTCTCAAGACCTGCGCTTTCCTCCGGGATATAGTTTGTGGGATCGTTGGGATCCGGCTTCTGAGCATAAGCATCGAGAGTGTTACCCAGATTCCAGCCTACTTTCATATTCTGGGTGATCTCGAAAGCAGTCATAGTCTTATCGGCTGCGACTGCCTTGTCCATAACGTTTATGGACGGGATAGATGTGAACACCATAGCGACTGAAGCGATAGTGCTCACAGCTCTTGAGATGAATTTGTTTTTTAGCATAAATACCCTCCCATTAAAATGTAAAATTTCCCATTCGGCGGCACAGTGCAGGAAACCGCCTTGGCTTTTTGCCTATCTTGATTCTAACATATTGCCCAAAGGAAGTCAAGCGGATTCGGTGAATTTGCACATCTATCACGCGTAGAACTTTTCAAAAGTCTTTTAGTCAAAATAGCCAAAGGGAGGAAGCTGTTTCAGTGGATATTGCTACATAATAATTTACTAATCGTGAATAAATCAATTGTATTATCTTTTTGCTTGAGCTAAAACTGTAGTGGCGGCGTCCCGCCGCCCGCGCCGATGTATCCGCGTCCCTTGACAAAAACATTGATCGGTGCTATAATGTCGGCAGCGGCAAAAGCCGTAATATCTCAAAGGAGAAAGTGTTTGAAAAATACTATGAAAACGGAGATAGCAGCGTAAACGGAAGGTTTGCGAATACTATCCCACACAAGCCTCCCGTGTCTTGTCAACCATATTCAGGAGGAAAAACAATGAATAATAATGACTTCATCATCCGCAGAGAAACAGTAAATGACTACCACAACACCGAAAACGCCGCACGCGAGGCTTTCTGGAACCAGAACCGCCCCGGTTGCGACGAGCACTACTTCATACACGTGCTGAGACAGCATCAGGACTTCGTCCCCGAGCTCGACTTCGTTGCCGAGGCAGGCGGGAGGATAGTCGGCTGTGTTATGTACGCGAAAAGCAGGCTCATCGACGAAAACGGCAGCGAGAAACAGGTGCTCACAATGGGACCGCTGTGCGTTGTCCCCGAGTATCAGCGTATGGGCATAGGCAAGGCTCTGCTCGGTCACACCTTCCCTATCGCGCGTGAGCTCGGCTACGACATCGTCATCAACTTCGGCAATCCCGACAACTACGTCGCGCGCGGCTACAGGAGCTGCAAGAAGTACAACGTCTGCTTTGAGGGCGACATCTTCCCCGCGGCTCTGCTCGTAAAGGAGCTCGCAGATGGTGTGCTCGACGGACGGAAGTGGTTCTACCACCCGAGCGACTCCGACCACCCCTGCGATGACCCCGAGGAGTTCGAGCGCTTTGACGCTCAGTTCCCGCCGAAGGTCAAGGGCTGGCAGCCGAGTCAGGAGGAGTTCTACATACACAGTCATTCTGTAATTAACGGATAACAGCAAAGCGGCAGGGAGCTCCCCTGCCGCTTTTTTGTGCAGGTGACGCCGCCCTCGGCGTCTCGCATTTTGTATTTGCATTTTCACGCAAATTATAGTATAATCAAATCAGCACATAATAACATCAGGAGGTGTTCGTATGAACCAGCATACACGTTTCAATCTGCCGATATGTCTCGCAGTCGAGGAGGACGCGTTCTTCCGCTCCGACGAGATAATCAGCCGCTATATCCCCGAGATAATCGGTCAGAAGGCACTCGTCGTATCCGAAGAGTTCCTCATCGGCATATACAAGGACAAGATAACCGACATCAGCCGCGATTTCGGCGGAGCTGAAATATACGCCATAGGCAGCGCGAGCTTCGATGAAGCCGTTGCCATAGCCAAGAAGGTCTGCATCGAGGACATAAAAATCATCATCGGCATAGGCGGCGGCAGAGTGCTCGACACCGCGAAATACGCGGCTCACATCAGCAAGGCTGTGTACCTCTGTCTGCCGACCTCGCTCAGCAACGACTCACTCGCCTCGCCGTTCGCAGTCCTCGAAACAGAGGGCTCGGCGCGAAAGACGATAGAGTGCAAGATACCGACGGCTATCATAGTCGATACGAATATGATAATCAACGCCCCCGAGACGCAGACGCTCTCGGGCATAGGCGACACCATCGCCAAGCACACCGCCCTTTACGACTGGAAGCTCTCAGCCGCAAAGACGGGAACGCAGGTAGACGACTTCGCCTACGCCCTCAGCCGTATGAGCTACGACTCGGTCTACCACTGCGACGAGCAGGATATGAAGAGCCGCGTGTTCATTCGCATACTCTCGCGGGCACTTGTTATGGGCGGACTCGCAATGGAGATAGCGGGCTCGTCAAGACCGTGCAGCGGCAGCGAGCACCTCTTCGCGCACGCTATCGAGGAATACTACCCTGAGATAAAGATATCGCACGGACTGGCAGTCGCTCTCGGCACTATACCCGCGTGCATATTCCAAGGACAGGACCCGAGCGGCATACTCGCCTTCTTCGCGAACCACAAGCTCGTCATCGACCCTCACGCCTACGGCATAACCGAGGATATGTTCGCTGATATGTGGGAGAAGGCACGCACAGTAAGAACAGGCAGGATAACCATCCTCGACGACGTAAAGCACGACCGCGTACAGCTCGGCGAGATATACGCCAGAATGACGGAGGGCAAATGAAAACAGGACTGATATTCGATATGGACGGCACGCTGTGGGACTCCTCCGCGGGCGTGGCAGCGTCGTGGACGGAAAAGGTGCGCGAGCTCGGCTATGACCGCCCCGATATTACGCGTGAGGACGTGATGTCCGTGATGGGTCTGACTATGGACAGAATAGCCGACATCATCTTCGCCGACCTCCCGAGAGCGGAGCGTATGCACCTGCTGACGCTCTGCTGCGACCACGAGAACGACTACCTCCGCGAGCACGGCGGAGTGCTCTACCCCGACCTTGAAAAGACGTTCAGGGCTCTGCGCAGGGACTATCCACTCTTCATCGTCAGCAACTGCCAGAGCGGCTACATCGAGGCTTTCCTCGAATACTACGGCTTCGGGAAATACTTCGACGACATCGAATGCTACGGCAACAACCTCAAGGGCAAGGGCGAGAACATCGCACTGCTCGCGGAGCGCAACGCTCTCGACAAAGCCTACTACATAGGCGATATACAGGGCGACTACGACGCCACGATGCAGGCGGGCTTCGACTTCATACACGCCGCCTACGGCTTCGGCACGATAGAACAGGAGGTCCCCGAGCTGGAGCGCTTCAGCGACCTTCCCGCACTTCTGAAAAAACTTGCTGTGTAGGGACGACCATCGGTCGTCCGCGGACATACGAAGAATTTGCGGACGCGCAATGCGCGTCCCTACATTGATTTCTTGCAGCGGCACATTCTGTTCGCCCGTAGCTTTATCGAAGCTGATATACAAAAACAAAAGGCAGTCCTCACGGGACTGCCTTTTCTATGTTTCTATTCATCAATATCTTTTCAGGAAAGAGTGGGGATCATTCAGCTGCTGTCTCTGCTGCCTCTTCAACAGCCTCTGTTGCCTCTTCAACAACAGCCTTCTCGTGAGCCTTGGGTCCCTTGGGAGCCTCGGGCTTGACCTTCTCGTCCTTCTCGGGAGCTACAGGCGGAACGGGCTTGTCAGCGGGCTCAGCGGGCTTCTCGGGAGCTACAGGCGGAACGGGCTTCTCAGCCTCTTCGAGCTTAGCGGGCTTCTCGGGAGCTACAGGAGCCTCGGGCTTGACCTTCTCGTCCTTCTCGGGAGCTACAGGCGGAACGGGCTTCTCAGCCTCTTCGAGCTTAGCGGGCTTCTCGGGAGCCTTGGGCTCAAGACCCTCCTTGATGAAGTCGAACCATGAAGCCTTAGCGTCAGCGTCCTTGAAATCCTTAGCGTCGATGTCGAATGTGTCGTTGATCTTCTCTACGATCTCGTGCTTGCCGATGTGCTTCTTCGGCTCGGGCTTCTCAGCCTCTTCGCCCTCTTCCTTGTCCTCGGGCTTTACGAGTTCGGGCTTCTCGGGCTTAGCGGGCTTCTCAGCCTCCTCAGCGGGAGCAGCTACCTCTGCCTCAGCAGCAGGAGTCGCCTCGTCCTCAGTAACCTCAGCCTCTGCCTCAGTCTCAGCCTCGGTAGTTACCTCAGTGGTGACCTCGACTGTCTCAGCAGCCTTCTCTTCTGCGTTGTTGATAGCAGCGAACGATGTCACGCCTGTTGCTGTGGTGATGATCGATACTGCTGCGATAGCAGCGATGATTGACTTCTTGCTTCTCATAATGATTACTCCTTTTTAATAAATTTTCCGTTTTCGGATATCAGCTCTTTTCGAGCTTCTGTTAATAGTTTACGGAGCGTTTTTCCAAAAAGTGGGGTAACTCAAAAAATTTTTTGAAAAAAATCGAAAATCATTAAAAACACTGAAAGGCTGCCGTAGGTATGATACCCATTGGCAGCCTTTCGGTGGTGGTTTATAGAGAATCGGTTATGTCATTGTTCAGCTGCGTCCTGCGGGAGCTCGTCTGCGGACGGCTCTGCGGGAGCTTCTGTCTCCTCGTGCGGGAGCGGTGCCTCGGGAGCCGCGGGTGCCTCGGGAGCAACGGGGGCTTCGGGAGCGGGAAGAGCCGCAGGTCCGTGACCTGCAATGCCTCTGCCCTCCGTATTGGGAGGCGTCGGGTGCTCGTGCTGCTCGTGTCCGACGGGCTCGGTGGGACGAATACCCTCGTCAGGTGTGACGGGAGGCGTCGGCACCTCGGGAGCTGTCGGCTGCTCGGCTGCGGGAGCTGTCACCTTCTCGTCGGGCTTGACAGCCGTAACGGGAGCAGTAACGGGAGGTGCGGGAGCAGTCGGTGCTGTCGCCGTCTCTCTCGCAGGACCGTTCTTATCGGTCACTGCGGGCGGAGTCGGCGGTTCATGGTGGGGATGGGAATTATCTTTTTTCTTGATGTTGACGTTGATATCGAGCTTGGAAGCCTTATCCTCGAGCTCTGACTTGTACTCTTTATAGCTTTCATCATCGGCGGGGACGAGAACATCTACCGTGTCTCCTGTAGAAATATAGCCGTTTTCGAGCTGTGTCTCAAGCAGAGCGTTCGCGGTGTCCGTCTTGTCGGAGGTAGTGCCGTGGGATTCGATGTACTTGTCTATTATCTCGTTTCCGCGTTCGGAACGGCTCTTCAGCCTTACAACGCTGCCCGTGTCGTCGAGCTCCATTTCTATCTCGGCGGCGGCGGAAACGAATACGACTGAATGGGGAGCGGGCTGAGCCTTGTCCTTGCCGAAGAAGCTGAATCCCGCGACAGTTACGACTGTCAGGCAAGCCGCAGTTGCCGCGACCTTTACAGCACGCATAATTATGCGTCTGCCGCCTGTTTTGGACTTGTCCTCGGTATCGAGCAGTATCGGCTCGGTGACAGTCTGTCCGACCTCGTAGTGCAGATTCGCCGCATTCACGAAGTGCGATTCCTCGTCCATAAGGACAGCATATCCGTTATGACATTCCATTACCAGATATTTCATACATCTCCCCCTCCTTTCAGTACCTGCATTATGTGTCCGCGCAGTATCTCGTAGCCGTTGGTGCATATGAGGAGCACCGCCACGAGGTAGCGTCTGTGTCTTTCGAGCGTCTTGCGCTCGACCTCCGCTCCCTCTGCGAGCTTGGCAATGGGGACTCGCTTGGTGCGGAGAAAATCCTCGAGTATCTCGGGATTATGGCGTGCGTAATAAACTGCCCTCTGGCAGCATTCGAGTGTGCGCCTCTGCTTGGGAGAGTTATCGGCGATGTCCTGCATGGAGACTCCGAAATCGGTCATCTGCGCGGAGAGCTCGGCTATCTCCTGCTGAGTTGCCTCGCGTATCTCATTCTCCCCGAAGCTGTCGTGCTCGTCTTTGATTGTATCTATCAGATTGGGACGGTCTTCGGACTCCTCGTCCAGAGAGACCGTTATCCTGTTTCTTTTTTCCTTGCGGTAGTGATCTATCAAGCGGTTCTTTATCTTCATGGCGGCGAATTTGAGAAACGCGCCGCGAAGCCGCGAATATGTACGTATAGCCTCGTAGAAGGCGAACATGGCGATACTCAGCTCGTCGTCGCTCTGCTCGGGCGGTCTGTTGAGGAACTTGGCTGTCTCAGCCTTGATGAACGGCATATACGCCACGATAAGCTCGTCAGCGGCGGCGTTGTCCTTTTTTGCCTGATAGACTTGGGTTATGATTTGATGTGTATCCGGATCCATTCAGATCACCCCCATATCTTAATATAGTTTACGCACGGTATTTTTCAAAAGCGGGGTAGTTTCAGAAATTATTTCGGAAATCCCGTTTTTTTCTCTCGTTAACGAAAGTGTTCCTGTAGAAAATCAAAATTTAGCCGCCAAGCGGGCGGCGGCGCGGTTCGCGCTGTCGCTCGTAAACTCGCTTACTTTTGGTGAAACGGTAGTCTGCTTTCGCGATTTATAATTTGCGGACTGCCAAAGGCAGCCCCTACAAATACCGCTATACGGTTATCTGTGTAGGGGCGCCCTTTGGGCGTCCGTTGGCTTTGGAATAATTGATGTATGATTGCGGCAAAATCCGATTTTTCATTGCAGAACAGTTCCGAAAATGGACTTTTAATAAGTATACCACATTTTCACGCCTCTTTCAAGAAAAAAATTCCCCGAACGGCACAATACCGCTCGGGGAAGAACAGGTCAGCTTATGATATTACCTGTAATGACTATTGTGCTCGTGCCGGGCTGGACGCTCCACGCGCCGCCCTCACTCGACTGCGAATAGGTCGCCGCAGGAACGGTTATCTGTCCCGCGGGAACTGTGAACAGCCCCGTGAGCTCGTTGTAGGTGTAGTTCGTGCCCTCAGTCCACGGAGCACCGTTATAGGTCACGGACGAGATATCGAGCGCGGGCTCGAATACGTCGGTGAATACTACGTTGTCGGTCGTCTCGACTGCTGTGCTGCCGCTGTTCTGGATAACGAAGGTGTAGGTCACCTCTCCGCCGCCCGAGACAGTCACGGGCGAGAGCGACTTCGATATCGCGAGCTCTGCCCCCTCCTCGGGAGTGATAGTCGCGGAAGCCGAAGCAAGCACGCTTCCGCCCGCACCCGTTACCTCAGCGGTATTGGTAATGCCCGCGTCAGCTCCGAAGGGCGCGTACTGGTTGACCTCAGCCTCATACATTATTATAGCGCTGCCGCCCGCTGGGATCGAAATGCCCGTGAAGGTGAGCGGCTGAGCGGAAGCCACGGTCGGAGCCGCCTGCAATACACCGTTTACGAAGAGCTTTACAGAGCCCTCGATATAGGTCAGCGGAACGAGCTCCTGTGCGGGGTCGCCGAAGCTGTACGCGCCGAGGTCATCGGTGACGGTAAGCCCCGTGAGGTCGGTCTGTCCCGTGTTGAGTATGCTTATCGCAAAAGCCTTATCCGAGCCCTGCGTATAGGTGTCGGTCAGGGCGGTTTTTGCAGCGGATACGGTGTCGAGTATCTCGCCTGCTGTGATATTTGAAACAGTCACGTTACCGTTGTAGGAAAGCGTAGCCTGATTATAGAATGTCGCCATTATATTCCCTCCTTTTTATTGGCAGGACGCTCCTGCCGATGTATAGTATGCGGAGAAGCTTGCCGCTGTTACAATGGTATGAGCCATTAGCTTTTAGCCTTTAGCCATTAGCTTTATGTGTTCGCTTCGCTCACATATTCTGATACATCGCCGAAGGCGGTACTTTCAGCTAAAGGCTAATGGCTAACGGCTAAAGGCTCAAAACGGGTGCTTGATTAACAGGCGGCTTTGTGATATAATAGGTGTATTGCCAATAATTCGGAGGACAGGAATGAAAACTCACGAACTCAGATACACCCAATACACAAAGGAAAAATACCTGACAGCCTTCCTGCTCGGCTTCTTCACGCTGCTGCTGTCGCTGCTGCCCGTGATGATATGCGAGCGCGGCTACTTCATCTACTACGGCGACTTCAACGCCCAGCAGATACCGTTCTACAGCCTCTCCAACGACGCGGTGCGCTCGGGACAGCTCGGCTGGAACTGGTTCACCGACCTCGGCTCTGACTGGCTGACCTCCTACTCGTTCTACCTCGCGGCAAGCCCGTTCTTCTGGCTGACGACGATACTCCCGCGGGCAGCGGTCGCGTATTCGATACCCTTCCTGCTCGCGCTGAAGCACGGTCTCGCCTCGCTGACCGCCTACGCCTATATACGGCGCTTCGTCCGCGGAAAGGAAGCCGCTCTCGTCGGAGCTATGCTGTACGCATTCTCTGGCTTTCAGGTGTTCAACCTCTTCTTCAACCACTTTCAGGACGTCACCGCCCTGTTCCCGCTGATGCTGATAGCCCTTGAGGAGAACATCAACAACCGCCGCCGCGGCTGGTTCGCGGTGATTGTCGCGGTAATGGCGGCGCTCAACTACTACTTCTTCGCGGGCGAGGTCGTATTCCTGATAATGTACTTCTTTATGCGCCTGCCCTGCAAGGACTTCCGCGCCACTTGGAGCCGCTTCTTCGGGCTGCTGTTCGAGGCTTTCATCGGTACGTGCATAGCCTGTATCGTGCTGCTGCCGTCGGCGCTGGCGATACTCGGCAACTACCGCGTCAGCGAGCACCTCTACGGCATCGACTGGGTGCTCTTCCGCGAGCCCTCGCGCGTTATCCGCGTGATACAGACCTTCTTTATGCCGTCGGACGCTCCCGCCCGCCCCAACCTCTTCAAGAGCGAGCAGGCGAAGTGGTCGTCGGTGGGAGGCTACTTCCCGCTGTTCGGTATGCTCGGCGTGATAACCTTCCTCCGCACCCATAGGAAGCACTGGGCTGTGAGGGTGTCGGTATTCTGCGCTGTATGTGCGTTCGTGCCGATACTCAACAGTATGTTCTACACCTTCAACGCCTCCTACTACGCGCGCTGGTTCTTTATGCCGATACTCGTACTCGCGATGATGACAGCTCTCGCGCTCGACGACGAGAAGGCAGACTTCGCACCCGCGATAAAGCTTTCGGCACTGGCACTCGCCTGCTTCGGAGCGATATCGCTCATTCCCGAGAAGAGCGGCGACAAGCTCAGCTTCTTCACTCTTCCCTACGACTTCGCCTACTTCTGCGTACAGCTCGCGATAGCCGTGATATTCCTCGTATACGCGGCATATCTGCTCAGACGCCGCAGACGCGGTCAGACCTTCGGCTGGCTGTCGGTAGTGAGCACCGCGCTCGCGAGCATAATGTGCATACTTGCGGTAGTCGTATACGGAGCCGTCACTCCCAGGGGTGCCCGCGAGTACATCGACACCGCGATAAACGGCAAAGAAAACGTGTACGAGAGCGTGTCCGAGGACAACTTCTTCCGCGCGGACATCTCCGAAAACTGCGACAACTACCCCATGCTGTGGGGACTGCCGAGTATGCGGTGCTTCCAGAGCGTTGTCAGCACTTCGATAATGGAGTTCTACGACAGCATAGGCGTGCAGAGAGACGTCGCCTCACGCGCCGATATATCGCACTATACCCTCCGCGGGCTCTTCTCCGTGAAGTATTTCTACCGCGAGGTGCAGGAGGGCTGTTCATATGAGGATATGCAGGCGGGAGCGCCCCCGCCGTCCTCGTCCGAGAACAGGGACAAGAAGTTCGAGCTTGAAGCGTCGAAGGTCGATATCACGAGGTATCTGGTCGGCTTCGAGTACGTCGGGACAAAGGGCGGCTTCGAGGTCTACGAGAACAAGCTGTATGTCCCGATGGGCTTCACCTACGACAGCTACGTGCCCGAATCCGAGGCTGAGGATATGTCCGACGCCGCAAGGGAGAAGCTGCTGATGAAGGCTCTCGTCCTCAGCGACGAGCAGATAGACAGGTACGGCGGCATTATTGAGAAGCTCCCGACCGAACAGGCGGTGAAGCTCAACAAGTCCGACTACGAGCGCTTCTGCCGCGAGAAGCAGCGCAGCTGCACCGATTCCTTCACCTGTGACTCGCACGGCTTCACCTCCGAGATAACACTTGATGAGCCGCGGCTGGTATTTTTCAGCGTGCCCTACAGCGAGGGCTGGACAGCTGAGGTCAACGGCGAGCCCGCTGACGTGGAGAAGGTGTCCTACGGCTTTATGGCGGTAAAGGCTGACGCGGGAACTAATGACATCGTCTTCCGCTACCGCACCCCCGGTCTGCGCACGGGAGCGTTCATATCGCTCGGAGCGGTGCTGATACTCGCCGCATACCTGCTGATAATGCGTCCGCTCGACCGCAGACGCCGCGGAGAATCGCGCCTCCGCCACTATTACGACTACGAACCGCTCCAGAAGGTGACAGCCTCCGAGGTCTACACCCGCAGCTTCATCATGGACGGAAATAATACGAAATGAGGTATTCATATGCATCTTGAAGAAAAAACACTCAGCAGCGAGACCGTGTTCGAGGGCAAGATATTCACGATAACCCACGACACGGTAGAGCTCGAAAACGGCAATACGGCTATACGTGACTGCCTGCTCCACCACGGCGGAGTCTGCGTGCTGCCCGTGAATGAGAATAATGAGGTGCTGCTCGTGAAGCAGTTCCGCTATCCCTTCCGCGCGGTGACGCTCGAGGCTCCCGCGGGCAAGCTCGAAAAGGGCGAGGACCACGCAGAATGCGGCAGGCGCGAGCTCCTTGAGGAGACGGGCTGCACCTGCGCCGAATACACATATATGGGCGAGATGTACCCCACTCCCGCATACAACACCGAGATAACGCATATGTACCTCGCACGCGGGCTCTCCTACGAGAAGCAGTCGCTCGACGCCGACGAATTCCTCGACGTGGTAAAGATGCCGCTCGCGGAAGCGGTGGAGATGGTGATGAACGGCACTATCCCCGACGGCAAGACGCAGATAGTCCTGCTCAAAGCCGCGCGGATACTCGGGATATGACAAAGGGCAGCACCGTCAGGCGTGACAAACAGCGGAAGCATTTTCCTGTCGGGCAGTCTTGACTTATACGCGCATTTAGTATATAATTTTAATACAGCGGACCTGCTCCGCCATCACCATCAGGAGGTATAAAAATGAAAAAAATTATTTCCGCGGTCGTATCCGCGGTAATGACCGTATCAGCTGCGCTCCCGCTTTCAGGCGTTACTACCGCCGCTGACGATATCAGGAACATCACAGTCCTCGGAGACAGCATCTCCTCAGGCTACGGACTCACTGAGAGCGAGCACAGCTACGGCGAGCTCGTGGGCAGCTACTACGGCGCAAAGACCGACAACTTTGCTCAGTCGGGCGACGAGACCGCCGACCTCATCAGCAAGCTCGAGTCCCCGTCTGCCGAGCTGTCCGCCTCGATAAAGGACGCGGACTACGTTATCGTGTCTATCGGCGGCAATGATATGATACATTACGCGTCGAGCTACCTGCTCAACATATGCGCGAATATCGGCGGTCTGAAGGAGGGCTATACCAAGGCTGATATCCCCGATGACCCGTCGTTTGACGACATCACCCGCCTCGTGGACGTTGACGCGGTAAAGGCTTATGCGGTGGCGAATCCTATCAAAATGGGACCGATATTCCAGAAGCTCCGTGCAAATCTCGCCGAGAAGGACACCAACAAGTACGACTGCGTGATACAGAAGCGTATTATCCCCAATATGCAGAAGATAAGCGCCGATATCAAGGCGATGAATCCCGATGTAAAGATAGTTTATCAGACGCTGTACGACCCGCTCCAGTTCGACGCTGATTACTACGCCGCAACATACACGGGTAATGCGAATACGGTTATGAGCAACCTCAAAAGCGTTTCGGACGCCGTGATAAACTCCTACCGCGACCAGCTTATGGCGGCTGACCTCGGCGATGCGCTCATCGCAGACATATACACCGACTTCACCTCACTCGACGATTCGGGCGCGAAGTACAGCTGGTACTTCACGAAAATGCAGGAAGACCGCGCGCATATGGACTTCCACCCCACGCAGGCGGGACACGTAGCGATAGCGGCAAAGGTCATCGACACCATAGGCACCAAGGACAATGGCGGCGACCTCATCGTGCAGACCTACGAAAAGCTCGCGGACAAGTCGAGCTATCCCGCCGTTGCCTACGCGACATATAAGAAGGTAGCTGATACCACCGCTCCCGAGGAGACCACAACGACGACCACCACTACTACAACTACTACTGTTCCGACCACTACGACCACCACGACCACTGCTTCCACAACAACGACAACTACTACGACCTCAATCGCCACTACTACAACTACAGCCACAACTACGGAAGCTGCCACTACGACTACAGCAACTACCACCACTCCGCCCGTGAAGACCATACAGCTCGGCGACCCCAACAACGACGGCGCTATAGACGCAAAGGACGCATCGTTCATACTTGCGGCATATGCGAAGTCCTCGACGGGCACGGATTCGGGCTTGTCCGACGAGCAGAAGGCAGCCGCGAACGTCAACGGCGACACACTCGTTGACGCAAAGGACGCGTCCGCGATACTCGCTTACTATTCGTACCTCTCGACAGGCGGAACAAAGTCGCTGCCCGAATACCTCAGCAAGTAACAGAAAGACCGTTACCCACGAAGGGTAACGGTCTTGTTTTTTACTGTGCAGCAGCTGTAGTAGTAGTTGTGGTCGTAGTAGTGACCGTAGTATTGCTGCTTGTCGTGGCAGTTGCATTAGCCGCCTCCGTAGTGCCGTTGCGCACCTCTGCGGGGAGCTCCGCCGTGGGCTTGACACCGTTGAGCCCGTAGCACTGCTGATAGGCGAGGATAATATCGCGTATCATATACTTTGAATACTCGCCGCCCTCGATAACGCCCGCGAAGGCTATCTCGGGGTCATCGGCGGGAGCAAAGCCGATGAATACGGAGTTCTGCTTGTTCTTATCGTTCATATCGGTCTGCGGAGTACCCGTCTTGATAGCAACGGAGAACCCGAGGTCTGTGAGCTCATAGGGCACGGGACAGTTCCTTGCCGCGTCCTGCATACCGCCGATGATGTAGTCGTAAACGTAGTCGTAGTTGAGGTCTATCTTGTCCGCAACTGTGGGCTTGGTCTTCTTTACGAGCTCGTTCGAGCCATAGGTGTAGAGGCTGTCCACGAGGTAGGGCTGATAGCGCACGCCGCGGTTGCCGATGGTAGCGGCGAGATTTGCGAGCTGTAACGGCGTGAAGCCGCAGTCCTGGTTACCGATACCCGCCTGTATAACGTAGCCGATATACCACTCCTGACCGCGCTCGGCGAAGGTCTCGGGGTTACAGAGGAAGCCCGACGCGTCGCCTGTTTCAATGCCCGTACTGCTTCCGAGCCCGTACAGCTTGGCGTACTTGGTGATGTTGTCGATACCGAGGTTTCGCGAGGTCTCGTAGAAGAAGATGTTGCAGGAGACCTCGATAGCGCGTCTTACGGAGATAGCTCCGTGGTAGCCCGTACACCCGAATTTTCCGCCGTAGAACTCATAGTTCTGCAGGCAGGTGAAGGTGCTGTTTCCCGTGATGACGCCCTCGTTCAGACCTGCCGTAGCGGTGACGGTCTTGAACGTCGAGCCGGGGAGGTACTGACCCCACGTACAGCGGTTGAACATCGGGGAATTCTCTGCCTTCAGCAGAGCGTCGTAATTCTCGGCGATATCCTTTAGGTTGTAGGTCGGAGCGGTAGCCATACCGCGCACCGCGCCTGTTTTGGCGTCGAGCACGACGAGCGCTCCCTTGTTGACCTTGTTGCCGTTATAGTAGGGACGGTTTTTGAGGAAGTTGTCGAGTATGTTCTGGAGCTTTAGCTGGTACGCTCCGTCGATGGTGAGCTTCACGCTCTCGCCGGGGACAGTCTCCTCCTTGGTCTTGACATCGACGATAGCGCCGTCCACGACGGTTACCTCCTCGGTGCCCGCCTTGCCGCGGAGCTCCTTCTCCATAGCGAGCTCAATGCCGCTCTTGCCGACCTGATCGTTCATCGCGTAGCCCTTGTCCTTGAGGTCGTCGTACTCCTCGGCGTAGATAGGACCGATAACGCCTATCTCGTGCGGGAGGATATCTCCGCGGACAATTTTACGCTCGGCGGAATCGACAGCCTCAATACCGCGGCAGAAGTTGCCGAGCTCCTTCATATCGACGACGGTCTGGTGGTCTACGTCCTTCGCGAGCACGAGGTCGAGGCTGTAGGAGAAGTCCTTATCCATCATCGTGTAGCGCATACCCGCGATGATACGCTTCTCCTCGGCGGAGTAGCTCTCGTCAATTTTGTAGTCGGAGATGAGCTTGTCGATGCAGTTATCTGCGGTCGCGTAGACGTTGAGGTTGAGCGATTCCACGACCTCAGCCACGTCGTCCTCGGTGTAGGTATAGGGCGCACTTCTTGTGATAGGGAGCGTGTCCTCGAAGACGTAGCCGTGTTCGAGCAGTGCGTTGTATATTTCGAGCAGACAGCTGTTGCCCTCGGCGATATCCTCGGGGAAGAACGCCTTTTGCAGCACGAGGTCACAGCGGGTGGTGTTCTCGACGAGGACGTTGCCGTTATAGTCGAGTATCTCGCCGCGCGTGGGAGTTATCTCTCGCGTGTAGACGAGAGCGTCTCTGCCGTAGGTCTTGGGCGTGACGATATCCTCGCTCCCGACGACCTGGATCTTCATCAGTCTCATCGACGCGAACGTACCGAGCAGTACGACGACAGCGACGATGACAATAGATTTTATATTATCGGTAATGCTTTTCACATTTTGCTCCTTTGAATTATACATATCTCAGCCGCGCGGAATGCTCTTCCGTTCCGAATGAATTACAGCGCGAACATCGGGTTCCAAGGGGCTGTGCTCCTTGGCGGATTCCAAAGACAGAGCCTTTGGCAGGGCGTGGGGCAGAGCCCCACATCCGAAGGGCGCTCTGCAAGGGGATGAATTCCAAAACAGTCCAGTGGACTGTTTTTGAAGAGGGGAGGCTCTGCAAGAGAGAGCCTCCCCTTCTGCCGTTTCATAATTGGTATGCCCGCGGAATTATTCCGCGCGGTGTTACAATGCCGTTTTTATGCTTGTAATTAGGCGGGCGCACGGAATGCGCCCCTACAATACGTCAGTCAATATGTTCGCAAACAATTCACTGGATTGTTTGCGAAGGGTAGATTATTTTTGAATGCAAATTTTTCGCCTCCATAGGAGACGACCAAGGGCTTTGCCCTTGGAACCCATCAATGACGCTGTCCTTGAAACCTGCGGGGCGCCGCCCCTCGACCCTGCAAGCCTTTGAAAAGGCTTGAGCGAAACTTTTGGTTTCGCGACACAGTCGCCTCAAAACGGAAGCAATTGCCGCGATTTAAAGCAATGTAGGGGACGGCGTCCCCGACGTCCCACACCGATTCAAGCCGTCTTGATGACCTCTTCGATAGTCAGGTGCTCCTTCGGCATAAGGAAGCGGTTTATCAGCCTGTACAGCGCGTACACAACCACCGACGCGATGACCGTGTAAACCCACACCTTCATGCTGACGTGGTAGAATATGCGGCTGACGTTCTCGTAGTCCCATATCTGGTAGTAGAACTTATAGTCGAGCCAGCACTGCAAAAACGACGCTATCGCCGTTATCCACAAGTAATTCGCGAACTTGTTGCGCAGATAGAGCTCGAATATCAGCGACGCCGCTACGCAGAACACCGTCAGCAGAACTGCATTATAGCCGAACAGCCTGCCGCACGCCATATCCGTGAGGAATCCGCATACAGCTCCCGTAACAGCCGCCGCCATAACGTCGTTGCCGATAGCAATGCATATAGCCGCAGGCACGAGGAGCATCGGCTTCGTGTACGTGCCCGAGGTCATTATCGTGAAAAATACGATTATCAGAAGGTAGTAGAGTATCCACCTTACCGTGGTCTTGGTGTAGAGGATACGCTTCTCACGGGGTGTCTTTAGCCGCATCTGCGTCCTCCTTCTTGCCTGTGAAGTCGAGGATAACGAATACCGAGCCGAGGCGCGTGATATCTGCGCAGGGCTCTATCTCGGCACAGGCGGAGAGTCCGTTCGCCTCAAAGCCCGTATTTCTCACGGTGCCTATCGCCATATCCTTCGGGAACAGACCGCTGTTGCCAGAGGTGATGATAAGGTCGCCCGTTTTGAGGCTGTGGTCGGGGCTGAGGTGGGTGAGCTTTGTCGTGCCCTTTTCCGCGGTGAGCACCGTACCCTCGACAATGCCGAAGTCGGTGTTCGTGGACGAGCATACCGCCGCTATTGAAAGGTCGGGAGAGAGTATCGTGCGGACGGTAGAGGTCGTAGCGGACACCTCAATGGTGATGCCGACAACGCCCTCGGGAGTGATGACAGGGCAGTACGGCTTTATGCCGTCGATAGAGCCCTTGTCTATCGTGAAGCCCTTGAACGGGTCGTTCGTGATATATCCGAGCACCTCCGCGGGCTGAGAGAAGACCTCATCGGGGTGCTGTTCCTTAATGACAACGAGCTTTCGGAGCTCCTCGACCTCTTCCTTGAGGTCGTCGTAGTCGGTGAGCTGCTTGTTCAGCTCGCCGATCTGCTTTTTTAGCTGTTGGTTCTCCTCGTAGTAGGCGTCGGCGTGGGAAATTCTGTCCGTTATGCGCTCGAACCTCATTGTTATGCCGTTGCTCACGTAGCGGAAGGGCTTGGTGGCGGTCTGGACGAACGAAGCTCCCGACAGCGAATAGCCGCCCTTTGTTACGGCGTATATCATAATGCCCACGAGGAATGCGAGGAAGCCAAGCAGTACCTTGAATCTGGTGCTCTTCAGAAATTCACGCATTGAGAGCCTCCTTAGTAATACTTGACATTATCCGTGAGCGCGTCCTGATAGTCGCTGATGTTCTCGAGTATCTTGCCCGTACCCTCTGCCACGCAGTCGAGCGGGTACTCGGCGATATAGACGGGCATACTTGTCTCGCGGTTGATGAGCTTGTCAAGACCGCGCAGGAGTGCTCCGCCGCCCGCGAGAGTGATACCGTGGTCGATTATATCCGCGGAGAGCTCGGGAGGAGTTTCCTCGAGGGTAGCCTTTATCGCGTCGATTACCTTCGCGAGCGGCTCAACGAGAGCGTCGCGTATCTCTGCGGAATTGACGGTCACGTTCTCGGGCAGACCGTTCAGGAGGTTCCTGCCCTTTATCTCCATAGTATCCTCCTTGTCGCTCGGGAAGGCTGAGCCTATCTCTATCTTGATATTCTCGGCAGTCCTCTCGCCTATGAGGAGGTTGTACTTCTTCTTGATGTAGTTGATTATAGCGGTGTCGAACTCGTCGCCCGCACAGCGTATCGAGCGCGAAGCCACGATACCTCCGAGGGCTATGACAGCCACCTCGCTCGTGCCTCCGCCGATATCGACTATCATGCTTCCCGAGGGAGCGTTCGTGGGCAGACCCGCACCTATAGCCGCCGCCATAGGCTCCTCTATGATGAGGACATTGTTCGCGCCCGCCTTCTTGCAGGACTCCCTTACGGCGCGGCGCTCAACAGCGGTAACGCCCGAGGGTATGCAGATAATGACGTTAGCCTTTGTCAGTATCGTACCCTTCAGCGCCTTCTTGATGAACTCCTGAAGCATAGTTGTCGCGATGTCGAAGTCGGCGATAACGCCGTCCTTGAGAGGGCGCACGGCTACGATAGAGCCGGGGGTGCGTCCGATGACCTCCTTCGCCTCCATACCGACATAGCGCGTTTTATCCGTTCTTGTATTTACGGCGACCACGGACGGCTCTCTTATTATTATGCCCTTACCGCGCAGATATACGAGCGTATTTGCGGTACCGAGGTCTATACCGATATCCTTTGTAAACATTTTCTGGCTCCTTTGACTTTACTCTAACTCTACTATTATAACACTAAAGCGAAGAATAGACAATATTTTTCGCTGAGAAATATATCCTTGTCGGAAATTTGCAGAGATTCCGAAAAAATTTTATGCAGACTTTATCAAAAACTGTGGATCATTTCTTGGGAGTAAAAAGCTTGGGAGCGGTGTTGTAGTACACGATGATAGCGATGATTATGAGCAGTATCTGCGAGATGTTGATGCTGAGGCTTATGCCGAATGTAAGGCTGAATATGCCGAGGTCTATCGTGCCGGGCTCGAAGGCGAAGGTCTTGGAGTAGGCGAGGAAGCTGAGTCCTGCCGCACCGTCAACGAGTCCGCCGAAGAAGCCGCCGAGTACTATGGCGCTTATTGCGAGGAATGACATATAGATTACCTTGTTCATAACTGAATCTCCTTTTCTTTTGTTGTAGTATTGATTTATCTCAGAGCTTTTCTTTATAGGCGGCATTTCAGGATTTTCGAGCAGATATTGTCGGTGACAAGGAAGGAAAGCGAAGCAATACTTTGTGTATTACGAGCTTTTCTGACGACGTCAGCGGCGATATATGCCGAAAAGCCGCTATGCTGTCCTGTAAAGGAAAGCTCTATATCCCCGATGAGCCGAAGCCGCCGCTCCCTCTCTCTGTCTCGGTGAGGGAGTCGCTGACCTCCACCTCGGGAAATATGACCTTTGTGGGTATGAGCTGGGCTATCCGCATACCGTGCTCGACGGTGAAGTCCCTGCTTCCGTGATTTATCAGCGGTATGAACCACTCTCCGCGGTAGTCGCTGTCCACCACGCCGACGCAGTTTGCGAGCGACACGCCGTACTTCGTGGAAAGTCCCGACCGCGGATATATCAGCATTGCGACGTCATTGCAGTCGCTCTCGGCAGTGAGTCCCGTCGGTATCATCTTTATCTCGTTCGGAGCGAGAGTGACAGGCTCGTCAAGGCACGCGCAGATGTCCATTCCCGCGCTGCCCGCCGTTGCCCTCGACGGTATGACAGCCTTTTCGCTGAGCTTTTTGAATGTCAGTTTCATTATTCTATACCTCTGTAGTAAAGTCCGCGGGTGATGCTGCCGTCGGGCTTTCTGCCCGAGAGAGCCGCCGCGGTCTGCACTGAGTCCTCGTCATAAAGGAGCACCAGCCCGAAGTCCGCCCTTGTCAGCTCCGCGAGCCTGTCGCCCATATACAGCACATCGGAGTTGAGCACCTCGACGTACTCCTTCGAGCACGCAACGGGGAGCTTTCGCCCCGTGCGGTCGGTGAGGTGACCCGTGCATTTCGCACAGCCGACCTCGTTTTTTATCGGACAGTTCCGCGTGAGCATAAGCGGGAGCCTGCCGTATATGACGGCTCCGAGCGGGAGCACCGTGCGCATTTTCGCGAACTGCTCCGCTGTCGCCTCAATCGAGACAACGCAGTCCTCAAGCCCGAGCGAGCGGAGGAATTCCGCGCTGTAGGAGTTGTACACATTGAGCGTGAAGCTGCCGTGGAGCTTCATTCCGAGCTCCCGCCCTATCGCTATGCTGTCGGGCGTGTGGCAGAAGAGCCTGTCCGCGCCGAGCTCCTTCAGTTCCGCGAGGCGGGCTGTGAGCGCGTCCTCGTCGGTGATGAACCGCGGCGGGGAGACTATGAGCTTTTCGGGCGTTATGCTGCTTATCAGAGCCTCGTCCGCAATAGCCTCGGGGACTATCACGTATTCCGACAGCTCCGCGGCGGCGATAGCCTGCTCGGCTGTGCGGCAGAGCGTCCTCAGCGGGAGCGCTTCCTCGCGCGGCTTGCGCTTTATCATAGGCAGCTCGGGGAGCGTTCCCTCCGCGTGATATCGCGGCGTATTGCGCTCGATGACCGCTTCCGTCAGCTTGTCCGCAAGCTGTCTGCGGAGCTCGTTGAGCTTGCCCGCGGGCACGAACAGTCCGTCGCCGATGTCGGCGGTGAGGCTTCCGAGCCTGAACACGGTATCTCCGAGCTTCGAGAGCTGCTTCTCCACGGCGGAAATGTCAGTCGGGCGGTTCTGAGCTGTATCGGGTGCGTCACCCGTGGCAGTTGCCGATATATCGCCGCAAACTGCCGTTACCGTGACGGGCTCGCCCGCCCTTATCACGGCGTGCATATCGGCTGTATGTACCTGCCTCGGCGAGCGGTAGAGCTCGTGTATCTGCGGGATAAGCGAGCGGGCGGCGGTGACGTCGTCCTTCTCGCGGACACCGAACATATCCTGCCTTTTGCCCGTGAAATAGCCGTCCGTGAAGCCGCTGCGGGAGAATATCCCGCGCAGGAGCTGCATATCGGGCGCGTCGCCGTCAAGAGCCTTTTTCAGCTCGTTCACCGACGAAGCCACATACTCGGGGCGCTTCATCCTGCCCTCTATTTTCAGCGAATCTACGCCGATCTCGCGGAGCTCGTCCATGCGTGTGAGCAGCGACAGATCCTTCAGCGACAGAGCCGCCGCTCCCTTGTCTCCGACAGCCGAGAAGGGCAGTCGGCAGGCTTGTCCGCAGCAGCCGCGGTTCGCCGAGCGTGAGCCTATCATCGCCGACATATAGCACTGTCCCGACACCGACATACACAGCGCGCCGTGCACGAATACCTCGACCTCGACGTCCTCGCGGCATATGCGTCCAAGCACGTCCTTGCCGAGCTCGCGTGCGGGGACTACCCTTACATAGCCGAGCTCCCGCAGCAGCCTCGCGGCGGCGGCGGTATGCACCGACATCTGCGTTGAGGCGTGTATCACTGCGTCGGGGACGATAGAGCGCATTATCTGCGCGGCGCCCCAGTCCTGCACGATGTAGCCGTCAACTCCGAGCGCGGAGGTCGAGCGGATATACTCGGCAAAGTCCTCAGCCTCACCGTCGGAAATTATCGTATTCACCGCGAGATAGAGCCTCGCGCCGCTGCTGTGGCAAAGCCGCAGAGCCTCCGCGAGCTCCTCGTCCGAGAAGTTGGCGGCGCTGCTGCGCGCGGAAAAGCGCTTTCCGCCGACGTAAACGGCGTCAGCTCCTGCCCTTATCGCAGCCGTCAGAGCCTCGGGACTGCCCGCAGGTGCGAGTATCTCGGGCTTTTTGCTCATATGCTGTCCTTGAGCTGCTTGAGCTTGACCATATTCTCAAGCTGTACTATCTTAGCCTTGAGAGCCTCTATCTCCTTGACCGCGGCGTCGCGCTCGATGCGGGTCTTGCCCGCCTCGTCGACGTATTCCTTGGTCTGTGTGCGGATATTTTCAAGGCGCTGATTCGACTTGTTGAGGTCGTCGAGGAGCGAGAGAGCTACCATAATTGAAGCCGTATACGGCGAAGAGCCGCTTCCCGCGTTGACTATCTCGTCTATCTTGGATTCGAGCACTCTTGCGAGCGAATACACGTAGTTCGGTGACTCGGAAGTCCTGAGCTTGTACTCCTTTCCGCATATCATCACTTTTACTTCGTTGAGCATTTTTGTATCTTCCTTTCTGCGGCACTCGCCGCGCTGTTTATCTTAGTCCAGTTCGGGATAGGAGGCTGCGATACTGTCCTGCATATACGCGACGGTGTCCTCCCAGCTCTCGCCCTGCTTCAGGTATTTCTCTTCAATGGCGCTGTACATTATCGCGCTGATATCGGCGTCGTACGGAGTTATCTTCCCGCTCAGGTCAACGCCCTTTGCGTTCCTGTCGAGTATGCTGAGATAATCCTCTCCGTTGGTGTAATTCTTGGTTATCAGGTCGTTGGGTATGAAGCCCTCATCAATGAGGAACTCCGTGACGAGCTCGCTGTTGGGCAGATATGACGACTGCTCAGCCAGCTCCATAAGTCCTCCGACATCGACAGCTGAGGCGTAGAGGAAGTCGCAAGCCTCATCGCTGTTATCGGTGGCTGGATTGACTGCGAGCAGCGTGCCGCCCCACCAGTAAGCCTGCGGACCCTCGCAGAGCGCCCATTTACCGAGCGTATCGCCGCTCGTTGACTCTATGCCGAAGCCGCCGTTCTCGAAGCCCCACGCGGGTACGAAATAGCCCATGGTGCTTTCCTTCTGACCTGCCATATACCAGTCGTCCGTCCACTGTCCGTTAGCGGAAACGCCGCCGCAGTCCCAGAGCTTCTTCGCCATATCGGCAAAGTCCCTGACCTCGTCGCCGATGACGGGCTTGTTTCCGATGACGAGCGGCGAAGTGAAGCCGCTTCTGTAAGCCTGCCACATACTGCCGAGCGAATCGGCGAGGGATACCTTTCCCTTGGATTTATCAGCGACGTTTTCAGCTGTCTCCGTGAATTTGTCCCAGTCGCTGACAAGCGACTGCATCTCCTCGGGAGTCTCGGCTCCGAGGTATTCCTTCGCGAGCTCCGCGTTATACGCAAAGCAGCCGGGGGAAGCGTCATAAGCAAGAGCCTTCAGCACGCCGCTGCTGTTCCTGCACTGCTCGAGGGTGTAGGGGTACATATCGTATATCTCAGCCTCGGAAATGCCGAGCTCCTCGATAGGATACGAGCGGGAATCGTCGTTCAGGAGCTTCAGAGCCCAGTCGGGCTCGCAGAGGTAGACGTCGATATCGTCGCCTCTGTTGAACAGTCTGTCATAGTTGTCATAGGCGTCATAGCCCGAGATATCGAGGGATATGAAGTTAACGCCCACACCGTCGGGAGTTTCGAGGTCTTCGCCGTTCTTTACGTCCCTGATGTCCGCGCCGAGCCAGTTCGCGATAAGCAGCGGAGCGTCATAAGGATTCCAGCCGAGCACGGTGAAGGTATCTCCGCCCGTGCCGAGACCGTTTTTATTCGGTTCGGTGGCGGGCTCGGTCGTTACCTCCTCGGTAGTCTCCTCCTCGGTATATTCCTCGGTGGTGTGCTCATAGGTGGTGACGGGCTCGGGTATCTCTATCTCGTCCTCCATGAGCGGGTCGTGTCCGCAGGCGGTGAGTGCTGCTGCGATGAATGAAAGTGCTGTGACAAGAGCTGTGGTTTTTCTGAGTCTCATAGCTTTTTCTCCTTCTGCGGTCAATAGTAGCGTTTGAGTCCTATTACCTTGCCGAGCACCTCGCATTCGTCGAGGATTATCGGCTCCATTGTATCATTTTCGGGCTGTAGACGGTAGCAGCCCTTCTCCTTGTAGAAGCGCTTGACCGTAGCCTCCTCGCCGTCCACGAATGCTACGACGATGTCACCGTTCTCGGCGTACTCTGTGCGCTGCACTATGACGATGTCACCGTCGAGGATACCCGCGTTTATCATACTCTCGCCGCGCACTCTCAGCGCGAAGAGGTCGTTCGGGTCGCAGCCGGGAGCCTCAAAGCCGAGGTAGCCCGTGATGTCCTGCACAGCGGTTATCGGCTGACCTGCCGTAACCGTCCCCATTATCGGCACGGAAGCCGATGAGCAGTTCGGCAGTCGGAGCGAGCGGTTGAGGCTGTCCGACTTCTCGATAAGTCCCTCGTCAACAAGGGCGTTGATGTAGCGGTGAGCCGTGGACGTCGATTTGAAGCCCGCCGCGTCCATTATCTCGCGGACTGACGGCGACATTCCCTCGCTGAGACGGCTCTTGATGAAGTTGAATACTTCCAGTTCCTTTTCCCTTGACATCAGCTTTCCTCCTCTGACAGTTTTTTCAGTATCATTTTGGCTATCTTGTAGGCGTCTCCGCAGCCGAGCGTGATAACGAGGTCGCCCTCCTGTGCGTGCTCGCATACGTAGTCGCATATCTGCTGGAAATTGGCGTATTTACGCTCGTCCGTCCACTCTGCCGCCTCGTCCTGCGGGAACCATATGCAGTCCGGTATCTTCTCGGCGAGGTGGCGGGTGAATATGCCGTAGGTGTTCTTCTCGCGGCTGCCCATTATATCGGTGAGGACGGCGTGGTCGGGTATCTGCAATACCCTCGCGAAGTCGTCGAGCAGGAGCTTCGTGCGGCTGAACGTGAACGGCTGGAACACCGCCCATACGTGGTTGAAGTCCATCTCCATAGCCGCATTCAGCGTAGCCTCGAGCTCTGTCGGGTGGTGGGCGTAGTCGTCAACGACGGTTATGCCCTTCTCGAAGCCGAGCTTCTCGAAGCGGCGCTTTGCTCCGCGGAATTCCTCAAGTCCCTGCTGTATCGCGGCAAAGTCCGCGCCGACATATCTTGCGGCGGCGACTGCGGCGAGCGAGTTGAGCACATTGTGTATGCCCGCGACGTGAAGCGTTATTGTGCCGAGCTTCTCGCCGCGGTACATAGCGTCGTAGGTCGTGAGCAGACCGTTTTCGTGCTTTACGTTCTCGGGGTAGTAGTCGCAGGAGCTGTCCCTGCCGAAGGTGATTATCTCCTTGCCCGTGATGCCCTCGAGCGACTTCATCGAGTTGGCGTCCGAGCCGTTGATGATTATGCACTTCGAGGTGTTCTCGTTGAACTTGTGGAACGACTTTATGATGTTATCGAGCGTGCCGAAGTAGTCGAGGTGGTCGGCGTCGATGTTGAGAATTACCGATATATCGGGGTAGAATTTGAGGAAGTGGTCCTCGAACTCGCAGGACTCGCACACGAGGATATCGCTCGTGCCCGACTTGCCGCTTCCGCCTATGCAGGGGAGCTTTCCGCCGATGTATGCGGAGATGTCCACGCCTGCGGTGACGAGTATCTGCGTTATCATCGAGGTGGTCGAGGTCTTGCCGTGTGTGCCCGAGACGCATATCGCGTTCTCATACCAGCTCGTAACTATGCCGAGGAGGTCGGCTCTCTCCAGCACGGGTACTCCGCTCGCCTTAGCCGCCATAAGCTCGGGGTTGTCTGCCATTATCGCGGCGGTGTGAACGATGAGGTCGGCGCCCTCGATGTTCTCGGCGCGCTGACCGATGAATACGGGTATGCCCATACTGCGGACGGCGTCGAGGGTCTCGGTCTCGTTGTTGTCCGAGCCCGTGAGGTAGTAGCCCTGACCGTGGAGTATCTGCGCCAGCGGGTACATACCCGAGCCGCCGATACCGATGAAGTGTATATGCTTCTTGCCTTCAAGAATGTTGAGGATAGTCTTATCCAAGAATTATCACCTTTTCCGATAAGTGTTCAACCGACAGGTTGACATAATATACCTATTTTATTATTATACTATATTCCGCTGAATATTTCAATAGCAAATTTGAATAAATGTTCTGTTTTTTGATGAATGTCACCGCTTTACCGCTGTGAAGGTTTACATTGATGAATATATTTTTAATTATTTCAAATTAGTATTGTGCTTTTTAGATTAATGTGTTATAATATTCCTGATGCATAAGGTTGATATGTAAACATACATTTTTCTCGTTTAGCAGATATTCAACAAAAAGAGACAGAAAATGCCGGAAAGGAGGTCGGAAATATGGAAATTACAGATGTAAAAATAAGAAAAATGCTGTCGGAGGGCAGACTGCGCGCGGTCGTTTCCATTACTATCGACGAAGCGCTCGCCGTCCACGACATCAAGGTCGTACAGGGAGATGAAAGGCTGTTCGTGGCCATGCCGAGCAGAAAGGACGAGAACGGAGTTTTCCGCGATATCATCCACCCAATCACGCCTTCGGCAAGAAAGCTGTTCGAGGAGACTATCCTTGACGCCTATGACAGGCAGATGGCTGTCATCGCCGCCGAGGAAGCCGAAAACAGGCTCGACAGCTCCGCAGAGGAGAACTGAATAACGCCAAAAAAGGCAGTACCTCTGATGAAGGTACTGCCTTTTCTCGTATTATCAGTTATATGCCGTCAGGCAGGCGGGTATCGCCGCAGCCGAAAAGACAAGCGAGTGAAAAATGGCCTTACTTTGAATACTTCGCCTTGTCCATCTCACGGATAGCCGCGCGGCGTATCTTGCCGCTTCCGACGGTCTTGGGCAGCTCGGACACGAACTCGACGACGCGCGGGTACTTGTAGGGAGCGGTGCGGTTCTTGACGTACTCCTTTATCTCCTTGACGAGCTCCTCCGTGCCCTCGGTGTCCTTAGTCAGGACGATAGTCGCCTTGACCACCTGACCGCGTATCTCGTCGGGGACGCCTGTTACCGCGCACTCAAGCACGTAGGGGAGCTCCATAAGGACGCTCTCTATCTCGAACGGTCCTATGCGGTAGCCCGATGACTTGATGACGTCATCGACGCGTCCGACATACCAGAAGTAGCCGTCCTCGTCCACCCATGCGGTATCGCCCGTGTGGTAGTAGCCCTCGCGCCATGTCTCGGCTGTGTTTTCCTCGTCGCCGTAGTAGCAGAGCGCAAGTCCGGGCACGCCCTCCTCCTTGAGCTTTATGCATATCTCGCCCGTCTCGCCGACGCCTGCGGGAGTACCGTCAGGGAGAAGCACCTGTACGTCATACTGCGGATTTGGCTTACCCATGCTGCCTGGCTTGGGCTCCATACCAACAACGTTTGCGATCGTAAGTGTGGTCTCGGTCTGA